>CAJHYE010000005.1_pt1 | contig 55229 bp, 53 predicted proteins | sample 9198651 | NCBI WGS metagenome assembly CAJHYE01 (sample SAMEA7708366, study PRJEB35096) | sediment metagenome | biome: marine neritic benthic zone biome [ENVO:01000025]; feature: sediment [ENVO:00002007]; material: shallow marine sediment [ENVO:03000034] sea grass bed [ENVO_01000059] ...
CGGCGCAAAGGTGGTCGTCGAAGGCTGCGGCTCCAACGGGTGCGAATACATGACCGGAGGTGTCGCGGTAATCCTTGGAGCGATCGGCGCGAATTTCGGGGCGGGCATGACCGGCGGGATGGCATATCTTTATGATCCGGAGGGCCTGGCCGAAACCATGATGAACCGGGAGACCATCGTTTCCATTGCGGTGACCGAGGGGCACTACATGCAGGAGTTGGAAAGCTTCCTGGAACGGCATCTTGAGGAAACCGGGTCGAAGAAAGCCGTCGCCATTCTTCAGCATTGGGACGAGGAAAAGGACAGGTTCATTCAAATTGTCCCGAAGGAAATGCTGAATAAACTTGCGGTGCCGGTTGTCGGTCTGGAAGAGGCTGTTCCCGCAGAATAGAGACTGTTTTCTCTCCTTTGGAGCCAATCCTCTGGGGTGCGATTGTTGTTGCATCGTCGCCGGCGCAAATGGCGCGTCCATGGCGCTCAACGGGCTGGATTCGGGTCAATGGAAACCTGACGCCGCGTTTCGGATGACAGTGGAGAGCGGCTGGGGCAGGGTCCGTCCATGACTGATTATCAACATATTTTCCGCCCACTTGATCTTGGACACGTGACCCTGCCGAACCGGGTTTTGATGGGGTCCATGCATACCGGGCTTGAGGAACTGGGCGATTTCGACCGGGTTGCTATCTATTATGCGCGCCGCGCCGAAGGTGGTGTCGGTCTGATGGTGACGGGCGGTATGGCACCCAATCGTGAAGGCGGGGTAATGCCAGGGGCGGCGGGGCTGTTCACCGATCAGGACATTGAGAATCATACGAAGGTGACGAAGGCCGTGCATGATGCGGGAGGACGCATCGCGATGCAGATCCTGCATGCCGGGCGTTACGCGTATTCGCCGGATTGCGTCGCACCCTCGCCGGTAAAGTCGCCGATCTCCCCGTTCCCGCCGACCGAACTGGATGAAGAGGGAATTGAGAAACAGATCGCCGACATTGTGGAGGCTTCGCGGCGCGCGAAAGCGGCCGGGTATGACGGTGTCGAGATCATGGGGTCGGAAGGGTATTTCCTGAACCAGTTTCTGGTCACTCATACCAACAAACGGACAGATGGCTGGGGCGGGGCGTATGAGAACCGGATGCGGTTGCCGGTCGAAGTTGTGCGGCGGGTGCGCGATGCGGTTGGACAGGACTTCATCCTCATCTACCGGCTCAGCATGATCGACCTTGTCCCCAATGGCTCAACTTGGGAGGAAGTGCTGCAACTTGGTCAAGCCATTGAAAACGCAGGCGCATCGATTCTCAACACTGGGATCGGATGGCACGAGGCACGGATCCCGACGATTGCCACCAGCGTGCCGCGGGGCGCTTTCACGTGGGTGACGAAAAAACTTATGGGCCAGGTGGGGATCCCTGTGATCACATCGAACCGGATCAACACACCAGAGGTCGCCGAACGTGTTCTGGCGGAAGGCTGTGCCGACATGGTTTCGATGGCGCGACCGTTTTTGGCCGACCCTGACTTTGTGCAGAAGGCCAGGACAGGCACACCCGAGACGATAGCGCCCTGCATTGCCTGCAATCAGGCTTGTCTGGACCATACGTTCGAGATGAAGATCGCCTCCTGCCTCGTCAATCCGCAAGCGGCGCATGAGACGGAGCTCGTTTATGCCCGGACGAATGCGCCGAAGCGGGTCGCTGTCGTCGGCGCTGGGCCTGCCGGATTGTCCACTGCAATTGTCGCCGCGGGGCGAGGCCATGACGTCACGCTCTTCGACCGGAGCGATGAGATCGGCGGTCAGCTCAACCTGGCCAAGCAGATTCCGGGCAAGGAGGAGTTTCACGGGCTGGTCGACTGGTTCGGGACGATGATTGCCCAGACTGGTGTGGCGCTGAAGCTGGGCACAGAAGCTGATGTCGATACACTGACCGGTTTTGAAGAGGTGATTGTGGCAACCGGCGTGGTGCCGCGCGATCCGGGGATCGAGATCGCTGGTGGTGACGTCGTGAGCTACATCGACATTATGACGGGCCGGAAGACAGCCGGTGAACGTGTAGCAATCATCGGGGCCGGAGGAATCGGGTTCGATGTGGCGGAGTTTCTGACCCATGAAGGCGAAAGCCCGACTGAGAACCTGGAGGCTTGGCTGGAGGAATGGGGCGTTGCCGATCCCGGAGAGCACCGGGCCGGGTTGGCGCCGGATGGGCCGAACCCCGCAGCGTCACCCCGTACTGTTTCCCTGTTTCAGCGAAAATCGGAGCGCCCGGGCAAGCGACTGGGAAAGACGACCGGCTGGATCCACCGCGCGTCATTGCAGATGAAGGGCGTTCAGATGGTGGGCAGGGTCAATTATGACCGGATCGATGATGCCGGGCTGCATCTCACGCGGCAGGATGGAACGCCCGAACTTGTGCCTTGCGATACCGTGGTGATGTGTGCCGGGCAGTTAAGCGACCGCTCACTGGCGGAAGCACTTGAGGCGGTCGGGCGTGCACCGCATGTCATCGGAGGCGCAGATGTTGCGGCGGAACTGGATGCGAAACGTGCCATCGACCAGGGTGCCCGTCTAGCGGCGGCTCTCTGACCCCAGAAACGTCTCTATTTCAGCGAATATGCGGCGTGGGTCTTCTTCATGTGCGAGGTGACCCAGCCCCTTCATTTGCCTGACTTCCGCGTGCGAAAGGCGTTTGGCAGCCCGGATCGCGACATCTGGCGGAACGGCGCTGTCGTTGTCGCCTGTCAGGAATAGTACCTCAGCGTCAATCTCCGGCAGGTCTGCGAGAAGCGTATCCAGCGACCAATGCGCCATCATCTGAAGGGCGCCGTTCACATGCGCGCGGTCGGCGGTGAGGCGGGTGTAGTAACTGAGGCCCACGTCGTCGATCCGGGAGCCTGTGCCTTCGATCAGGCGGCGTGCGCGCGCCTGGGTGGCGCCAAATGTGAAGACATTCGCTGTGAAGGGATTGGCGGCGAGGAGCTTCGCGAGGATCGGAAACAACCATCCGGCGACGCCATCGAAATTGTCGAGTGCGGGGTTGATGCCGACGATCTTAGGGACGCGAAGAGTCTGCGACAATCGAAGCGCGACGGCGGCTCCAGCAGAGTGACCAATTATCGCGACGGGACGCCAGTTTTCAGCTTTTGCCAAGGCGGTCAGATCCTCAGCGGTTTCATCCAATCCAGACCGGGCGGCCTTGGGGGACTGAGTGAAGCCTTGCCCGGGGAGATCGATCGCGATGACGCGATGGGTCTTGGCAAAGACCGGGATGAGCGCCCGCCACGTGTGTGTGGAGGCTCCGGCGCCGGGCAGAAGAAGAATGTCGGGACCTACGCCTGTTATCTGGACGTGCCAGCGATGCGGACCGTTGACGATGCGGGTGGAGAGGTCCGGAAGGCTCCACCCCGGAAGATCACGGTCCCAGTCCATGATCCATTGCGGCGCCGAGGGCGTCGCTCATCCGTTCCGCGTTGGCGCGGGGCAACGGCAAATAGGTGCCCGCCATCTCCGCCGCAAGTTGCGCAAGCGTTGGCTGTGGACGGGTGCCGAGGTCGAGCACGACGGCAGGCACATTGAGGGACTGCACCCATCGAGCCATCGTGGCAGCATCCTCCCCCGCCTTCACACGGTTAGCGCTGCCATCGAGCGCGATATTCGCCCGGCCGTCCGTCAGCACGGCGAGCGTCGGGCTGAGGCCGTGTGCCGCGGCGCGTTGTGCCAGATCGGCGGCGGCTTTCAGACCGTGCGCAAGGGGTGTGCCTCCGCCACCCGGAAGGTCGGCGAGACGTCGTTTGGTTTGAACAAGCGAGCGCGTCGGAGGCAGCAGCAATTGTGCTTCGCTGCCGCGGAAGGCGATAAGGGCCACGTGGTCCCGAGTTGCATAGGCGCGGGACAAAAGCAGTTCGACGGCCCCCTTCGCTTCGCCAAGGCGTGCGAGTGCGGCAGATCCGGACGCATCGACCGCGAAAATGATCAGGCGGTCTGATTTTTCTTCGTAGCGTTTAAGGTGGACATCTGTTGGATGGACGCGAAGCGGATCGTTCGCGGTGCGGCCCCGCAGCTTTTGCCAGGGAGCAGCCGTGCGCAGGGTTGCGACGATATCGAGCCGAGATGTGCCGTCGAGCCGTCCGCGCCGCGATGGGAGCGGGCGACCACGGCGGTTGCCTTTCTTGCGTTGCCCGGCGCCGGCCCCTGTTGCGCGATTTGCGTCACTGTTTCGAAGGTTTTCGAGCAGGTTCTCCGGCAACGCGGCGCGAACGGCTTCGATCAGCATGTCTTCCGGAAGGGTCTCATTTTGGTCTGTCGGGGTCGGTTCGGCACTGTCTTCGGGAGGCTCGGGCGGCAGGGCGTCCGGTTCCGGTATGTGACATGCGCGGGGCGCGAGCACCAATTCGGCGGCGGTGCGGATGTCATCTTCTTGCAGCTCGGTGCGTCCGTGCAAGGTGGCGTGGATCCGCGCGGCGTGAACCGCGAGTTGGGGCAGGCGCAGCGTGTCGATGCCGAGGCGCATGGCGAGCGTCGTGAGCTGCGTCACTTCGGCAGGCGTCTTGCGTGAGCGGGTAGTCGGTGAGGGGGTGCTGCGCCCACCTCGCTTCGCTCGGAACGCGGAGGTACTTCCGGTCCGATGAAGGCCGTTGGCGCGCGCGTCGAGGCGACCAATTCCGTCGAGCGAGACATGAAATGCAAGATGGTCGGTCAGGACTGTCGGAGCGAACTCGTCGGGGTCAGCACCTTCGTCCAGGACGATAAGGGCCAAGTCGGGCCGTTCGTCCAGTTTAGCTGCGATGAGGGCAGCCATGTCCGGAGGGCAGCGCTCGGCCATTGTCAGGACAAGTGTGCCGGGTGCATCGAGAAGGCCGGGAGACCGGGTCAGTTGGCCTGTTGCCAGCGTCCGCGCAAAGTCGAGACCGCCCAACAGCGCGTCGCGGGACATCGCCGGATGCAACTTGCGAAGCGCGCCTAAGCGCTTCCTGACAGCTTCCAGATAGGTATCGCGCACTGGGCCGGACCTTGCTCGGATGGTCATACCCTTCAATCGGTAGGGATCGGCGGCGAGCAAGGCCAGCGCGCGACCGGCATTTGCCCAGGCCGCCTGACCGGGGCTCAACCCAGAACCTCTTCGACGGAGCGGGCGACGCGGGCGGATGAGCCCGCTTCGTCCAGGGGGTCCCGCCTGAGGCGGTGGGCTAGAGCAAGCGGTGCGACAGCGCGCAAGTGGTCTCGCGCAAGCGCGTCTGCACCTTCGTATGCCGCCAGTGCGCGTCCGGCTCGGAGCAGCGTCAGTTCACCGCGCAACCCGTCCGCGCCGATCGTGACGCAAAGTTGTGCGCAGTCCTTCAAGATTGGCTTTCTCGTCTCTATTCCGGCGAGTTTCTCGCGTGCTGCAAGGATTTTTTCGCGGATTTCCCGATCCTTCGGACGGAAGCGACGAAGGAAGTTTTTCGGATTGTTCTCATAGGCGTCACGGCGTTTGATGACTTCAATCCGTTCCTCGATATCGTCGGGTGAGCGGACTTCGACGGAGAGACCGAACCGGTCGAGAAGCTGGGGACGCAATTCGCCTTCTTCGGGGTTGCCCGACCCCACCAGAACAAAGCGCGCCGGGTGACGGATGGAGAGACCTTCACGTTCGACGACGTTCTCGCCCGATTGGGCGACGTCGAGCAACAGGTCGACGATATGGTCTTCTAGGAGATTGACCTCGTCGATGTAGAGATAACCGCGATTGGCCCCTGCCAGCAAACCGGGTTGAAATGCCTTTTCGCCACGTGTCAGTGCACGTTCGATATCGAGGGCACCGGTTACCCGGTCTTCGGTCACGCCGAGCGGCAGATCGACCACGGGGGTGGGGCGCGTCACTACTTTTTTCGTCTCTAATCCAACCCATTCCGGCACATCACGTGGTTTCTCGGAGTTCACCGGGCACCCTTCAATCACGGAGATGTCCGGCAAAAGTGCAGCAAGCGCGCGAACAGCGGTGCTCTTGCCGGTGCCGCGATGGCCGAAGACCAGGACGCCGCCCAGTTTGGGGTCGATGGCCGTCAGGATCATGGCGCGTTTCATATCGTCCTGGCCGACGATGGCGGAGAAAGGGAAAGGTGTCGTCATGTGGTAGGGAGCGCTTTCAGAGGACTGTCGCCGTTCCAGCTTCCTTCGTCACCGAGGATGCGGAAGCGGGCATAGAGTTCTTCACGAAACCAGTTTCCGTCCCGAACGGCTTGGATCGCTTGCGCATGTGGACCGGTCTTGTCGCGTGCAAACGCGGCCATTGCGGAGGTGTTCGGCCAGATCGAGAAGGTGACCTGGTGGAAAAACGGCACTTCGCCGATGCCGATCTTGAAGGCGACATTGTCGTCCGCCCCGATAACGCGGCTGATGTCGGGTACGCGGCGCCAGAAGCGCAGAAGCGCGCTCGGTTTCAGTGTCGCGCGTGTGAGAGCGGCAAGCGGTCCGTGGAAGCCGGGTTCTTTTACCGTGAACGGGGATACGCCAGACCATGCGCCCCATGTGGAGACCGGAGCCATGAAGACGGTCCAGATTTCCGAAGCGCGATGTCGGTAACGCTTGAAAATTGCAGCCGATTGCAATTGCTGACGGGCGGTTTGCTCATCGGGCCAAACACAGAGCATTCCGTAGACGCGCGTATTCGGCTTTGGCGTGAACCCTTCCCCGGCGCCGGACCCGCAGAGCTTCCAGAAAGTGAGGCCCTGCACGCGTGTCATATGCGGGCGTGCGAGACCCATCATTGCGAACGCCCACAGACGGGTTGCAACGCTGTCGAAGCGATAGAGTGTCAGTGTGACGGTTTGGATGGCGGGCTCTCCCAAAGAACTGTCAACTTTCTCTGACAGTCTCCACGAGTTACGGGATGATTGTCAATTCAAACTGACAGGTATAGCGTCAGCCATATGACCCGCTCGGACCCGTATCTTTCGACTCTGATTCCCGAGGCTTCAGCGCCTCGCGCCGTCGTCATTGGCGCCGGACTTGGCGGATTGGCTTCCGCCATGCGTCTTGGAGCCAAGGGATATCGCGTGATAGTGCTCGACAAGTTGGAGGGCCCGGGTGGTCGCGGATCGGCCCTTGTCAAAGAAGGGCACCGCTTCGATTTGGGGCCAACAATCGTCACTGTTCCGAAGGTTTTCCGCGAACTCTGGGCGGCCTGTGGTCGGGACTTTGATGCCGATGTCAACCTGAAGGCAATGGATCCGTTCTATGAGATTCGCTGGCCGGACGGTTCGGTCTTCACGGCGCGACAGGATACAGAAGCAATGCGGGCGGAAGTCGCGCGTTTGTCTCCTGAAGATGCCAAAGGATATGACAAATTCCTGAAGGACAGCGAGGCGCGCTATTCTTTCGGGTTCGAAGACCTTGGCCGCAGATCGATGCACAAGCTTTGGGACCTGATAAAGGTTCTGCCGCGTTTCGCGTGGCTTCGTGCCGACCGATCGGTCGCAGCACACGCCGCGAAAAGGTTTCGTGATCCACGTTTGCAGATGGCCTTTTCCTTCCACCCACTTTTCATCGGAGGTGACCCCTTCCGTGTCACGTCGATGTATATTCTCGTCAGTCATCTGGAGAAGGAATTCGGTGTTCATTACGCCATTGGCGGTGTCGAGGCGATAGCCAAAGCCATGGGCCGCGTGGTCGAAGATCAGGGCGGGCGAATACGGTACGGTGCCGAGGCGGACGAGATTCTGATCGACAAGGGGCGCGCACGCGGTGTGAGGCTGGCAACCGGAGAGATTGTGACCGGCGATATCGTCGTCTCCAACGCCGATAGCGGACATACGTATGACAGGTTGCTCCGAAACCACTCGAAGCGGCGCTGGACGCCTGCTCGGTTGAAGCGGACGCGCTGGTCGATGGGGCTATTCGTCTGGTATTTCGGGACGAAGGGCACACGCGATCTTTGGCCGGATGTTGGCCACCACACAATTCTAAATGGCCCGCGGTACAAGGGTCTGATCGACGACATCTTTATCAAAGGCAAGCTGGCCGACGATATGAGCCTTTATGTCCATCGCCCGAGCGTGACCGATCCGACCGCTGCTCCCGAGGGGGATGATACGTTCTATGCGCTCAGCCCCGTGCCGCATCTGGGGCACGGCAACGCGGTCGATTGGACCACTCTGGCCGAGACATATCGCGCCCGCGTACAAACGGTTCTGGAAGAGCAACTCCTGCCCGGTTTAGGGACGAAACTGACCGCTTCGGAGGTCTTCACGCCCGAGACTTTTCGCGATCGCTATTTGTCGCCCTTCGGTGCTGCGTTTTCCATCGAACCGCGCATACTGCAAAGCGCCTGGTTTCGCCCCCACAATGTCAGCGAAGAAGCCGAAGGGTTGTACTTGGTGGGTGCCGGGACGCATCCCGGTGCGGGATTGCCCGGCGTTGTTTCGAGTGCGGAAGTCCTGGCGCAACTCGTTCCCGATCCGGAGGTCGTGCGATGATCGATCCTCGCGATATGGATTATTGCCGCGAAGCGATCCGTCACGGGTCGCTGTCGTTTCATACGGCGTCCCAGTTGCTGCCGGCCCGGGTGCGGGATCCCGCCTTGGCGCTTTATGCGTTCTGCCGGTTGGCCGATGACGAGGTCGATCTGTCGCAACGGAAAAAGGCTGCCGTCGAGGATTTGCGCGAGCGGTTGGAACTGGCGTATGCTGGACGCCCGCGCGATGCGGCGCCGGACCGCGCTTTCACATCCGTCATCGAGACATTCGACATGCCGCGCACTTTGCCCGAAGCACTGCTGGAGGGGCTGGCCTGGGATGCAGATGCGCGGCGGTATCGCAATCGTTCCGAACTCACCGAGTACAGCGCGCGGGTTGCCAGCGCGGTAGGCTTGATGATGTGCGTTCTGATGGGCGTGCGCGACCGCCATGCCTTGGCGCGAGCGGCCGATCTGGGTGTCGCCATGCAACTGACAAATATCGCTCGCGATGTGGGAGAGGACGCTCTCGAGGGCCGCTTATATCTGCCGCTCGATTGGCTGGAGCACGCCGGCATCGAACCCGAAGCATTTCTGGCGGATCCTCAAGGCACCAAAGCCGTGCGTGCCATGGTGAAAAGGTTACTAATCGAAGCGGAGCATCTTTATTCCCGGTCGGAGGCCGGGATCGGTGCGCTGCCGGTCATGACACGACCGGGTATCTTCTCGGCGCGGTTCATCTATGCAGCTATCGGCACAAAGTTGCGCGCCATGGGTCACAATTCGGTCGCGGCGCGCGCGGTCACGTCGAAGTCGCAGAAGCTTGCGCTGGCGGGTTGGTCGCTGGCGCGGACGACGATGACGCTGGTCATGCCCCGTTCTCCGATGATCCACGCGAAGGCCCTTCCGGAAACGGCGTTTCTGATCGAGGCGTCCGCGTATCCCGAACCGGCGCATTGGAGCGATACCGTTACCGGCGCCTTGGCAAGTCTGAAGCGGAATGACCTTGCAAGGGGCTCCCGCTCATTGGAGCAGGTGACGACGGAAAGACCCGTGTCTTGACCTGGGTGATTTTCGGTATCTTTCTGTGCGCCTGTGCCGCCGCGGGCGCGACTGGCGGCATGTTTCGGCCGGGCGAATGGTATCGGTCACTTGAGAAACCGCGTTGGACGCCGCCGGACTGGCTGTTCCCGGTCGCATGGACGACTTTGTACATTTGCATGTCGGCGGCAGGTGCGCGGGTCGCGGGCATGGATGGCAGTGGTTTGGCGCTGGCCCTCTGGGCGCTGCAGATCGCACTGAATACACTCTGGACACCGGTCTTCTTCGGGCTGAAGAAGATCCGCACCGGTTTGGGCGTGTTGATCGCCCTTTGGGTTGCCGTCGCGGCCTGTACGGTCGCCCACTGGCAAGTGGACTGGATCGCCGGACTGCTGTTCCTGCCATATCTTGCATGGGTGACGACAGCGGGTGCGCTGAACGCAGCGGTTATGCGGCTCAATCCGGCGGAAGCAGGACAAACGATGAGTAAACGGTGAGTTGGGTCTTGCTGCGTGCACCTGCCTTTAGACTTCCCTGTAGGGTACCAACACTTTGCCAAAAGCGGTGAACTTCAGAGTTGGGAGCGATTAGGCCCAGAGGTGGACTTCAGAACGTCCAGTTGCGCCGCCGCGGGACGCGCACCGCAAGCATGGGCATCAGCCAGTTTGACCGAAAACGCCTTAGATCGAGGGCTTCATGCACGCCCGTGGTTTCTTCGCCGTCAAGGCGGGTCCGAACCATGGCGCGGGTGTAGAACGGTGCATCGAGCATTGCCATCGCCTGATGTGGAGGAAAGCCGGGGTCTGCGCGTGTTTCGCGCGCGACGCCCCAAAGGGAGCGGCGCATCCTTGCCTTAGGTGGTGCCGCAACCTCCGCGACTTTCCCGTTTGCGTCAAAGCTGAGCGCGGTAGAGAGATCGGATCCGTCGCGGCGGCACGCATCGTAAAAGCAAGTCGCTCCTTTCACCGTAGGGTAGCGTCCCCAGGTCCATGTGTCGAAATCGGCTTCAAGCGCGCGGGTGCCGAAATTCGCGTCAAAATAGCCGTGCCCGTCCCACTGCCACCCTGGCGTGTCGAGTTTGACCGAGATGTCGGAAACGGGTGCGAAAGGCCGCCAGATATGCGCCTCATCTTCCGTCAACGCGACTTCAACGTTTGTCACGGCCGCCGGTGTCAACGTGATGCGGCCCCTGACGCGGGAAACAAGTGGCAAGGCACCGATCTCATCGATGTCGATCACTACATTGGTCCCGTCCCAACGGAGCGACGAGGGCCCGACTGTGAAGGTGGTTTCGGTCTGCCGGAGCGCCGGCCTGCCTCTGTCTGTCATAGTGAATCGCCCGCCCGGACCGTAGGTGGCAACATTGATACAGACATGGTCATGCGGGTCGCGACGCCCGGACCAGCGGTACCACGGCGAAAATACCGAGCCGATAAAGGCGATGACGGAAACAGCGCGCGTCCCGTCTTCGCTAATCCCATCTATGTACCACCAGGCGTAACCGTTTGGCTCTACCTCGAGGTCGAAACGTGGTCCTGCATGATCGCCTCGACTGCGTGCTTGCCGGAAAGCGCGGCCATCGGCACCCCCGCCCCCGGGTGCGTTCCCCCGCCCGCCAAGTACAACCCGCTGATCCGAGTGCGCGCGCGGGGTCGCCTCAAAGCGGCCGTCATCCCGTGCGGGCTCTGCCCGTAGAGCGACCCGGCGCTCGCCGGAAACAGGGTGTCGAATGTCGTGGGTGTCGCCAACGCCGTGTAGTCCGGAAGCGGATCGAATGTCAGGCCGAACCGGGCGAGGGTCTGAAAGGTCGTTTGGCGGCATTGGGCTTCCTCGTCTGGTCTTGCAATGGCGTCTGTTAATGGGGTTGCATTCAGGATGATCTCGATGCGCTCGGCCGCAGTCGGCAGCGCCATCCCGCTGCCCCGGTCTTCGGCGCAAAGGTAGATCGTCGGGTCCCTTGGTATTGCACCGCCGGCGAGATCTTCAAATTCGGCCGTTGGATCCTTGCCGAAGAACACGTTGTGGTGCGCAAGCGGCTGGCTTGTTATTGCCCGGGCGGCAAAGCTCCAGACCCGAGCCGAAAGACTGCGACCGGTGCTTAACGTTTGTGGTGCGACTGTGCTGACACCAGCACCCAGCTGGCCAGTTGCCAGTGCGCGGGGGTCGCCTGCAAAAATTACGATGTCGCTGGAAAGAGCGTCACCCGCCTTGAGCCGCACGCCAGTGATGCGCGATCCGCTAGTTTCGATGCTCGCAACCGGCGTGCCAAGGCGCAGTGTTCCGCCGAGCGCTTCGAAGCGTGTTGCCAAGGCCAGGGCGAGTTCGTGAATGCCGCCCGCGACCCGCCAGACGCCAGAGGCTTCAGCTTGCCAGATCAACTGAAGAATGGCTGGTGAGGCCAGTGGGCTGCCGCCCACATAAGTTGCGTAGCGCCCGAACAATTGGACCAGCCGCGGGTCCGAGAAATGCTGTGTCAACGCCTTTCGCATATTTGCAAAGGGTGACAGCGTCTGCAGAAGTCGAGGGTTTGACAGCGCTGCAGCGGCGAGTTTGGTCAGCTTCGGCTCGGCACTTTCCATCATGGGCGCACGGAAGGCCTCGAACAGCGTCGCGGCATCATTGGCAAAGCGTTTATAGTCTTGCGCAGCGGTGCGACCGGAGAATGCGGTGATTGCCTCAACGTTCGCGTCGTGGTCATCCTTGAGATCCAGAATGCTGCCGTCCACCCAGAAATGCCGAGCCAGCAGCGGCTCGCGGACCAGAGTGACATGTTCGGCCAGCCTTGTGCCGGTTGCTTCGAAAAGGTCGTCGAAGACACGTCGCATTGTCAGAACGGTCGGTCCGGCATCAATGGGACCTGCGACCGACTGTACTTGGCGCATTTTCCCGCCCGGCCAGGAATGGCTGTCCAGAAGGGTAACGCAATATCCCGCGGACTGCAGGCGCAAGGCTGCTGCAAGTCCGCCGACACCTGCGCCGACGACTACCGCCTTTCCGGCTGACTGCATTCGTGTCCGCTCCGCATCAAACATGCCGGAATTGTTGACTCCACGCGCAAGACTGTCCAGTATAATTGACACATGGATGTAAATCCTGCCGGACATATGCGACGCGAGGAGCGCCCTTTGGACCTTAAATCCCGGATAGACACGGCCGTGCGCGACGCCGTTCAGATTGGTCAGGCTGCACCTGCGCCTGCGCGATTGGCCGCGGCACTCGAGTATGCAACCACACCGGGCGGCGCGCGCGTTCGTCCGACCATCCTTCTTTCGGTGGCTATGGCTTGCGGCGATGACAAGCCGGACGTTGCTGACGCTGCCGCGGCAGCACTTGAATTGATGCACTGCGCCTCCCTCGTCCATGACGATCTGCCTTGCTTCGACGATGCCGACACGCGGCGCGGGAAACCCTCTGTTCACCGCGCGTTTTCCCAACCCTTGGCAGTGCTGGCGGGCGATAGCTTGATCATGCTCGCGTTTGAGGTCCTGGCGATGCGTGCGTCGCACGATGCGATGCGGAGCGCACAACTGGTTCTGACATTGGCTCGGCTTTCGGGCATGCCGGGCGGCATTTGCGCCGGGCAAGGCTGGGAAAGCGAAAAGAGTATCGACATGCGTGCCTATCACCGTTCCAAGACGGGGGCGTTGTTCGTCGCCGCGACGCAGATGGGAGCGATTGCCGCTGGTCAGGACCCGGAGCCCTGGGCCGAACTGGGCGACCGCATCGGAGAGGCGTTTCAGGTCGCGGATGATTTGCGCGATGCCGTGTTTGATGCTGAGACTCTGGGCAAACCTGTGGGTCAGGACGACCGGCACGGGCGACCGAACGCCGTGGCGGAATATGGGATCGAAGGCGCGACGCAGCGCTATCACGACATTCTTAACGGTGCGATAGCCTCCATCCCGTCTTGTCCTGGTGAAGCGATGCTGGCGCAGATGGTCAACATGCAGGCACGCCGCTTGACGCCATCGGCGGCAGCGTCCCGCGCCTGATGGCGTTCGTCTCGAGCGATCGAGGTTTTTGGCCCGCGGGTGCTTTGAACCGGCTGATCGCCCGTCCTGCCTTTCAGGACCTTGCCAATCGTGTCCCTCTGCTGCGACGCCTTGCGCGTCGGGATGGGGCCGAGATTTTCGATATCGTTCAGGGTTTCGTCCGGTCGCAGGTTCTTTTCGCCTTGGTCGAATTGGAGGTGCCGGAGCGTTTGCTGGGAGGGCCGGCTTTGCCGGAAATGCTGGCCCTGAATTCGGGCGTGTCCGGCGACCGGATGGAGTTGCTTCTGAAAGCGGGTGCCGGAATTGGCTTGCTCAAACGCCGGCGTGACGGACGGTTCGCACTGTCCCGAAAGGGGGCAGCATTGGTTGGTGTTCCCGGGCTTCGCCAGATGATCCGTCATCACGGCTCGTTCTATCGCGACATGGGTGATCCGGTTTCCTTGCTGAAAGGCGACGCGGAAACGGAGCTTGCCCGGTTCTGGCCGTATGTCTTTGGGGCGGTCGGTCCCATCGACCCGGAAGTGACGCAGACCTATTCCGATCTGATGGCCGACAGCCAGCGGCTCGTCGCGAGAGACACATTGGCGGCCGCCTCGCTGGATGGCGCTTCGCATCTCGCCGATATCGGGGGGGGATCAGGCACATTTCTGGCGGAGGTCGCTGCCGACTATCCGGAAATGGCCCTGACTTTGTTCGATCTGCAACCCGTCATGCCGTTGGCGCGGCAGCGTCTGGAGCAGGCAGGGCTGTCCGAACGAATCGATTTGGTGGGAGGTTTTTTTCAAGACGATCCCTTGCCCGAGGGTGCTGACGCGATCTCTCTCATCCGGGTTTTGTATGACCATAACGAAGCCACAGTCGCCGCTTTGCTGGCCAAGGTCTTCGCAGCACTTCCGCCGGGCGGACGGCTTTTGATTTCGGAGCCCATGTCCGGTGGCGATGCGCCCGATCCTGTCACGGATGTGTATTTTTCGTTCTACACCTTGGCGATGCGCACAGGGCGCACGCGCTCGGCGAAGGAAATCGGAGCGCTATGCGCGGCTGTCGGGTTTGTAGACATCCAGACGCCAAAACCAGCACGCAGTTTCGTCACCGCGGTTGTGATGGGCGTCAAGCCGACCTGACCTCAATCACAAAGACATGTCTAATTTAATTGACAGTACAGACTGTCAGATTAAACTGACAGTTAGCGACGAAGCTCAGGCAAAGCGAGTTTGTCTTCGTCTGCAGGGAGAGAAGAGGTGAAGTTTGGACACACTTGCTGTCCTACTCAAAGGTCCTGAGGACCTGACGCTTGATACACTTGGGCTCACCGATCCGGGGCCAGAGGATATCGTCGTCGAAATAAGCCATTCCGGTATTTCCACCGGGACGGAGAAACTGTTTTTCACTGGAAAGATGCCACCGTTCCCGGGAATGGGCTATCCGCTTGTGCCGGGCTACGAGGCTGTCGGCGACGTAGTCGAAGCGGGCGATCTGTCCGGTTTGAGCATTGGCGATCGGGTGTTCGTGCCGGGTGCAAATTGCTTCGAGGGGGCGCACGGCCTCTTTGGCGGCGCGGCACGCCGGATTGTCACCAATGCCGACCGCGTGACGCGAATCGATCCGGGATTTGGGCCGGAGGGTGCGCTGTTGGCGCTGGCGGCGACAGCGCGCCATGCCATGGCCGGTCTGCGGAAAGAGGTGCCGGACTTGATCGTCGGGCACGGTGTGCTTGGGCGGCTCTTGGCACGTTTGACAATTGCTGCAGGTGCGCCCGCGCCGATGGTGTGGGAGATCGACGAGACCCGTCAGGCCGGGGCCAGCGGCTATAGAGTCCAGCATCCCGACGATGACCCGCGCCGCGACTACAAGGCAATTTATGATGCCTCCGGTCGCGGCGACTTGCTGAACGATCTGGTGGGGCGGATCGAAAAAGGCGGCGAAATCGTCCTTGCCGGATTCTACACCGAACCGCTGAGTTTCGCATTTTCGCCTGCCTTCATGAAGGAAGCGAGGTTTCGCGTTGCGGCGGAATGGACGCCGGACGATTTGGTTGCAACGCGCGCATTGGTCGAAGGCGGCGCGCTGTCGTTAAGCGGATTGATTACTCATGAAAGCCCGATCTCTGACGCCCCGTCCGCTTATCGGAAGGCATTCAATGATCCGGCCTGTCTGAAAATGATCCTGAATTGGGAAGGAACCGCATGAAGGACGCGTTTGACGAACGCTCGGACGCGAGCGACATACCGAACCTCTCCGATTACGACGACCGGTTGCGCGATGAAGCGGCCGAGCCTTCGCTGGAAGTGCCTCAAGGCAAACCAACAAAGAAGACTCAGATCATCGCGATTTACGGTAAGGGCGGCATTGGCAAATCCTTCACGCTGGCGAACCTCAGCCACATGATGGCGGAACAGGGCAAGCGGGTGCTGTTGATCGGATGCGATCCGAAGAGCGATACGACGAGCTTGCTTTTTGGCGGCAAGGCCTGTCCGACGATCATCGAGACCTCGACTAGAAAGAAACTCGCCGGTGAAGAAGTCAAAATCGGTGACGTGTGCTTCAAACGTGGTGGCGTGTTCGCGATGGAGCTCGGCGGTCCGGAAGTAGGGCGTGGCTGCGGTGGGCGCGGTATTATCCACGGGTTTGAACTGCTCGAGAAGCTCGGATTTCACGATTGGGATTTCGACTACGTATTGCTCGATTTTCTGGGCGACGTTGTCTGCGGTGGCTTCGGTCTGCCGATTGCCCGCGACATGGCGCAGAAGGTGATCCTTGTCGGGTCGAATGATCTGCAATCGCTTTACGTGGCGAACAATGTCTGTTCGGCGGTGGAGTACTTCCGCAAGCTTGGCGGGAATGTTGGTGTCGCAGGGCTGGTGATCAACAAAGACGACGGTACCGGGGAAGCCCAGGCTTTTGCCAAAGCGGTCGACATCCCCGTGCTCGCCAGCATCCCCCAAGACGACGATCTTCGGAAGAAATCCGCAAACTATCAGATCGTTGGCACGGCTGAGAGCCAGTGGGGCGCGCTTTTCGCCGCGCTCGGTGAAAACGTGGCCGTGGCCCCGCCAATGCGCCCGACCGCATTGAGCCAAGACGAACTGCTAGATCTGTTCGACGGGTCCGACACCGGTGCTGGTGTCGTTCTTGAACCTGCCACAGATCAGGACATGCGCGGCAAGCACGCGGCTCCAAAAGAGAGCCTGGAGGTGATCTATGACGATGCGTGATCGCAATCTGGAAGCCGCTATCCGGTCGATGATTGAAAGGGCGACGTCTGAACAGATCGTTCGCCTGCTGGCGGACATTTATCAGGCGTCACCTGCCGTCCATCCGACCCATCCGACAACCGGAAGGCTGCAGTGAGCGAAGAGATCACATACGATGCCGCTGCCGAAGTGGACGTGATCCGCGGTGAAGCCCGTGGCGATGCACCCGAACTGCCGCAAGGTGGAGAGGCGCTCGGCTGCCATTCCGGATCGACGATGGAGGAGGCTGCGAGACAGGCGGGCCAGTCCGAATTACTCGACCGCTATGCGGCTGATTATCCGCAAGGCCCGCACGACAAGCCGCAATCGATGTGCCCGGCGTTTGGTTCCTTGCGCGTGGGGCTTCGGATGCGCCGGGTGGCCACGGTCCTTTCGGGATCGGCGTGCTGCGTTTACGGGCTGACGTTCGTTTCGCACTTCTACGGTGCACGGCGTTCGGTGGGCTATGTGCCGTTCAACTCAGAAACGCTGGTGACTGGCAAGCTGTTCGAAGACATCCGGGACAGTGTGCACGAGTTGGCGGACCCGGATCGCTACGACGCAATCGTGGTGACCAACCTTTGCGTCCCGACTGCGTCGGGTGTGCCACTGCGGCTCTTGCCGGATGAGATCAACGGGGTGCGGATCGTGGGGATTGATGTCCCCGGCTTTGGCATTCCCACACATGCCGAGGCGAAGGACGTGCTCGCGGGTGCGATGCTGAACTATGCCCGGCGGGAGATCGAAGCGGGCCCGGTCGCGCGCCCCGAGAGTGGTGTCGAGGATCGTCCGACTGTTTCGCTTCTGGGCGAAATGTTCCCGGCTGATCCGATGATGATCGGGGCGATGCTGGAGCCGATGGGGCTTGCCGCGGGATCGGTTGTGCCTTGCCGAGAATGGCGCGAGCTTTATGCCGCTCTCGACTGTGGGGCCGTAGCCGCGATCCATCCCTTTTACACCGCTGCTGTTCGTGAATTCCAGGCAGCGCGGCGGCCCGTTGTCGGATCTGCCCCTGTGGGCCATGACGGCACCGCCGTCTGGCTGGCCGAAATCGGAAATGCTTTCGGGCTGTCCGCTGGCAAGGTTGCAGCGTCCCAGAATGCGTTCCTCCCGGTCATCAAAGGAGCGCTGTCAGAGGCCAGGATCAAAGGCACAATCACACTTTCGGGTTACGAAGGCAGCGAGTTGCTGGTGGCCCGGCTTTTGATCGAAAGCGGTGCGAACGTGCCCTACGTAGGGACGGCTTGCCCGAAGACACCTTGGAATACGGCGGATCTGGAGTGGCTTGAGGCGCATGGCGCGTCAGTCAAGTTCCGCGCGTCGCTGGAGGACGATTGCGCAGCGGTCAAGGCGATCAGACCGGATCTTGCCATCGGGACGACGCCGGTCGTTCAGAAGGCCAAGGAAATGGCCATTCCTGCGCTTTACTTCACCAACCTGATATCCGCACGACCTTTGATGGGACCTGCCGGCGCGGGGTCTTTGATTGAGGTCGTCAATGCGGCCATTGCGGGCAAGGACCGGATGGAGAAAATGAACGCCTTTTTCGAGGGTGTCGGCACTGGAGATACAGCTGGCGTCTGGGAAGGCGATCCGAACTTGCGGCCTGATTTCCGCGCGGCGCATCAGAAGAAACTCGACAAGGCGGCCCGCGCCAAGGCAGCGGAGGCGATGATCTGATGCTGATCCAAGATCATGATCGGGCCGGTGGCTATTGGGGCGCGGTCTATGCGTTTTGCGCCGTCAAAGGATTGCAGGTCGTGATCGACGGGCCGGTTGGGTGTGAGAACCTGCCGGTAACGTCTGTGTTGCACTACACCGATGCGCTGCCGCCGCATGAATTGCCGATTGTCGTGACTGGGCTCGGCGAGGAAGAACTCGGGCGTGATGGCACTGAAGGCGCGATGAAGCGGGCCTGGGGGACGCTCGATCCGGCGTTGCCGGCGGTGGTGGTGACCGGTTCGATTGCCGAGATGATCGGCGGAGGTGTCACGCCTGAGGGCACAAATATTCAACGCTTCCTGCCGCGCACCATCGACGAGGACCAGTGGGAAGCGGCAGACCGCGCAATGACTTGGATCTTCACTGAATTCGGTATGACCAAGGGCCGGATGCCGAAGGAGAAGGCGCGCGAGGACGACGCGAAGCCACGGGTCAACATCCTTGGGCCGATGTACGGCACGTTCAACATGCCGAGCGATCTGGCTGAGATACGACGGTTGATCGAAGGGATCGGGGCAGAGGTCAATATGGTCATGCCCTTGGGTGCCCATCTCGCGGAGATGCGGAACCTCGTGAATGCCGACGTGAACGTCTGCATGTATCGGGAGTTTGGGCGCGGCCTTTGCGAAGTGCTGGGTAAGCCGTATCTGCAAGCGCCCGTCGGAATTGAATCGACAACTTTGTTCTTGCGCAAGTTGGGCGAAATGCTGGAGCTGGACCCGGAGCCGTTCATCGAACGCGAGAAGCATTCGACCATCAAGCCGGTCTGGGATCTCTGGCGATCGGTCACGCAGGATTTCTTTGCGACAGCCAGTTTCGGGATTGTCGCGAACGAAACCTATGCCCGTGGTGTGCGCCATTTCCTGGAAACGGATCTGGGTCTGCCTTGCGGTTTCGCGGTTGCCCGCGTCGCCGGGACCAAGACCAACAACGAGGAAGTGCGGGCCATGATCGGCGAGAAGAAACCGCTGATCGTTTTTGGTAGCATCAACGAGAAAATGTACCTGGCCGAAACAAAAGCCGGGCACGGTCCGCAACCAACTTTCATTCCGGCGAGCTTTCCGGGTGCCGCGATCCGGCGCGCGACTGGCACGCCGTTCATGGGATACGCGGGAGCGACGTACCTCTTGCAGGAAGTGTGCAACGGCCTATTCGATGCGCTCTTCCACATACTTCCGCTGGCCTCTGATATGGATGCCGCCGAAGCGACGCCAACGCGATTGCGCGTCGATATGCCGTGGGATGCGGACGCTCAGGCAGAGCTCGACCGTATCGTCGCGACACACCCGATTTTGACCCGCATTTCCGCCGCCAAGACACTACGCGATGCCGCCGAGCACGCCGCCCTTGAGCGTGGCGAAGACCGGGTTGTCGTTGAAACCGTCAAGGCACTGGCGCCTGCTATGGCCGACGATCCGAGGGAGGGACACCCATGACAGATATGACCAATGCTTCGGTTTCACGACCGGCAAACAGTAAACGCGGATTGGAGTTCCAGCTCTACTTCGCCCTTATTTTCATCTTGGCCATCCCCGTTGGAACGGAACGGTGGATCGCCAACGTGGTGCGCAAGCGCTCGCTCGACGTGCGGGGGCCACTGGCCCGCGCCTGGGCGGAAGCGGATCGTATCACCCCGCTCATTTTCTCGGCATGAGCCCGCACGCCGAACACCAGATCCCGAGAAGGCAACTTCGAGGGTCCCTGCCGCGAGGGGATCGCGGCGTCAGCATAACGTTCCGGAGGAAAGTTCATGGCTGATAACACCGACCTGTCCTTTACAGGTCTTACCGACGAGCAGGCTCAGGAGCTGCATTCGGTCTATATGGGCGGCCTCTGGCTGTTCGTGATCGTGGCAGTGGTTGCACATCTTGCAACCTACATCTGGGCTCCGTGGTTCTGAGGGGATTGAAATGGCAAAATTCTACAAAATTTGGCTGATCTTCGATCCGCGCCGCGTGTTTGTGGCACAAGGCGTCTTCCTCTTCCTCCTGGCGGTGATGATTCACCTGGTGGTGCTTTCGAACGGTGTGAACTGGTTCGAAAACGCTGCTGCATCTCGCATGGCCGCGGACGGATAACCACGGGATCGAATGCTCGATATCGTCGTGGGCGGCGGTTCTTCGTCGCCCACGACAAACCAAGGATAACGGGTGCGTTGTGACGAGCGCGCCAAACGGAGAATTAGAAGATGGCGTTGCTCAGCTTCGAGAGAAAATACAGGGTCCGCGGTGGGACGATCATCGGTGGTGATCTGTTCGATTTCTGGGTCGGACCGTTCTATGTCGGGTTCTTCGGGGTCACGACGGCGTTCTTCGCGCTTCTGGGCACGATCCTGATCTTTTACGGGGCCGCTGTTCAGGGTGTTTGGAATCCCTGGCTCATCAGCATTGAGCCGCCTGACCTGAGCTACGGCCTTGCCGCGGCACCTTTGTTGGAAGGCGGCCTTTGGCAGATCATCACATTTTGCGCGACGGGTGCGTTCATCAGTTGGGCCCTGCGTGAGGTCGAAATCTGCCGGAAGCTCGGCATGGGCTATCACGTGCCGTTCGCGTTCAGTTTCGCGATCCTCGCTTATGTCACGCTTGTCATCTTCCGTCCGCTTTTGATGGGCGCCTGGGGACACGGCTTCCCGTACGGGATATTTAGCCATCTCGACTGGGTATCCAACACCGGCTACGCCTACCTGCACTTCCATTACAATCCGGCGCATATGTTGGCGGTGACGCTGTTCTTCACGACCTGCCTTGCCCTCGCCCTTCACGGTGCGCTGATCCTCTCCGCAGCGAACCCCGAAAAGGGTGAGACGATGAAGACGCCGGATCACGAAGATACTTTTTTCCGCGATTTCATCGGCTATTCGATCGGTCCCCTCGGCATCCACCGCCTTGGTTTCCTGCTGGCGATTAGCGCGGTTTTCTGGAGCGCGGTCTGCATCATCATATCAGGCCCGGTCTGGACCAAGGGCTGGCCAGAATGGTGGAACTGGTGGCTCGAGCTGCCGATCTGGGGCAGCCAGGTGGGGTTCTAAGACATGATTACGGAATATCAGAACATCTTTAACCAGCTGCAGGTCCGTGGACCGGCCGAGATGGGAACCGACGATTTCGGCACCTTGACGGAGGACCGGTCAAAGAGCGCGTCCTTTTCGACCCTATTCGGGTGGTTAGGCAACGCACAGTTGGGTCCGATCAATTTGGGTATGGCCGGTGTCGTGTCGCTGGCATCGGGTCTGATCTGGCTCAACATCATCGGCTTCAACATGTTGGCACAGGTCGACTGGTCGATCCCGGAGTTCATCCGGCAACTATTCTGGTTGGCGCTGGAACCGCCCAGTCCGGAATACGGCCTGTCTATGCCGCCCCTGAATGACGGTGGTTGGTACATCATCGCAAGCTTCTTTCTGCTCTTTTCCGTCATGGCCTGGTGGTATCGCGCCTGGCAGCTGGCGGCGGAACAGAAGATGGGCAAGCATGTCTTCTGGGCCTTCGGTGCCGCGATCTGGCTGTTCCTGGTCCTAGGCCTTTTCCGCCCGATCCTGATGGGGTCGTGGTCGGAGGCAGTGCCCTATGGCATCTTCCCGCATCTCGATTGGACCACCGCATTTTCGATCCGCTACGGTAATCTCTACTACAACCCGTTCCACTGTCTCTCCATCGTGTTCCTCTATGGCTCAGCCCTGCTGTTTGCCATGCACGGTGGAACGATCCTGGCGGTCACACGCTATGGCGGCGACCGGGAGCTGGAGCAAATCATCGACCGCGGCACAGCCACCGAACGTGCCGCTCTGTTCTGGCGCTGGACGATGGGGTTCAACGCGACAATGGAGGGCATCCATCGGTGGGCCTGGTGGTTCGCGGTACTGACTCCGATCACCGGCGGTATCGGTATCCTTCTGACCGGAACGGTGGTCGACAACTGGTTCATCTGGGCCCAGGAGCACTACTTCGCTCCGACTTATAATGGCGAGTACGGTTACGAGGCCCACCGGACCTACGAAGACTTCATCGGGAAGGAGTGAGCGCATGGATTTCGAGAAGTTCATAAAAATCCCCGAATGGTTCGGCGATTGGAACAAGAAGAACCCGACCGACATCTATGGCCCGATCGTTGTGATGGGGGCGATGGGCACGGCTTTGCTTGCCGTCATCGCGCTGGTCGCCTTTGGCCAACCCTTCGCGACGGACAGTTTGCAGACCGGGCCGCGCGGCATTGGGATGTCGGTTCCGGAGTTTAAGGCGGACCTGGCCAAACCGGATCCCGGAATCGCGGCGCTGGAAGAGATCGGCAACCTCGATGGAGACATCATTGCCGCCATGCAGGCGTGGACAGGCATTCCAAACCTGTTCGAGGATCCGGACAGCTATCAGACGGGTGTTGGCGCGATGATGATCGCGATGACCCAGAACATTAACGAGAACTGGGATGGGCATGTGAACGCCAACAAGGAAGTCGGGGTCACGTGTTATACCTGTCACCGAGGGCAGCCTGTACCATCGGAGATCTGGTTCTCAATTATGCCGGTGACCGAACGCACGGCAGGCTGGTCGGCCAACCAGAACCGGGCAACATCGCTTTCGCAATCCACGTCACTTCCATCGGATGCGCTGGAAAGCTACCTGTTGGATGCGAAGACCATCGGGGTCCACGATCTTGAAAGCCGCGTTGCGGGGATCCCGGGTCAGGATGACTTTCCCGGTATCCAACATGCCGAGCGGACCTATTCGTTGATGAACTACTTTGCGAATTCGCTCGGCGTGAACTGCGTGTTCTGCCACAACTCCCGCGCGTTCTATGACGCCGGGCAGGTGACCCCGCAATGGGCGACGGCGAGCCTGGGCATTCTCATGGTTCAGGAACTCAACAATGACTACATCGTGCCAGCCGGCGCGCTCTTGCCCGAAGAGCGTCTTGGCCCGCGCAATGGCGATGAGCCGAAGCTGGCCTGCAAGACATGCCACAAAGGTTATCAGCAGCCGCTGCAAGGCACGAACGTGATTGGCGACTGGGCGCAGCTCCAGTCCACCGACGAGGTGGTGGACCTGCCATAAGGCAGTCGTCAGAAGAGGTTCGGTTCCGCGGGCAACTGGGACCGGGCGATAGGGGTGCACCATCCCGCACCCCAGTTCTGCCTGGCAGGACGAAACGGCGGCGCATTCTCCGTTCCCTGAATGCGCCGCCATACCCGCCCGCACGAGGGAACGAAGGGAGCGAGACCATGAACAGCAGCCCACTTCTGGACACCATTGCCGGTCCGTCTGACTTGAAACGCCTCTCGGATGGTGAGTTAGACACACTTGCGGGCGAGCTTCGCCGGGAAGTGATCGAGGTGGTTTCGCAAACTGGAGGGCATCTCGGGTCTTCGCTTGGGGTGGTCGAGCTGACGGTTGCAATTCATGCGGTGTTCAACACGCCCATGGACAAGCTGATCTGGGACGTTGGGCACCAGTGCTATCCGCATAAAGTTCTGACCGGGCGGCGCGACCGGATGACGACGTTGCGTCAGAAAGACGGTCTTTCCGGCTTTACCAAGCGGGACGAAAGTGAGTTCGATCCGTTCGGCGCCGCGCATTCGTCAACGTCCATTTCCGCTGCGTTGGGATTTGCCGTTGGTCGCGACATGGGCCGACCTACCGGTGACGCGATTGCGGTCATTGGCGACGGATCCATTAGCGCGGGCATGGCCTATGAGGCTTTGAACAACGCGGGGGCAGAGGGGCGTCGCTTGATCGTCATCCTGAACGATAACGAAATGAGCATCGCGCCGCCTGTTGGGGCCATGTCTTCGTATCTTTCGGGTCTCTACGCTGCATCACCCGCGCCGATGAAGGCGCTGGCCGAAGGCATGGAGGCGTTCATGCCGCCGCCAATGAGGGACGGTGCGCGTCGTGCCCGGCAGCTTGTCACCGGACAGGGCCTTTCAGGGACGCTTTTCGAAGAACTTGGTTTTGACTATATGGGCCCGATTGATGGGCATGACATGGGCCAGCTTCTCACGGCCCTGCGCGGAGCCAAGGCGCGGGCGGAAGGCCCGGTGCTGATCCATTGTTGTACGGTAAAGGGCAAGGGATATGCGCCCGCCGAGGAGAGTGCCGACAAGTATCATGGTGTCGGGAAATTCGATGTCGAAACGGGGACACAAGCCAAGTCAAAGCCGAACGCCCCGAGTTATACCAGCGTGTTCGGCAAGGCACTGACAGACGAAGCGTCGCGCGACCCGCGCATTGTGGCCGTGTCGGCCGCGATGCCGTCGGGCACCGGGGTCAACATCATGGCCTAACGGTTCCCAGGCCGCGTTTTCGATGTCGGCATTGCTGAACAACATGCAGTGACCTTCGCAGCAGGCATGGCGGCGAGCGGGTTGCGGCCCTTCTGCGCGATCTACTCCACATTCCTTCAAAGGGGCTATGATCAGATCGTGCATGACGTGGCCCTCCAGGGCTTGCCGGTGCGCTTCGCCATCGACCGTGCCGGGCTGGTGGGCGCGGATGGGGCCACACATGCTGGGGCGTTTGATGTGGCCTACCTGAGCAACCTGCCGGGTTTCACCGTCATGGCCGCGGCGGATGAAGCTGAATTGATGCACATGGTGGCGACAGCGGTGGCACACGATGCCGGGCCAATTGCGTTCCGATATCCAAGGGGCGCGGGTGTGGGTATTGAAATGCCGGAGCGCGGCCGCGTACTGGAGATCGGCAAGGGGCGCGTGGTGCGAGAGGGCACCGATCTTGCGATCTTGTCTTTCGGCGCGCATTTGGCCGAGGCTCAGGCCGCTGCAGAGCAGCTTGAGAGCGAAGGCATTAGCGTAACCGTAGCGGATGCACGCTTTGCCAAACCGCTCGACACCGGATTGATCGAGCGGTTGGCACGCGAACATGCCGGAATGATTACAATAGAGCAGGGAGCCGAAGGTGGTTTCGGGTCCGCCGTCTTGCACCATCTGGCGCGCGCCGGACTTTTGGACCGCGGGCTTGCTGTCCGACCGATGAATTTACCGGATCGGTTCATCCATCAGGCAAGCCCAGCTGAGATGTACGCAGACGCTGATCTGACGGTAGACGACATCTGCCAAACGGCACTTGGTATCGTTCGGCCTGACGCCACGGTCATCGATCTTGGAGCGCGCGCGTAACTTAAAGATCAGGCAGCGGCGGTTCCGAATATCTTTTCGCTGTGGTTGTCGAGGTAGATCCGAAGCCACGGCGTGAAACGGTTCGGGAAGTTCCGGACTGCTTGTCTGAGCTCAAGGAACGACATCCAGCGAACGTCCATGACCTCATCTGGATTCGGAGAAACGGTCATGTCCTTCGCGGCGTCGGCGGTGAACAGATCGACAACTTCATGTTCGATCAGATCGTTGCCGACGTCCGCGCGATACTCGATCGTATCGCGGTGTATTGGTGAAAGACCGGTGATTCCAAGTTCCTCGTCCAGCCGACGGACGGCGCAGGATACTGGCGATTCATCCCACTCGGGATGGGTGCAGCACGTGTTCGCCCAAAGCCCGGGCGTGTGATACTTGCCCATCGCGCGGCGTTGGATCAGCACTTCGTCACCGCGCAGCACGAAGACAGACACTGCCTTGTGCCGGAGCCCGCGTTTATGCGCCTCCAGTTTCTCAACGGGGGTCAGTTCGCCCTCGACCCAAGTGGGGATCATGATCGTCATATGTGCTCCGGTCGAACCAGTCCGGTCAAATGCGCGAGGTTTTTGATCCCGATCTTCACGTGAGCCAGGGGTCTTGTGCGCACCAGCTTCTTGTTCATGTAAGCCTCGAACGTCAAGCGCTGGACATCGACGTCATGACAAAGCGAGACGAAGCGTTCGCGCCGTTCGTCGGACTTGTAATAAGCGTCCTGCATTGAACGAAGTACGCGGAAGACCATCTTGTGTTCGCCCATGAAGAGTTTCCTTGCCAGTCGCAGGTCCTTCACACGACCCGATGCTAAACAGGCCGCAGCAGCCGTCGCAGCAACGCGCCCACCCATCATCGCATAGTAAATACCTTCGCCAGAACTTGGTGCAACCACGCCCGCGGCATCGCCTGCCAGAACAACATCCTTACCATTGTCCCACCGATCCATCGGACGGAATGGGATTGGCGCACCTTCCTTGCGGAGCGTTTCGCAGTTCTCCAGGCCGGACGCCTGACGCAACGCGGCCGTGGCGTCCTTCAGGTTCACATCCGGGTTCTCGGTGCCCATGCCCACGCTGGTTGTCGATCCGTGCGGAAACACCCAACCGTAAAAGTCCGGGGAAATCGCGCCGTCGTAAACCACGTCGCATCGCTCGGGGTCGTAGATTTCGGTCTTTGCCGGGGCTGCGATGATCTCGTGATAAGCGAAGACGAGTGGCACCTTGTCGGCGTCCTTGACCTCGGCCCGTCCAACCTTAGATTTCGCGCCATCGGCCCCGATGATAAGCTTGGTCTCAAGCGGCTTCTCTTCGCCGGTGGTCTTTTCGCGATAGATGACGCGCGTGCCATCCGCGTCCCGGTCGATTCGCAAGAAGGTGCCTTCGAAATAATCTACCCCGGCCTTGATGGCACGGTCCCGCAGGAACGGATCGAAATCCTTGCGGTCGACCATGCCCACGTATCCATTTTCGATGGGGATATCTACTTTGCGACCCGTAGGCGAAATCATCCGGGCCGTCGTAACCTTGGTAAGCAGTTGCTCTTCACCGATGTCGAAATCCTGCATCAGCCGCGGCGGGATCGCGCCGCCGCAGGGTTTGATCCGACCTGCGCGGTCGATTAGGGCGACGGTGACGCCGCTCCGTGCGAGGTCGTCGGCAGCGGTCGCCCCGGCTGGGCCACCTCCGATTACGATGACATCATACTTCATCTTTTCATTCCCCCGGTTGCAGGATCGGTGCAGGTCTTAGAAGTCGCAGCGCGACGAGTGCCGCGGCAAGGAACAACGCGGCTTCCAGCCCGAAAACAAGGCCGTAGGCCGTATTGTCGCTGAACGTCAGACGCGCGAGGTCTAGTGTGCCTGTGGCCACCAGACCAGCGAGGCCAGCAGCAATGGCTTGGGCGGCGCCGAAGACACCCATGCGGGTCCCTGTCGCGCCCTTGCGTTCGGCGGCGAGGCGCATCATCGAGCCGATTGCGCCAACAACGAACAGGCCGTTGCCGAAGCCAAGGATGACGGTGAACGGAACAAGAGACATGCCCGCGCCGAGGCCGACAAGGCCAACGGCCGAGATCACGCATCCGATCACGGCCCAGCCACGCAATGTGCCGAAGCCGAAGGTGGAAAGCGCGCCCGCAGCGATCATGCCTGCGAGAGCTGCGCCATCCTTGCCGCCGGAAAGCTTGGTGGAGGCATCAGGTGTCAGCCCGTGGATGTGACCGGCAAAGGGCTCGAGGATCAATTCGCTCAGGTAGAAAGCGAAGATCGACAGGAAGACGAAACCTGTGAACGCCCGCGCTGCCGGATCAGCCCAAGTCGCGCGCAGCGCCGGACCAAGGGACGGTTCGTCCGGATCGGGGACCGTTCCGAGGCGCCGTTCGACGCCCCAGGTTGCAACGAACGCGACGGCGAGTGCAACGGCGGTGACCACGGGGACGACCAGCATCAGCCGGTCAGGGGAATAGGGTTTCAACGCAATGCCAGTGCCGACGGAGGCGACGATCGCCCCAGCGATCAAGGTGAGCCAGGCTATGGTCGCGGCTGCCCCTTTGCGGTGATCCGGTGCTGCCGTGGCGAGCAAGGCGAGAAAGCTTGTTCCCGCCGCGCCGATGCCGAACCCAATGGCCATGTAAGCAAGCGTCCAGACAACCAGCGCGGTTGAGGTGCTAGGTGCATAGGCAATCGCCCAAGCGGTGGCGATCAACCCAAGACCAACAGCTGCCAATCCACCAAGTATGAAGGGCGTTCGGCCACCGCGGGCATCCGACCTGTGACCCCAGACTGGACGTGTGATCTGCACGGCGTAGTGAAGGGCAACGAGAAGACCGGGAACGAGCGCGGGCAGCGCAAGCTCCACAGTCATCAGGCGATTGAACAAGTTTACGGGAAGGGCTGCCAGTCCACCTATGGCTGCGTTGACCAGACAAAGCCGTAGGATGCCACCCCAGCCAAGCGTCATGTCATCCCCCGGATCGCAAAGGCCGCGATCATCATGCCGCTGACGTAAAGCAGAACGCCGGTGCCGTTATACCAGGGCGCGCGGGCTTTTGGATCGCTCAGCAGCACACGCATGGCAAGGCCCTGCCCTGCGAGGACCGCGAACACACCAACTGCGTGCAACGGACGATCCCACGTTAGCAAAAGTCCGAAGACGGCTATCTGCGGCAGTGCTATGACCCAGCACGCGACCCGTGCGGCGCGCTCGGGGCCAAGCGTGACAGGCAGCGAGTTGACACCTGTTTGCCGGTCACCTTCAAGCGCTTTGAAATCGTTGAGTGTCATGATGCCATGCGCGCCGATCCCGTACAGTAATGCCAAGATGACAACGGGCCATCCCGGTGCCCCGGCGCTGAGAACAGCAGCGCCGGTGAACCACGGCAGGCTTTCGTAGCTGAGGCCAACAAGACCGGGACCGAGGAGCCCAGACCGTTTCAATCGCACCGGCTCAGCCGAATAGGCCCAGGCTGCCAGGACGCCAATTACGGTGGCGCCAAAACCCCAAGGTCCGAGTTGCCAACCGATCAGCAGCGATAAGGTCGACATCGCGAGTGCGATCCACAGGCCCCATCGCGCCGGTACCCGGCCCGATGGGATTGGGCGGTCCGGTTCGTTGATGGCGTCGACGTGACGGTCGCACCAATCGTTCGCCGCCTGGCTCATCCCGCAGACCACTGGGCCCGCGAGTATGACGCCCAGTAACACCAGTCCCCACTGTCCAGAAGGCGAGGTTCCCGCAGACACCGCACCACAAAGATAAGCCCACATCGGCGGAAACCATGTGACCGGCTTTATCAGGGTCAGCATGGCCGCCGGATCGGGTATCGTACGCGCTTGTAATTCCGTCGAGACAGGCATGTGTCAACTTTACATGACAGTTCGAGTCGCGCAAGCAAAACAGCCGCCGAAAGCGGTGTAACGAGCGTTCAATCCTCGCGCTTGAGAAGTCCGTATTTGCGAAGTTTCACGTAGAGGCTCTGGCGCGAAAGCCCCAACATCTCAGCAGCGGCGGCACGGTTGTTGCGTGTCAATTCCACTGCAGTTTCGATACACATGCGTTCGATGACTTCATTTGTCTCGGCGACGATCTCTTTCAATGGAGCCGAGCCGACCAACTCAACGACACTGTGGCTCGAACTGTCAGTTGGAACGGAACCCCTGGCAGTGTTTCGGATCGTCTCCGCCCGGCTTGCATCGCGAATTATGAACCCGACGGTGGGACGATCCTGATCGTTCATGTAAACGACGGAAATCTCGACAGACGCGCGCGCACCGAATTCGTTGGCAAGTTTCGTTGCGTAGACTCGCATATGTCCGGACCGAATTGCGTTCTCCAGCATAACGCTTAGGTCGATCTGGCCGCGTTGCAGGAACTCCGATAGGCTGCGGGACTTCACATCCGACAAGCTGCCGACATCGGCGATCTCGAGGAACGCCTCGTTGACGTCCTGCACCACTCCGCCAGTGTCGGTCAGCACGATGGCGTCGGTGCTCTTGTGGAACAATGCAACCAGAGTTTCCAAAAGCTGTTCGCCGTTCTTTGTCTCTGCATTCTCGGACTGCAGGCGGCAGATGATCAACCGCTCTCCGGCGGCGCGGAACACCGTCGGAGTTATCATGACATCGCGTCGCGCCCGTGCGGTCTGGGCACGCAGTTCACTTTCGAAATCAGACGCAGCGAGGGAGGTTAGCTTTTCGACAAACTCGCCACGGCGGCGATGCTTGAATTCCTGGGCAATCGGTGCGCCGATCAAATCTTCGCGTTCGGCCCCCAGAAGACGCGCGGCCGCTGCGTTGACATCGCGAATGCGGCCGTCGGTCGCCGAAGCGAAAACAAAGGCGTCCGAGGTGGACGCCATAAGCATGCGATACCGAGCATCGTACTCGCGTCGCTCTTCATAGCCGCGCTCCAGCGCAAACTGGGCTTGAACAAGTTGTTCTTGCGTTTCCGCCACTAGCCGCAGGTCGTGACCAAGCATCAGAACAGAGGCGTCAGGTCCCACGGCGTGGAAAGAATACCGAACCGGATATTGCCATTCGGATTTATCTGAATGGTTCAGTTCTACCGGCCGGGTGATCTGTTTGCTGAGACTGACGGCTTCGAGAGCGCCTTCGAATTTCGGGATGCTCTCGGACGTCAGAAACTGCTGCATGGGCTTTCCGGCCCAATGATTGAGACGCGCGTGTTCCTCGGATTTAGCATCGATTAGGATGGACCGAACGATCCCCTCAGCGGAGACCAAAAAGGCAAGATCGCAAGCTGCCGCTAGGATACCGGTCAGATACTCGGGTTCAATGACCGGCATCGGGCCCTTGGCCCAATTTGCTGTACCACCAGCCGTCATTCAGCCGCCCGCAAGTTTATATCGTCGCCGGTGATGACGTCGAGCGCCGCATCAATATCGTTTGTCGTCAAGTCGGCGCTTGTACTGGTCACATCAAAACCATCTTCGTTCAGAACAGATCCGCCGAGTACAACAAGCACATTCGGCCCAGTCCTGCGGAGTTCTTTAATGGAATTGGTTGCGGATTCAAGAGTTCGCCACGACGAAGCAGAGATTAGGACAGCATCGAATAGATCCTGTGTAACGCTTTTTTGGAGCGAGAGTGCGGTCGCATTCAATTGGATCTGAACCGAATGCCCCCGTCGACGCAGTTGATCGGCCACCACGGCTGGACCAATGATGTGATCTTCCCGATCCATCGTCGCCAAAAGCAGTGCGCGCGAGGTCAGGCCAGGCCGGATGTTGTCCCAATCCTGCCCCGCCGTCTTGCACAGGCCGTAAAGTCGCGCGCTGGCGGATGTGACCGCCGCGAAACTCTTGCGATCTTCGACCCAATCCACGCCAAGCATGCGCGCAACATCAGGAACGCATTGATCGACGATGTCTGTCAGCGATATGCGCAATGCGGCAAGATCCGCCTGAACAGACACGCAATCGAATGCTCCTGGGTCAGTCACAGCCGCATAGAGAATCTGCGAACCGATTTCGACTCGCCGATAGCGGCGGCTGTGCGGTTTGGAATTGATCTTGGAGATCACTGACCGGGCCAGTCCATCGACAAGCGATACGCTTCCGTCTCGAAGCGTGCGACTGCCATGTTGTACGGTCATCTGAACCACCGTTCGGCGCGCAATTGCGACAGGAAAAGCCTATCGACGACTCTTTCGCGTCCGCCAACAGTGTCAATTATGCGGGCTGCATTGTCAAAGGTATTGGACAGTCTCAGATTTGAAATCGCCATGACGTCGCCAAGATCTCTGAATAATAGTTCCAAAACAGTAACTTGCTTGACCGACACTCGCCGATCAGGCCGCACGCGGTGTCAACGAATAATCTGTAAGTTTGGATTGACACTTTTCGCGAGACGGCCTTACCCTGTCCCTGGAGGAAGACAAAGGAGTCGGCATGAGCCGAGCCCAAGGCGCAGTAGGGAACGCCCCTGGACTTTATACGCCAGACCAGCGCGCACGCCGCGACGGTTCCAAATGGACCGTCGTTCAGGGCGTGCTTGCGCCGTTGCAATTTCTTGTCTTTCTCGTCTCTCTCGCGCTGGTTTTGAGGTACCTGGCAACAGGCGCCGGGTATGAACTAGCCACGCTTTCGATCCTGATCAAAACCGGTGTTCTGTACCTTATTATGATCACAGGCGCGATTTGGGAGAAGGTGGTTTTCGGACAATTCCTGCTGGCGCCCGCATTCTTCTGGGAAGACGTTGTCAGCTTCTTTGTCATCGCACTACATACTGCATATGTCGTTGTTTTGGTGACGAAAAGCTTCCCGCCCTCCAGTGAAATGGCGATCGCTCTGACGGCCTACTTCCTTTATGTCGTCAACGCCGCACAGTTCCTCCTTAAGCTTCGTCAAGCTCGCCAGCAGCAGGGGGTCGGCGCATGAATGCCCCACTTGCAAAAGCCGCAGGCTGTCGCGACGTGCCGCTTCTGAAAGAGCGGGGTCAGCGCGAAGTGTTCTGCGGACTGACGGCCATCGTCTGGCTGCACCGCAAAATGCAAGACGCCTTTTTTCTGGTTGTCGGATCGAGGACCTGCGCCCACCTGCTGCAAAGCGCCGCTGGAGTGATGATCTTCGCCGAACCTAGGTTTGGCACCGCGATTCTCGAAGAGACCGATCTGGCCGGAATGGCAGACGCACAGGCGGAACTGGACCGGGAAGTCGAAAAGCTTTTGTCAAGACGGTCTGACATCCGCCGCTTGTTCCTCGTGGGTTCCTGCCCCTCGGAAGTCATCAAGCTCGACCTTGAAAAGGCAGCGGAACGGCTGAGCGGCAAGCATGCCCCGCATGTGAACGTCGTCAACTTTTCAGGCAGTGGAATCGAAACGACTTTCACCGAGGGCGAAGATGCCTGTCTTGCCGCATTGATCCCGGGCCTGCCCGAAACCAAAGAGCGGCAATTGGTCGTTGTCGGCGCGCTGCCGGATGTGGTCGAGGACCAAATGCTGGGTCTGCTTGATGCGCTGGGCATTGGTGCTGTCACGGTCCTGCCAACAGCCAAGGCGGATGCCGAAGTTGGCATTGGCGCCCACACGGTATTCGCGTTGTCACAGCCTTTCCTGAATGAAACACACGCGGCCCTGACGCGCCGCGGCGCACGGCACATTGCAGCGCCTTTCCCCTTTGGCGAAGAAGGCACGACAGCGTGGCTTCGCGCCATTGCACGGGAATTCGGCGTGTCGGAAGAGCGGTTTGACGAGGTCACGGCCGCCCCTCGCGACCGCGCGCGTCGGGCGGTGCGACAGGCGAGCGAGGCGTTGACCGGCAAGTCCGTCTTCCTCTTTCCCGACAGCCAGCTCGAAATTCCATTGGCGCGCTTCCTGACGCGAGAATGCGGGATGACCGCGCTGGAGATCGGGCAGCCTTATGTTCATCGCGACATAGTAGGACCCGATATCGAGCTGATTCCCGGCGGTCCGGTTTTCTCGGAAGGACAAGATGTCGACCGACAGCTTGACCGGGCGCGTCAGGCGCGGGCGGACCTGACAGTCTGTGGTCTTGGTCTGGCCAACCCGCTTGAGGCCGAGGGTTTGACGACCAAATGGGCCATCGAGCTGGTGTTCACGCCAATCCATTTCTACGAGCAAGCGGGCGATCTGGCGGGTTTGTTCTCGCGCCCGATCAAGCGGCGTGACCTTCTGCGGGTGGCTGCGGAATGAAGCTTGCTGTCTGGACATATGAAGGCCCGCCCCATGTCGGCGCCATGCGCGTCGCAACCGCGATGAAGGGGTTGCACTATGTGCTTCACGCCCCACAAGGCGACACCTATGCCGATTTGCTGTTCACCATGATCGAGCGGCGGGATCGCCGTCCGCCCGTGACCTACACGACCTTCCAGGCCCGTGATCTGGGCGCGGATACCGCGAACTTGTTCAAGACCGCCTGCCACGATGCCTATGAGCGGTTCCAGCCAGAGGCGATCATCGTAGGTGCATCTTGCACCGCAGAACTGATCCAGGACGACCCAGGTGGTATGGCAGAGACAATGGGATTGCCTGTCCCGGTCATTCCGCTGGAGTTGCCGAGTTATCAACGGAAAGAGAATTTCGGGGCGGATGAGACCTTCTTCCAGGTAGTGCGTGCTTTGGCGAAACCGGTCGAACGGACTGCGCGTGTGTCCTGCAACCTGATCGGGCCGACGGCCTTAGGCTTCCGGCACCGGGATGACATCACCGAACTGACGGGCCTTCTCATGGAGATGGGCGTCGAGGTGAATGTCGTCGCACCTTACGATGCGACGCCGGGCGATATCTCCCGTCTCGGTGCGGCGCATTTCAACGTTCTGATGTATCCCGAAACCGGTGAAGCCGCGTGCCGATGGATGGAGCGCGAACTTGATCAACCGTTCACCAAGACCGTGCCCATCGGTGTTGGCGCGACCCGCGATTTCCTGCGCGAAGTCGGCGAGGTTACCGGGCTTCAGCCGAAGATCGATGAAACACGATTGCGGCTGCCATGGTACTCGGCAAGCGTCGACTCAACCTATCTGACCGGCAAGCGCGTCTTCCTGTTCGGTGATGGCACTCACGTCGCCGCGGCCGCGCGGATTGCGCGGGACGAAATGGGGTTCGAGGTCGTGGGCCTTGGGTGCTACAACCGCGAACAGGCGCGGATGATCCGGGCGCTGGCCAAGGACTATGGCGTCGAAGCGCTGATCACCGATGATTATCTCGATGTCGAAGCGCGGATCGAGACGCTCGCGCCCGAAATGATCCTTGGTACCCAGATGGAGCGGCACATCGGCAAGCGGCTTGGCATTCCCTGTGCCGTCATCTCGGCGCCGGTGCATGTTCAGGACTTCCCGGCGCGGTATTCGCCGCAGATGGGGATAGAGGGCTCGAACGTGATCTTCGACACGTGGGTCCATCCACTGGTGATGGGCCTCGAAGAGCATCTTCTTCATATGTTCCGCGAGGATTTCGAGTTTCACGATGATGCCGGCGCCTCGCATCATGGTGGCAAGGCAGTTTCGCCTGGCTCCGGAGGCGATCCGCAGGGGCGCTCGGCTCCCCAGACCCCTCGGGATATTCCCGGGTCGATGGAAACGGGAACCGTGATCTGGCTGGCAGATGCAGAGAAGGAACTGCGCCGTGTCCCGTTCTTTGTTCGCGGCAAGGCGCGGCGGAACACAGAGGCTTTTGCCTCGGAACGCGGCGTGACCGAGATCTCGATCGACACACTCTATGAAGCGAAGGCCCATTTTGCGCGATGAGACCGGCATAAGCGGCCGGGCACCCGGCTATCGCGTAGTGATCGTCACGCTCGACAGTCACGCGGCCGGGCCGATTGCGCGGGCATCGACCCGCTTGCATCGCGATTTCCCAGGACTGAGCGTTGATGTTCACGCGGCAGCAGAATGGGGGGAAAGTCCGGACAAGCTGGAAGCGGCGCGTGAAGCGATCGCAAGCGGTGACATCGTCATCGCCGCGCTCTTGTTTCTCGAAGAACATATCCGGCGCATTCTGCCGGAACTGGAAGCCCGGCGTCCGCACTGTGACGCGATGGTCGGGATCATTTCGGACGCGGCCATCGTGAAAACCACGAAAATGGGAACGCTCGACATGGCTGCGCCGTCATCAGGCACGATGAGTTTCCTGAAGCGGCTGCGCGGGTCATCGAAGCCATCGACGGAAAGCGGCGCGAAGAAGATGCGTCTCCTGCGCCGCTTGCCGAAGATTCTGCGGTTCATTCCAGGCAAGGCGCAGGATCTGCGGGCTTGGTTCCTGACGATGCAGTATTGGCTCGCATCGTCGGACGAGAATGTCGAGAACATGGTTCGGCACCTAATTTCGCGCTACGCATCGGAGGCGCGTTGGAAAGGGGCGGCTGTTGTCGCGCCACAGGAATATCCCGATGTGGGGCTCTATCACCCCGGTCTCAAAGACCGGATCACCACGGATATCTCCAAGCTTCCGAAGCCAAAGAAAGTGGTGGGGACCGTCGGACTACTATTGATGCGGTCCTATGTGCTGAGTTCCGACACAGCGCACTACGATGGTGTCATCCGGACGTTCGAGAAGCGTGGCCTTCGTGTCATTCCGGCTTTCGCGGGTGGATTGGATGCGCGCCCCGCCATTGACGGTTACTTCCGTTCGGAGGAGGTCGATGCGCTGGTCTCTTTGACCGGGTTCAGCCTTGTTGGTGGGCCGGCCTATAATGACAATACGGCCGCCATCGAAGTGCTGCGCGATCTCGACCTGCCTTACATTGCCGCCCACCCGTTGGAGTTTCAAACGCTGGGTCAATGGGCGGAGAGTTCGCAGGGACTTGGTCCGATCGAGACGACGATGCTGATCGCCTTGCCCGAGCTTGACGGGGCCACTTGTCCGACCGTTTTCGGCGGGCGGCATGGGCCGGAAGGCTGTAACGGATGCGCTCATGCATGCCAGGCGACCGCGTCCGACAAGCAGATGTCCCCGTGCCATGAACGGATCGACAGTCTGGCAGAGAAGACACTTCGCATTGCGCAACTGCGTCGTCGCCGGAATGCCGAGAAGAAGGTCGGGATCGTGCTCTTCGGGTTTCCGCCGAATGCGGGTGCAGCCGGGACAGCGGCCTACCTGAATGTCTTTGCGTCACTTCTGAACACACTGAAGGCTATGCGTGACGACGGCTATACGGTCGATATTCCCGAAACGGTCGAAGACCTGCGAGCGGCCGTTCTTGGCGGAAATGCTGCGCAGTACGGCCAGGACGCACACGTCGCGGCGCATGTCGATGCGGAGACTATTGTGCGACATACGCCGAACCTCGATGAGATCGAAAAGGCATGGGGACCCGCGCCCGGTCGTGTTCAATCCGACGGCAGGGGTGTCTTCGTTCTAGGCCAGCATTTCGGCAACGTGTTCGTCGGCCTGCAGCCTGCCTTCGGATACGAGGGCGACCCGATGCGTCTCTTGTTCGAGAAGAGTTTTGCGCCGACACATGCCTTCAGCCAGTTCTACCTTTGGCTGAGAAACACGTTCGAGGCCGACGTTCTTCTGCATTTCGGGATGCATGGCGCGCTTGAATTCATGCCGGGCAAACAAGTCGGCTTGGGCGCTCGCGATTGGCCGGATCGGCTGATCGGCGAGTTGCCGAATGTCTATCTTTACGCCGCGAACAATCCGTCTGAAGCGACGCTGGCAAAGAGACGTTCGGGCGCGGTAACGATATCGCATCTCACGCCTCCCTTGGCGACGGCGGGTCTCTACAAGGGACTGGCCGAACTGAAAGAGAGCCTGTCGCGTTGGCGCGGCTTGACCCCTGAAGCCGAAGAGCGTGCGGAGCTGGAAACTCTGATCGGAGAACAGGCGGAAGCTGTCGATCTTGGCGGCCATCCACCTGAAGCTCTTTGGCTTAAACTGCTGGAGACCGAAGATGCGCTGGTGCCTGACGGGCTTCATGTTGTCGGGCAGCCGCTGACGGAGCAACAGAGAGCGGAATACCTCGCCACGATTGAACATGCAGACGACGAAACGAAGTCCCGTGTTGCCGCGATCCTTGGCAAAGAGACGGAGCTTCCGGCGATTTTGCATGCTTTGGCTGGCAGGTTCACCCTCCCTGTTCCCGGTGGCGATTTGATCCGCAACCCGGATATTCTGCCGACGGGCCGCAACATCCACGCCTTCGATCCGTTCCGCATGCCCACTGAGTATGCCGTGCGCGAAGGCCGCCGGCAGGCCGATATGCTTCTGCAAACGCATGAGACGCTACCGCGGAGCGTCGCTCTGGTTCTGTGGGGCTCGGACAATATCAAGACTGACGGCGGGCCGATCGGGCAGGCACTCGCCCTGATCGGTGCGACCCCGCGGTTCGACAGTTTCGGGCGGCTGTCCGGCGCCGACCTGATTCCGCTAGATGACCTCGGTCGGCCCCGCATTGACGTTTTGATGACGCTCTCCGGCATTTTTCGCGATCTCCTGCCTTTGCAGACACGGCTTCTGGCTGACGCAGCGTTGCAAGCGGCGGAGGCGGATGAGCCGCTGGATCAGAACTTCATCCGCGCCCACGCACTGGCCTACATCGAGAAGACGGGCGCCAGCATGCAGGATGCGGCGTTGCGCGTCTTCTCCAATGCAGAAGGCGCCTATGGCTCGAACGTGAACCAACTGGTCGATAGTTCCGCTTTCGGGGAAGAGGACGAGTTGGCCGACGCCTATCAGGCGCGGAAGAGTTTCGCTTACGGCACTGATGGCAAGGCGGCGCGGAATACCGAACTGTTGGAGGAGACACTGCGGACTGTCGAAGTCGCTTATCAGAACCTCGAGTCGGTCGAACTGGGTGTCACCACTGTCGATCATTACTTCGACACTTTGGGTGGTATCTCGCGCGCGGTGAAGCGCGCGCGTGGCGGGCAAGAAGCGGCAGTCTATATCTCGGATCAGACCCGCGGATCCGGGCGTATTCGTACGCTGGCGGATCAGGTTGCACTTGAAACCCGCTCACGCAGTCTGAACCCCCGCTTTTATGAACCGCTCCTCGATCACGGGGCCGAAGGCGTCCGCCAGATCGAAGCGCATCTGACCAACACGCTTGGATGGTCCGCCACCACCGGGCAAGTGGAACCTTGGGTATATCAACGCTTGTCAGAGACTTTCGTGCTTGACGAGGACATGCGCCAACGCCTCGCAGATTTGAACCCGGTGGCTTCCTCGCGGATGGCGAATCGCCTTCTTGAAGCGTCCGACCGCGCCTATTGGGCGCCTGACACTGACACTCTTGCTGCCCTGCAGAACGCCGCCGATGCATTGGAAGACCGTGTCGAAGGAGTTGCCGCAGAATGACGGGGCTTCTCGCATATGCCTCGAGTGCGGGGATGCGAACGGCGCAGCCATTTGCGGCCGCACACCTATCCGGAAAGGATTTGAAATGAGCCCACGCGACGAAATTCCGACGCTGAATGGTCAGGACGGCGAAGGCTCCGTTCAGGTGCACCAAGATCCGCAAGTGGCGATCGAGGGGGCCAAGGTGTTCTCCGTCTATGGCAAGGGTGGGATCGGCAAATCGACGACGTCCTCCAACCTGTCTGCGGCCTTTTCGACGATGGGCAAGCGGGTTCTCCAGATAGGATGTGATCCGAAGCATGATTCCACCTTCACGCTGACGGGACACCTTCAACCGACCGTGATCGATATCCTGAAGGATGTGGACTTTCATCCAGAGGAATTGCGCCCTGAGGACTTCATGACCCAGGGGTTTGGCGGCGTCATGTGTGTCGAGGCGGGAGGTCCGCCGGCTGGCACTGGCTGTGGTGGCTATGTCGTTGGCCAGACCGTGAAGCTTCTAAAGCAACACCACATGCTGGAAGACACCGACGTCGTGATCTTTGATGTGCTCGGCGATGTGGTCTGCGGCGGCTTCGCGGCCCCACTTCAGCATGCCGACCGCGCGGTGATTGTGACGGCGAACGACTTCGATTCCATCTATGCGATGAACCGCATCATCGCCGCCGTCCAAGCGAAGAGCGCCAATTATAAAGTGCGTCTTGCAGGATGCGTGGCCAACCGGTCGCGCGAAACCGATGAAGTTGATCGCTACTGCGATGTCGTCGGCTTCAAGCGCTTTGCCCACATGCCCGATGTCGACGCCATACGTCGCTCGCGGCTCAAGAAAAAGACACTGTTCGAGATGGACGATGACGAAGACATCGTGCGTTGCCGTGCCGAATATGTCCGAATGGCGGAGACGCTTTGGAATGGGACCGAACCGCTGGCCCCGGCTCCAATGGAAGACCGTGACATCTTCGAGCTTCTGGGATTCGATTAATGACCTATGAGGCCACACGTTCGCGCGTCGAAACCTACTTCGACCAGACCGCGACCCGGACATGGGAGCGTTTGACTTCTGACGCTCCGGTTTCCAGGATCCGGGAGACTGTGCGGCAAGGACGGGACCAGATGCGGGCGCTGATGCTGTCGCGCGTTCCTGACGATCTGACGGGTGCGCGCATCCTCGATTCGGGTTGCGGTCCGGGCATGATGACGGCGGCGCTTGCAGAGCGCGGTGCGGTGGTCACGGGCATCGACATCTCGCCGCAACTGATCGGAATTGCGCAGCAGCGCCTCGATCCGGCTCATGCCAGCCGCGTGCGGTTTGTGGCTGGCGATATGCTGGGCGATGATGTCGGGTCGTTCGATTTCGTCGTCGCAATGGACAGCCTGATCTACTACGGCCCGCGCGACATTAGGAATGCCGTTGGGCGTTTGTCTGACCGCGCACCGCATGTTGTCTATACGGTTGCGCCGAAAACGCCGCTTTTGATGGCGATGTGGTACGCGGGCAAGGCGTTTCCGAGAAGCGACCGGTCCCCAACGATGGTGCCGCATGGCACCGCCAAACTGGCGCGAGACACCAGTGGCACACAGCTTGGCCGGATTTCCAAGGGTTTCTACATCTCCGAAGCTTTGGAGGTGCGGAGATGATCCTAACCAGGGCCACATTGAAGCACCTGAGCCTGCGTGCGCTCCCGTTCGCCGACGCGGCGAGCGAGGATTTGCCGCTCGGTCAGCTTCTGCGGCTTTCGCTGTTTCAGGTCTCTGTCGGCATGGCGTCGGTCATGCTTCTGGGCACGCTGAACAGGGTCATGATTGTCGAATTGAGCGTACCCGCGATGATCGTGGCCGTGATGATCGCTCTTCCCGTGTTGGTGGCCCCGTTCCGTGCGTTGCTTGGCTTTCGGTCCGACACGTATCGCAGTGCCATCGGCTGGAAGCGCATTCCCTACCTCTGGTTCGGGTCACTCTGGCAGATGGGCGGCCTGGCGGTGATGCCATTCGCCTTGCTCGTTCTTGGCGGCAACCCAGTGCATGACGTTCCGTTTGCAGGCGAAGTACTGGCAGTGCTTGCGTTTCTGATGACTGGTCTTGGCCTGCACATGACGCAAACGGCCGGGCTTGCGCTGGCTGCTGACCGGGCAACCGAGGAAACCCGCCCCCGCGTCGTCGCACTTCTCTACGTCATGTTCCTTCTTGGCATGGGCGTCAGCGCGCTTTTGATCGGTTGGCTCTTGCGGGATTTCTCCGAGCTGCTTCTGGTCCGGGTCGTTCAGGGTGCGGCCTTGGTGGGTCTGCTGTTGAACCTTGTGGCACTTTGGAAGCAAGAGCATGTGCGCCCAATGACAATGGCGGAACGGGCCGCACCACGCCCGCTTTTCAGCGATGCCTGGGGTGAGTTGAAGGAAGGCACCCGTATCGGACGTCTGCTTTTCGTCGTCTTCTTCGGGACCATGGCCTTCAACATGCAGGATGTGCTGCTTGAACCCTACGGTGGTGAAATCCTTGGATTGTCAGTTTCCTCGACCACGCTTCTGACTGCGATGTGGGCAGGTGGTGCATTGGCAGGCTTTGCACTCGCCGGGAAGCGTCTCGGAACGGGAAGCAGCCCCTATCGCCTGGCTGCATCGGGCTGTATCGCCGGGCTTGCTGCATTCTCTGCGGTGATATTTTCCGCCCCAATCAATTCACCGGTTCTGTTCTTCATCGGAGCCAGCCTGATCGGCTTTGGCGGCGGACTTTTCGCCGTTGCAACGCTCACAGCTGCCATGACGCTGCCCGCGAACGGGATGCGCGGTCTTGCCCTTGGCGCTTGGGGTGCCGCGCAGGCAACTGCCGCGGGCCTCTCGATCGCCATCGGTGGGACCGTCCGCGACATCGTGAACGCGCAAGCCCTCGCCGGGAACTGGGGCGAGGCATTGATATCACCCGCCACCGGCTACTCCGTCGTCTACCACACCGAGATCGCGCTGATCTTCCTAACCCTTATCGCGCTGGGACCACTTGTTGCCCGCTCCCACGCCTCACCCCGAACAGATCGGATCGGCCTTGCCGATTTTCCGACCTGACACGCCTTATGGAAAGGACCTGAACCATGACCGAGGCATTTGTAGGCAACCTGGATCTCGCTAGCTTGTCGCTCTGGCTTTTCTGGATCTTCTTTGCGCTGCTGATCTTCTACATCCAGCGCGAAAATATGCGGGAGGGGTATCCCCTCGAAGACGATGACGGCAAACCGTCTGCCAATCAGGGCTTGTTCCCGGTGCCGGACGACAAGACATTCATTCTGCCGCACGGGCGCGGTGAACTGAAAGTACCGTCCGGCCAAAAGGCAGAGCGGACAGACCTTGCATTGGAGCGGACCAGCACGGCAAACGGCTTCCCCTTCGAGCCCACTGGCAACCCGATGACCGACGGCGTCGGCCCGGCAAGCTGGGCACCGCGTCGCGATGATCCTGAGCGGGACGCCAAAGGCCATCCGAAGATCGTACCGCTGTCCCATGCGACGGCGTTTCACATCAACGCGGGTCGCGATCCGGTTGGTCTGCCGGTTGTCTCGGGTGACAAGAAGGTTGTCGGCACAGTGACGGATGTCTGGATCGACGAGCCGGAGCAACTCGTCCGCTATTTCGAGTACGAACTCGCTGGTGGTGGTGGCCAGCGGCTGGTGCCGGTGACGATGCTGCGGCTTTGGGGCGGCAAAGTGATGGTGCAGTCAATCTACGCTCACCAGTTCGCCGAGGTTCCTCGGCACGCCAGCAGCACGCAAGTCACGCTGCTCGAAGAAGACAAGATCTGCGCCTACTACGGCGGCGGGTATCTCTATGCCTCGAATAGCAGGCAGGAACCGCAAATCTAAGGATGGAAAGGGAAGGGAACGCCCATGTCGCACGATGATTTTGCCATAGAACCGGTCAGGGGCTTGCCCGAGCGCCCGCCAGAAGATGAAACAATCCTTTGGCAAGGCAGGCCGAACGCCTGGGCGCTGACACGCTCAGCGCTCGCGTTCTGGTGGGTCATGGGCTACTTCGTTTTCCTATCTTTGTGGCGGCTGGTCGCTGCCATGGACATAATGCCGATGGGTCAGGCCGTCGGCATTTCGGTCCCCTTCCTCATTCTTGGTGCTGTTGTTGGCGCGCTTTTGTTTCTCACCGGCTGGGTTCAGGCGTGGGCTACGGTCTACACCGTCACCGACAAGCGGATCGCGATGCGCGTGGGCGCGGCACTGACGATCACGATCAACTTGCCCTACACGCAAGTTGGCAGTGCCGATCTGGACTTGCGCGAAGACGGCAACGGCACAATCGCGCTGACCACTATTGGCGAAACACAGTTCGCCTATCTGGTGCTCTGGCCCCACGTACGACCGTGGCGATTTCCGGCGCGACCCGCATTGCGCTGCATTCCCGATGCCGAGCGTGTGGCGCGCATGATCGCGGAGGCCGCCGAAGCCCGCGTGTCGATGCCGCAGATCGCACCTGTTGGCGGCGCACCCCTGGCGGCGGAGTGATTCCGATGTCGCAATCTCAACCCAAAGTCTACGCCGACGAAGACAGGATGCTTCCACGCACGCTGATCCGGGCGATGGTGGCACTGGTTCTGGCCACACTTGCCATCGCGACCTTTGCGCGTGTGACCGACAGGCCGCTGGTTTCGATGCCTTCGGCCTCCCCGGTGAAAGCGGAAGCCGCAATCGCGATCGAAGCAGATCCTTCTTCAGGTGCCGCGACCGTTCGACTGGCCGATGGAACACTGCTGACGAAACTCGGCCCGCAGGACGGCGGCTTCATCGCCGGCATAAATCGCGTGATCCACCGCGAACGTACCAAGCACCGCGTGGCCCTCGATGGCCCTGTGCTGCTGCAAGCTTACGATAATGGCCGAATGGGTCTGATCGACCCGTCGACCGGATGGCGCGCTGACCTGATGGGGTTTGGCGCGGACAACGCGGAAGCCTTTGCCCGGCTTCTGGCCCAAGCACAGGGAGGGAACACCTGATGGGACTACTAACGAGAGAAATTGAACGCGTGCCTTGCACGGTCGAGGTCAGTCACTGTTTCGAAAGCCTGCACGCGCACGTGCGGTTTGATGACGGATCGGTCGTGTATCCGGGTGACGAAGTGAAGGTCCAAGGCCCTGAAATCATGGCGCCTTTTGGTGAGGTCGTGACGGAAGAGCGGCTGGCAACCATCATCCGAGCCTCCAAACTGGAGCGCCTCTGGACGCGGCTCACGGGCGATCTGGAAGTGATGGAACTTTGCGAATTCTCGTTCTCGGAGGAGGTGACGCTATGAATGTTCAAACGATGAAGCACACCGCCGATGCGACGACCGTTGAAGAAGGCCTCGCCATCGCGGAAGCACAAGACAAGCTATATAACAATGAGATGGCAACCGAGACGGCGATGCAGAACACGCTGCTGACGCCGCGATTTTACACGACCGATTTCGACGAAATGGATGCCATCGACGTGACCCCTGTTCGTGAGGATTGGGACAAGCTGATTGCCCAAATGCTCGCCGATCCGAACAGGGGCCATTTCAAGAAGAACGAGGACTGGGATCACATTGACTGGGAGGGTATGGACCCTGGCCTTAAGAAGGAATTCGTCGACTTCCTGATCTCAAGCTGCACCGCTGAATTCTCGGGCTGCGTCCTCTACAAGGAGATGAAGCGGCGGGGAAACAATAAGGACATCACCCAGCTTTTCCAGTTGATGGCGCGCGACGAAGCCCGGCATGCCGGTTTCATCAACGACGCGCTGCGTGAAGCAGGGCTGCGAGTGAACCTTGGGTTCCTGACGCAGGCAAAGAAATACACCTACTTCCGGCCTAAGTTCATCTACTACGCAACCTATCTGTCGGAGAAAATTGGCTACGCTCGATACATCACCATCTACCGGCACCTCGAGGCGAACCCAGAACATCGGTTCCACCCGATCTTCAAATGGTTTTGCGAGTGGTGCAACGACGAGTTCAGCCACGGTGAAGCGTTCGCACTCTTGATGAAGACTGATCCCAAGCTGACGAGCGGGATCAACGTCTATTGGATCAAGTTCTTCCTCACAGCGGTCTATGCGACGATGTATGTGCGCGACCACCAGCGTCCGGCGTTCCACACTGCACTTGGCGTCGATCCGGATTGGTATGCACACGAGGTCTTTACGAAGACCTCGAAGATTTCCCAGCAAATCTTTCCGATCACACTCGATATCGATCATCCTGCCTGGCAGAGGAACCTCGAAAAGCTGCATCGCGCTAATGTGCGGATCGCTAAGGCGAAGGAAATCGGTGGGATCGGTGGAAGGTTGGCGCAATTCGGAGGGTCGCTGGCCGCCGCCAGTGCTTTTGTCGCGCTCTACTTCATTCCGTCGAAGAAGCACGATGTGCCCGAGAACGTACGCTTGGAGCCAGCATACTAAGTGACCACAAGCGTCGTCATACCCCTGCTGGCCGCAGTGCTGCTCTGGTGGTTCTCCACCGGAGCCATCCTTGTCGCTGTGCGGCTGGCCGAGCGTGGTGGCAAGCGTGCGGGGTTGCGCACGACGGTTCTTGGCCTGCCGCTACTCGGGCTAGGTGGATGGGCGTTTCTGACGACGCTTTCGGATACCACGCTCGTAGGCGTTTACGGAGCGTTCCTAGGTGTTCTGGCGCTTTGGGGGTGGGTTGAGCTTGCCTTCCTTACCGGCACCGTCACCGGCCCAATTGAAGAGCCCTGCCCGCCAAACCGTCCGGGTTTCGAAAGATTCCTGCGCGCTTGGTCCACGATTGCCTATCACGAAATCGTCCTTACGGTGCTGTTCGCCTTCGTCGTGCTTTCAAGCCTCGGGGCAGAGAACATGATCGGCACCTACACCTACCTGATCCTCTATTTCGCGCGGATCTCTGCCAAGCTGAACCTGTTTCTCGGCGTCGCGCGTGTGAATACCGAGTTTCTGCCGCGACACCTCGACCACCTCGGAAGCCACTTCAAGATCGCCCGCATGAACTGGTTTTTTCCTGTTTCAGTGACGTTGCTTACATTCACACTGGCATGCTGGATCGAGCGATTGATAGCCGCTGAAACAGTCACTAATCAGGCCGGATTTGCGCTACTCGCGAGTCTCACTGCACTCGCCTTACTCGAACATTGGCTTCTCATCCTGCCGCTGCCGGATGCGAAGCTTTGGCGTTGGATGCTCCCGTCTCCCGCGCCCAAGACAACCGAAGGGGAAGAGAGATGAACTTCGATTACCTGTTCAACACGCAACTCGACGCGCTGAAGGAAGAGGGCAACTACCGCATTTTCGCGGAACTGGAACGCCAATGCGGCGCCTTCCCCAAAGCCAGGTGTCACGACGAGGAAAGCCCTGACGAGGTTACCGTTTGGTGTTCGAATGATTACCTCGGCATGGGTCAGCACCCGAAAGTGCGGGCGGCGATGAAGGAGGCCATTGACCGTTGCGGGACCGGTGCAGGCGGCACGCGAAACATCTCTGGCACCAATCACGAGCACTTGTTGCTGGAACGCGAACTCGCGGACCTTCACAACAAGGAAGCCGCCCTGCTGTTCACGTCCGGATACGTCTCTAATTGGGCGTCTTTGAGCACATTGGGTGCTCGATTGCCGAATGCCGTAATCCTGTCGGACAGTCTCAATCACGCTTCGATGATCGAGGGGATGCGGCACGCGCGGTGCCCGAAGGTCATCTGGGATCACAACAACGCCGAGGATCTGGATCGAAAGCTTGCGACCCTGCCCGCGAATGCTACCAAGATCGTTGCGTTTGAAAGTGTTTATTCGATGGATGGCGACATCGCGCCGATCCGCGAGATCGTGGACATCGCCGAAAAGCACGGTGCCATGACCTACCTCGACGAAGTTCACGCGGTTGGTCTCTACGGGCCTCGCGGTGGTGGCGTTGCCGAACGCGAAGGGCTGATGGACCGGATCACGCTGATTGAGGGTACCCTTGGGAAAGCCTATGGATGCATGGGCGGCTATGTCACTGGGTCGGCCGCCTTGTGTGACTTCATCCGCAGTTTTGCGTCCGGGTTCATTTTCACAACCGCGTTACCCCCCGCCGTCGCGGCAGCGGCGCGCACCTCCATTGCCCATCTGAAAACCTCGGATATCGAGCGTATACGACAGCGTCGGCAAGTGACGAAGCTGCGACAGATGCTGGATCGGCGCGGCATCCCACACATGGAAAATCCCAGTCATATCATACCTGTAATGATCAAGGACCCGGTGAAATGCCGGATGCTGTCAGATATTTTGATGCGAGAATGGGGCATCTACGTCCAGCCGATCAACTATCCCACGGTACCGAAAGGGATGGAGCGTCTGCGATTCACGCCAAGCCCACTGCACACCGATGCCGAGATTGAACATCTGGTTGAAGCGTTGACGGTCTTGTGGAAGCAATGCGCCATCGCTCACGCCGTTGCATAATTGATATGGCATAGCACGTTGACCTGACATAGGTCGCGCTAGGTAATTGTGCGATAGTTAACGGAGGACACGCATGAAATTCTCAATCGCCACCGCAATGTTCGCTGGCCTGATCGCTGTTCCGGCCTTTGCCGGTGGCCACGCCTCTGGCGATGCCACAGCCGGCGAAAAGGCCTTCAATCAGTGCAAGGCTTGTCACGCCATCGTCGACGCCGACGGCAACGACATTGTAAAGGGCGGAAAGACCGGACCGAACCTTTATGGTCTTCCCGGTCGGACCGCTGGTACGCAGGCAGACTTTGGAAAATACAAGGATGCGATCGTCGCTGCCGGTGAAGGTGGCCTTGTGTGGGATGAGGCCAACTTTGTCGCCTACGCCCAGGACCCAAACGCCTTTCTGAAAGAAGTGACTGGAGACAGTAAGGCGCGTTCCGGTATGGCCTTCCGTGTCCGCAAGGAAGACGACGCCCTGAACCTGTGGGCGTATATCGCTTCGGTTTCGCCTGAGCCAGAAAGCTAAGACCACCGATCAAAAAAGAGCGGCGGATAATCGCCGCTCTTTCTTTGTCCAAAAGCTGGAATGCGACGAAGATTCTTCCTTTTGGGCCAAGTTTTAAGCGCCCTTTCGCACGCCAACGCCCGTATCCTCCATCACAACAATCCTGAGAAAACCGGGTAATTGTCTGGGTGTTTCCCCATTCTCGCCCGATTTCACCTGCAGACAGGCCGGTGCCGGGGGGCAAGAATAAGGGTAAGTTGCCGGATGGACCGACTGACGGAAATGGAAGCCTTTGCGACCGTCGTGGATCAAGGCGGTTTCACAGATGCTGCCAAGAAGATGGGAATTTCGAAGTCGGCCGTGTCAAAGCACGTCTCGTCATTGGAAGCCCGCTTGGGTGCTCGACTGTTGAATCGCACGACACGCCGCGTGTCTCCGACGGAGATTGGCTTGGCGTATTACGATCGTGCCCGCCGCGTCTTGAACGACGCCGGCGAAGCCGACGCGCTCGTCACTTCGATGCAATCTGCGCCGTCCGGTCTGCTGCGGATCTCCGTTGCAACCGACTTTGGTGTGAACCATCTCTCGCCGGTTCTGGGTGAATTCCTTCAGGAATTCCCCGAAATCACCGTGAACATGGTGCTGAATAACCGTTACGTGGAACTGATCTCCGAAGGCTTCGACCTCGCCATTCGCATGGGTGAGTTGGAGGATTCGACGCTAAAGGCGCGCAAACTCTGCGAAACCAACCGCCGCATGATCGCCTCGCCGGCGTATTTCGAGAAGTACGGTCGACCGCAGAAAATCGACGATCTCAACGAACACAAGCTGCTGCATTACTCTAACAACTCGTCGGGCAATGTCTGGAAACTGACCGCACCGTCGGGCGAGAAGCGCCAGGTGCGGACCGCGGGCTGGCTGACCGTGAATGACGGCCAGTCGCTTCTGAACGCCGCTATTGCCGGTCTCGGCATCGCCTACCTGCCGTCGTTTCTTTACGCTGACGCGATGGATGGTGGTGAAGTTCAGGAAGCGATTCCAGAACTTCCCATCGAAACGCAGGGCATTTACGCGGTATATCCCCCGGGTCGCTTCACGCAGCCCAAGGTCCGCGCCTTCATCGACTTCCTTGTTCATGCCTTTGCCGAAAAAGGTCCGGACAGCTGGTGACTTTCCCTCGTTAAAAGGTCGATTTGGTATTCCTTGCGGACGCCCCACGGGCGTCCGTTTTTTATTCGAGGGACAACAGAACCACTTCCACCCGCCGATTTATCGCGCGACCCTCCGGACGCAAGTTTGATGCCAGCGGGCTGAGCGCACCGGCGCCGTCCGCCTGAACCTGTGCCGGGTTTGTTCCGAGGGAACCTGTCAGCCTCTCCTGAACCGAAATCGCCCGCCGCCGGGAAAGCAGTGTATTCAGCTCGAGCGAACCGACTGAGTCTGAGTGGCCAACAAGAACAATACGCGCTCCGGGGGTTTCGCGTAACCAATCCGCCAATACCTCAAGCGACGCGAAGGGACCTGCTCCGAGGTCGGCTGAGCCAGTTGCAAATTCAAGATCTGCAAGCACAACATGGCCAGCGTCGACAAGTGTCGAAATCAGATCGCTTTCGGGTGTCACCACAGGCGCAGTGTCGATTTCGGTGCGACTGACTGTCGGAGCTTGGGCCACTTCTGTTACATGAAGGTAGCCCTCCGAAGAGGAAGCCGAGGCGAGAAGGGAAACCGTATGCGGTTCCTCAGCCTTATTCTCCATCAGAAGATACCGGAAGTTTCCCAGATCAACGTGCATGGCCGGTGCCGGAAGAAGATCAAGCTGAAATCGAAAGTCGAACCCGCCGCACGCCGCGTCCGCGCAAGTGAAGACTTCTGCGTAGCCCGCCTCCACCAGCCGCGATCGAAGGCTCTCCAGTAATTGCAATGTGGTGAGTGACGGGTTCGGGAAACTATAGGCGGTTCGCTTAACCGCGCCTTCCGTGCTGTCGGTGAGCACGCCATCTTTCCACGCTGCCCGCGGAAGTCGCACGCTGTCGGCGGGGCTTTCGACGCGCACCTGCTCGGTCGCTCCCGGCGGCACAAGGTCCAGAGCCCAGGCAGGAAATCCGGCCGGCAGCAGCGCGATTGCAATCCAGCGCGTCAAGTGGCCTCCTCGATCAGTCGGCGGTAGTGGTAACCCCCGGCAGGTTCCATGCCGAGTTCCCTGTAAAGCGCGTTGGCGGCACTATTGGCACGTGTGACCGCCAAAGTCAGCCAGGTCGCCCCTTCGCCCCTTGCCCAATTCGCACAGCCCTGCATCAGCCGACGACCGACGCCGCATCGGCGGTTCTCCGGAGCGACCTCGATCGCGTGTACCATCGAGATGTTGCCATGAACTGCTACGAAGGCCGCGCCGGATGGTGTGTCGCCACTGCGTCCAAGAAGCGCCGTTTTCGGATCGGTGACCCGCTCCATCACCGCGACCCGCGCGGGTCCAATGCCACCGGCCTGCCAAAGCTCCCGTTGGATTGCCAAGGGCGGCCAGCTTGGCATTGCCGCCGTCATTGGCAGATCGGTTGAAAGCGACTTTGCGTCTGCGAGATACAGGACTACCGGGTCGACAATCTCGTAGCCGCGCCCCGACAACGCGGCATCCAGCGCATCTTCGCCTTCCCGGATCATGAACAACGGCGATTGGCCCCAAGTTCGCATCTGCTCTTCCATTGTGCCGAAGTCCGGAGGGGAAAAAGCATCTTCCGCAGTTGCAGCCGATACTCGTTGCCCGCCGCCCCGACCTTGCCGCAGGAGCCACGGTCCTATCGACAGCAGGCGCGCAGCGGGCCAAGTGGCGTCCAATACCGCGAAAATTTCCGCCGAAGAGGGACGCGTCACGAAGCGTCACCTTCGAACATTGCGACCAACCGCTTGCGCGCTGTCGCAAGCTCTTCGCCAGACGTTCCACGAATGACGATATTGGCACCATAGCGACCGTTCCGTTGGAACGGATAGGACCCGAACCCGAGGTTCGGGAACGCGCCGACCAATTCCGCAAGCGGTTCCGCAATGTCACCTTCTCCGCGGTTGACCAGGACCGTTTCAGACATCAGCGGCGCACCCCCTGACAACCCTTGTAGGACAGTTTCCAGCATCGCCTTGAAGATCGATGGCACTCCGGCCATCACATGAACATTCTCGATCGTGAACCCCGGCGCCGCGGAAACGGGATTATCGATCAAAGCAGCGCCTTCGGGAATGCGGGCCATCCGCAGGCGGGCATCATTCATCACCAGCCCCTGCCGGTCGTAATGCGCCTGCAGGATGGCGCGGGCATCCTCCCGCACGTCGATCGAGGCGCCGAATGCCTCGGCAATGCAGTCGGCAGTGATGTCGTCATGCGTTGGCCCAATGCCGCCGCTGGTGAAAACATGATCAAAGTCTTGGGAAAGCGACCGGACCGCAGCCACGATGGCAGGCGCATCGTCCGAAACAACGCGGGCTTCCTTGAGGTCTATTCCCATGTTCGTCAAGCGCCCGGCAAGATGATGCATATTGGCGTCCCGCGTGCGCCCGCTCAGGATTTCGTCGCCAATTGCCAGCATCGCCGCCGTGGGATTCGCCATAACCGATCCTTGTGCCCTGTTTCCTGCCGGTATACGGCCGCGCTCATGCGCTTTCAAACGCCTTTGGTCCCGGCACGATTGATCCGGCGCTACAAGCGCTTTCTTTCGGATGTCACACTCGAATCCGATGGAGAGCAAGTCGTTGCCCATTGTCCGAACCCCGGGTCGATGATGGGGCTGGCCGAACCGGGAATGCGGATATGGCTGGAGCCGAATGACGATCCGAAGAAGAAGCTGAAATACGGCTGGCGATTGGTGGAACTGCCGGGCGGCCAATTGGCCGGTATCGACACAGCCGTTCCGAACCGCGTGGTCAAGGAGGCGCTGCGATCAGGCGCCGTCGCGGAACTTGCCAGCTACGGCACCGTGCGTCCCGAAGTCCGATATAGCAAGAACAGTCGGATAGACTTTCTTTTGAGCGAAGCCGGATTAAAGGATGCTTACGTCGAAGTGAAAAACGTGCACCTAATGCGCAAGACCGGGCTTGCCGAGTTCCCCGATTGCGTGACCGAACGTGGTTCCAAGCATCTTGGCGACCTTTCCGCAATGGTGGCCGAAGGTCACCGCGCGGTCATGCTGTATCTCGTGCAACGCACGGATTGTCAGCGTTTCGCGCTGGCGCGCGATCTTGATCCGGGATACGGGACGGCGTTTGATAATGCCTGCGCGTCTGGGGTTGAAATGGTGTGTTACGGAACGCGCATCTCTCGCAACGGCGTGGAACTGGGCGAGCGCTTGCAAATCTCTGAGATAACGTGACCATTCGCCGTCTTTCACTCTAGGGACTGAGATCCTATATGCTGCCATCTGAAAGGTGCATACCCGTGGACGAACGCAACAAAGGCCGTCTGACAAAGGACGGCATACGTATTTATGAGCACTCCGATTTCGCTGGAATGCATGGCGCAGGCGCGCTCGCTGCGCGCATCCTCGATGCGATAGCTCCTCTCGTCGAACCGGGTGCGACGACCGGGTCCATAAACAATACGATCACGCGGATGGTCGAAGAGGCGGGCGCAACGTCTGCCACGATTGGTTACAAGGGTTACCAGCACGCAAGCTGCATTAGCGTCAATCACGTCGTCTGCCATGGCATACCCGGTGAAAAGAAGCTGAAAGATGGCGACATCCTAAATGTGGATGTGACCGTGATCGTCCACGGATGGTACGGTGACACATCGCGCATGTATGTCGCTGGCAAGCTATCGCGCAAGGCGGAGCGCTTGATTCAGGTCACGCACGATGCCTTGTTCAAAGGGATCGAGGCCGTAAAGCCCGGCAATACTTTCGGCGATATCGGGCATGCTATCCAGAGCTATGTTGAAGCGCAACGCATGTCGGTTGTGCGGGACTTCTGTGGTCACGGGCTTGGTCGGGTGTTTCATGCACCGCCAAATGTCCTGCACTATGGTCGTCCTAGCACCGGTGCCAAGCTGGAACCCGGCATGTTCTTCACCATCGAACCGATGGTCAATCTTGGTAGGCCCGAAACCAAGGTTCTTGCGGATGAGTGGACGGCGGTCACTCGCGACAAGTCGCTTTCGGCACAATTCGAGCATTCGGTCGGCGTAACCGACGACGGAGCGGAGATATTCACGCTTTCACCCGGCGGCAAGTTTCACCCAACCTGGGGCTAGGGCCGCCCATCTCTCTCTTGCCAAACGGCAATTTGCCCGCTTTCATCTTTCCTGGACCATTGACCTGCGCTCTCTACACCGCATCGACAGCGCGACCGGGTCACGGAACACGTGAGTAAGGCGGCAGGAATTCATATGATCAGGTTTTCTCTGAACGGGGAAACTGTCGCGGTCGATGCACCGCCTACGACGACGTTGCTGGATTGGTTGCGCGATGAGAGGCGACTGACCGGCACCAAAGAAGGCTGCAACGAAGGAGATTGCGGCGCCTGCACCGTGATGGTGAGTGATCCGGATGCGTTCGACGAACTTGGCCCAAAGGCTCTAAACGCCTGTATCCTGTTCCTACCACAGATACATGGCAAGGCGGTTCGGACGGTTGAGGGCGTGAAAAAGCCGGATGGCGAATTGCACCCGGTCCAACAGGCGATGGTGGATCATCATGGGTCTCAATGCGGTTTCTGCACACCCGGTTTCATCATGTCGATGGTCGTCGCGCATTTGCATGAACGCTCGGATCATGACGACGTACTTGCGGGCAACTTGTGCCGATGCACCGGATACGCTCCGATTGTTCGCGCAGCGATTGCGGCCGAAGGTCAGGACTGGCCACCAGAGTGGTTGGATGACACGGCGAGTTGTCCGGATGTCGGGCCGCTGCCCTTCCTGCCTGAAAGTGCGGATGAACTGGCAGCTTGGTATGCCGAAAACCCTGATGCGACGTTGATCGCAGGCGCCACAGACGTCGGTTTGTGGGTCACCAAGGGCCTTCGCAATCTCGACAAAGTAGCGTTTACTCACCGCTGTCGGGATCTTCAGCAATTGACCCGCGATGGTGAAAACATGCGCATTGGCGCTGCCGTTACCATGCAAGGCTTTCACCCGGTCGCCCGCGAAATTCACTCGAGCTATGGTGAGCTCATAAGGCGCTATGGATCCGAGCAGGTGCGAGCGGCCGCAACCGTCGGCGGCAACATCGCCAATGGGTCGCCCGTCGGTGACAACCCGCCGCCCTTGATTGCCATTGGCGCAATCTTGCATTTGCGACGCGGAGACGCGCGGCGCGATTTGCCAATTGAGGACTTCTTTCTCGAATACGGCAAACAGGATCGCGCTCCGGGGGAATTCGTCGAAGCCATAACCATGCCTCGTGTGGCTCCAGATTTGCGCGTGTACAAGCTTTCAAAACGCTTCGATCAGGATATCTCTGCCGTTTGCGGGGCCTTCAACGTGACCGTTTCGGACGGTTTGGTGACAAACGCGCGAATTGCATTTGGTGGAATGGCGGGCATCCCGACGCGAGCGGGAGCGGTCGAGGCAGCTTTGATCGGCCAGCCGTGGAACTTCGATACGATTCAACGCGCAAAGTCCCGATTTAGTGACGATTTCACGCCGCTCTCCGACATGCGTGCAAGTGCGGATTATCGGTTAATGACAGCGGAAAACATGCTGGTGCGGTATTTTCACGAGCGTTCAGGTGCCACAGTAGACGTTTTGCAGGTGCGCCCATGAGCGTGGCCAAATCACTTCCACACGATGCTGCTTCGCTCCATGTCACCGGCGAAGCGCGCTATATCGACGATATTCCCCGGCCGGCGAACGCCTTGCATCTGGCATTCGGTGTGTCCGCTGTCGCCAGTGGGCGGATTACCAGCCAGGATCTTTCCGGTGTTAGAAATGCGTCGGGCGTGGTCGCGGTCTTGACGGCCGAGGATCTGCCATTCGCCAATGACGTCTCGCCATCACCTTCACCTGAGCCTCTTCTTGCCGAAAAGACAGTTCACTTTGTCGGGCAGCCAATCTTTGTTGTCGTCGCAGATAGCCATCTGGCGGCGCGCAAGGCTGCCCGCCTTGGTGTGATCACATATGAAGAAGTTCCCGCTCTTCTTTCTATTGATGACGCCCTTGCCGCAAACAGCCGGTTCGAGGAGGGACCGAGGATTTATGCCAGCGGTGATGCCGCGAAAGCCATTTCCAACGCCGCGCACAAGATCGACGGCCAAATCGAGATCGGAGGCCAGGAACACTTCTATCTTGAAGGTCAGGCAGCACTTGCCTTGCCGCAAGAGGGTGGCGATATGATAGTTCATTCCTCCTCTCAACACCCGACTGAAATCCAGCACAAGGTCGCAGATGCGCAGGGTTTGCCTATGAATGCCGTGCGATGTGAAGTCCGGCGCATGGGCGGTGGCTTTGGAGGAAAAGAAAGTCAGGGGAATGCGCTTGCCGTCTCCTGTGCCGTCGCCGCGCGCTTGA
>CAJHYE010000090.1_pt1 | contig 52354 bp, 44 predicted proteins | sample 9198651 | NCBI WGS metagenome assembly CAJHYE01 (sample SAMEA7708366, study PRJEB35096) | sediment metagenome | biome: marine neritic benthic zone biome [ENVO:01000025]; feature: sediment [ENVO:00002007]; material: shallow marine sediment [ENVO:03000034] sea grass bed [ENVO_01000059] ...
GTGGGTAACTGGTCAGGAAGTCGACATGGCGTGGCGCGCCGGGGTCAAATCCTTCGGGGCTGTACCCGGCGCCCTGAGCGTTCTCGGTCGCAAGGACCACATCGCGATGCGTATCCTCAATGTCGATGACACCCTCGGTACCGACGATACCGATTTCAATGCCGTAGACGGCGCCCGGCCAGACCACCGGGAGCGCCCAGGATATGTTCATGCTCCAGATCGTCCCATCATCCATCGTGAAAATGCCGAAGGTCGAATCCTTCGTGCCCCATTTGCCGAGTGCAGCGTCGCAGGATTGCGCGAAGACGGATACAGGTGTCTTGCCTTCCATCAGCCACATGCACATGTCGAGGCTGTGTGTCCCGGAAACAACCATCGGCGTCAGGTTGGCGCGGTCCTGGGTCCTGCTGACCGTAGCGATCGGCACCATGCGGTTCATGAACGCCCGCGTGACGACGGAAGTAACGTGGCCGATCTGGCCAGTGACCAGTTTTTCCTTCACGACGAGGAACCGGCGGCGAAACCGCTGCGTATATCCGACAACCGCGTCGACACCTGCCGCCTCGATCGCGTTCAAAACAGTCTGCGACTGCCTGGCGTCGGTCGCGAGTGGCTTTTCAATGAAGAGATCCAGACCGCGTTCCACCGCTGCCAGTGTCGGATCGGTATGAAAATTCTCGTCCGTTGCAATGATTGCAGCGGTGACTTCGGGACGCGCAAGCAATTCACGGAAATCCGTGGTGAAAAAATCCGCGCCGGTGTCGGTCTTTAGTTTTTCGCCGAGATCGGATTTCAGATCGCAAAGACCGATCCAGCCGACGCCGGGATAGTCGCGCGCAAGTTCGGCGCGAATCCTGCCGATCGTGCCACAGCCGATGATGGCAAGGCCGATTTCTTTTTTCTGCTCACTCACTTCAAGCCTCCTGGCGGTTATGGCGGTCGCGGCGAATGCGCAGAATTCCTTCCACGAAAATAAAGCCGACGACGATGAGAAGAAACGTCCCGACATACTGGGACAGGACATAGCCAATTGACTTGTCCTCAAAGACAAAAAGGGCCCGGCGGAAATTTTCGTCCGCCAATGGCGCCAGAATAACGCCGAGCACGATCGGCGCGGTCGGGAACCGGAACGCGTGCAGGACGTAGCCAACCAGGCCGGATGCGAACATGACCCAGACATCGAACATATTGAGGCGAATGGCATAGGAGCCGATGACGCAAATCGGGATGATCAGAGGCAAAAGGAGGCCGCGCGGCAGGCTGAACAGTTTGACACACGGTTTGATCAGCATGATTGCGGCGCCATACATCAACAGATTGGCAACGACCAGGGCCGTGTAGATGAAATAGATGAGGCCGGGATGATCGATCTCGATTGTGGGGCCGACGACAACATTCTTCAGCGTCAATGCCGCCAACAAGGCCGCGGCAGCAGCATTACCGGGAATGCCGAGCGCCAGTAATGGCAACATGGAGCCGCCGATATTGGCGTTGTTGGCAACTTCCGCGCAGGTAATCGCTTCATAGCTGCCCTTGCCCCACTTCTTCTGTTCCTCCGGTTTGGCCCGGCGGCGTCCGATATCGTAGGCCAGAAACGACGCAACATTCGCGCCGGCGCCCGGAATGGCTCCGATTAGGGTGCCGATAATACCCGACCGGACCGCAGCCTTGGAATGACGGATCAGGCGGCCCAGTGGCGGGACGACCCGGCCGACTTCTGAGGGTATCGAATAGGGGTCCTTTTGCGGAAGCACGCGCAGAACCTCTGAAAGACCAAACAGACCGATCAGAACTGCCACGTAGTTGACACCATCATGGAGTTCCAGAACGCCATAGGTAAAACGCGTTACGCCGTGGATGGAATCGATGCCGACAAAGGCCACCAACATGCCGATCCAGCCGGCAATCCAACCCTTGAGGGGAAGGCTACCGGCCGACATGGAACCGCTCACCGAGATCCCGATAACCGCGAGCAGAAACATCTCCCAGGATTTGAACTGGAGCGCGAACGCCAGGATCATCGGAATGAAGCTGACAAGAAGAACGATGCCGACCCAGTTGCCGATGAAGGACGATCCGATCGCCATGCCGAGCGCCTGGCCACCTTCGCCGCGCCGCGCCAGTTGATGACCCTCGATCATTGTCGGAACAGCGTCGGGCGTGCCGGGTATGTTGATCATGACGGCGGATATGGCCCCGCCGAACACGCTCCCGGTATAGACGCCGAGCATGAACGAAAGCGCCGTGTTCTGTTCCATGCCGGCGCTGAGGCCGATCAAGAGTGCCATCGCCATGGTTGTCGACAGGCCCGGCATTGCGCCCCAGACGATACCCAATGAAACGCCGGCCAGGGTGACCAACAAGATGTACGGCGTCATCGCTTGAAGGATTGAATCGAGGATCATTCAGATCGAGCCGGGCAGGGGGATTGTGAAGACGTACCGGAAGGCGGCCGCGAGCAAGGTCGACCAGACCACGGCAACGGTCAGGCATTGAGCGATCGACTTCCGCCAGTAGAGCAGAAGGATCGTCGTCAGCATGATGATCGTCAGGATTTCAAAGGCGCCGTAGCCAAGACGCCAGCTGCCCAACTGAACAGTATAATCAAATGATGCAACGCTGAGCGCGACCAGATAGGTACCGATTATTGCAACAAGAACAAGAGTTCTTCGAAGGTCTGCAATCTCCTCAGATGGCGCGGTCTCCGCTCCTTCACGCCGGCGTTTTTCAGCCATGACGGCCAATCCGATGGCCATCGCGCATAGGCTCCCGGCAGTAAGAAATGGAAGCAGGCCGGGCGCCGTCGCCAACCCGCCGGGCATGTCGAGGCGGACAGACTCAATCATGATCCACACAGAGAGCATTATGAGCGCTCCGGAGGCCATCAGATCCATGACCGGTGAAGCGAAACCAGCGTTTTCGTCCTCACCAGCGAATTTCTGGCTCTCTTCCATGACTTGCCCGACGATTGAAGGAAGGAGAAAGGCGGCTGAGCCGCCTTTCCGATTGTGTCAGATCTTGGGTTTGTAGCCCTCTGGTGGCCACCAGCTTTCGAAGTCAGCCGGTTTCGGAAGGCCGAGTTCCTCGGCCGTCTTGACCTTCGCACCGATCTGATCAGCAAACTTGTTGAACGTGTCGACGGTAATGACTTCCAGCTGGGCCGCACGCTTGTCTGCCGCTTCGCCGGTGCGGATATCGAGCTGGAAGAACTTGTTGTCCACCATTTCCTTGAAGCCCGCTGAGTTCGCTGCCGCGACGAATGCCTCTTGCACGACCTTCAACACATCTTCAGGCGTATCCCGCTTCATGATGAAGTTGTATGTCCCGCCAACGGGCAGGAACGGCTTGATCTCGGGAATAAGCCCGCCAACTGAAGGCATAACCGTGCCGTTTTCCAGCTTGATGTCTTCCGTGCCGGTCTGTTGCAGGTTGCGGAGCTTGCCGGCTCGAACAAGATCAACGTGTTCGTGGACACCGCCGCCGGCGATATCGGTTTCGCCTTGCAGTCCAGCCAGCGTCGCCGCCTTGCCACCCTTATAGGGTACGTATTTCAGGCTGATGCCGGCAAACGAGCCGACGATCAAGGCGAGTTCGTGCCAGAGACCACCGGTCCCGGAGGTTGAAATCGAGACCTTGCCGGGGTCCTTCTTCGCAGCGGCGACGACATCTGCGAAAGTCTGGAACGGCGAGTCAATTGGTACGGACCAACTGGCGATCGCATTTGCCGCCTGGAAGAAGACCCAGTTCTCCCAGGGAACCAGGTCAACATGACCCATGACACGCACGAACTTGTTGTAGTTGGCACCACCCAGAACCGTGTAACCGTCTGCATTGAGGCTATGGACGTACTTTGTCGCGACACCGCCGACTGCACCCGGCTTGTTGATCACGTTGACCGTCCAGCCTTTTGCTTTCGCCATTTCATCGGCGAGTTTGCGCATGATCGTATCGGTGCCACCGCCCGCGCCATACATCACGACGACGGTAATCGGACGCTCAGGAAATCCTGCCGCCAGGGCGGAGCTCGCCGGAATCGTGATCGACAATGCCGCCATGCCTGCGGCAGTTCCCGCGAGCAGGGTCCTGCGATCGATTCCCTTCTGTCCTTTTGTTCTATCTGCCATCTTTTCCTCCCAGGTTGATTGTCATCGGCATCCGGGCCACAGGCCCGGTCAGGTTTTTTGAGGTCCCTGATATGACTTGCTCTGCAGGAACGATGTAACGCTCTGCTCGACATCAGTTGCCATCAAGGCATTCCAGCGATTGTTGAAACCGAACAGGGCGATGACCGCCCCGATCTCAACCACTTGTTCTTCGGTAAAATGTTTACGCAGCTCCGCCATGTCGTCTTCCGTCGCATAGGCCGGGCACTGGCCGCCGGTGATTGCTATGCGCAGCGCTGCGCGTTCGGCATTGCTGAAAAGCGGGCTGGTTTCAAAGTCCCAGATAGCGGCCAACTTTTCATCCGATACACCGTTATCGGCCCCGTTCTTGAACGTGTGAGCGGAACAATACGTGCATCCATTCGCAAGGCTTGTGACGTGGGCGACCATCCATCGCAGTTCGGGGTCAACAGTCCCGTCTGGGTTCCGGACAACGGCTCTTATAAGACCAAGTACAGCACGTGCGATTTCAGGCCTGCGCGCCAGTGTCAGCATCGAGTTGGCAACAAAGCCGGTGGCGGATGCCAGCATCTCGATATCTTCCCTTGCTGCTTCTGTCTCTTCAATCGACAATGGCGGAACATGGGGCATTGAGTTCGCTCCAGGTAGCGCCCAACACATGCGATAAATGGGTATAGGCGCTGAGTTCGTCTTTCCGAAGGTCACTGGGCCATTGAGTGCCGGACTTTCAGAACAATCCTATTCGAAACGAGCATACAGGGGGGCATTACCAGTCTCGAAATCATATCTGCGTATATGCAGCATAACCATTCTTGATCGCCGCGACCGCCCAAATTGCGCTACGAGCATGGTCTTCAGGGTCCGGGGCGACAGTGTCAGGCGCTGGGACAGGCCGAGGAGCGACGAGCATCGATGTATTCGCAGATATTCAATGTTGTCGGGCCGATTTTCGTCATGACCTTCATCGGTTACGTGCTCGGGCGAACAGATCGGAATATCGACACGCGGACAATCAGCACGATCGTTCTTCTCATTGCTACGCCTTGCCTGATTTTCTCTACGCTGACATCGCTCGATATCGACACAGGTCTTCTCTTCAAAATGGCTTTTGCAGCTGCCCTTGCCGTGTCGCTCTCTGCGATTTTTGCGTTGCCGATCCTGAAAGCGTTCAACTTGCCGGTGCGGGCATATCTGACCAGCCTGACGATGCCGAACTCGGGCAATATCGGCTTGCCGCTCGTTCTCCTTGCCTTCGGAGAAGAGGGGCTGGCCCTCGGTATTTGTTACTTTTTCGTCGTTGCGCTGCTTCAGTACACGGTCGGTGCTGCAATCATGTCAGGCCAGTACCGGCCATCCGACCTCGCCAAACAGCCGCTGATTTACGCCATTCTTCTTGTTTTGATTGTCCTGACGACCGGCCTCAAGGTCCCGACCGTCATAGCAACGACAGTTGAGCTTCTCGGAGGCATGATGATCCCGGCCATGTTGATCATGCTCGGCGCATCGCTCGCACAGCTTGGCATCTCCGATTTGAAACCGGCGATCATCATCGCTCTGTCCAGGATTGTCGTTGGCATTCTAACCGGGCTGGCCGTGATCTTCCTGCTCTCGTTGTCGGGAACAGAGGCAGGGACGGTCTTTCTCATGGCCGCGATGCCGGCCGCCATCATCAATTATGTGTTTGCTGAACGCTATTATCCGGATTCTCAGAAGGTTGCCGGGGCGGTCTTAATTTCAACGCTTGCAACATTCGCAATACTACCTGCCATCCTGTGGTTCGCACTGCAGATAGCGGTCGCCCGGTAGAAGAATCCAACTCACTGTAATTCTTAGGCAAATCCAATTGCTGGCGCTGTTCAAAATCATTTGCCGGCGATAGCGCTTTTGGGGTATCAAATATCAGGTTATCTGATTTATCTCGTGGAGTACTATTTAAAATCGTGATTGAGATGAAATTGCGTCAGCTCCGGTTTCTGGTCGCCGTGTACGAAGAGCGCTCGTTCACCGCTGCAGCAAAGCGCGCTCATGCCACCCAGTCCGGATTAAGTATGCAGATCAAGGACCTCGAAGAGCGTTTAGGCGTTCGACTGTTCGATCGATCGTCCACCGGGGTCACACCAACGCCAGCCGGCGAAAAACTCTACCGCCGGGCAACAGGCATCCTTCGTGAAGTCAGCGCCATACAAAACGATGTTGAGGCACTTTCCGGTGAAGTGAGTGGCACCGTGCATGTCGGCATGATGCCAACGTTTGCGCGCGCCGTCCTTGCTCCGGTGATCGACCGCTTCGCTCGACAATATCCGCATGTCGAAGTCAAGGTTACGGAGGCTTACAGCTCGGTTCTGAGCGGCGAAGTGGCGAGCGGCGCGCTCGACTTTGCCATCGTTCCGCCGGGGCGGGATTTTCCGGGCATCCGCGCGGAACATGTGGATACCGACGTGGAGGTCTTTGTTACCCAACCGGGCACGGCTCGCAAGCATCTGGATCCAATCGACCTCGCCAAATGCGAACCGCTCAAGCTGGCGTTGCCCGGCCCCAGCAATGTCCGCAGACAGAAAATCGATACCTACCTGAAGACCTATGGCGTTCAGATCGAAAAGGTCCTGGAAATGGACAGCATGATGGCGACGCTTGACCTGGTCGCCCGTTCAGACTGGACGACGATTATTCCGGGATGCCTATCCCTGCCGGACATAGATCGCCAGAACCGGAAACTCCACCCGATCGTAGATCCGCCGCTGACGGTCGACTACATCCAGATCGAGCCGGTATCCCAGCGCCAGTCACCGGCAGCGCAGCTCCTGACGGACGAAATCCGAAAGGAAATCCAGGAAGTCTGCGGGTTTTGCCGCAAACGGTTATCGGCAAGGCCAACTGTGGTTTCGGTCGCCTGATCGTCGATACCGGCCGAAATGTCTGCGTCTAGGGCAAGATCACCGATGAACCGGATGTCGTACCGCTTTCAAGGTCTCGGTGAGCATTCGCAATGTCCGACAGCTGATAGGTCTGATTGACCGAGACGGTCAGAACACCGGATTGAACGAGCTCAAACACTGCTGATGCAGAGGCGAGGAGATCTTTCCTCGTCGCGACATAATTGACCAAAGTGGGGCGGCAGAAATAGAGCGACCCCTTATGCTGCAAAAGGCTCGGCGTCACGGCCGGCGCTTCGCCCGTCGTTGCACCGAACGAGAAGAAATAGCCCCGCGGTGCAAGAGCGTCTATTGATGCCTCGAACGTTGCCTTGCCAACTGAATCGAAGACAACCGAGACACCCTTGCCGTCTGTAAGTTCGCGCGCTTTTTCGGCGATGTTGTCGCTTTTCCGGTCGATCGCGTCGGCATAACCGAACTCCCGGATCATTCTGCAATTGTCCTCGCCGGACGTCACGCCGATCATCCGTGCACCAAGGTGCACGCCCCATTGGCCGGCAAGCAAGCCGACCCCGCCGGATGCGGCATAAAAAAGGACATCTTCACCGGGCTTGATTTGGTAAGCCCTGTTTAAAAGATATTCGACGGTCATGCCTTTCATTAGGACGGCGGCAGCGGTATGATCATCAACCCCGTCCGGTATCGGGACCAGCCGGGCTGAGGGGAATATTCTATGGGCCGCATAGGCCCCCGGAGCACCGCCACCGTACGCAACCCGGTCGCCCACATTGAACTCGGTCACCCCCTCGCCAAGCTCGACAATTCGACCAGCTGCTTCAAGTCCCAGGCCGCTCGGCAGATCCAGTGGATAGTAGCCAGACCGCTGATAGACATCCATGAAGTTGAGCCCGATTGCAGTCTGCTCGATGATCACTTCGCCGGCGCCTGGGCCGCCGAGATCCACGTCGCTGACGCTCATGACGTCGGCTGCACCTTGTTCTGTTATTGAGACGGCTTGGGTTTTCATTGGTTTTTCCTGATCTGCCGGTCGATGATGTCGACCTATCTATAACAAGGAATTTGGATTGCAAATTCCCGGGAGCCAAGTAGCTAGGAGTATTCTGCGCAATCGTTCGCACAAGGAAAGGCAAACGATGATCGATGTCGCAATTGTCGGCTTTGGATGGTGGGGAGGGCATCTGGCAACCCGGATGGCCGGCTCCGAAAACTTCAATGTCCGGGCTGTGGTGGAACCTGATCCCGGACGCGCGGAGGCGATAACGTCATCCGGCTACCAGCATTTCATCGACTTCCGCAGCCCCCTGGAGGACGGGGATATCGACGCCGTCGTGCTGGCCTCGCCCAGCCGATTGCACAGCGGGCAGGTGGAAGCCGCCGCGGCGGCCGGCAAGCACGTTTTCTGCGAAAAACCGCTGGCGATGACAGCTGCGGACGCGCGCCGCGCCGTCACGGCATGCCGGGCGGCTGATGTGGTCCTCGGCGTCGGACATGAACGCCGCTTCGAGCCTGCGTTACAATATCTGGGCAGGCAGGTTGCAGAGGGTGCACTCGGCACGATCATGCATGCAGAAGCTGCGTTCAGCCACGACAAGATTGCCGGCATCGAAGTCGGCAATTGGCGGACAACGCGCGCGGGTTCGCCGGCCGCGGGGATGACGGCAATGGGAATTCACCTGACGGACTTGCTGATTTCCATGTTCGGCCGGGTTGAAACCGTTCAGGCGCTGACTGCCAGCCGGTTGCTCGGCTGGGAAACGGGCGAAGTGCTGACTGTCCAGCTTGGATTTGAAGAGGGCATGACGGCGACGTTCAGTTCCCTGCTGGCAACGCCGGCATTCGTGCGCTTCCAGGTGTTCGGCTCAGATCGCTGGATCGAGGTCCGCAACCCGGATCATCCCGATACGCCCGGCCTCTCGGCCAGCGTCCAGATCATGAACAAGGGCGAACACCGTCAGGAGATGGAATTTGAATGGATCGATGCAGTGAGCGCCAATCTGGACGCCTTTGCCGCGGCGATCCGTGGGGAAGCGGCCTACCCGATCAGTCATGACGATATGATCCACAATATAGAGGTTCTGGAGGCCATCATCCGCGCAGCAGATGGACGCGAGACCATCCAGATTGCTGATTGATTACAGGCCGATAGGCCAATTCCGCAGCAATCTGTGACCCATTTCTGATTTCCGCACTGCAACATCAGCAGTCCTGATATGGCGCAGAAGCAAAGATTATTAACGAGTAATGGCGGCGCTCGCTAATCTGCTTCCAACAAACATGGCGACGGCACGACTTCGTTTGTGCCGCGCCCAATCAGGAGGCGGGACATGGGTGCGAATTTTGGTATGCTCGGAATGGATTGGCAGCAGCGGGTCAATTGGGACAGGTTGCGCAAATACCGTCTGGAACGGGCGCGGGAGAAGATGAAAGCGGCTGGCCTTGGCGCCATGCTCTGCATGTATGACGAGAATGTCCGCTACCTGACAGGAACGCTTACCCCGGGTTGGAACCGCCTGAAGCCTGGCCTCCGATACGCGGTCCTTTGCGGTGACGGCGATCCGGTACTCTTCGAGCAGGGCGATCTCGGCTTTCAGATTGAGCGGCACTCGCCTTGGATCCCGAAAGAAAACGTCCGCTATTCATACGCCTGGATCAAAGGCGCTGCCGGCCCGGCCTCAACGCAACAGGTCAAGAAATTCACCAACGCCATCAAGGATGAGATGAAGCGTCATGGCGTTGCCGGCGAGAAGCTCGGTGTCGATTTTATCGACATCAACATGATTAAGATCTTCGAGGAAGAAGGTATTGCCTGGGAAGACGGCATGACGCCCATGATGCAGGCGAGAGCAGTCAAGAACGTCGACGAACAGGAATGCATGCGCATTGTCGGTGCGATTGGCGATGCGGCCCACTGGGAGACGATGAAATTCCTGAAGCCTGGCGTGACGGAAAACCAGGTCACAGCCCACATCATGAAGTTCCTCTACGATATTCCCGGCATGGAGGATGTTGAAGACGTTATCGTGTCGTCTGGCCCGAACACCTGGCCGAACTGGAGAAACTTTTCAGACCGCATTATTCAGCCCGGCGATATCGTGTTCATGGACCTCGCCGCACTGACCTGGAACGGTTACAAGTCGTGTTATTATCGCACCTATTGCGTCGGGAAGGAGCCCACCCAGGAGCAACAGGACACGTATGCCACGGCCCTGGAGTGGCTCTATGACTCGATCGATGCGGTGAAAGCTGGGACGACAACACGCGAAATCGCCCTGAAGTGGCCATCTGCGAAAGACGCCTATGGCTATGATGAGGAAGACCAGGCGGCAGCGAATCTCTGGGGCCATGGCCTCGGGCTCGCTCAGTATGACCCCCCCGTCATTTCGAGAATCTGGTCACTGGATCACCCGGTGGAAATCGAAGCCGGAATGACGTTTGCCCTTGAAACCCAGCACGGCAAGAAGTTCCGGTACGGCGTGCGGATCGAGGAGATGCTGATCGTGCATGACGATTCCATCGAAATTGTCTCCAATTTCCCGGTCAAGCAGATCACAGTTGTTGACCCGATCCCAGGATATGGGGACCACGTCAAGTAGGGTTGGCGAGGCCAGGTCGGGCGTAAGCGATATGCAGGATGTTGCCGAATGAGCGATCTGATCGTTTCAATTTCCGACCGGATTGCGCTTGATCCGGACCTTGTCGGACCGAAGGCTGCCAATCTTGCAGCGCTCAGCCATTCGGATTTCCCGACGCCGGGTGGTTTCTGCGTCACGGCTGAAGCCTACCGGCTACAATTGCGCGAAATCGGCCTGGACAAGGCGGCCGAGCGTCTGACAGACGCCGATCTCGGCGAGCGCCGTCGCATTTCCGTTGAAATGCGGCTCGGTCTTTATGAAGAACCAATTTCTCCGCTGATCCTGGAGCCTGCACTCGAGGCCTGGGACAGACAACGCGAGGGCTCCGGAACACCCGGCGTGGTACGCTCATCCGCCTTGATTGAAGACAAGGCAGGCGCGAACTTTGCTGGCCAGTTCGAGAGTTTTCTCGGCCTCAACTCGAAGGACGAGTTCATCACGGCATTGCGAGCCTGTTGGGCTGCGCTCTGGGTGACCAATGTGAGGCGCTACATGTACAATCACGGCCTCAGTCCCGCCGATACCGCGATGAGCGTTCTTGTACAGCCCTTGGTGTCTGCACGGGCGTCCGGCGGCGGGCTGAGTGAGACGGCCGAAGGCGATATGGTCATCAGCGCGACCTGGGGCCTGGGCACGGCAATCGCGCAGGGTGAAGTCGTACCCGACCGTGTTGTGGTCACGCGCAACCTTGATATCGTGGAGGCGCAGGCGGGCCGCAAAGAACACGGCGATCATTGCCACCATGGAGGCGCCGCCCGGACAGAGTCGATCCCCGAAAACATGGTCGGGCAATTGTGCCTGGACGACGATCAATCGATTGAACTTGCCCGCCACATGCTCAATGCTGAACAGCTGGTGGGCGGACCGGTTGAAATTGAATGGGCAATGGATGATGCCGGCATCAAGCTGTTGCAGGCCAGGCCATTGCATGTTGAGAAATTGGAGTTGCCGGATGAGATCTGGAACGACCGGCCTGGACTACGCGGTCATCCGGGTGGCGTTGGATGGGGAGCAGGACGGGCGGTTGTCATTGAATGTGAATGCCAGCTTTCCCGGGTTGGCCCTGGTGATATCCTGGTCACACGGGTTGCCGGGCCGGCCTTGAGCACTGTTCTGCCCAGTGTTTCAGGCGTGGTCGCGGAGCTCGGCGGCTCGACATCACACCTTGCCTCACTTGCACGGGAAAGGGGAATACCGATGGTCCTCGGTGTGCTCGACGCGACGCAGCGTATTCCGGACGGGTCACAGGTCGCTGTGGACGGCATTGCCGGTGTCGTCCGATGGATGCGATGAACCGGCCGCGGGTATTTATAACGCAGCCGATCGCCGATGGGGCTATCCGGAAGATTGCCCGTTTTGCCGAAGTGACTGTCAATCCCGACAGCAGTAGACCAATTCCCAGGGATCAGCTGATCAGCGCCGTCGCCAATGCTGATATCCTGTACAGCCTGCTGCATGACCGCATCGATCACGACGTGATTTCGGCAAACCCTGCGCTCAAGCTCATCGCTTCGCAGGCGATTACTCCGGACGGCATCGATCTGGCAGCGGCAACCGCAGCAGGCATCGCGGTCACACTCGTCCCGCCAATCGTGACCGAAGCAACAGCCGACATTGCCTTTGGCCTCCTGCTATCGGTTGCCCGGCGGATTAACGAGGGAGACGAGGCTGTCCGCAAAGGCCTGTTTCCCGGCAGCCAGTCGGCTCATATTCTCGGAAGTGATATTACCGGCAAGACGATTGGCCTTGTCGGTGGCCGTGGACGCATCGGCCGCGCAGTCGCCCAGCGCGCAAGAGGGTTTGACATGCGCATCCTTTATTGGGGGCGCGGGAGAATGACGCCCGAGGACGAAGCCGCAACTGGCATGGAATTCCGAGAATTCGATAATCTTTTGCGAGAGTCTGATTTTGTCTCGGTCCACAGCTCTCTGACAGAGGAAAACCGACATCTTCTGGGCGCCCGCGAATTCTCGATTATGAAATCCAGTGCCTTTCTCATCAATACGGCGCGCGGTCCCATCGTCCATGAATCCGCGCTGGCCAGGGCGATCATTGACGGCGAGATCGCAGGAGCCGGTATCGATGTCTTTGAAAACGAGCCGGCTGTCGATCCTGATCTGCTAACGTGCGCAAACGTTGTTCTGACTCCGCATCTGGGCAGCGCGACCACGGAAGTCCGCCAACATATGGCCGATGTCGTCGCCGGTAACATCATTGCCTTCATCGAAGGCCGAATGCCGCCCAATTGCGCCAATCCGGAAACGCTTGGCAATTTGGCAGATGAATCAACCGAAGAGACCGCTGGATAGATAATGCAGAACCCCCTGATCGCAGTCGCAGACAGCCCTTTCCCGTCGCTTGATCCGGCGAAACAGGCCCTGGCCCATTTACGGCCGACCGTCGTAATGGCCGAGAATACCAGTGTCGATGCCATTTTGAACGTCGCCCGCGATGCGGACGCAATTCTCGTGACTTATGCGCAACTCCCCGCTGACCTGATAAGGCAACTATCGAAATGCCAGGTCATCAGCAGGATGGGTCTCGGTGTCGACAATATTGACCTCGTTGCCGCCGGCGAATGTGGTGTGACCGTCACATATGTCCCCGATTATTGCATCCATGAAGTGTCCGATCATGCCATGGCGATGTTGCTGGCCCTGGCGCGTAAAATTCCGCTCTCGAACCAATTGGTGCAGGCCGGTCGATGGGAAATGCCGGCGGTCGTACCCATCCACAGGCTCAAGGGCAGGGTGCTCGGGCTGATCGGTTTCGGAAACATCCCGCGCAGTGTTGCGCCAAAAGCAAATGTCTTCGGCTTGGACGTCATCGCTTACGACCCCTATGCGTCGGATGATTTGTTCGCCGATCTCGGTGTGGAGCGCGTTTCCTATGAGGCGCTCCTTGAACGGTCCGATTTCGTTTCGGTCCACGCACCTGCAACTCCCGAAACCGTGGGCCTTGTCAACGCCGCATCTTTCAAGGCGATGAAGAACACGGCTCTCGTGATCAATACCGCCCGGGGACCGCTGATCAACGAACCCGATCTGATTGCTGCTCTGGACGCGGGAGAAATCGGCGGCGCCGCTCTGGACGTTGTCGAAAATGAACCGCTGGCACCGAATTCTCCACTTCTCGGTCGCGACAATGTGATCCTGTCACCGCATACGGCCTTCTATTCCGATGAGTCTCTCGATGAGCTGCAGGCCAAGGCAGCAAGTGACGCGGCACGGGTCTTGTCGGGCGAAGATCCGGATTATCCAATTCGAGCTGGATGAAAGGAGGGCATTGAGATTGGAAACCAGTGCAAACCAATGTCGACATTGGTTCGCACCAACACGCAGTAAATTGGCTTTAATCGGCTCATGCGTGGCATTGCATCCGTCAGAGCGTTCTGACGACATGCCCGCAAGCCGACAGATCGTGCGATGGAGTTCTGGTGGGAATTTCTGTTGCATTTCGTACCGGCCGACGCCGGTTCAGATCCAGAAAGGGAGGATACAATGAATAAATGGAAACTAGGTGTTGCCGCAGCTGCATTCGCAGCTTTGGTGGCCGGCCAGGCCACCGCCGACACCATCAACATCCGCATCGCTTCCGGCCATCCGCCCGGTGTCGTTTATGCCGGATTGATGAAGAACTACTTCCAGACGGAATTGAAGAAGCGTGTTGAAGAACGCACCGATCACAAGATCAACTTCATCGAGGGCTACAGCGGCTCGATCGTCAAGGTGTATGAAACGTTCGAGGGTGTGCGCGATGGAATCGTTGATATTGGTGGCTTCTGCTACTGCTTCGAACCTTCAAACCTGAAGATGCACGCCTTCCAGGTCATGCTCCCGTTCGGGCCGATGGATCCGACGGTCAGCCTCAAGGTTGCACAGGACGTTTACAAGGAAGTTCCATATCTGACCAATGTCTTTGAAGAGAAGTTCAATCAGAAGCTCCTCGCACGGATAGCAGACGGCGGGTATAACCTCGGAACATCCTTTGACTGGAACAAGGTGTCTGATCTGAAGGACATCAAGATTGCCGGCGCCGGCCTCAATCTCAACTGGCTGAAATATGCGGGCGTCGTTCCTGTCCAGGGCTCGCTTCCGGAAGCTTATCAGGGCATGCAGACCCACATTTACGAGGGCTGGATCATGTTCCCGAGTGCCTGGGTCAATCTCAAGCTCTATGAGCCGGGCCCGTTCTACACACTGATCGGCTTTGGTTCGATCACATGGCACGGCCTCACAGCCAATCTGGACTTCTGGAACAAACTTCCGAAAGACGTCCAGGACATCATGCTCGAAGTTGCTGCCGATTTCGAAGAGCTGACCGGCTCAAACAACAAGGAGCGGTACGGCAAGGATGTCGAGGCTCTGAAGGGTGGTCTGGCGACGGTCAAGGAACTCGGTCCGGAAGTCCGCCTGGAATGGGCGAAATCGTTAAAGGATTGGCCGCAATCCTACGCGGACGAACTTGAGGCGGAAGGTCTCCCGGCCAAGCAGGTCCTGAACCTTGCCCTCGAATCGGCTGAAAAGCACGGCTACTCATGGCCGGTTCGCTACGAGATCAAATAAGCTCGCTAAAGACTGCTTGCAGACAACATGCCGGTTGGGGAAAGTCTGTTTCCCAACCGGCCTTTCCAACAAACAAAGTTTCACAAATCGGCATCATTGGGGATACGATAGTCGATCTAGGGCCCGGGACCCCGGGATCCACGTTCTGGAATGATTGCAGATCATCATGTTCTTGATCAGGTTCAATGACCGTCTCACCCGCGTGTTGATGATCGCGGCTGCCGTCTGGGCGTTTGCGCTGACCTTCATCATCATGTCCGACATCATTGGACGTGGTGTCTATAACCGTCCGGTCTACGGTGTGCGCGAGATCGTCATGAATTCGATCGTGATCATCGTATTTCTGCAGGCTGCCTATGCTATCCGCAGCGGCTCGATGCTCAAGGCGACATTCCTGACAGAGATTATCCCGACACCGTTGCGCCGGGCATTCGCGGTGTTCGGCTATCTCATCGGTGCCGGATTTTTCCTGACCATTGTCATGGGCAGTATCCCCAATCTTGGGCATGCCTGGACGTCTAATGAATTTGAAGGCGAGGGCGCCCTGCGCGTGCCAACATGGCCGACGCATTTCATGATCCTGGTCGGCGGGACACTTGCCGGACTGAACTACATAATACTGGCCATCCTTGAAATCTTCAGACCTGACCTTCTGAATATGGAGGCAGATCAGACAACGGAACCCGCCAGTTGATGGCCCCCGAAAATACAGGAACAAGACGGGGCGGGCATGTTTGACGTCAATATCGCCACCGTTCTGATTGTTTGTCTCCTCGTCCTCGTTGCCATGGGCGTGCATATCGCCATTGCGCTCGGTGTAACCAGCGCGCTCGGTATCTATCTTGTCACCGGCGGCAATTTCCTCGTTGTCCAGAAGATGCTCGGCAATACCGCTTATGAAGCACTGCGGGCTTATGAATTTGCGGTCATTCCATTGTTTATGCTGATGGGCGAGTTCATCAGCAAGTCCGGCGCGGTTACCGACGTCTACCTGGCGATCAACAGGGGGCTGCGGCGCCTGCCCGGGCGCTTGGCCGTTGCAACAGTTCTGGGAAACGCGATTTTCTCGTTCGTGACCGGAGTGTCGATCGCCTCCGCGGCAGCCTTTTCGCGCATTGCGTATCCGGAAATGAAGCAGCACGGCTACCACCAGGGATTTGCCCTCGGCGCGGTCGCCGGCAGTTCGTGCCTCGGCATGCTGATTCCCCCAAGCGTTCTTATGATCGTCTGGGGCTTGCTGACGGAGAAATCGATTGGCCAGATTTTTGCAGCCGGCGTTTTGCCAGGTCTGCTCCTTGCAAGCCTGTTCGTTCTCTATGTCCTCGGCATGGCCATTGCCAAACCGGATATTGTGGGTGGCTACCGGGATGTGTCTGTCGAAAAAGAGGAACCGGAAACCGAGATTGACAGTTTTTCTGTCTGGGTCAGCGCCGTCGGTATTTTACTAGTCGTCGTGCTGGTTCTCGGCGGCATCTGGTTCGGTTTCTTCACACCCACCGAAGGGGCAGGGGCAGGGGCCTTTATCGGCCTGGTTCTGGCAGTCATCAAGGGCATGCGCTGGAAAGGCATGGTGGAGGCGATCATCTCCGTTGGGCGGATATCTGCCCCGATCCTGTTGCTTCTGATCGCGGCAGCGCTCTATTCCAGGACCCTTGCAATGACCGGCGTTGCCAATGCCATCCAGGATCTGTTCCTCGGTTCCGGTATGACCCCGTGGATGATCATTGTTGTCATGGTATTTGTCTGGTTCATCCTGGGCATGGTCATCGATTCCATTTCCATCATGCTTCTGACGGTCGCGATTTTCGAGCCGATTGCCGTCAGCGTTGGATACGATCCAATCGCATTTGCCATTATCGGGATCATTGCCATTGAAGCCGGATTGTTGACACCCCCCTTCGGCCTTCTTGTCTATACCGTGAAAGCTGCTGTGCAGGGCATCGATGACTCGGTCTCGATCATGCAGATCTTCAAGAGTTCCACGCCATACTGGATCATAATGTTGCTTGCGATGGTGGCGATCGTTGTTTTCCCGGAAATCGCCACTTACCTCCCAAACCTTTTGTTCTGAACAGCCTTTGGAGAAAAGCCGATGCCCGCTTATTGGGTTGCCCGTTCCAAAATCAATGATCCCGTCGAATACAAGAAATACACAGATCGCGTCCCAGAGATCATCGCGCAATTCGGTGGAAAGGTACTCGCACGCGGCGGCGAATACGCAATTCTCGAAGGCCCGGAGAAGTTCGAACGTTTCGTGGTCATCGAATTCCCAACGATGGCCGATGCGATCGCCTGCAATAAGTCAGATGCCTATCAGGAGGCGTCTTCATTTCGGAAGAAGGACGGCGCCGGTGAGGTCGAACTCGTCATCGTTGACGGCGTCAGTCCGGATTGAAAAAGCGGTAGGCCTGTGAATTGCGGGCGTAAAGGGCAGGATCGGATTGATAGGCGCCTGACCTAAGGTCACCATTGACGCCATGGAACTCGATCTGAGGCGTCTCATCCTGGCGGGAATTCTCGGCTTGGCCTATTTCGGACTGGTTGCTCTTTGCCTGAGGTATATTCTCATCCTCTGATGCAAATGCCCGCCCGCCTGCACTACATGGCGAATTTCGCCAATATCCCTGGCTGATATCCGGGCCCCATCATGATCTGGTCTTCAAGGGCCCGGAGGCGGATATCAGAGCCAGTGGCACCTGGTCGTATAGACTTGGCCCTTGGAGTTCCGGTACTGGCAATTGCCGTTAGCAGTAACCGCAAGGAATGTGCCAAATCCGCCAATCAACGCTCCGACAACAGCGCCGCCCGCATTGCCGGAAATCGCGGCGCCTGCAACACCGCCCGCGACTGTTCCCGATGCAACCTTTTCACCTGTTGTACATCCTGCCAGGGCGAGGGCCGCGATAGCGGAAATCACCACTAGTCTCATCTGTTTACTCCTGCACTGCATGGTTCACGTCCTCATTCCTAAATTGGATCAGCCTATCGATTTGAGACTATACCAGTCCTGGCTATTGTGACAATTCCGCTTAGGGAATGGAAATCGCTTTCGGGACCTCTCCCGGTGGTGACTTTACGATCTGGCCAGAAATGCCAAGAAACGAATTCGCATTGCCCGTGTCCATCGCCTTTATTGCCGAGGTGGGCGCCGAGACCTATCAGGAGATCCAGTCCGACAAGGCACTCGATTATCTGATAGGGGAGAATGTAGGCGGATAGGCCAGATCTGCCTGCCGATCGGGTTTTTTCTTGCCACCCTGAGATTCCGCTAACATCACTGACGGTTCGACAGACTGCCATTCTGCCGCCAGCAATTGCGGGTCCTGTACCAAATAGAACGTTTCGGTCGGCGTCGTATCCGTAATCAGGACGGAAAACCGAACCCGGGACTCCGGGTTTACATGCCCGGTTACAAACCGGATGGCGTCATGTGGCTTGAAGCTCCGGCGATTATGCGCGAAACGGTCTGACGACACGTCAGGGGCTTTAACGTCCATCTGACTAAAGGACAATCCGTCGGCATCGCCGCTCGGGTTATCCCGGATTTCCCGAAGTTCCAATTCAAATGCACCCCAGACACGGTCGGTGCTGTTGCGGGCGATCTTGGTCAGGGACATGCTTTCCCGATGCAGCTGGAAATTCGCGGATTTTGGTGTGCGCCTGATGATAAGGGTGACTGGCTCGGTCTTGAAGATCTCCTCTTCCAGAACGATCGGATCGGACGGTGTGCCGGTCCCGGAAATCGCAAGGATCCGGAAGCCGCCTAATTCGTCGGAGAAGATGAAACCGCCAGAAACGAACTCTGCGGATTGAGCAGAGGCACAAACCAATCCGACGAAAAAACTGGCCAATATCCCGGAAAACCGCGTTACGGGACGGCCGTGGTGAGGCATCGAGATTGATGCATAACGTGTATCGGAATGAGTCTGACGGCCAGTAATCATTGCCGAACAGTATATCCTGAAACCCGCAAGGAGCGCGACACTGTTTGGAACCGAAGGCTTAGCGGATGTTGGTCCTGTACCAGTCGATTGCATCTTCCAGCCGGTCATCGCCCCAGAAGATCTCTTCGCCGACGACAAAAGTTGGCGATCCAAAGATGCCAAGCTCTCTGGCTTCTTCAGTGGCAGCGTTATAGGCGTCTTCCGTTTCGTTGGAGTTCGACAGTGAAATGACTCGGCTCGGATCCTGACCGATGTCCTGAAGGCTCTCGGAGAGATTTGGCTCTTCACCAGCGGCTTCTCCATTTCGAAACCACCGTCGATACGTCGCCATGACATAGTCTTCGCACCAGCCTTCCCTCCGGCCAACCACAGCGACACGGTTTGCAATGTCAAATCCGGCGAGCGGGTAGGGGGCAGGCACGGTAATCTTCATCCCATACCGGGCCGCTCGGCGCTCCATGTCTCGCCACATGTATCGCATTTTGACCGGTTTCTCGGCGAACGGGATATTGTTCATCTCCTTCATAATCGCGCGTACACTGAAGGGGCGATATTCAAATGGGACACCGCTTGCGGCGGCGACATCGGAAAGGCGCACGACGGTCAGATAAGTGTAGGTGCTTCCGATCGAGAACCAGAATTGAATTGGCTTCATATGGCCTCCGTGGATATCCGTCATCTGGTTTCATATTACAAAAAGCGAAAGGGCTGAAACACATGACGGGAACGACCGAATTTTCGATCAGGCAGCTTTCGGCCACGGAAATAGGACCATTTCGCGAACTGCTCGGTGTCTTCGGTGAGGCGTTTGATGAGGTTGCCACCTATACGGCCGACCAGCCTGACGATGACTATATCGCCGATTTGCTTGCCGGTGGCGATTTCATTGCTCTTGTTGCGTTGCTGAACGAGGCCGTGATCGGGGGTCTCGCCGCTTACGAGCTGAAGAAGTTCGAACAGGCTCGCAGCGAGATCTACATATATGATTTGGCTGTGGCCGATAAACATCGTCGTCGGGGCACGGCAACAGCACTTATCGAGCGTCTAAAGTCGATCGCCGCCAAGCGCGGCGCTTTTGTCATATTTGTCCAGGCGGATATGACCGATCGGCCGGCAATCGCGCTCTACACCAAACTTGGAAAGCGTGAGGATGTCCTGCACTTTGATATTTCTACAGACTTGGACCGGGATGGTAACGCCGGGACTTGAGAGCACGCGACCTGCGATGGCATGCAAGTTACTGAAATGAAACGGGCGGGCCTCCCGCCCATCTCCCGGTGCTGAGACACACTCTTGAACTTAAACGGAGATGGTCAGGTCGCCCTCCAGCAGCCCGCCCGCCTTGGAGCATCATTGAAATGAGCCCCAAGCCCGGTGTGGTCGACAACGGGTGAGCTATTACAGATTTATGACATGAGGTTCATTGCGGTTGCCCGCCAAAGACTTGCGATTATCCGCCAAATGAGGCCTGCCTGGCCTGAGCCGGGGTTTTGCCGGTCCACCGTTTGAACGCGTGGGAAAAAGCGCCGGGTTCTGAATATCCGAGTAGAAATGCAGCCTGTTTGAGCGTGAGATCCGGCTCTGCCAGGTACTTGAGGGAGAGGTCCCGCCGGACATCCGCCAAAAGATCCTTGAAATTCAGGCCATTTTCGGCAAGTCGGCGCGAAAAGGTTCGCTCGCTCATGCCCAGTTCCTGGGCGATAATCGCTATGGTCGCGTTCCCCGTCGGCAGCAAGTCGACGATCCAACGTTCCACCTGATGCTTGAAATCCGGTCCATGCCTGGCATGATTTTCGAGGATTTCATCGCCGTAGCTTTTCAGAACATCCAGCAAGCGATCGTCGGCCGTCAATATCGGCAACATCAGCGTTTTCTGATCCAGGTAAACGCGCTCGCACTCCTGACCGAATTCAACGGGACTGTTCAGTGTTCTTCTGAATTCCCGCAAATTCCGGGCTCGCATATGCCCGAAATGAACGTTCACCGGTTTAACCGGTCTGTGAACGAAAATCTGGCATGCCCGAAGAAAAAGGCTGACTGAAAATTCACTTTCCTGATCAATACCCGGCAGCCTTCCGGCCATATCCAATCGCGCTGAAAGTTCGCCCACGCCATCCGATACAGTAAAACTCAGATTGTTGACGTCCGAGCCGATGCGGCTGTACCGGCACACATTCTCAATCGCCATTTGGAGATTGGCCGACGCTAGACCGAGATAACCCAACAGGCCGGCATCGCGCGGGTCCATCTTTGTTCCCAAACGCAATCCGTAGCAGTCGTCACCGGTCACCTTCGCGGCATAACCAAATAACGCACTGTGTTTGGCAAACGGTATGGTTCCATTCTTCTTTCCCAAAGACGCCGCACGTATACCGCACTCACGCAGAGCAGCGTCTGCATCCAGTCCTCTGGCCGCAAGGTCTTTGTAGACATGGTTTGCCCACACCGCGTTTTGCTCGGGTACCCAGCTCATTGAGTCTTGACCGGCTCGTCGTTTGTCAAAATGAACATGATAGTTTCTGAAGGGATCAACTCATAGAGTTGTTTAAACATCCCGATCAAGTGGAAGTGCAGCCATATTTGCCTAAGCCAACCATTTTCAACTTAGGGCGGGAAATGTGGTTATCCACTTTCCCTATTGAATGACCGAGATAGCCGAAAGCTATTAAGTTCCGGTGTTAAATCCTCAATCTGGCTCGATAATCTGATGTGGTATCCAACAGGACAACAGCATGTTGTTCAACATTATCCACAGCCTGTTGAATACCTCGCAATTCTCGCGTTCTGAGTCTACGAGCCGTGGTAAAATTGGGTCAAAGCTTACGGTGAGGAGGTTTTGCTATGACGACCAGGGAAACACGTGCAAGTCAATCACCATACTCGGCAAGCTTTGGCTCGTTATTCGATCGCACACCCTATACATCGTTATGCTCAGATTGGTGGTCTGAACTCACGATGCTGTATTTGAGCCGTTTGGGGAGATATGCGACGCTCCCAGCGGACTTGATGAGATGCCGTTCGGCAGATGACCTTGAGGACGTTCAAAATGAGTTCTTTGGCCAACTGATCACAGACTACGGCGATTCCGCAAAGCGACTGAACCAGATCGCCCGAAATGGGCTTGAGGATGTGACCGGAGATGAGGCTACCGAGTATTCTGCGACGATTTTGAAAGCACAGGAAGACGCGGCCAAAATCCTCAAACTGGCAAAAGACCAGGCAGCCCATATCATCGCCAATGCAGAAAAAGTCGCATCGGCCGAATTGGCAGACCCCGGCGATAAGAAAGTGAAGGCTGCATAGGTCGGAGAACCTAAACGCTGGTTATCGAAGCGAACGAACCTAACAGCCTGCCGCTGTCGGGAAAGCCGTGCCGCATATCGATTCCGTTACGCGGCCCGGAAAGGGGTAGGTGGCGTTAGCCCGAATCTGTTATCGCAGGACCTGAGGTGCTGCTGTTAACGTGCCTAGGCAATTCTGGCCAATCGTGCAGAGCCGGTCAAAATGTGTTTGACCGACGACCTGCTGGTTCTGTTTCATTCTGGCGAAGTTGAACTTGCCTGCTTCACGCTGACGAAAGCATGCGCCTGGACCTGGTGGAAACGACGACAGGGGCAAGCACGATGCAGCTGATGAGCAAACTCTTTTGCGGCATGTATATCACGCAATTGCACTGGATATGTGCAAGTACCGGCGGCCAAGCTTCCGTCTTCTTTGATCAATACAGGGCAGCTCTTGCTGATTGGGCAAAAATCCATGATCAGGAAATGAGGTAGCCCGCAAAGCAACACTTGAATGGACCAAGCGGCAACCGCCGCGTGACTGCATCCGGGTTGCGGCTTGTGGTTTTTGTGAGCGACCTGAGACACAGGTGACGTTTTGTACCGGACACATGGGTAACACTTTTGGCCTTTGGCTGGAGGTGTTGATGCCGTGGAAAGAGAGTTCGGTCATGGAAGAACGTCTTCGGTTTGTCGCCCGCACTTGCATGATCTTGCTGTGCTGTTGACCGGTAGCGCCGTTTCGGACATCCCCGAAGCAGTGCTGCACGCATCAGTTGCGCAACCTTATGTCGGCCGGCAGGATTGGGGCTTGTCTGACGTGCGGCGTTCTGGTGTAATACTATCATAGGTAGTGCGCGAACGTATTTGAGAGTTTTACTGCCGGAGGCCAGCATGATCGGCGTATTGATCGTGTCGGACGTTCAAATATTCCGAGAAGGGCTGGCGATCGCCTTGTCACGCAAGGGAACGTTTGACGTCGTGCAGGCCGGTTCTCGCCCCCGCGAGGCGCTGAACGCGGTGCGGCGCAAGCGGCCACAGGTGGCCCTGATCGACCAGATGATGGCGGATTGCTGTGCCATCATGACAGGAATTGCTACCGATGCGCCGGATGTCGCACTGATCGCCATGGGCGTCGGCGATGATTCCAAGGATGTTCTGCATTGTGCCGAGGCAGGCGCGGCCGGCTTTGTTCCGCGGCAGGCCTCCATCGACGATCTGGTACGTGCCATGGAGGATGCACGGCACGGCACGTTGCGCTGCGCACCCGAGATCGCCCATGCCCTTTTTTGCCATGTCGGCCGTCTGACCGCGCGGCAGGCGTCGAACGGCGTCGATACCGACCGCAACGCGCTGACCCGGCGCGAGACCGAAGTGCTGGACCTGATCGAAAGAGGCCAGTCCAACAAGGTGATCGCGCGCAAGCTCGGGATCGAGGTGTCGACGGTCAAGAACCACGTCCACAGCCTGCTTGCCAAGATGGGCGTGCACCGCCGCGGCGAGGCGGCCGCCTTGCACCGGCGTCGCCCGCGCTGATCCATCCCGAAACCTTGATCTGACGACTCGCACCTGTGGGCAGGTGGACTGTGCATTGGTCCGAACGATCTAGATCCTTTTGTTCAGAGGTCTGAACCTACCGGCTCACGGCGTTTTTGAACCGGATGCTTCATTTACTGCGCCCGCAGCATTTGGAACGCTGAGGAGGTCTTGGACCGCAGGGGGCGCGTGCATGGCCCTGCGGCTGTCAATTTCAGGAGCCCTGCCATGGCAGTCTATCTTACCCCCGGTGTCTACATCGAAGAAATTCCCAGCGGCGCCCGCCCTATCGAGGGCGCGGCCACGTCTGTAGCGGCCTTTGTCGGCCCGGCGGTGCGCGGGCCGGCCGGAGAGGCGCTGCGCATTGGGACGCTGGACGACTACAAGACGCTTTACGGCGACATAGCCTCCGAAGGCGACACCATGGGCCTCGCGGTGCAGGCGTTCTATCTCAATGGCGGCAAGACGGCTTATATCTGCCGGCTGGCCGGCGCCGGGTCGAACGAATCCGGTCTGAATGTGACCGGGCAGGGAACGGGTGGTGTAGCTACCGCGAACCCAGTACTCGAATTTACTGCCTCCAGCGTCGGGGCCTGGGGCAATGACCTCTACCTTATGATCGAAAAGCCGGATCCCGAGGCCCTGACCTTCAACGTGGCGATCGGCCGCCAGGTCGACGGCAGTTTCGAGGAAGCCGAGCGGTTCGATGATCTGTCGATGCGCGAGGATTCGAATCTATATGCCGTCAGCGTCATCAACGAAAGCTCGACACTGGTGGACGTGGAACTGGGTGACGACGCGGCCATCGACGAGGCCGGAGCGGATTATCAAGACGCGACGCTGGAGGGCGGCGAGATCGCGACGGCGGCTGATTTCTTTACCGCCGGAGCTGGGGCGGTGGCCAGTGGCACGCTTAACCTGAATCTGAACGGGCGTGGCCCCGAAACCATCAATATTGACCTGAGCGGCGGAACCTTTGGCGGCGTGGACCAGGAGGCCGATGGCGACGCCTTTGCCACAGAGGTGCAGGCGGGGATACGGGCGCATTCGCCGCTGGCTGAATTCCAGGCGGTGACCGTCGGGTACAGCACCCGGCGTTTCACCATCACCTCGCCGCGCGACAACTCGCGAGCATCACTGGCCGTCAGCGGCGGCACACTGGGAACGTTGATGCGCATGCTGCCCGGGGACCCCGCGGTCCTGACCGGTGGCGCGATGGGGGCCGGCGGTACCGTCTTTTCCAGCGGTGCCTCGGGTGTGCTGGCCCCGGCCAACGCCCCCACCGAAATCGACATCACCATAGACGGGCACGGGCCGTTCACCGCCGCAATGGACTTTTCAGCCACGCCCTTTGCCGGGGTAAACGCAGACGACGGTGACCTTGTGGCCGCCGCGCTGCAGACCGCGATCCGCGCGGTGGCACCGGATCTGCCATCCTTCAACGCGGCCACGGTCGAATACAACGGTAGCCTCGAATTCGTCATCACATCGGGCAACCCGTCACCGCAGAACAGCACACTGGACGTGGCGGCCGGGAATTTCGCCGATTTCCTGAACCTCTCGACAGGCACCACCGTGAACGGGCGCGAGGTCAACCAGGGCACCGGCCCGGTGATCCCGCTGGAAACGCTGGGGCCCGGCGGCGAAGGTGCGCAACTGACCGGAGGCGTGACCATTGCACCGTCGCCTGCGAACTATGCCGACTTCTACGACACCGTTCTGCGCAAGGTGCGGGACGTGACCATGATCCTGCTGCCTGGCGCGCCCTACAACCCGGACGGCCCGCCGCTGGCGGTGTCCAACACGCTGGCCTTCGCCGAACGGCAGCAGCAGATGATGGTGCTACTGGACCCGCCACCGGGGCAGGAGTTGTTGCAAGACACCGACATCGACGCCTTCGCGCCGTCCACCTCGACCTATGCCACGATGTATTACCCTTGGGTGCGCAGCCCCAATCCGCTTTACAACGTCGATCTGAACCCGACGGCGGACAAGACGGTACTGGTGCAGCCCTCGGCATTTGCCGCCGGTCTTTGGACCAAGACGGACGGGCGGCGCGGCGTCTGGAAGGCGCCCGCCGGGGTGGAATCCCGGCTGGTTGCGGCTACGGCCTTGCAATACGAGGTCGAGGACCTTGAACAGTCGGTGCTAAACCCGCGCGGCATCAACTGCTATCGCAAGATGCCGACCTATGGCCCGGTGGTCTGGGGCGCACGGACACTGGCCACCAAGGCGGTGCCAGAATGGCGCTATGTCCCGGTGCGGCGCACGGCGCTCTTCATCGAAAAGTCGATCAAGGATGGCATCCAGTGGGCGGTGTTCCAGCCAAACGCGCATCCGCTCTGGGCGTCGCTCAGGGCCAATATCGGCGGGTTCATGGATGGCCTGTTCCGCGCCGGCGCCTTCCAGGGCGAGACGGCCAACGACGCGTATTTCGTCCGCTGCAACCTGGGGGACACTATGACCCAGGCCGACATCGACCGCGGGCAGGTGATCGTGATCGTTGGCTTTGCTCCGCTCAAACCCGCGGAATTCGTGATCGTGCGGATCCAGCAGAAGGTCGGCGAAGAGTAATCAAGACGAAGGAGACACAAAGATGGCGGCCCCACTTTTTCCGGTAAACGCACACCGCTTCGATCCCTACCGGTCGCATTTGTTCCAGTTGGTGATGGATGGCGTCGTCGTGGCCGGGCTGAAGAAATTCTCCGGCCTCAAGCGCACCACCGAAGCGGTCAAATGGCGCTCGGCCGGCGAACCCGGTGTCGAACGGGTGATGCCTGGCGCAACGACCTACGAGCCGATCACGCTGGAACAGGGGATGACCCACGATCCGGTGTTCGAAAACTGGGCCAACCTGGTCAACAACATCCAGGGTAACGCGGCGATGTCGCTGGTGCAGTACCGCAAGGACCTGACGCTCAACATTCTCAACCTGCAGGGCGCGGTCGCGCACAGCTATAAGATCTATCGCGCCTGGGTCAGCGAGGCACAGCTTGTGCCGGAACTCGATTCCGGAACGACCAACGCCGTCGCGATCCAGATGCTCAAGGTCGAAAACGAGGGGTGGGAGCGCGACGTCTCCGTTACCGAACCCACTGAGACCTGACCATGATCGAGCTGATCGGTGGCATTGAGGTGGATGGCCGGTTACGCCGGGACGTGACGCTGAAACCCCTGACTGGCGCGGCCGAGATGGCCCTGACCGATCTGGCGAAATCCGACCTGCCGCACCCCGAAAAAGTGACGCGTTTTCTGCAAGAAACCGTGCAATCGGTCGGCGGGCACGACGCCGATCCGGCGGCCCTTTGCGTGGCCGACCGTCAGTACCTTGTGCGCCAGATCGGGGCCGGGCTGGGCATGGATTTCATGTGGCTGGGTGGCGATTGCGGGGCGTGCGGTGCGCCGTTCGAAATCCCGGTGCGCCAGTCAGAGCTGCCCGTCAAACCCGCCGGTCCGGGGTACCCCGGCGACACGGTCAATGTCGGTTCCCGGCAGATCCTGGTGCGAACGCCAACCGGTGCCGATCAGGCGGCCATCGCCGATCTGCGGCCGGAAGAGGCGCGCGAGGCGCTCTTGCATCGGCTGAGCGTACTGCCGGACGGCTTCAGGCTGACGCGCAGGGCCCGTGCGATCCTCGAAGAGGCGATACAGGCGTTGTCGCCCGAGGTCGCGCTGGAGGTCACGGCCGAGTGCCCGGACTGCGGCGCGCCGCTGCGGCTCGAGGTCGACCCGTATCTGACGCTGACGCAGTCCGGGTGGAACATCATCGATGACGTCCACGTGCTGGCACGCCACTACCACTGGTCCGAAGCGGACATCCTGTCTCTGCCGCTCTACCGCCGGCAGGCCTACCTCGCGCGCATCGACCGTGAACGGGGCATGTCGGCCACCACCGACAGGATCGAGGTGCCCTGATGTCCGGCGCGGGCGGATATCTGAGCCAGGTCGTGCGCGACGCCCGTCCGCGCGCGGCGCCGTCGCTTTATGCGGGTGCGTCTGCGCCCACCGTGGCAGGCGTTGCAGACCCTCTGACCTTTGCCCGGTTGTCGCACGGTCAGCCAAGTCCCGACGCCCAGTCACCTTCGCGCCGCGTTGCCCATCTTGACGACCGCGCCGGGGGTGAGGCGCAGCCCGAAGTCGAGGACATGGACCTCGGCACGGGGGAGGCGGGCCGGTCGGTCCCGGTGGCCAAGCCCCCTGCGCAGTCGGCCCTGCAGTCGCCTCCACCCAAAGACCCGGAAAGCGATGCGCCAGAAGACGTTTCACCGGCAAGGCCGACGGTCCGGATATCGTCTGCCCGGACGGCAGAAGCAACTGACCGGGCGACACTGAAGGCATCGACGATACCCGTTTCCGCCGCTGTCCCGCGTCCTGCGACCTTCGACCTTCCTGACGCGCCAACGGAGGCGGCGGCACCGCCAGAACCACGGATCAGCAGGGGTGCCGTGAAGGGAACGGCGACAGAAAAGGAAACTCCGGAGGTAGCCGAGGGCGACGTCCACCGCGCGCCGCGCATCCGACAGGGGGCCGTCGACCGACCCCGGGCGCATGCATTCGCGAACCTGCAACAGAGCACAATGATTGGGCCGCATCACAGCGCGCAGGCAATGCCCCCGGGGTCCCCGAGCGTCAATCAAGCCGACGCTTCCGGCGGGACCGAGGTGCATATCGGCGAGGTCGAGATCATCGTGCAGGACCCGCCCGCACCGGCGCAGCCGCGTGCCGCGCGTCCGGCGCCTACGCCACCGTCGCCCGCACGCTATCACATCCGGAGGTTCTAGCCGATGCCGGTGCCTCCGTCCTCTCTCTCGCAAGTGTGCGACAACGTACGCGACGTGATCCGCACCGGGATCGATGCGGTTGCGCGCGACATCAACGTGACAATCGGTGCCCCGGCGGTCGTCGGCGCGATCGAGGGCGCGACAGAACACCACCTGAACCTGTTTTTCTACCGGTTCGAACCGTCCGGTTTCCAGCCGGGGATGCGGCCCGACCTGCCGTGGCGGGTGCGGATGTTCTGCATGATCACGCCTTTCGCCATCGTCGAAAGCGGCGGCAGCGGCACCGTGTCGGCGGGTGAAAACGACATGCGCATTCTGGGTGACACGATGCGCGTGCTGCACGAAACGCCGATCCTGAACCCGATCGACGCAGGCGGGATCGAGGTGCGCACCCACGTTGTGTTCATGTCGACCACCGATGAGCAGATCAACCAGGTTTGGTCGACGCAGGGAGAGACGCATTACCGCCCCTCTGCCGTATACGAGATGTCGCTGACGCCCATCGTGCCGGATGAGCTGATGCCGGAACCGGCCATCGTGGGGGCCATCGGGGCCGAGGTCCGCGCCAACGGCGACCGGTTTGCGCCCTTTGCGGGCGTGGCAAGCGGGCCCCCGGTGCAGCCCCAGACCGTGGATATCGGCAATCCGGCCTGGGTGCCCGCCGCGGCACTTGTGCTGGACGACACTCTGCATCAAAGCTTGTCCTTCGATGTCGAAAGTCCCGCGTTTGCCGCCTTTGTTCCGCAGGTCTGGATCGCGGGCGACACCGGCGACACCGTGGACCTGGTCTGGCAGGCCTGGCGCAGTACCGGTTGGGAAAGTGTCAGCGCACCGCAGACGGAACCCCCCGCGACGGTGGATATCGACACCGAGAACATTCCCACCGGATTGCCCGGCTTTCCGATCACCATGCCGTTGCCAGAGGCGCTGGACCCGGCCGCCACGTCGCTGCAACTGATGTTGACGGCCGAGCGCAGCTTTATCCGCTTTCCCGGCGGACCCACTGAAACGGCGCGCAGCGCGCCGCTGCTGATCACGTTATGGCGGGTGCTGCCATGAACGTGATGGACGCCACGGTCGGGTTCGAGGCATTGGATCCCGAATGGGACCGAATCGAGGCGCTGGCCCTCTGCCTTGTGGAAACCCGTCAGGGCCGCTCACCGCCCGACGGGCTGCTGCAGGCGCTTGAGGCCCTGCAGGCTGCGGTGGTCACACTGCGCGCCGAACCGTCGCGCTGGCACGGGCTTCCGCTCGACGGGTTGGGCATGCCGGAAATGGACGTGCTGTCGGCCCTGATTGCGGTCGAGGTTCAGCCGCGCGTCGGCTGGCTGTTCCAGACCCTGCAGAACGGCGGACCGCATGCCTCGCCCGCGTTGTTACAGGAACTGCTGGCGCTGCAGGGCCGCGATATCGTCACGCTGCACCACGCGCTGTCGCCCGAGGGCGCGCTGGTCGAGCGCAAGCTTGTCTGTGTCGATGTCCCGGGGCTTTACGGCTCGGTGCGGGTCGAACCGCGCATGCTGTCGCTGCTGATGGGATGGCGCAGCCTGGGCGCACCGCCGCCGGGAGCGGCCCTGGTCCGCGACGTGGCCACCTGGAACGATCTGGTCCTGCCAGAGACGCAGAAACAGATGCTGCGCGAATTCCTCTACTGGGTCCGGGAAAGGCCGCGCGTGGTCGGCGACTGGGGCGGGCGCGATATCGGCGGCCCGTTGGCGCTGTTTTCCGGCCCCTCCGGCACAGGCAAAACCTTTACCGCGTCGGTTCTGGCCGGCGATCTCGGCTGGCCGCTCTATCGCGTCGATCTGGGCATGATCGTATCCAAGTATATCGGCGAAACGGAAAAGAACCTGAACGCCCTGTTCGATGCGGCCCATGGTCAGGACATGGTGCTCCAGTTTGACGAGGCCGACAGCCTTCTGGGCAAACGCGCCGAGGTCAATGAAGCGCGCGACCGATATGCCAACATGGAGGTGTCGCATCTCCTGAGCCGGATCGAGCAGCATCGCGGCCCCTGTATCCTGACCACGAACCTGCGGTCCCATCTGGACGGCGCGTTCATGCGCCGTTTTCAGGCGGTGGTCGAATTCCCGCGCCCCGACACAACCGCGCGCGAGGCGCTGTGGGCGCGGCTCCTGCCGCGCAGGGCGCCCCTGGCGGATGACGTCGATCTTGCCGCGCTGGCGCAGGCCGTGCCGCTGACCGGCGGCGGCATCCAGAACGCAGCGCTGCAAGCGGCGTATCTTGCGTCGGCTGCCGGCTGCGCTATCGGGTTACCGCAGGTCGCGACCGCGATCTGGCGCGAGCTGGGCAAATCCGGCAAATCGCTTGGCCGAAAGGAACTGGGGCCGCTTGCCGAACACCTGCCCGAAATCGATCTGGCGGACGGCCCGGTATGAGTGGCAAGCGCGTCATATCGCTCGACAAGGTGACCCTGCGCGTGCCACGGGGGAGCGACCCGCAGGCGGTGCTGCACGCCGCGACGCAGGCGCTCGCGGACCGGGCGACGCAGTCCCTGCCGCGGTTGCGGGTAACGGCGGCGCCGTCTCCGCAAGGTGAGGGCGCGCAAGCCCTCGCCGACCGGATCGGACGCGCCACCGCCGCGCGCCTGAGAACGGGGGATGGGTCGTGAGCGTCAACCTCGTCCGCGGCTTTCTGATTGAATACGGCATCAGCCTGCCGCCGCTGGTGTTCCAGTTCCAATTCAACCCCAGCACCATCGCGCGAACCCGCACGATGGAGCTGAGCCAAGGATCCGCCCCTGGCACCAACCGTGGGTACGACTTCACCAGCCCGGCCGAAACGCCGCGCGTTGCACAAGGGGCGCAACTGCAATCGGAAACCTTCGTATTGGGGCTGCTGCTGGACGCGTTCGACAAGGCGGCCGAGGGCAATCCGATAGCCGCCACATTCGGGATCGAACCGCAACTCGATACGCTGCGGTCCATGGTCGAACCCAAGGTGCAGGGGCCCGGTGGACTGAACACGCTGGCGGCTCTGGGCTTTGGTGGTGAGCGCGCATTTCAGCGCAACGAGACCGCATCCGTCCTGCTGCTGGTCTGGGGCACGCATGTGCTGCCGGTCTTCCTGACCTCGGTTCAGGTCGAGGAAACGGCGCATCTGCCCACGCTGATCCCATACCGCGCCAACGTGCAGCTCAGCTTTACCGTGATCGAGGGCAACAACCCCTTCTACACGGTTGAAAAGGTGCGCCAGTCGATCGGGGCGGGGCTGAACGCCGCCGACACGGTGGCAAGTGCCGTGTCCTTCAGTTTTGGAGGAGGGTTCTGATGTTCCTGAAAAGCTCCCGCTATGTGAACGTGCAGGTCTTCGATCCCGATCCAGAGGGCCGTGTCGACTTCCGAGGTATCCGACCCCGAGACATTCCCGAAACACCCGGCGTGCTGGAACACGCGCAGACCGAAGGCGACCGGCCAGACATCCTGGCGCAGGAATACTATCAAGCCGACCGCGCATGGTGGCGCATCGTCGACGCCAACCCGGAATTCCTGATCGCCGGCCCGATCCGCGACGCGGACAACGCCCGCGTCACCAGCGGTGACGGGCTGCAATCCGAACGCGGCGTGGGCGACGTGATGATTTCCGACGCCATGCAGGGCGACGCCGTGCTCATCCCGGCGAAGAAGGGGTAGGGCGTTATGTTCGATCTCTTCGACACCAAAAAGCGCGCGCCAGGCGAGTGCCTGATCAGCATCGGCGACAAGGAGATCACCGATCTATACCCCTTCCTGATGGAGGTGACGGTCGAAACCGCGCGCGAAGCCGCCAGCGAAGCGGTCCTGAAATTCGAAACCCGCCGCGACATCGACGGCACCTGGATCATCCAGGATGACGCACGGATCCGGCCCTGGAAGTCGCTTCGCATCGATGCGGCCTTTGGCGAGGAAACCGAAGAGGTGGTGCGCGGCTATATCCGCGAGATCGCCGTCGAGTTTCCCGAAGACAGCGGTGGGTCGACAGTGACGCTGAAGGTGCAAGACGACAGCCTGTTTCTGGATCGCACGCACAAGCGGCGTCCCTGGGGTGTGCCAAACAAGACCACCGACGGGTTCATCGCCACGCAGATCATTGGCGAAGCGAACCTGATCCCCGACAGCGCACCGGCCACCGGACAACAGGATCTTGAAGCAACGCAGGACGAAACCGATGCCGCCTTCCTGAAAAAAAGGGCTGAAGCCAACGGGTTCGAGGTCATCTATCGCCGGGGCATGGTCTATTTCGGGCCGCGCCGCCTGACGGCGAAAGCGCAGCCCAACATCCTGGTCTATGCCGGTCCAGCGACCAATTGCATTTCCTTCAACGTCACCGATGACGGGCACAAACCCGACGCGGCCACTTTCGAAGTGGCGGCCGCCGAAGGGGACACTGTCACCAGCCGCACGCTTGAACCGAACCTCGATGCGATGGGGCCTGAGCCCGCGACCTCGGTTCAGACCCTCGACAACGGGTTTGTCTGGAAGATCAGCAAGGAAGGCGAAAGCGGCGAAGGCCAGGCCGAGGTTCTGGCCCAGGAAAAGGCGAACCAGAATGCGATGAAGGTGTCGGCGACCGGCGCGCTCGACGGGGCGCTGTTCGGCCATGTGCTGCTGACCGGCCTGCCCGTGGGCGTCGACGGGGTCGGCAGCCGCCATGCGGGCACCTGGTATGTCGACAAGGTCCGACACGTCTTCGACATCAACGGCTACCGGCAGGAATTCGAACTCTTGCGCAACGCCTATGGCGACAACCTGCCCGCGAGTGGCGGCCCGCTGGACGGAATACGGTGAGGGGGCGGCATGGTCGACACTCTTGATATCCAGGTCGCCAGGCAACAGGCGCGCACCTACTATGGCAAGTATCGCGGCTTTGTCGTGGACAATGCCGACCCCGAGAACCTGGGCCGCGTGACCGTGCGTGTCCCCTCGGTGCTGGGCAACGAGGTCTCGGGCTGGGCGTTGCCCTGCGCGCCTTTCGGTGGCTTGGACGGTCAGGGTCTGTTTCTTGTTCCCGAGGTCGGCGCGCAGCTGTGGATCGAGTTCGAGGAGGGCAACCCGAACAAACCGATCTGGACGGGCTCGTTCTGGCGCACCACCGACCTGCCACCGGAAAACGCCCGCAAGCCCGAACCCACCACCCGCACGCTGCAAACGCCCGCCGGGCACCGGTTGCAATTCGACGACGAGAGCGGGGACGAGCGCGTGACATTGGCGCATACCAGCGGGTCCGAACTGGTGATGGAGCCCGACGGCAACCTGGTCCTGACCAATGAGGGCGGGTCGAAACTGACCCTCGACAACGCGTCGAACAAGGTCGTGCTCGAGGATGCCAGCGGCAATGCGATGACCATGACCTCGACCGGCACCACCGTCGAGGATTCCAACGGCAACAAGGTTGAAATGGGTCCCGCCGGCGTAACCGTGAAGGGGACCACTGTGACGATCGAGGGCCAGCAGGTCGCGGTTGCCGGGGCCGGTGGCGAGCCACTGATCAAGGGCACGAGCTTTCTGACGCTCTTTGCCACCCATGTGCACACGACGACCTTTCCCGGCTCGCCCACCTCGCCACCAATCCCGCAGGGCGAGTTTTCCAGCCTGACGACGAAAACGACGGCCAATTGATGCAAAGGAGGAGGACATGACCCGGCTGAACGCACCCGACTACATGCGCTTTCCTCTGACCATAGGGGCCGAGGGATCGGCCAATGCCACCCGGCTGGAACATGTGCGCGAGATCATCGAACAGGTGCTCTTTACCAATCCCGGTGAACGCTGGTTTCGGCAAGAATTCGGCGTGGGCGCCGTCGCACTGGTGTTCGAACCCAACGCCCCCCCCCTGTGGGAGGTCACGCGCAAGCGCATGACCGCGTCGCTGACGGATGCGCTGGCGGGCGAGGTCGACCCGAAGACGATCGAGGTCAGCATCGACGCTGACGCTTCTACCGGCGCCGAACTGATCGTGACGGTCGGCTTCACGCTGGCCGCCATCAACCATACCGAACGCAACTCTTATGCCATTGGAAGGACGCTCTGACATGGCCGAGACGCCGCAATCGGTTCTGACATTTGACGGGGGTTGTCCGGATTGCGGACGGCGCACGGTCAAGCTGCCCGACCCGTTGCCGCCGGTCGGCGATGATTTCGACTGGTTGCAGCGCGACTATGACAGCTTCCGCCTTGCGATGATGGAAGAACTGGCGGCACGTTTCCCGGACCGCCGCCGCTGGTCGCCCGCCGATATGGAGGTCGTGCTGGTCGAAACCCTGTCGGTGGTGCTGGATCAGCTGTCCGACATGCTCGACCGCGTCCACGTAGAGGCGTATCTGGAAACCGCGCGGCGGCCCGACAGCGTGTGGCGGCTGCTGAGCTTCATCGGCTACGATCCGCTGGCCTCCTCCGGCCTGGCCTATGATCCGGAAGACCCGGTACAGCTTGAAGCCGCCAAGGCGGTGCTGCTGGACCGCTGGCTGACATACCCGGCCGAGATGGACGCGGCAAAGCGGGACGGGCCGCGCAGCATCCAGCAACAGCGACGCATGGTCACCGAACAGGACGTGATCGACCGGCTGGAGGATCATCCGCTGGTCGAACGCGCCCATGCCCGCATGCGTTGGACCGGGTCGTGGAACACGATGAAGGTGGCCTGCCTCACGCTGGAAAACAGCGCCCTGGACATCGCCATCGCCGACATCTTCGGTGCGGGCACCGACGAAACCGCCGCGCTGCTGGCGGATATCGACCAGTTCCATCGCCGTGCCGGCATCGATCTTCTGAACTGGGACGCTTCGCCGACGCTGAGCAGCGGGCTGCGCGAATTCATCGACGCCTATCGCATGGCGGGACAGGAGATCTGGCTTGAGGATCCGGTCGAGGTTCCGATCCTTGTCGACCTGACGGTGCTTGCGGGCGACGCCTTCTATCGGTCGGAAATCCGCGACGCGGTGGAACGGGCGCTTGGCACCGGTCTGGGCGGATATTTCTCGCCCGCGCGCCTGCGGTTCGGCGAGGATCTGCACGCGTCGGACCTATTCGCGGCGGTCATGGACCTCGACGGGGTCGAGGCCGTATGCCTCAACCGGTTCAAGCGGCTGGGGGACCGGTTTTCCGACCAGTCGGCCGGGGGGCGGATCGTGCTGGAAGGGACCGAAATCGCGATTTGCGACAACGATCCCAACGCACCTCAGCGCGGCATTCTGCGCGTGCGCGTCAGCGGAGGGTTGGCGGGATGAGCGGTCAGGACCTCACCCGCTGGAACCGCGCCGGGCTGCGTCGTATCCGTTATGTCGACGGCAATGCCGTGACCTTCCTCGACCGGCTGCGCGCACGGCTGGCCGAGGCCTATACGCCGGAGGGGGAAAGCCTGCCGACCTGGACCGACCTGGTCCTGCGCCACCCGGTGAAGGACGACGAAAACCCAAGCGAACGCGAGGCCCGCCAGATCGCGCAATACGAAGACGCCCGCCGCGATCACGCCTGGGAAATCCTGCGCAGCTTCGCCCGCTCGACACACGTGCTGACCGAGCATCTGGACGCCTACGCCAACGAAACGTTCATCGGCACCGCCACACAATGGGACAGCGCGCGCAAGCTGGTGCAACTGTTGGATGCCCGTCCGGCGCCACCGGCCGCGGCCCGGACCGATCTTGCCTTCGACGCCAAGGACAGCGGCCAACTGGCCGCAGGCTTCCAGGTCAAGAACGCGCCCGCCGACGGCAGCCCGCCGGCGATCTTCGAAACAATCGACCCACTCGAGGTCGATCCGGCTCTCAATCTGCTGCGCCCGGTCGATTGGAACCGCAGCCAGGAGGATTTCACCTATGCCGCCGCCCTGGGCGGGCACGTGGCAAGCTTTCCGCTCAGCGATCCAAAGGTTGCGCCCACCGTCGGCGATATCGCGGTGCTGGAAGTTGCGGCCGCCGACGGTGTGTCTGCGCCCGCGGCTTACGGCGTTCAGATCCAGCCGGGCACACCGGGCACAGTGGTAGTGCAGGGGCAGGGCATCGGCACCATTCACGACCTCACGGTCAAACGCTGGCGCTTGGCGCTGCATGCGGGGGCGGAACTGGTTCAGACGCCGCGGCTGGCCGGGCCGGACGTGATGATCCTGACTCCCGAACACAACCTCGCGGCCGGGCGCAGCACCGTGACCTGGAACGACGGCGGCACATGGCGCACCGCCCGCGTGATGGAAATCGATGGCGCGCGCGTCCGCCTGGATGCCGCGGTCATGCCGGATGTCGGGGACGACCTGTTCCTGATGGTCAAGGCGCGGTCGCAAATCCTCAACGGCAGCGAGGTGTTGGTGCTGCCCTTCGAACGGGGCGCGTCGGGCAGCGTCTGGTCGCTCGGCATGGCGAACCTGACCGATGATGTCGAGACCAAGCATGGCTTCGAGGGCACGTCCCTCGAATTCGAGGAGTACGACTTTATCGCCGATCTCGCCGCAGCGCTCTATGTCCCCGGGGGCAGCGATCCGGTCGCGCAGGTTGAAGTCGCTGCACCGCAGGGTCTGGTGCTGGGCGGCACGGTCGAGGATGTTGCGCAGGGCGACTGGATCGTCTCGGCCGGGGTCACGTTGCAGGCCGTGCGCGTCGATGCAGTGACTGAACGCGACGGCGACACCGCCATCGATACCACGCCCGCCATCGCCGATCTTCAGGCGCCGGTGCATCTGACATTCGCCGACACATACCGGCCGTTCGAACATGACCGCAACCGGACACTGGCTTTCGACACGGGCGCGAAGTCGGACAAGGTGACCCGGCTGATCCTGGCGCCGGACCCGTGGCCCGACTTGCTGGCACGCGGGCGGCAGGTGATCGTCGAAACCCCGGGTCTGGCCCATGCGGGCGAAATCACCGCCGTCGATGCAGATACAGGCTTTATCGAGGTCAAGCCCGCAATTTCCGGCACCGAACTGACGGATCCCACCGATGCGCCGGCGCTGGAACGCTGGTCCACGACCATTGCCGCCAACGTGGCCGCTGCCGATCATGGCGAGACCCAGGATCTTAAGATCCTCGGCAGCGGTGACGCCACCCAGTCGAACCAGGCGTTCGAGGTCAAGGCGCAGGACCTGTCCTTTGTTGCCGATCCACTGATGCCCGCCGGCGTCCGCGCTGCGGTCGACATCTTCGTCGGGGGCCGGCGCTGGACGCAGGTGGGCAACCTGCGCGACAGCGACCCAACCGACGCGCATTTCGAGGTGCGCGTCGCCGAGGACGGCACAACCACCGCGCTGTTCGGCGATGGAAAGCACGGGCGGCGCCTGCCCACCGAAGACGACAACCTGCGCGTCGCCTGGCGCAAGGGGGTCGGACCGTCGGGCAATGTCGCCGCCGGGGGATTGAAGAAGATCGTCCAGCCCGACCCGCTGATTGACGCGGTCCGCCAACCATTGCCGGCCTCGGGCGGAGCGGCGACCGAGGGCGTGTTGTCCCTGCGCGAAAACGCGGCCCCCGGCCTGCTTACGCTGGGTCGGGCGGTGTCGGTGACGGATTTTGGCAAACTCGCCGCGCAGAACGCGCAGGTGCTGCAGGCCGTCAGCTATAGCGCGGGCCCCGGCACTGCGCGAGGCGAGGCGGTGACGGTAGTCGTGGTGCCTGCCGGGGGACGCATGGGTACGCTGGGGGACGACCTTTTGGCCTTTCTGCGCAACCATGGCCTGCCGGGGGTGGCATTGGACGTGAAGGCCTATGTCCCCCTGCCGCTCAGCCTGTCGGTGACCCTGCGCGTCGATACCGAGGCGTACGATCCGGACAAGGTGGCCGAGGCGGCAAGGGTCGCGATCGCCGATGTCTATGCGTTGGAACGTACGAAGCTGGGCGCGCCGCTTTTCCGCAGCCAGATTCTGCACCTTTTGGAAGGCGTGGAGGGTGTCGAGAATGCCGCCGCCGAGATCCTGACCGGCGGCTGGGCCGGCATCACGCCCGCGCCCATGATTAACGACTCCGGCGGCGCCACCGTCCGCATCGTCAAACCGCGCCGCAACCAGATGATCCACCACGACGCCGACGCGTCGATTCTGACCGTAACAACCGAAGCTTTCACGCTCTGACCCATGCCCGAAGATTTTGCCCAAACCCTCTATCGTGTCCTGCCCGCCTATTACCGCGAGCGGGACGAGAGCGGCGATCTGCGTGCCTATCTTGCCGGCTGTGGCGACCTTCTGGATGCCGTCTATGCCACGATGCGGCAGCGCTATGCCGACAATTTCCCCGACAATCCGCCGGACGGATCCAGCCATTCACCGGCGCAGGACTGGCTGCTTCCCTATTTCGCGGACCTCGTGGACGCGACTCTGCTGTCGCCGCTTGCGGATGGGCGGCGGGACGAATTAGCCAACGCGATCCGCTGGCGGCAGGGCAAGGGGACGCTGGCCACCGTCGATAGCATCATCGAGGCCATTGGCCAGACCCAGGCTGTTGTGCAGGAGGGCTGGCAGCGCGTAGCGCTGACCCCGCGGATCGGTGCGCCGCTGCGCCCGGCGGTGTCCTTCGGTTACGCGCAGGAACCGCTGGCCGCCAATCCCGGCAACATCGCCCGCCATCCCGATCTGCCCGCCGCCACTGTCGACATGCGCTGCCCCAGCCGTGCCATCGCGGTTGATCAGAACACGCCCGGCGCACAGCGGATCACCGTCGACGGGCAGGACACGGTCTGGCGGCAAGGGTCGTTCCACGGCGCCCCGTGCTTTCCGGGCAGTTTCGAGGATGTCTCGCCCCGCACGCCCGACATGCGCACGCCGGATTGGCGGGTTGGCCATTTCCATCCGCGTCGCATCCTCGCCTATCTGCCGCCACCCTCGGGGTTCTTCCCGCCCGGGATCGACACGGTCGTGTGGCAAGACAGTCCAAGTGCTGGCTACCGCGACTTGATCGACATCGACATCAGCGAACCCGGCGTCGTGGTGCACCGCAACAAGACCCTACGCGAGGGACCGTTCCGGCCGATCCGCATTAACGGTCAGGTCGATCTCAACACCGCCGATACCCAGGGGCACACGTTCCGCTTCGAAGGGCTGTCGTTCCGCCGGTCCGTGTCCAGCACCGCGGCGCATCTGCAGTTCTATCGCTGCGCGGTCGAAGGGGTGACAGCCACGCTTGTCGACCTGCTGGAGCCGGTGATCGACATGAAAGCCTGTCTTGTGGTCGCGCTGGATGCACCCGGTGGACGGATCCTGCTGGAAGGCGTGACCGTGCTGGGGGCCACGTCCGCGCGCGGGGTAGATGCCAGTGACTGCCTGTTCGACGGCTGGGTGCACGACCCGGGCGATGCAGACCTCGCGCCACCCGACGGGGGGTGCATCCGCTTTTCGCGCATCGATCCGGCGCAGCCGCAGGGGCTTTTGTCCTTCTGGCAGACGACGACCGAGGCGCCAGTGTTCTTCGAAGACACCTATCCGCGACGTCATGTCGGTGTGCTCAGCCCCGCGACGCACGAGGCCATCCTGACCGGCGCCGAGGACGAGGGCGAAATGGGTGCCTTTCACGAAGCCCGACACGCCGCGATCCGCTCCGCCATCCTGACCAAGCTGACGGATTTCCTGCCCGTGGGGCATGAGGCCGTCCTTATCCCCGACACCCGCCTGACCACGCCGCCGTGGTCCGCTCCCCCATGAACCGCGCGGAGGACATGCCATGAAAACGCAACTCAGCCAGTTTCCCGTCACGCTGCACAGGCCCTATTCCGGCGTCTACCAGCAGCAGGGACGGATGATCACCGACGCGGACTGGAACGCGGCGATACAGGTCGGACGCAACGCCTTGGGCGACTCGCTGATGGACGTGATCGGCACCGGGACACCGGACGATGGTGGGATCATCGCGGGCGACGCGGCAAGCGGGTACCAGATCGTGTGGGGCGACGCATATGTCGACGGGATCCGCGGCGTCGTGACATCGCGGTCGGCGGCGGCGGCGTTCGACATTACCGACCAGGCGGATTTTCCCGGCATGATCGCCGCGCCCGATGGTGCGCATCGCCTCTATCTCGATGTCTGGGACCGTAGCCTGACCGCGCTCGAGGAACCCGACCTGCTGGACGCCGCGCTGCACGGCGCCGACTCCTCGACCCGCACGCGGACCATGGCGCAGGTCAAGCTGTGCCCGCAGGATTTTGACCCCGAAGATGCCGCCCAGAACCCGCCCATCGGCGAGGGGCGGCTGACGCTGACCTTGCGCACCGGCAGCGCGACCCCAGACGAATGCGAACCCTGTCTCGATGAAATCGAGCTGGATGCGCGGGTCGGAAACTATGCCTTTCGCGTAGAAATCCACGGCGTCGAGCGGGAAGCAGGTGGCGCCCCGACGCGGCTGATCCTGAAATGGTCGCGTGAAAACGGCGCCGAAGCCGCGCATGTGGAGCAGGAACCGCCGGGCTTCACCGCTTCGGACTGGGTCTACGAGTTCTATCATTCCGCAGCCGAGGATTCGCTGAGCGAAAGCCACGCGGGCTTCCACCATCCGACGGTGGTGGCAAACGGGTTTGTTCCGACATCCGGCGAGCTGGTCGAAGGCTTCCCCGACAGCCCGCCCGCCGGGTTTCCTCTGGTGCGCCGTTGGGACGGCTACGTGGTACTGGACCGCAATGGCGCCGTCTGGGAGATGGCCAGCCAGATCGTCGACGGAGACAGCGTACCCTTCGGCGTCGACCGCGGCCAGCGCCTGTCGACCGTGCTGGGGGCGGCCCAGCATGGCCATGTCAGCGAAGGTGCGACGGTCCTTCTGTCTCTCGACACCATGACGCTGAGCATCGAGCTGGCCGACCTCCAGCATATGGCCGGGGACTACTGGATCGGCGTCGTGCGCGAGGCACTGCACGGCGCGGGCGACGTGATCCGCGACGACGCGACACCCGATGGTATTCTGCACCACTACATGTGCATCGCCGACGTCGCCGATGATGGCACGCTGAGCCTTTTGCCCAAGGACGACTGCAACCGGTATCAATTCCCACCACTGACCGACATACACGCCGAAAACGTCTGTTACGACAACGCCGCCTGCGAAATGCCGGGCATCGGCAACGTGCAGGAGGCGCTGGATCACCTTTGCCAGCAAAAAGACCTGAAATGGCACAACAAGCATCTGCACGGCTGGGGCATCGTCTGCGGCCTGATCGTAGAATGCTGTGACCCGGACCGTGACGCAGATGACGACGAGGACCCCACGCAATGCGTGACGCTGACCAAAGGCTACGCCATCGATTGCGAAGGTTGCGACATCGTTCTTGACGGGCCCCTGCATATCGACCTGCTGGACGACATCGCCGCCTGGGATGCGGAAAACCCCAACAACCCGATCCTGAGCGACGGGCAGGGGACGGCCTGCCTGCACATAGCACTCGACGACGGCGCGCCGGTGGTGCGGGTCGAACCGCACGAGGGCGACGACACCAACTTCCTCGACCAGCTGCTGGACGGCACGCTTCTGGGTGACTTCATCCAGCATTGCATCATCGACCTGATCAATGCGCTGACTGAAGAGCTGTCCTTTCTCGAGGATGGGCAGTTGCCCACCGCTAACGACGGAACCGAGCTGGTCTCGCAGGAGCGGCGTAAGTTCATTTCGTTCTGGAACCTCATCGCCCAGATCATTTGGAAGGCCAACGGGCCCTATGTCTGGCTGTCGCAGCGCGAATACGCGATCCTGCGCGAGCTTTACGACCGTCTGCGCGAGTTGCTGGGGTCCAAGACGTTTTGCGGGCTCTTCGACGACGACCGGTTCCCGCCATACCCGTTCCCGAATACCCGCATCGACACCTGGTTCGGGGCCGATCAGCACAGCAAGGTCAAGGCCGATCCGACCGGGCGGCGTGTCTATACCTATGGCGGGACGGACGAGACGGTGCATGTCTATGAAGCCGAAAAGGGTGAATTGACCGAGATCATCCGCATGCCCGTGCCCGAAGGGGGCGAGGTGACGGCGCTGACCTGCAGCCCGGACGGGGATCTTCTGTATGTCGCGGCGTCGGTGAACGGCACCGACACGGTGCTGGGGATCGCGCAGGTGGGCGACACGCACAAATTCGAACGGCCCATGCAGATCCTCTGCGACATCACGATCACCGACCTAACGATCCAGCCCGACGATCCGACGCTGATCTATGCCGTCGGATGGGGCCGGGGGTTGTTCTTCTTACGGCCCGACGTCCTGGCGGAAGAGGAAAAGCCGGTGCCGGACCCGGTGTATCCGTTCAACGCCGTCGGACGGATGGCGGTGGACCCGGTGACGAAGCGCATCTTCTGCACTGCCGCAGACCGGTTCGATCCGGCGGGCAATCCGGCCAAGGCGACCGAGGTCTATGACCGCATCGCGATTTGCAGCATGGAGGAAAGCGACGGCGGCGCGACGCCGGAAATCCGGATCAATCAGATCAGCGACCGCTTCGACCGGGGCAGCGACGACATCGCCGTGCGCCCGGGGGACAGCAGCCGCATCTACCTGGTTGTCGACGGGCCCGAAACGCAGGGCGACAAGGTGCTGCTCACCTTCGACGTACCGCGGGGCAGCGCGGATGAGGCACGTCCGCGAGGCGAACTGGCGATCCAGAACACCGAGATCGCGCTCGCCTTCGACCGGGATGCCGACCGTCTTTACGCGTCATTCGCCGACAGTTTCCGCCTGCAGGTCATGGAACAGGACGGCATCACCGTTGCTGAGCGTCGCGTGCCGGTGCAGCTGTCGCCGGCGGATGTCGCGGTCGGGCCGCGCGGGGATATATATGCCGTCAATTTTCTGTCAAGCACCGTCACCGCGATCCCCCGCGACGAGGTGGACCAGTCGGCCGCCCGCCTTGCGCCGCTGGCCGACACGCGCTGGCGCATACTGCTGGCCTACTACGCGCTGATCGGCAACCTGTTCCAGTATCTCAAGGACTGTTTCTGCCACCACCTGCTGATCAAGTGCCCCGAATGCGATGGCAGCGAAAAGATCTATCTGGCGTGTGTCGAGATCCGGGCCGATGACGATGGCGGCCGCAGTCGGGTCTACAACATCTGCAATTTCGGCAAGCGGAAATACGTCCAGACTTTCATGGCCTGGAATTACTGGCTGTCGCTGGTGCCGATCATTCCTCTGATGAAACAGGCGATTGCGCGGGTGTGCTGCTCGGTTCTGCCGAACTTCCTCGACGCCTTCATCGACGACATCGCACCGCCGCCCGAACCGCCGGAATTCGGGGCGGCCTCGGGCTTGGCGACGCCGATCAAGTCCAAGACAGCGCGCGGCGCGGTTATGTCGATCAAACGGACGGACCTCCTAACGGTACGCCGCCAGCAACTGGACAAACTGCAGGTCTATGGCACCTTTGCATCGGATATCGCCGTGTCGTCGCGCGCGCAACCGTTCCTGGCCAACCGCGGATTGCGCAAGGAAAGCCTGCACGACGCAGGAACCGAGGAAGCGGTGCGCGAACTGAAACGGGCCGGCGTGCGTGAGGTCGAGGTGCGGCCCTATGACCCCGACCGCGCGGATCGCTACGCGCTCGATTTCGCGCGGACGCCGAGCCATATCGACAAATCCGCGCGCATCATCGTCTATGAAAGGGACGGCAAGGCCGCTTTCATCGCCGAAGATCGGAGCCCGGTGATCGCAGCGCCTGCGGTCGATCCTGAAGAGGAAGCCCGGGTCGAGAAGCTAGCCGAGCGCATCACCGAGATGAAGGCCGAGCGCAGCGCGTTGAATACTGAACTCGTCGCGTTGAACGAAGGTCTGACCGCCGCGGCCGAACTGCGCCGCACCTTGAAGATCGAAGTCGACAGCATGCGTCCGCTGAAGGAGCTGGAGGGGCTGAACGCGCGCGATATCGGGCGGCTTGAGACCGCGGGTATCCGCACCATCGGCGATCTGGCCGGCGCCAACGCAACGCGCCTGCGCGGCGCCGAGGTTGGCGTGGATGCCGAGGACAGGCGGCGCATCATCGGGATCGCAAAGAGCCGGTTGCAATGACCGGGCAGGGGGGTTGCGCCCGGCGCAGAAAGGAGAAGGGGCCATGACACACAAGATCGGACGGGTCCGTCGCCGCATCCGGCGCGCCGCCGCCGCGGGCGCGCGCGGCAGCGTCGGCCCCATGCGCCGGGCACTGCAAGCAGGGTCGTTGCAGGCCAAGCTGAAGGTCGGACCGCAGAACGACGCCTATGAACGCGAGGCGGATGCCGTGGCCGCGCAGGTCATGGCTCGCCAGACCGCCGCCCCCGCACCCGGCCACACGCAGGCGGATCTGCAGCGCAAATGCGATGAATGCGAGGCCGAGGACGCGCAGCGCATGGCGCTCGTGCAGCGGCAAGAGGCGGAACAGGAAGAGGAAGAGCTGCAGACCAAGCGACACCCCGACCTGCAGCGCCAGGCCGAGGAAGAGGAAGAAGAGATACAAACCAAACGGTTGGACGGCGACCTTCAACGTCAAGCCGAGGAAGAAGAAGAGGAGATGATCCAGCCGAAATCCAAGACAAGGGCCGACGGCAGCTTCACCGCCAGCAAAGCCGTCGGCGCACAAGTCGCTGGACTGCGCGGCGGCGGGCAGGCCTTGTCTTCGAGCGCGCGGGCGTTTTTCGAGCCCCGCTTCGGCGCTGATTTCTCCGACGTGCGCATCCATACCGGTCAGCGGGCCGAGGCGGCGGCCAGGGCGCTGAACGCGCGTGCCTTCACAACCGGCCGCGACGTGGTCTTTGGCAGGGGCGAATTTGCGCCGACGACCCGCGCGGGGGGCGAATTGCTGGCCCACGAGCTGACCCACGTGATCCAGCAGCGCGGCTACAAATGTGCGCCGGACGGACAGCCCGAGGACGGGCCGGTACAACGGTGGCAGATCGGGCCGGCGCCCTCACCGGCCGTGGCGAATTGGCGTACGGTGCCGGATGGGACGCCGGCAGGGTCGGCGGATCACACGGGCCGCCTGGCCGAGGCGCGTGCCATCGTCGCCCGGCTTCTGAACAGCACCCGCTGCCAGAATTATTTCGAAAACAACTGCGACAACGGGACGCCGGCGTCCCTGCAAACCGCGTTCAACAATGCGCGCGTCTATCATATTGACGTAGGCGGCACCTTGTTTGGGCAAAACCCTCTGGGATCCGACAATATCGCCTACAACCGTACCGCGTACCGGCTGGGCAAATGGTTCCTGGCCGCCTCGCTGCTGCACGAAATCTATCACGTCTGTGCCCCCAATGCGGCGGTCAACGACCGCGAATTCAACGCCGAGACGGCGCTGGAACGGTGCCGCCTTTATGCGCCGTTCCTCCAGCAGGTCACACCCACGCGCGGGGCGGTCGGAACGCGGGTTACGTTGCGGGGCTGGGGACTGGGACCGACGCAGGGTCCGGTGGACCGGGTCGAGCTGAACGGGCGCACCTGCCCGGTGCAATCCTGGACCTTCGATCGCGCCAGTTCCAGCGTTACCATCGTGGTCGAGGTGCCGGCCGAGGCCACCTCGGGCGACATCCGCGTGCTCAACAACAACGTCGCGTCGCGCGGTGTCGCTTTCACCGTGACCTGATCCATGTCGGGTCAGGCCAAAACCCTCGAGGTCAAAACCAACGGCCGCGCGGGCGCCATGTCCAGGCCGAGCCGCGCGCCACCAGTACGTCCGCGACTGCAACCGGGCCTGATCCAGCGTGCGGCGGCCCTGGGCAAACGCGACGACGCCTTCGAACGCGAAGCGGACCGCATCGCGGCCCGCGTCGCCAACAGGACCGGGCCGCCCGAAGCCGTGGCGGCTATGGCCCCGGCGGGGACAGTCCAGCGCCTGTCCGAGACCGACAATGAAGGCGAACGCCCGGGCGAATATCTGGTCCAGCCCGCGCGCGAGGGCGGAGTGACCGATGACCCGCCGCCGCGCGTCGGCTTCTTCCGCCGCCTGTTTTCCCTACGCCTCGGGGGGCGCGCCTTGCCCGATCCGGTGCGGTCTGAGATGGAAGGGCAGATCGGCGAACCCTTCGACGAGGTGCGCATTCACGAAGGGCCGCAAGCTCATGAACTCACACAGGAAATCGGCGCGCGCGCCTTTACCGTTGGGAGCGACATCGTCTTTTCCGACGGGGCGTTTCAGCCCGGGACGCGGTCCGGCCGCCACCTGATCGCGCATGAACTGACCCATGTGATTCAACAGCGCGGTCCCCGGACCGGCGGCGCAGTGGCGCAGGCAGCGCCCGCCGGCGTGCAGCGGGACGTCAGCGATTACATCCCCGATATTCCCAGCCCGTCGAGTGTCGCAATGGGGCTCATTCGCGACTATGCCCCGCGCCTGGCACCGATCATCGAACAGGGGCCGCTCAACTGGCTCAAGGAGCAACTGGGTGGCGTCTTCAAAGGGGTGATCGACAAGGTCAAGGCGCTTGATCCGGGCAAGCATGTCGACACGCTGATCGAAACCTTCGGCGCGATGGTCACCACGGCGTCCGAGATCATCACAGCGCTCATTTCGGGCGATTGCGGGCCAATGATGAACGCCCTCGGCCGGATGAAGGCCGCGGTGCTCGAAGTGGCCGGCAAGGCCTGGGACAAGATCAAGGAATTCTTCGAACCCATCGGGGCGTTCTTTTCCGATCTCTGGGAATCGATCAGTACCGCGGGCAGCGCCGTGATCGACTGGATCAAGGAGTTCGCCGGGGACATCTGGGAAACGATCGAAGATATCGGCACATATATCTGGGACAAGACGGAGAAAATCCGCGAATACGGCCTCGGTGCCTGGGACTGGGTATCGGAAAAGCTGTTCGGGCCCGCTGACGCCTCGGCCGGGTCGGACAAACAGGGCATCGTCGGCTGGTTCTCGGACAAGGCGATGGAGGCATGGGACTGGGTCAAAGCCCAGACGCGGCCCGTTTGGGAGCCGGTCAACGAGGCCATCGAGACAGTCAATTCACTGATCCCGCCGGACTTCGTCGCCGAGCTCGGCGAGAAGATGACAAGTTTCGCCGATGACGTGGAAAGCACCACGGACGAGCTGGATCAAGGCAACTCGGTGGCCGAGAACCGCGAGGCGCTGAACGGCATCCTTCCGTCCCTGGACGAGATCATCACGACCGTGCGCGGTGTGATCGAAGGGGCAGGCGAATTCCTGGCCACGGCGATCACCACCGTGTCGTCCAAGGTCACCAGCTTCATGACGAAGCTACGCGGCAACGATGTGGTGTCGTTCCTGGCAAACACTCTCAGCTGGCTGGAAACCGCGATCGAGGACGTGTCGGGTTGGGCCAGCGACAAGGTTGGCAAGCTGTTCGAGTGGTACCTCAAGGCCTTCGATTTTCTGTCGCCCTTCGTCAAGAAGCTGATCGAGATCGTGGGCAAGGTCGTCGACATCGCGCTCGACGTCATGAAGCTACCGCTGATGCTGGTAACCGAAGCGTGGAAGCTGATCCCCGAATGTATCCGCGACCCGGTCAAGGAATTCGTGATCGAAACGGTTCTGGGGCAGATCCCGGTCTTCAACCAGCTTCTGAAACTCGGCAACCTCTGGGCCAAGGTGCAGGAAACTGCGCTGCAGATCCTGCGCTCGATCTTTGTCGATGGCGACATCGCCAAGGCCGCGTGGACATTCTTTCGCGACATGCTGGCGCTGATCGGTCTGCCTGCTCGGCTTGTGGTCGGCATCCTGGCCAAGGCTGCGCGCGCCTACGGATTGATCCTGAAAAACCCCATCGGGTTCCTCATAAATCTTCTGAAGGCGATGAAGGAGGGCTTCACGCTTTTCTTCGACAACATCCTGACGCATTTGCTGAACGGCGTCGTGGGCTGGCTGACCGGGGCCGTGTCGGCGGCGGGGTTGAAATTCCCGACCGAACTGACCTTCAAGGCGGTGCTGGAATTCGTGCTCTCGATCCTCGACATCACGGTCGAGCGGGTGCTTCAGCGGCTGGAAAAGAAGATCGGCAAGGACAAGGTCGACAAGATCCGCAACGCGCTGAAATTCGCCGAAGGCGTCTGGGAATTCGTGCGTGTCATCATCGACGAAGGCATCACGGGCCTGTGGCGGTTCATTCAGGAAAAGCTGTCGAACCTGTGGTCCATGGTGCTGCAAAGCACCATCGGCTGGATCGTCGAGAAGATCATCACCGAGGCGACGATCAAGATCCTGTCCTTCCTCGACCCGTCGGGCATCATGGCGGTGATCAACAGCTGTATCGCGATCTACCGCGCCATCGAAACCTTCGTCGAACAGCTGAAGGCCATGCTGGAAATCGTCAGCCGCGTACTGGACGGCATTGTCGGAATTGCCCAGGGCGCCATCGAGGCGGCGGCGGGGTTCCTTGAACGCGCCATGGCCGACAGCCTGCCCGTGGCCATTGCGTTTCTGGCCGATCAGGTGGGGCTGGGGGACTTGTCGGATCGGATCAGGGAATTCGTCGAGGGTGTGCGCGAACTGGTCGACAGCGCCATCGACTGGCTGATCGACAAGGCGATCAAACTGGGGCAAGGTTTCCTGAACCTCGTCGAAAGCGGCATCGACATGGCCAAGGCCGGGGTCGCCGCGCTCAAGGAATGGTGGCGGGCGCGCACCGAGTTCCGCAGCAGTTCCGGCCAAAGCCACAGCCTTTATATCCAGGGGCAGGGGGCGTCGGCTAAGGTCATCCTGAAGTCCGATCCGGTGACCTACAGCCAGTGGATTGCGGACCCGTCCGCCTTCACGCTGGACACCCAGACAAAGAACAAGGCCTACAAGGACGCAGTGGCAAAGTCGGCGGAACTGGACGCCGCCATCGCCGAAGCCGCCAGGACACCCGCATCAAATACGCCGGAAGCGGGCAGCGCGACACAGGACGACAACGGGCCCAAGATCCAGGGCCTGTTGAACCAACTTGGCGAGCTGACGGCGGTGTTTATGCCGGATTCGGCCAAGAAGGACGAGGACAGCAGCCCGCCGATCTATGGCGGGATCCACAACAGCAAATACGGCACCTCGGTCACCGTGCAACGGCTGACGCACAAGGTGCCGACGACCGGCAGCGCGGCGTCCGGCACGGGAACACGATGGACCGATCTGGCGGGGCGCGCCTACAAGAAAAATTCAAGCGGTTCCTACTATGTGCGCGGGCACCTTCTGAACGAACAGCTGGGCGGGCCGGGCGCACGTTGGGAGAACCTGACGATCCTGACGCAAGACGCGAACAACCTGTCAAGAGATTCGCACGAGAAGAAATTCGAAAAACAGGTCAAGGACGCGGTTCTGGTGCAAAACGCGGCAGTGCCAAACCAGCAACCCAAGGCCGTGAACTTTGTCTGCACCGTCAACTACGGGCGCGAGGATCGCAGTACGCAAGCCGACCGTTTCCTGAAACGAAAGACAAAGGCCGTCGACGACAACGACCTGAGCATCGCGGAATCAAATGCGGTTGCGACGATCATCCGCGCCGAAAAGGACGTGCCGTTTTCCATGGATTGCTCGGCGCATGAACTGGATGACAACGGACGCCCGGCGCGGCAGCTCATCACCTACAGGGTGCCCAACACGATCGAGACAGAGGATACCGATTACCACATCAAGCTCGATGCACCGCTGCCCGAGCTGGAGATCAACAACGCCACGGCGGACCAGTTGTCCTTGGTCTACGGCATTGGGGAAAAGACCATCGATAACTTCATCAAGGCACGGACCGCGCGATTGTCCCGGCCCACTCCGGTGCGAATAACGACCGAGGACATACTGACGAATCTTACGCATAATGACCGCAAGGTCTTCAGCAGCACGCAGATCAAAAAGCTCAACGAAACTTACAAAGTGAGTTACAGATGACCAAAGATGCCATGACTGACACGCGCCGCATCGGCGACAGCTTTGCGGTCGCCATCCTGCAATGGCCCGCCGTGGTCGGTGCAATAGCGTTTGACGGGCCGGGCTGGGAACTGGCGTTGCGCATCGTGCTTGCGACCTGGGCCGTTCTCCTGTCGCTGGGAATGATCCTCGGGCGCCGCAACAGCGGCCGCTGGGGTTTGGCCATGACCCTGTGCGCCGGTCTGGCGGCGGGCTTATGGCTGGCGGTGCCGAGCGGATGGTCCGCGGTGTGGTTCGTCGCTCTGATCATCACTTTCCACGCCGCGCTGCGTGCGCGCATGGACGAAACAGATGACGAGACCGCGGAACAGGGAAGCGAAGAGCCTGCGTAAAACCGTATTGCCGCGACAGCGAACGTGAGAGGCAGAAATTGACCCTGGCTGTGTGAAAACGCCAAATTAGCGCGCGGCCGTAGAATCGAATGCTCAATTGGGCCGTAATCTACTGCGTTCGCGCAATGCACCGGCCCGGATCGGCTTCTTCATAGAAGCGGGTTCTACGCAATTTGCCTGTTGCTGCGTTTTCACACAGCCAAGACCCGTCGCAGACATTTTGCCCAAATTAAAAGGCGGCCCCGAAGGACCGCTCTTAAATTCGTGCATGACGGGAAATCGCTGCCAATGGGTGAAGAGAGGCAGTTTGGCTCGACGTAACCGGTCAAACCAATCTCTCGCCCCCTTGGTCTTGCCGCTGATACGTGATCAACTTCGCGGCACGTAGCATGGCAGGTCGCGCCAAAAAGTGAGGTGGGAGCGATGGCAAAGAAAAGAAAAGACAAAGGTTCAAAGTCCAAGAAGCGGACGAAGACCAAAGGCAAGGCGGCAGAACTCAAGAAAGCGAAAAAAGCCATGGCCAAAGCGTCTGCGGCAGCCAAGTTAGCCAAGGTGAAGCGGCGAGCGCATGCCAAAATTTCCGCAGCCAACGCGGCGGCTGAAATGAGGCTTGCTCAGCAAGAATCCGAAGCGGACACGGCACTCGCTGAAGCCGAGAAGGCCTACGACGCAAAGCTGGCCCAGATGAAAGCCGGGGCTGAGGCGGAATTAGCGAATGCTCGGAGCGCAGCACGTACAGCGCTCGCGAAGCAAAAATCAAGCAGCGACAGCGCATTAGCTGAAGCCAAGTCCAAAATCGAGGTCGCCGTTGCCGAGGGCCAATGCTTGCAAAGTAAGTTGGATGATGGCGAGAAGTTGCTAACCGACAGGGAAGCGTCAATCTCGGATCTCACCGCAAAGCTTACACGTCTCAACGAACAGGTTGCGGCTCACGAGGTTGAAAAAGAGAGCTTCTCTGGAAAGATAACCGCCCTTACGACGAAGCTGAAACAGCAGAGATCGGACGCGGCAGCCGCGCTCGCAGCGGAAAAGGATAGCTCGAACAAAGCAATGTCGGAACTTATACATCAGTTGTCCGACGCGCAGTCGGCTGTTGAGGCACATAATGCCAAGCAGGGTTCTTTGTCGGCGGAGGTCAAAAAGCTCAAGGAAGACGTGCTGCTTCTGGACAAGAATTTGAAAGCGGAGACGGCCAAGGTCATAGGGCTTGAAGCTGAAGTGAGCGGATTGAAGGCTCAACTGGCCGGAGCGCAGAAAGCGAGCTCCACTGGGGCCAACGAAGACGATAGTCAATCTGTCAATTACTGATGCAGCGCCGCCCGGCAATAATTGGCGAGTGGGACCATTCAGGCGCCGCGCTCTGATATTCAAAGTCCGCTCTTGGACCTATTTCGGAAGCCGATGACCGATGGCGAGATTTCCGTTCATGATGCTGTGGACGGCGCTCCCTGCGGCATCAGAAGTGCCATAGGGTGAGTTGTTTTTCTGAACTCACGAA
>CAJHYE010000662.1_pt1 | contig 41936 bp, 36 predicted proteins | sample 9198651 | NCBI WGS metagenome assembly CAJHYE01 (sample SAMEA7708366, study PRJEB35096) | sediment metagenome | biome: marine neritic benthic zone biome [ENVO:01000025]; feature: sediment [ENVO:00002007]; material: shallow marine sediment [ENVO:03000034] sea grass bed [ENVO_01000059] ...
AGCCCCACTTGTACTCGTAGCACTTTATGGCAGTCAGCCTGTTTGGTCTTCCAGATAGGCGACAAGTTTTTTGAATCTTTGCATTTTGGGGTAATTCGCTTCCGGCATCGGCATGCCAATCCGCTTGCCGAGAGGATTTGACACCTTGATCGAAAATTTGCAGGTTGCGAAGGCATTGGCACCGTTTGTGACCGGATTGGCCGTGTGAATGCGTTTGCGGTCGTGCTGGATGCGGAGACTGCGAGGATCGGTGGGGTCAGTCGCTTGACAGAATCGCCTAAAATTGCGCTGCCCAGTCATCATTCTGAAAAGCAGGAGTATTCTCCCACGTCTACAGCACCTTGTTCACATTCCCCCCATGACGTCCGACAGGTGACATCTTGACCCACACTCCCGAACTTCGTCGCGTGGTCACTTTGCCATTGCTTGTTTTCTATGGGCTCGGAGTGACGATTGGTGCAGGGATCTACGTCTTGATTGGTGAGACGGTTGCGGTTGCCGGAATATTTGCACCAACAGCCTTTCTTCTGGCGTCGCTGATTATGGCGTTCAGCGCAGGCAGTTTCTGCGAGCTGTCCGGCCGCTTTCCGAAGAGCGCTGGCGAGGCCGTTTACGTCGATGCCGGCTTTGGGCGTCCGTTTCTGACGCTTCTAACCGGTGGGTTGATTGTGGCGGCTGCGATGGTGTCGGCAGCCGCCATTGCCGTGGGCGGTGCAGGATATGTCATGACCGTACTACCGGTTTCGCAAACGGTCATTCTGTTCGCCGTTGTCCTGTCGCTCGGGTTTGTTGCGGCATGGGGCATAGTGGAGTCGGTAATCTTTGCAGCAATATTTACATTCATTGAGATCCTGGGTCTTCTCGCTATCGTCCTGGCCGGGCTAATCGCCGATCCCGGCATCGTTCTCCGTGTGGTCGAGGTGTTCCCACCGGTATCGGATTTTCCGGCGTTGAATTCGGTGTTCATGGCCAGTTTGTTGGCCTTCTTCGCATTCATCGGCTTCGATGATGTCGTCAACCTTGCGGAGGAAACGAAGAACCCGACGCGAACGCTTCCGATTGGGATCATCCTCACAATTGTCATCGCGACGCTGCTGTACTTCGGCGTCAGCGCGGTCGCCGTTCTCAGCGTCCCGATAGAGGACCTCGCTGCATCGACCGCGCCGATCAGTCTGATCTTCGGAAAACTCACGAACACAAGCCCTGTCCTGATCACGGCCATAGCGATCGTCGCAACACTCAACGGGGTGATCATCCTGATTGTCATGGCATCGCGTGTGATCTACGGGCTGGGACGGGAAGGGCGGCTGCCCGATGCTTTGGCGCGTGTTCACCCGGTCACGCGCACTCCTTTGCTTGCGACCGCGCTTATAACGATAGCCGTGTTGGGGTTGGCGCTGTGGTTTCCGTTGGGTGTGCTCGCGGAACGGGCGACGCAAGCCATTCTGGTGGTGTTTACTCTGGTCAACGCAGCACTTCTTCAAATCAAAAGGCGCGGCGACCCGCCACCCGCCGGCGTGACCGTGGTGCCTGCAGCTTTTCCCGTACTTGGGCTAATAGGATGTCTTCTTATGCTGCTTGGACCGTTGATCTTTCAGTGATTATCGGATCAAGACACGAGAACGGCGGCACCCTGCAATCGGCCGCGCCGCAAATCGTCGAGGGCCGCATTTGCCTGGCTGAGCGGATAAGGAGCCGTTTCTGTCTTCACGCCCGCCTTCGCGGCGAGCGGAAAGAACTCGTCGCCATCTTGCCGGGTCAGGTTCGCAACGGATACGATCTGGCGTTCATTCCAAAGGCTCTCATAGGGAAATGACGGGATGTCACTCATGTGGATGCCGCCGCAAACAACACGCCCGCCTTTGCGCACGGCTTTCAGTGCTGTCGGGACCAGAGCGCCGACGGGTGCGAATATGATTGCAGCGTCGAGCGGGACCGGCGGCGATGCATCCGAACCTTCCGCCCAGACAGCGCCAAGGCCTGTCGCGAAGTTCTGTGCGGCCTTGTCGCCTGGGCGCGTGAAGGCATACACTTCGCGCCTCTGATAGACTGCGATCTGGGCCAGGATGTGAGCCGCCGCACCGAACCCGTAGAACCCGATCCGCTTGGCCTTTCCCGCCTTTCGAAGGCAGCGATAACCGATCAGCCCGGCGCAGAGGAGTGGTGCCATTGCAACGGGATCTCGGTCTTCGGGAAGAGGAAACACATACCGCACATCGGCGATACAGGCTTCGGCATAGCCACCATTTAGCGTGTATCCGGTGAAGCCGGGGGCATCACAGAGGTTCTCGTGGCCCGAACTGCAATACGTACAAGCGCCACAGGTATGACCGAGCCAGGGAACGCCCACGCGCTGTCCGATTTCCAACCCGGCCACTTCGGTGCCGATATCCTCAATGCGTCCGACGATTTCGTGGCCGGGAATAAGTGGTAGCGTCGGCTCGGACAGTTCGCCATCCACGATATGCAAGTCGGTGCGGCATACGCCACAGGCTTCGATCCGGATCAGGACCTGACCCGGGCCGGGTTGTGGCAAGGCGACATCCTCCTCGCTCAATCGAGGGCCATCGCCGTGAAATACCATTGCTCGCATTGTTGACCTTTACTCTGCCGCGCTCAGGGCCTGAGACCGGTGGAGGTCATGGTAGAGATAGTCTCGCGTCAAGGGCACGGCGTCGATTTTGCGTGAAAGCTGGAACTGAAACACGGCTTGACGACCATGCCGAAACGTTTGTTCGCAGGCGCTGAGATAAAACCGCCACATCCGAACAAATTCATCGTCGTATAGGTCGCGCACCGTTTCGCGATTGGCTTCGAACCGCGCGCGCCAATGCTGCAGCGTGTACGCATAGTGCAATCGCCAGCATTCGACGTCGGCAACCCAAAGCTGCGCCTTTTCGATGGCGGTCATCGTCTCTGACATCGTGGGTACGTAGCCGCCGGGGAAGATGTACTTGGCAATCCAGGGGTTTGTTGCCTGCGGCGCTGCCGTCCAGCCGATCGTATGCAACAAGGCGATCCCGTTAGGGTCCAGCAGGTCGTGCAGGTTGGAAAAGAACCGGTCGAAGTGTGGTAGACCGACATGTTCGAACATACCGACCGATACGATCCGGTCGTAGCGCCCACGAAGTTCCCGGTAGTCGCATAGCTTGAATTCGACAAGGCTACTCAGGCCTTCGTCTTTTGCCCGCTTTTTCGCCTGATCGAACTGTTCCTGAGACAGCGTGATCCCAGTAACTCGAACTCCATAGTTGCGGGCCAGATAGATCGCCAGTCCGCCCCAGCCCGAGCCGATCTCCAATAGGCGCATGCCAGGTTCCAGCAGCAGTTTCCGTGAAATGTGCGTCATTTTTTGGATCTGTGCCTGTTCTAGTGTGTCGTCGGGCCGGCAGAAATATGCGCAAGAGTACTGCTTGTCGGCATCCAGAAACTGATCGTAGAGTTGACCTCGCAAATCGTAGTGATGGGCCACGTTGCGTCGCGATCGCGTGAGCGGATTGAATTGCGACGTTCCGCGTAGCGCTGATCGCAATCGGTGGGTGGGCCGCATCCACCATGCTTTTAGGGGCCGATTGATGTTTCGAACCACCAACTTCAACAGCGCGCTGATGTCCCCGTCGACAATGCTCAGCCCGCCACGCATGTAGAGCTCCCCCAAAGCCAACTCCGGGTTCAAGACAAGCGCACGCGTCGATGCGGTGTCTTGCAGGCGTACATGGACTGGCTCGCCCGCGCCATTGCCGTACCGGTGGAGCGCGCCGCCCGGCATCTCGACAAGCAGTTGTCCGTCCGAGATCATCAGGTGGAGCATTCTATCCAGCAGTCGTTCCCACATTGTCCAAAGCCTTCTCCACGTGTGCCCAATCGGCAGACTACTAAACTGCGAGTGTAGGGATTTGAGAAACGTCAATCGTGGTAATGCCGTTTTGATGACAATCAATCGGTTGCCGGTCGCGTTGATCTAATCACGACGCAAGCGTTGAGGTGCCCATGTCCAAACAGTCAGAAGTCATTGATTTTCTGTCGTTGCCTTCCGCCTTTGATGGCAGTGAAGAGGTGGAGATTGTTGAGACCCACGGCGCGCTGGTATTTCTGTGTGGGAACACAGCGCTCAAGCTGAAGCGCGCCGTGAAGTACGATTACATGGACCTGAGCACCGTGGACCGTCGACGCTTGATGCTTCTACGTGAAATTGAGTTGAATGCGCCGCAGGCACCGATGATCTATCGCGACGTGCTTCCTGTGACCCGGGATGCCACCGGACTGGTGCTGGGTGGAAAGGGACCCGCCGTCGATTGGGTGCTCCGCATGTGGCGGTTCCCGGCCGCGGATGAGTTTGAGGAAGTCGTGGCGCGCGGCGCGCTGGACGACCGGCTTGCGTCTGAAACGGGCGAGGCGATCGCGGCTTATCATAGGTCGGCGCCAATCATTCGCCGCGAGGGAGATCGGTTGATCAAAGCAATTCTTGCAGAGTTGGCTCGAGTGTTTGCCGAGTTTGCGGGAGCAGCCGGAACTGGACACGTCGATGCATGGCTGTCCGACGTGGACAAGACTTTTCGCCGCGTCCGCCCGGTCCTTGCCGAACGCGGGCGGGACGGTCATGTACGCCGGGCACATGGCGATTTGCACTTGCGCAATATCGTATTGATCGAAAGGAAGCCCGTTCTATTTGACGCGCTCGAATTCGACGAAGACCTCGGCACTTGTGACGTGCTCTACGACATCGCGTTCCTGGTCATGGACCTTTGTCACCGCGGATTGAAGCAGAAGGCTTGCCGTGTTTTGGACGCTTGGTTGAGTGAGGCGCGCGGCGCGGAGGATGCCGGACTTGTGGCCTTGCCGCTTTTTCTGTCGGTGCGCGCGGCGATCCGCGCCATGGTCCTGCTGCAGACAGACGCCGCTCGCAATGTGCCGTGCGCGTCGGGTGAGGAAATCAGCGCCTATCTCAATCTTGCGCTGGATGCCCTCACGCCCAGGCAGCCGATGCTCGTCGCAGTTGGGGGGTATTCAGGCAGCGGAAAGAGTGCCCTGGCAGCAAAGCTCGCTCCATCCATTGACCCCTTGCCTGGAGCGGTCATGGTCTCGTCTGATCTTGAACGCAAGGCTGGCCTGCCTAAGGAAATTCACCTACCTGAGACAGCCTATTCCGAGGGTCGGCGCGGGGCGGTCTATGAGGCGATGCTGCAGCGTGCAGAGGCCATTTTGGGGGCAGGGCATTCGGTGCTTCTGGATGCCACATTCATTGACGACACGTCGCGTGATGAAACCGCGCGGACGGCAAGTCGAGTTGGTGTTCCATTCCAAGGGCTATGGTTGGACGCACCGGAAGATGTTCTTGAGGCGCGGTTGCGCGCGCGTCGAGACGGCGCGTCCGACGCAGACGTCTCCGTGCTTCGAAAGCAGCTTCAAGCCACATGTGGAAGATTGGAGTGGCTACACATCGATGCGTCAAAAGATGTTTCCGAGGTCTTGGAGAGTGCGCGTTCGTTTCTGCGAGAACGTCAGAACGGCATGCAAGACGCCAGCTGAACTGTGCTTGGGTTTACACGGACTGTTCGAGAAATGTCTGCGTGAGTCCCGTGCCGCCTTTCGGGCAATCTATTCAGTTTCTTCCTGCGCGTGCACCAATGCGTATTGCGTCAAGAACGGACCGATCAACTCGAAAAAGACGGTCGTCGCGATCGTCACTGCGAGAATTTTGGCGCCGAGCTCGGGAAACCGTTCCGCCGCAACGAGAGCCATGCCGATGGCCACACCGGCCTGCGGCATAAGGGCCAACCCAGTCATCCAGCCTACATCAGGCGCACTTCCGGCCAGTTTTCCGCCAAGTGTCCCTCCGGTAAGGCGCGCAAGTGTTCGAAAGACCGCATACGCGGCGGCGATCCACCAAATTGAACCAAACCCGTCGAGATGAAGGCTGGCACCGGCCAAGACAAAAAACAAAAGTAGGAATGGCCATTCTATCCGCTCGATCTCGTGGATGGGTCGTTCGTGGTGGATGGCAAAGTTGGAGATGATGGCGCCAGCGCAGGTTCCGGCGAGCAGAAACGAAAGATCGAAATACAGTGCAAGACCTGCCGTTAGAAAAACCAACCCCAGTGCTTCAATCAGTGTGGGCTCTCCCGGTTTGATCCGGCCGGTTAACGCCGCGCCCGGGAACCCGATGGCGAGACCCAACAGCAATGCGCCGCCGATCTCCCGAAGCCCTTCGAACAGCGCCGACGAGCCGTTGCCGGTCATCGTGCCAACCCATGTCAATGCCAGCGAAAACAGGAGCAGCCCCCAAACGTCGTCGATGGCCACGATGCCTTGCAGGTTCGTGGCAAAACGCCCCTCGCGTCCGGATTGACGGATGACGTCCAGAGTGGCGGCCGGGGCGGTGGCCGCGGATATCGCGCCCAAGAGCAGTGCCGTTGAGATTGATACGCCGACGATCCAAAGCCCGCCCGTGACGACAAGGACCGATGCCGAAACCACCGAAAGCGAGAGGACAAGGATCTCCCGGCCCTCTGTGCGAAGTGTCTTCCACTCAAGCTTGCCACCCACAAGAAACGCAATTGTCGTCAAAGCCAGAGGGGAGAACGCATGGCCCAACTCAAGAACTGGTTGTGGCAGTAAATCGAGAGCACCTGGCCCCAAAAGAAGGCCGAACAGCATCAGGAGTGTGACGCGCGGAACATGCACGCGCCGCCCCAGAGCATCGAGCGCCAAGCCAATAAGGAATATCCCGCCGAGCGTGGCATAAAGCAACGCAATCGGCAGTTCGCCATTCGGAACTGCACCTTCGAGCGTCATCGCTATTTACTTTTGATGCGAACAGCCGGTTTTGAAGTGGTCGTTCCCACCTTGCTCAAACCGGGATGCGTGTCGGTAGTTTGTCCTTGCCTTTCGTCCTTTTGCCTACGCCCGCCGCTTCGGCTTCCGCCTCGATTTCCTCGGTTACGAAACGGTTCGCAAAGTCCTTCCAGAAGGCAACCCATTCCTGAACGTCTTCTGCCGTCCGGTCAACGGACTGTGCCTGCCATTTCTCCAAAATGGACAAAGCTGCCGCCATATCTCCACGGGTGCCACTCAACTGCCTGATCGCTTCGAAAGTGGTCTGTGACGTCGTGTTTTGGCGTTCAATCCAGCGCTCGGCGTAAACAGCGGTGTCTGAGAGGATCGCCCTTTGAGCCGCTAACAGATGGGTCAAATGTGGTGCGACTAGGTTTGCGGCGTCAAAGGACATCCAGTCAAAGACCGGTGTTGAGTTTCGGGTGTCGGTGTTCTCGTTCGCCACTTTGGCCTCGCTTTCGGATTTCATCGTTAGCGACGTTCTACAGCCAAAGATCGCGCAGAGTCTTGGGCATCGAATGCGCCACTTGTTCAAATTCGCCCTCGGATGTCTTTTGGCGCAGGACATCGAACACAGCAGCAACTGCGCGCTCGGGATCCTCCAAAGGTGCGTTCGCGAAGGGTTTCGATATCCTGTCGAGGAAATCGGCCTTTGACCGTGGCCGGGCAGGTGCTCGGGAAGGGTCCCAGCCATCGAAGTATATGCCACGTACCAGAATCGGCAGTTGGGCTGACAAGTCAGCCGCTTCGTCCACGCTCAGGTAATCGCGTACGGCGTGAAGGACCTCACGCAACAGCATGTAGGCCCGGCCTTGATCGTCCCAGTCGAGGTTTTCACTGAGGAGATTGATCCACTCTGTCACGACCTGTGGCGAATGGCGGAGGGTCGAAAGCGCGTGGGATGTCATGGATGCCTCCTTGTCGGTCTTTTGGAGAGTTTATCAAGGATCGGCCGCCTTTCATTGACGCCGGTCAAACAAGCGCTCGGCTGATCAGTACAACGTCATTCCCCCAACGCTTTCTTGATGTTCGGCACCCACCACAATGCTGCGACACACAGAAAGAACATACCCAAACCATCGGAAAAGATGCTGAGTTTTGCCATACCGCGTTGCTCCGCCCTCCATTTGTATCGAGATCGCTAACGAGTGGGCCGCCATGCGGAGAGGAGTTGAATTGCGTCAAACGATAACTGCCATAGGCTCTGACTGATCGCGGTTACGGTCTGATCCACGGAGCCGCACCGCAGCACCAGAAGTTGCGCCGAACGTCCGGTATAGGCCGTTAACCGAACAGTTCTTCTTGATCCGCCCATTTCGTCGCGAACGGCTCCAGCACCCGCGCCAGCGTCACCTCAGGTCCCTGCCTTCAAGCGTTTGCGCCGAATAAAGGGTAGCTACACTGTCCAAGCTGAGACTGGTTCGAATTAATCTGTCAGCACCCTCACAAGGGTAGTGCCTTTAAAACGTCCCGATCCGCGACTGTCATTCCAAAGCCCGGAGCCGAGGACATTTTCAGTCGGCCGTTCGCTGGCACGTTTTCGCCCTCAAAAAGATCGCCGAACACCGGTAGGATCGACCGGCCGTCGGCGCTTGTGGCCACGTATTCGCAAAGAGCGGCACCAGTTTGGCTGGCAATGAAGTGGTAGGAATACGGCCCGCTGCCATGTGGGATCACTGGGATATCCAACGTCGAGGCATGGGCCGCGATCCGAAGAAGCTCGGTCATCCCGCCGACCCACATAACGTCCGGTTGCAACACATCGATCAGTCGCTCTTCAATCAGCGGGCGAAACCCGTAGCGCGTGTATTCATGCTCGCCGGTTGTCCATTTAAGTGTCGGATGCGCATGCCGAATGTGACGGTAACCCGTTACATCTTCCGGCGAAAGCACCTCCTCCCACCAGTATATGCCGAGATCCTTGCAGGCCTCGGCCAGTTCGATCGCGTAAGGCACGGTCAGTGACATGTAGCAATCGACCATCAAGGGAAAGCCGGGCCCAACCTCTTCCCGGTGTGCGCGCAGGAACGCAACATTCTTTTCCAAACCCTCGTCGCGGTCTCCGGGCCCATGCGGCAAGGGGACTTTCGCGCCCCAGAATCCCATGTCCTTGACCGTGCCCGGTTGCGGCCCGGTGCAGTAGAATGAAATCTCGTCGCGTGAAAGCCCTCCGATCAAGTTATAAACCGGCTCGCCGCGGATTTTGCCCAGAAGGTCCCACAATGCCAGATCGACCGCACTGATCGCCATCACGGTGATCCCCTTGCGACCGTAGGGTAGTGAGGCCCGGTGCATCTGGTCCCAGATCAGGTTGACGTTTCGCGCGTCCTGATCCGCCAGGAACCGGGAGAAATGATTAGCAATGAGCCAGGCCGCCGGAACGCCACCGGTGCCAGTGGCCACGCCTACCGTTCCATCTTCGGCCTCGATCTCGACTAGGATCGAGCCGAGGACGCCAATCCCCCACGACGTTCGCTTTTCCCGATATGCCGGGTAAGAGGACATTGGGTTTGAAATCAGGCTATCGACCAACCAATGCTCACCGGCACCCTGATTGAAATAGTCCCCGCCTTTGCTGGTTTTGGATACGGTCCAGACGCGGATATCCTTGATGCGAAACGCTTGGCTCATGGAAGCAAGAAAACACGCTTCAGCGGCACTTGAGTCGGGACGTTATCCGCATCGGTCTCCATCACATCTGCCATATGCGCCCACCAACGCTTCATAATCTCTGTGTCGGGCAAGGCGTCCAGCGTGTGGTCGTCCGCGCGGGTCAGGATGCCAAATAAATGATTGGATTCAGGGTCGTGCCAAATCGAATAGTCTGACACTCCGGCGTTTTTGAGCGCTTCTGCGAGTTCGGGAAAGATCTCGTCATGTCGCTTCTCGTATTCTTCGGCCTGCCCGGAAAAAAGGTTCATTCGAAAGGCGATGCGCTCGGCCATTTTTCTACTCCGAATGTTCGTGAATTGCGCGAATTGTTGTGCTGAGAACGTGATCCAGGTGCTCGCGGTACGTTTCTACGGCTTTGACGGCGTCGCCGGCGGCGATTGCGTCAGCCACGCGGCAATGCTGATCCGTCGAAATCTCGATGATCCCCGGTGTTGCGCTCGCAATTCGTCGGGCATCGATGGCAACATTGTATAGTCCTTCGGAAATCGTCGACAGGATCGGATTGTTAGCACCTTCATTGATGGCTTGATGGTATTCAGCATCCAATAATCGGAAGCCGACGGGATCGCCGAAGAAAGTGTAACCGTCTTTCGCGAGGCTCAGAATACGGGCGCGCTGTTCGTCATTGGCGCGCTCGACGCAAAGCCGTACAAGTTCCAGCTCAACGACCGCCCGCGCCTCGAATTGCACGTGAAGATCGTCGTCCGCGACAGAAAGAAGAACGTTGAATGGCGTCACAAGTCGCGTCGGTGACAGGTCCGTCACCATGTAGCGTCCGCCCTGTCGGCTTTCGAGAATTCCCATCAGGGTCAGGGCCTTGAGCGCTTCGCGCAGGGGTGGTCGGCTGATTCCAAAGGCCAGGCACATTTGCTGTTCGGTCGGCAGCTTGTCGGCGGCTTTCAAGTTGCCGGACTTGATCATCGCCAGAATGCGGTTCGAGACCTGCTCAGATATGGATGGACGCGCCAGCGTCCCGCCGGCGAACCCAAGATCCGGCTCTGCTGCTTTGTGAGCTTTCACAATCTCGGTGAACGCATCGCCACCATCGCTCAGTTTTTTTGTGTCGGCAGTATCAGCCACATGTGGTCCAGTCAGTCATAGTCCAAGTCGATAGAATTCATTGGCGTTGTCGCGATAGAACATGCGCAACTCGGCTTCCGATGCTCCGGCGAAGGCCTTGTCCAGCGTCGCGACCCATCGTGGCAGGCTGGTGGCCTGCAAACATATGGGCCAGTCTCCGGCATAGATCGTTCTGCCAAACCCAAAGGTGTCGATCGTTGCATCGATGTATGGCTTCAGGTCGTCATCGGTCCAGTTTTCGGGATCTGCATAGGGCGGAAGGTCTGATAGCTTGATCCAGACATTCGGATGCTGTGCAAGCTCGGCGATATCGTCGCGATATTGATCAATCGCGCCTTCCTTGATCCCGGGCTTGCCGCAGTGGTCGAGGATCATCGGCACATTTGGAATGTGGCGTATGAACTCGCGGATGATATCCATCTGTGTGAAGTTGACGTTGATCTCGAAGTGCCATCCGAACTTTTCAAGTAAGTTCACGCCTTCGATAAACGCAGGCGACAAGGTCAGAGCGCGCGGGTCTCGGTCGAACTCCATGATGCGACGGATACCCTTTACCGTTGGGTGGTTCGTTTGCATCTCTGCCAACATCGGCTCCACGCGCGCGCCCCATTCCAGCGGGGCCATAGGCACGATACCCTTGATACGGGGATCGCGATTGGCGCTATCTTCGACGAATTCGATCTCTTCGATGTACTGGCCAGCGGTGTCAGTGAAATCAGCAAAGCATTCGACGAAGACCATCGCTTCGACTTCGACGTCGCCGCAGTCCCGTTGGTAGTCTTCGATGTGATACGACTGCCCAAAAAGTGGATGTCCCTCGAACGCCGAATAGGTCAGCCGTTCCATGTCCCAGATGTGTAGATGTGTGTCGACGATCGGGAAATCTGGCATGGTTGTTGGCTCACAACGTGCAATAATCTTGCTCAGGTGTGGCCCTTACAAAAATTCTTGTCAAACAAATTTTTGTCTGACAAGTATACAGAAATCGTGAGAATTGATTGGGTGCTGACGGGGGGCGGAGCATTGAAAAGTCTTTTTCACAGTCGCCGAAAAGTGGCCGATACGTCACTGGATCTTCCGGCATTCGGTATGGGCACAGCCCATCTCGGAGAGCTTTACGGCACTGTTGACGAAGAAATATCGCAAGCCACCCTTACCGCGGCTTGGGAAGGTGGTGTGCGGTACTACGACACTGCCCCTTGGTATGGTCGCGGACTGGCCGAGCACCGCCTTGGCGGGTTCCTGCGCACCAAGCTGCGCGATGAGTTTTTGATTACAACGAAAGTCGGTCGCTCTCTTCACCGACCCGCCGATCCCAATTCATTTGACCGCGGACCGTGGATCGGCGGCCTGAATTTCGAAGTGAACTTCGACTATTCCTATGACGGTATCATGCGATCCTACGAGCAGGCACTACAACGCCTCGCCCTTGATACTGTCGATGCCTTGGTCATCCATGATCTCGACAGCATTTTTCACGACGCCGAAACGATCGCCGCCCACACCAGGGATCTGTCCGAGACCGGCATGAAGGCATTGAGCGAGTTGAAATCCTCTGGCGAGATCCATGCAATCGGCATGGGCATCAACATGAAAGAACAGCTCGCCGATCTGGCTCGGAAGGTCGATCTGGATTTTGCGCTGGTGGCGATGCCCTACACGCTGATTGACCAGGATAGCCTGCATTCAGGGATGAAGGCCTGTGTCGATCGAAACGTCAGCGTTATCATCGGCGCGCCTTTCGCCTCAGGCATTCTTGCGACCGGGTCGGCGGGCGCAGCGCACTATAACTACGGTGCCGCGGATGCGAGCGTAGTCGAGAAGGTACGCCGGATAGAAGAGGTCTGCAGCGCTCACGGCGTGTCGCTGCAAGCCGCAGCTCTCCAATTCCCGCTAGCGCATCCTGCAACCGTTGCGATCATCCCCGGCGCTTCAAAACCCGAGGAGTTGACCGCCAACATCGCATCACTGGACGCCGACATCCCTCCGCAGTTCTGGGATGATCTCAAAACGAAAGGTTTGATCGCTTCAGATGCGCCCGTACCTGGTCACGCCAAAGGGTCGGGCAAGTGGTAACCGATGGACCAATGTTGATCGAAGCGCGCGGCATAACCAAGCAATTCGGCGGCGTTGAGGTTCTAAGCGACGTAGACCTTGATCTGCACGCAGGTGAGATACATGCCCTGTTGGGTGAAAACGGCGCAGGCAAATCCACATTTGCCAAGGTGTTGGCGGGCGTGCACCGTCCGACGCGCGGCACACTTCGGAGGAACGGCAAGCCTATCGAAGTGCCCAACCCGATTGCAGCCCAAAAACTGGGGATTGCCCTGATCCATCAGGAGCCAGTTTCTTTTCCCGACCTGTCGGTTGCGGAAAACATAGTCATGGGCCGCCTTGGAAGAGGTCTTCTGTCGAGGGTCCCCTGGGCCAGCATCCATTCCGATGCACGACGCTATATGGATATGCTCGGTGTTTCGATTGACGTCGCGCGTCCCATGCGCGGACTTTCCATCGCCAATCAACAGATGGTGGAAATCGCGCGTTCGTTAGCTTCTGACAGTCGCCTCATCATCATGGACGAACCGACCGCGCCTTTGACACCGCGTGAAGTCGATACCTTGTTCGGCATTGCCCGGCGGCTGCGAGATGAGGGCCGCACCATCATCTTCATTTCGCATCGTCTGGAAGAGGTTCGGATGCTGTGTGATCGGCTGACGATCTTCCGAGACGGGGCTCATATCGCAACCCAGACAATTGACAGCATCTCGGATGACGAGATTATTCGCCTGATGATCGGCCGTACCCTGAAGAAATACATGCGAAAGCACACCGCCGTTATTGGCGAAACGGCGATGGAGGTTTCAGATCTTACTCTCCCCGGAGTGTTTGAGGATGTCAGCTTTTCGCTTCGATACGGTGAAATCATCGGCCTTGGCGGCCTCGTTGGTGCAGGCAGAACGGATGTGGCGCGCGCACTTTTTGGTGTTGCACCGGCCAGCTCGGGCCAAATCAGAATCCATGGCAAAGATGCTCAGGTCCAGAAACCTGCCGATGCCATTGACCTCGGACTTGCCTTTGTGCCGGAAGACCGGGCTGGCGACGGTATCTTCGCAACTCTTCCGGTCGAACATAATCTCACCGCTGCGATCCCTGGCAAGATCGCGCCCAACGGCTTCATTCGCCGCAGTCTTGAGCGCGGATATGCCCGCAAGTCGGTTGAAGACCTGTCCATTCGTCTTGCTTCGCTGGGCCAACCCATTGTCGAACTTTCCGGGGGCAACCAGCAGAAGACCATTCTCGCGCGCTGGCTGCTGACGGAGCCGGAGATCCTGATCCTCGACGAGCCGACCCGCGGTATCGACATAGGCGTCAAGGCCGAGTTTTACGACATGATCGGTGATCTGGCAGAAGCAGGCCGCGCGATCCTTTTGATCTCGTCCGAACTGCCCGAATTGCTGTCACTCTGCGACCGGATTCTGGTGATGTCTGAGGGGCGCCTGACAGCGGATATCCCGCGTGAAGAGGCAACGCAGGAGAACGTCATGCAGGCCGCTGTCCCGCGCACGAGTGCCGCTGCGTGAACGCTCTTCGTTCCATATTCCTGCGCCGTGAGGCGGGTATTCTGGTGATGATCGTCCTCTTCTGCACTGCCGTCGGGCTCTACAAGCCGCAGTTTCTGACCGGGCAGAGCTTGCGGATCGTCCTACTACTAACACCGCTCATCATGATCGGGGCGATGGCACAGATGCTTGTCCTCGTCGCGCGGCACGTCGATCTTTCGATTGGATCGACACTTGGGTTTTCAGCCATGGTCGTTGGACTGATGTATCGGGACTTCCCGGATGTCTGGTGGCTTTTCGGTTTTCCGGTCGCGGTGCTCACGGGTGCTGCGTTGGGTCTATTGAATGGTCTGCTGGTGACGACATTCAGGCTGCCGTCAATCATTGTGACACTTGGCACGCTCAGCCTCTATCGCGGGCTTACATTCATTATCTCGGACGCCCGCCAGATCAACCGCGCCAACATACCGACCGAGTTGAAGGCAATGTCCCGGACGTCACCCATTTTCGACATTCCGTGGATCATCCTGATCGCCTTCGGCGTCGCCTTTATGACCTACGTTATCGCACGGCATACGCAACTAGGACGCCAGATATACGCGCTTGGCTCCAACCCAGAGGCCGCGCCGCTGCGCGGGATCGACGTCACTAAGGTCACATTGATCGTCTTTACTCTGTCAGGCGCATTGAGCGGACTTGCCGGTATCCTTTACGCGAGCCGCTGGGGGTTTGTGAATCCCTCGAATACTGGCGCCGGATTCGAATTTCAGGTGATCGCCGCGGTGGTGATCGGCGGAGTGTCAATCAATGGCGGCGTCGGAACAGTCATGGGCACGGTCCTGGGTGTCTTGCTCTTGGGGTGTGTGGCCGCCGCTCTGCCACTGCTTGGAATTCCGGGCTCAACACAGAACGCGATATACGGGGCGGTCATCCTGATTGCATTGCTGATAGATCGTTCCGTCCGGCAACGCGGTGTTGTCAGCATGTCGCGAGGCACGGCATGACTGAGTTTGCTACACCTCCAACCCGGGAAATAGCACCTGCACGACCGACTTGGCATGTGGTCGTGGTCCGGCCCGAGACGATGACTTTCTTGTTGCTAATTGTCGGACTGGTTGGAGCCAGCATCCTGTCGCCCTTTTTTCTGGACGTGAACTACATCTTGAGAAGCTTCACTTTGACTGCCGAGATGTCCATCGTCGCGCTGGTTCTGACAATGGTGGTCATCTCCGGCGAAATTGACCTGTCAGCCGCCTCGAACATGGCTCTCTCCGCCTGCGTGTTCGCGTGGGTGCAGGACGCGGGAGTTCCTTTGCCTCTGGCCGTCGTCGTTGGATTGCTGGCGGGTCTGGCCATGGGTGGGCTCAACGCCTTCATGTCGATCCGGATGCAGCTTCCATCGATCATCGTCACGATCGGTACACTGATTTTTTTCCGCGGGCTCGCCCAGGTCATAGCCGGAGATCGGTCTATCCGGGTGCCCGAAAGCTTCATTGGCATCAATACCGCGATGGTGTTTGGTGTACCGTTACCGGTTGTTATCTTTGTGGTGGTCGCGCTGATCCTTGGGCTGGTTCTCGGCACAACCGTTATTGGCCGGCAGATCTACCAGATAGGCACCAATCAGACCGCAGCGCTTCACGCAGGCATCAATACCAAACGGATCAAGGTCGGCCTGTTCCTGTTGCTTGGTGTCGTAAGCGCTGCAGCGGGCATCATGGCTGCTTCACGTCTTGGATCGGTGCGGTACGACCTCGTTCTGGGCGGAGAGCTGCAAATGGTTCTGATGGCCATGCTCGGGGGCACCTACATTTTCGGCGGTCGCGGAACAATTCTGGGAACATTTCTCGCCGCTTGGCTATTGGTGATAGTGTCGACTGGCATGACCGTCGCCAATCTGCTTCCAGCAATTCAACTGACGGTTCTCGGCATTCTGCTAATTGTCGCAATAATTGCTACCAACTACATCTACGCCCGCACGCAACGCTAAAAAAAATAACTGAAAGGGGAATACCCCGTACTTTAGAATTCAACAGGAGGAAGACATGCTAAAGAAAACTCTCACCGTCGCGACAACAGCGCTCGCCCTAACTGCGGGAAGCGCAATCGCTGAAGACATCGACATCGTCTTTGTCGGAAAGAACACCGGCAATCCATACTTCGACTCCCTGACGCAAGGCTTCGTCGAAGCCTGCGAGGTGATTGCTTGCAATTTCGAGTTTGTGGCGCCAGCAACAGCTGAGGCCACGTCGCAGATCCCGTTTCTGGAAGCGCAGATCCAGCGAGGTGTCGACGTTATTGCAATCTCGCCGAATTCGCCTGATGCACTGAACCAAGTTTTTGATTCCGCGCGCGAAAAAGGGATAATCGTCCTGACCGTGAACGGCGACATAACTGGCAATGAAGAGCATCGAGATGCTACGATTCTGCCAACGGATTTCACCAAGGTAGGCGCGGACCAGATCGAAATGGTTGGCTCTCTGATCGGGTATGAAGGTGAGATCGCCATTCTGTCAGCTACGACAGAAGCACCTGACCAGAACTTCTGGATCGAAGGCATGAACGAGACGATCGCAAACGATCCAAAATACGCGGACATGACTCTCGTGGCGACGGTTTATGGCGACGACCAGCCAGAAAAGTCGACGACCGAAATGGAGGCACTTCTGGCGAACTATCCTGACTTGAAGGGCGTAATTGCGCCGACCACTGTCGGGATCGCCGCCGGAGCACAAGTCGTTCAAAGCCGAGGCATATCCGAGCAGGTAAAGGTGACCGGCCTGGGTCTCCCGTCCGAGATGCGTGAATTCGTCAAGGACGGCACTGTTGCCGGCTTCCAGCTTTGGTCACCTTACAACGAAGGTTGGCTTGCCGCCCACTTTGCTGTCGGCCTGAAGAACGGCACGATGACAAACGAGGTTGGCGCCACGTTCGAAGTGCCCAACCTTGGTACGATCACCATCAACGAAGGCAACTCGATCAACACGCAGTCTGCATTGACGACATTCAATGCAGATAACATCGACGACTTCGATTTCTGAGTTCGGCGGGTGCCGCATAGGCACCCGCCTGCCATCGGCGATGGTGCACTTTGCTGTGAGGCTGGCCGATTTGGCGAGGTCGTGCCGATGAGAGCGGCTGAAGGACATGCCGATCTTCGCTCTGAGTCTGTTCTCCCGCGTCGGAGAGAGTCGCGGTGGCAACAGCCCGAACCTGTCATTGAACGAACTTCGTCGGGCCTCCGCGGGACTGCTACCTCCAGTACCGCACGCCAGGCGGTCGGCAAACGAAGCCTTCAAGACTAGGTCTTTGGAAGTCGCCCTGCGCGTTCGATGTGTTCCTGAGCGCGAACCAGGCCCGCAACGCGGCTTTCGTCGGCGACAAGAAGGCGCCTTTCGCTCGTGCCGGTCAGAATGGCCTGAATATCGTGGAGGATGAAGCTCCCAATAGCTTGTCGCCCTCCGGGCACTGCCGCAGCGCGGTGGGGCGAGTATATGACCTGCGATGCCTTGCGAATGCTGTCGTGTCTATCGACCGGTTCGCTTGGGAAGACGTCGGTGGCAAACGTAATCCGCCCGCTTTCAGCGGCACGAATTGCGGCATCGAAATCAATGACATGTGCGCGGCTCAATAGGACAAGGGCTGACCCGGGCTGCATCGCGTCGATAAGGTCGGCACCGATCATGCGGTAATTTTCGTCGGTCGGAACGGCAGTCACGATGATCGCTCGGCAGGCCTTGAACAGTTCCGGCAATTTTGCCCCGATGACGCCTTCAGGAAAGGAGCTGAGCCAGGGGTCATAGGCGAAGGCATCCGGCTCGAAAGGGGCCAGGAGGCGATGCAGCTCGCGTGCGATACTGCCGTATCCGACGAACCCGATCCGTTGATCAAAAAGCGCGAAGTCAGTCGGTGTACGGTCGTCTAGCCAGGCTTCTCGTCCATCTCGAAAGGCTTCGTGTTCTGCGACCAGACCTCGTCCGGCCGCAAGCAGCATGGCGAGCCCCATTTCTGCGACCGCACAGCGAAAGCCCGGAGCGCAGGACAGTACTTCGATGCCACGGTCGAAACAGGCCGCATAGTCAATTTCGCCGTGGAATGCGCCCGACACCTCGATCACGGCTCGCAGATTGGGCGCGCGCGACAAGATTTCTGGCGTGATCTCGGGGCGGGCCGCGACCAGAAACTCGGCGGCTTCCAGAAGCGCCGCAAGCCGGTCATGTGCCATTGGAGCGTTCTCACCGCCTTCGATCTGACAGAGGTCGCCAAGTTGCTGGAACGTCTTAGCGTCGAACAATTCTTCGACGGTTCGAAAATGCTGGTCGAGGATCAGCAGCGGTTTGGGCAAGGGGCGTTCTCCCAAGGATGCGCGGCGTGAAGGGTGATATGACGCCGGTGTCATTTTCTTCGGTATGTGCTTTGCATCCAAATAGCAAATATTGACGAATCGATACAGATGACGGTATGACATCGGTGTCATAAGGGGCAAAGTGTGGCTACAATCTATGATGTGGCAAAATCTGCTGGCGTTTCGCCAAAGACGGTCAGCCGTGTCTTGAACCGCGATGCCCCCGTCTCGAAAGAAACGCGCGGAGCCGTGGAAGCCGCAATCGAGGCGCTTGGATATGTCCCGTCAAGTGCCGCCCGGACCATGCGCTCGTCCAAGACCGGGCTGGTCGGGTTGATCTCCGGCGCCATATCCGAGGCTGAAACAAGCCCGGAACAAAGCGGGTTGCCCGAGATTTACATCGTCCAGGGCATTCAGAATGCGCTCCGGAACGCAGGCAAGACCCTGCTGATCGCTGATACCGGAGGCGATCCAAAGAACATTCCGTCCCTGGTGCGCACGTTTGCAGAACATCGTGTCGAGGGGCTGTTTTACGTCGCGCCCTATCACCAGCTTGTCGAGTTGCCGGAACTGAAAGGGGCGGGGGCCTTCGTTCTTGTCAACGGGTTCGACACGACCGGTACACCATGCGTCGTACCGGATGACTATGCCGGACAGAAGTCGCTGACAGAACGGTTGTTTGAAACCGGTCACCGCCGGATCGCCTACCTGACCTTGCCCGAAACGCTGGTCGCAACACGCGAGCGGACGCAAGGCTATATCGATGCCCACACGGAGGCGGGTCTCGATGTCGATCCAAAACTCATCCGTGCCGCAGATTGTCTTAGTCCCTCGCCCGAGGATCGGCGCAGTGCACTGTCCTTCGCGCTCGACAGCGTTCTGGCGCTGGCCGAGCCTCCAACTGTGATTTGTACCGGCAACGACCGCCTGGCCCTTCAGCTTTACGGCCGCCTCAGAAGTCGCGGCATTCGGGTGCCGGAGGACGTCTCGATTGCTGGATACGATGATTACCGCCTGATCTCGGAGACGCTTTACCCACCACTTACAACCGTCGAACTGCCCTATCAGCGCATGGGGCACATTGCGGCGGAGATACTGTTGAACCGGCTCTCCGGCGAAGAGCGCGCGGATGCCGAAACACTGCAGATAGAAGGCGATGTGAAGTGGCGTGACAGCGTCATAGCGCCACCGAATCCGCGCTGACCGTCGAACTCAATGGGAGGAAACTTATGAGAACGATACCAACTCTGGCCGGAATGGCCGTCGCGACAATGCTGGCGGGTGCCGCATTCGCGCAAACCGAGCTGAGTATGTGGTACCATGGGGCGGGTGCCACAAACGCCGAGGCCGATCTGGTCAACCAACTGGTCGAAGAGTACAATGCAAGTCAGTCCGACTATGTCGTCGCTCTCGAGACGTTCCCGCAGCTTGCCTACAATGACGCGGTCGGTGCCGCCGCGCTGGCTGGCGATCTGCCCGACATCCTCGATGTCGATGGTCCGGTGATGCCCAACTGGGCGTGGGCCGGATATATGCAGCCGCTTGGGATCGACCAAAGTTTGCTCGAGGGTTTCCTTCCCGGACCCATTGGTTCGTGGAATGGTGAAATCTACTCCGTTGGGCTTTGGGACGCTGCGAAGGCGATGACCACGCGCAAATCGACGTTGGAGAAATACGGCATTCGCATTCCGACGCTGGATCAGCCGTGGACAGGTAATGAGTTCAACGCTGCTCTTGACGCCATCCAGGCCTCAGGCGATTTCGAATATGCGTTGGACCTGGGAATGGCGTGGACCGGGGAGTGGTATCCCTACGCCTTTTCACCGTTTCTTCAGAGCTTTGGCGGCGACATCGTCGACCGTTCTACCTATCTGACTGCCGAAGGTGTCTTGAATGGGGACGAAGCGATTGCCTTCGGCGAGTGGTGGCAGAGCCTGTTTGAGAAAGGGCTTGTGCCGGGCACCAGTCAGGACGCGGCGGACCGCGAAACCGGTCTGCTCGAAGGTAAGTACGCGATTTCGTGGAACGGCAACTGGGCCGCGCCGCCGGTGGCCGAGAAGTTCGGCGATGACGCGTTGTTCCTGCCCGCGCCGGATTTCGGCAACGGCCCGGTGATCGGTGCGGCGTCATGGCAGTTTGGCGTCGCGGCGACGTCAGAGAACCCCGAAGGCGCGCTGGCCTTCATCGAGTTCGCAATGCAGAACCGCTGGTTCTCGGCGTTCTCCGACGGCACGGGACTTATCCCGCCAACGGCGTCTGCGGCAGCCGACACCAAGTTCTATGCCTCTGGCGCGCCTTTAGAGGTGTTCTATGCGCTGTCCGAAGGTCAGGCGCTCGTGCGGCCAGTTAGCCCAGGCTACATCGTGCAGGCAAAAGTGTTCGAGAAGGCTTTGGCTGACATCGCGAACGGTGCCGACGTGGCCGACACGCTCGATGCCGCCGTTGACGAGATCAATGAGGATATCGAAGCCAACAAGGGCTACGGCCACAACTAGGGCCATTCGGGCGCGGCGGCCCGTCCGTCGCGCCCCTAAATCACCGAAATTCCGGGAGGGGACCATGGCGTCCAAGTTGACACGGTCGAACCGCGCCGGATGGCTGATGGCGTTCCCTGGTGTTGCGCTGATGACGTTATTCATCGTGCTGCCTTTTTTCCTCGCCTTCGCATTTTCGCTGACGAACCAGCGTCTGGCGTCACCGAACGCCGCCGAATACGTAGGCTTCGAGAATTACTCCAGCCTGCTGGGTCTCGCTGTTTTCACCCTTGAGCCCGAGCGTGACGACGATGGTGCAGTTCTGCGCGACGACGACGGCGAGATCGAGTATCCGCGCCTGCGTAATTTCACCCGAAACAACCCCGACTATCCGAACCTGCAAGGCAAGCGCGAATGGTTCAGCTGGCAATCTGGGGCGGAACTTACGGTCGTCCTCGCCTCCGATGTTGTCTTCATGAAGGCGCTGGTGAACACGATCACCTTTGTTCTGTTCGTGGCGCCCATTCAGGCGGGACTGGCGCTTTGCCTGGCACTTCTAATCAACCAGAGACTGCGCGGCATCAACGTCTTCAGGACTGTCTATTTCATGCCGGTCGTCGTCTCCATCGTGGTCGTGTCGCTCCTCTGGCGGTTCATCTACTCGCCGGGTGACGGGCTTCTGAACAACGTGCTTGGCTGGCTGACCTTCGGTGCTTTCGACGGGATCGATTGGCTTGGCGATCCCGACACTGCATTGCCGTCCATAATGGCGATGTCCATATGGCAAGGCGTCGGCTTTCATATGGTGATCTGGCTTGCAGGCCTGCAGAACATCAGCCCGACACTTTATGAGGCTGGAAGTATCGAAGGCGCCAGCAAATGGCAGGCGTTTCGTTACATCACCTGGCCCGGGCTTCGAAACACAGCCGTTCTGATCCTGATCGTCATCACCATGCAGGCCTTCGCGCTCTTCGCGCAGATCGATGTGATGACGAATGGAGGGCCGCTCGACAGCACGCAGGTGCTGGTCTTCCAGGCGGTCGAACGCGGCTACGGCAAACAGGACATCTCGGGCGGCTCCACTATCAGCGTGATCCTTTTCGTGATCGTCCTCTGTATCTCGCTGATCCAGCGTTATCTGACGAGGGAGAGATAACATGGCCACCGTCACCGCCGACAACCAGGGCCTCAGGCTCGCCACGCGCTATATTGTGCTGGTTCTTGTCGCGATCATCTTCATCTTCCCGCTTCTGTTCATGGTGATGTCGTCGCTAAAACCCTCGGCGCAGTTGCTGCTGGACACGAAAAGCCTGCGGGCCTTTATGCCGGTGGGCGATCTGTCCTTCCAGAATTACACGGATGCCTTCGCGCGCGCGCCCATCGGCGTGTTCGTCTTCAACTCTGTGCTCGTAACGGGCGTGACCGTCCTGTTCTGTCTCTTCGTTTGCTCGCTCGCCGCCTTCGCTTTCGTCTTCATCGACTGGAGCGGCAAGGCGGTGATCTTCTCGGTTCTTCTCGCAACCCTGATCATTCCCTACGAGACGATCTTTATCCCGCTTCTTCTCATGGCCTCGCAACTGCCATGGATCGGTGCGGAGGGGTTCGAACTGGGCTGGCTCAATAGTTACCGCGTCCAGATCGTGCCATTCATTGCTGATGCACTGTCGATCTTCCTCTTTGTCCAATTCTTCAAGGACCTGCCAAAGGAGCTGATCGAAGCGAGCCGCGTCGAAGGCGCATCCTGGTGGACGATCTACCGCAAGGTAGTGATGCCGCTATCCGGGCCGGTGATTGCGACGGCGGCGATCCTGAAGTTTCTCTTTATGTACAACCAGTACCTCTGGCCGCTGATGGTGGTGCAGGAAGAATCGATCCGCCCCGTTATGGTCGGCCTTGGCTACTTCACGGACCAGCTCAACGTGCCTTGGGGGGAGGTGATGGCCTATTTGACCATCATCACGATCCCGGTCCTCACCTTTTACCTGGCGCTGCAGCGCGTTTTCATCGCGTCGGTCGCCTCGACAGGAGTGAAATGATGGTGCTTGCGCTGGAAAACGAGTGGATCTGGGACAGTTGGTATTATCGTGATGGCGAGACCTGGCATGCCTATTTCCTCAAGGCGTCAAAGTCGCTGCCGGATCCGGATCACCGCCATTGGAATGTCAGCCAGGGTCACGCAGTCAGCACCGATCTCAAATCCTGGCAACATCTCGGCACCTGCTTTGAACCCTCCGAAGGCCCCGCATGGGACGACTACACCACTTGGACGGGGTCGACCTTGCGAGACGGCAATGACGGCTGGCATTTGTTCTACACCGGTTCGACGCACAGTGACGAAGGGCTGTACCAGCGGATCGGCCACGCCATCAGCGACGACGGCCACAACTGGCAGCGGGTCGGGGACGGCCAGTGTCTGGATCTGACAGGCCCGAACGCCACGCTTTACGAGTACGACCACGCGCACAGTCTTTGGCACGATCGGGCAATGCGCGACCCCTGGGTGATGAAAGACCCGAAGGGCGACGGCTGGCTGATGTATTTCACTGCTCGAGCCAGCGGCATTGCCGAACCCAACGCAGGCGGCGCAATCGGGTTTGCCACGTCGCCGGATCTCTTCGAATGGCAGCTTCAACCGCCGGTCTTCACGGGTGGTTTCGGGCAACTGGAAGTGCCACAGGTTTTTCAGTATTGGGGGCGCTGGTACTGCCTCTATTGCACCGCCGCCGAGCATTTCTCGGCCGAGCAGGCAGAAAAGGTTCCCGGTGGACCTGTGACCGGCAGCCATTACCTGATGGCCGACGACCCGCGCGGACCTTGGCAAATCGCCGAAGGACAGTTCCTGGATGGATCGATGCCCTGCCAACGCTACGCAGCCCGGATCGTCGAGACCGATCGCGGCCTAATGATCCTCGGCTTTGCAGACCGGCCCAAGGGTCACTTCGTCGGTCATGTGACCGACCCTGACCCCGTTCGGGTCGACGAAAACGGACTTCTGAGCGTCGAGGCGCTTGAAACGGTGGAGGATTGACCGATGGCAACCGTCAAACTGAGAGACATCCGCAAGAGTTTCGGCAGTGTCGAAGTCATCAAGGGCGTGGATATTGACATCGAGGACGGTGAGTTCGTGGTCTTTGTCGGCCCCTCCGGCTGCGGCAAGTCCACACTTCTGAGGATGATCGCCGGGCTGGAAGACATCACTTCCGGCACGTTGGAAATCGACGGAGACGTCGTGAATGATCTTGAACCCAAGCAGCGGGGCATCGCGATGGTGTTTCAAACCTACGCGATCTTCCCCCACATGACGGTGCGCGAGAACGTGGCCTTCGGGCTGACCATTGCGGGCGCCTCGAAGGAGGAAAAGGCGGCCAAAGTCGCGGAAGCCGCGCGCGTCTTGCAAATGGAGCATCTGCTGGATCGACGTCCAAACCAGCTCTCGGGCGGCCAGCGCCAGCGCGTCGCCATCGGACGCGCCATCGTCCGGGATCCAAAGGTCTTCCTGTTTGACGAACCGCTTTCAAATCTCGATGCCGCGCTCCGCATGGATATGCGGATGGAGATCGGCAAGCTCCACCAGGAGCTCGGTGCGTCGATGATCTATGTCACTCACGACCAGGTCGAGGCAATGACACTTGCCGACAAGATCGTTGTGCTCAAAGACGGGGAAGTCATGCAGGTCGGCTCACCGATGGAACTTTACCACAATCCGGTGAACCTTTTTGTGGCCGGTTTTCTCGGAGCACCTTCGATGAACTTCCTGCAAGTGGACGTCAAGGAGGCGGTTGGCGACCGTGTGATGGTTGGCAACAGCGCGCTCGACCCAATCGAAGTCTCGATCCCGGGTCAATCGTTCAATCCTGGCGAAAGAGCCATTCTGGGTGTGAGGCCGCAATACCTGACGCCAACCGAGGACGCGACCGGCATGCTTCACGGGGAAATTGAATTGACGGAAAGACTTGGCAGCGAAACGGTCGTCGACATTGGTTTGCGCGACGGCTCACGGGTGATTGCTGCCATATCGGAGGATCGTGTCCTAAAGCCGGGCACGAATATCGGTCTGTCGTTCGACGCAGAGAAATCGCACTTGTTTCCCTATGAGAACGTGCAAGCCGGCGCGCATTGATCGGTCCTGAATGGCCGTTTCTGGCCGAAGAATTGATCCGTGCCTGAAGCAGGGCAAAGCGAAAGAATTCTGGGAGGGTACAGTTTTCTGCCAATTCTAACCTTCGTCAGTTCATCCTCGGCTAACTGGGCAACCATGAAACAGGCATCGCCGACATTCATTTCGCTCTTGGCATCGATAGTGCATTATTCAAGCATGCGAAGGATGCCACGGAGGGGCGGCCATGAAAAAAATCTCTAAGTCCGTGTACGAAACTGAACTGTCACGTCTGCAGATTGAACTTGTGAAGCTGCAAGAGTGGGTAAAAGAAGCCGGTCACCGAGTGGCAATCGTCTTTGAGGGCAGAGACGCTGCAGGCAAGGGCGGCACCATAAAGCGAATTACGGAAGCCATGAATCCACGGATATGTCAGGTCGTGGCACTTCCCGCTCCGACGGAGCGGGAGAAAACCCAGTGGTACTTTCAGCGCTATGTCGCACACCTTCCGGCGGCAGGAGAAATAATCATCTTCGACCGTTCTTGGTACAATCGGGCAGGTGTTGAGCGCGTGATGGGGTTCTGTACCGATGATGAGTACAAGGAGTTCATGAGGAGCTGCCCGGAATTTGAACGCATGCTTGTCAGGGCCGGAATCCAGCTGGTCAAATATTGGTTCTCGGTCAGCGACGAGGAACAGGAACGCCGGTTCCAAAAGCGCCTCAAAGACCCGACCAAGCAATGGAAGTTAAGCCCAATGGACCTTGAGAGCCGGAAGCGTTGGGTCGATTATTCCAAGGCAAAAGACGACATGTTCTCGCACACTGATATCAAGCAGGCCCCATGGTATGTCGTGGAGTCTGACATAAAAAAGCATGCGAGGATCAATTGCATCAGCCACTTGTTGTCTCTCATTCCCTACGAAGAAGTGGCTCATGCACCCGTCGTTCTGGAGGATAGGCCTCCTCAACGCGGCTACGTCCGGCCTCCGATGGGAGACCAGACATTTGTCCCGGAAGCCCACATAAACCTTTGATTTTGTTAGTGCCGCAAAGACATTCTCGACGCGCGAATGTAACTCTATTTCGAGTGTCTGCTTTAACCTGCCGCGGCGCGAAGTTTTGGCAAAGCTGGAAAGTGCACTTTGGGCCGTTCAGTTATTCTCCTTTGTTCGCCTTGTGAAGTTAATCCAAGGCCTCTTTTAGCCGAGAGCTAGGACATGCGATGTTGAGACGTCAAAAGCCCGCGCCTCCGGGACCGAAGGCAGTTCCTCGCGTGATGGCCCAACCTGCACGGTTTCGCAGCCAAACCGTTAGATCATCCTCCGCAAGCCCGAGGCCACGAAAGTCGAGCCACAGCAGGAACGTGCCCTCTGGTTCTATCAATGCGACTTCCGGGATATCGCGCAGTCGGTCTCGGGTCAGATCGAGGTTGGCCTCGATATAGTGCAATGCCGCATCCAGCCACGGCCCACCATCGGTATGGGCGGCGTCCATTGCAACTCTTGCGAAGGCATTGTTTTTGTTGACGGTGAGGCGGCTGTTCTCCGCTTGCAGCCTCTTGCGGCGTGCCTCATCGGGCACCACCGAAAAAGAGGTGCAACACGACGCGATATTGAAACTCTTGGCGGGCGAGAGACAAATGACAGCATTCTTTGCATCGGCGTCAGACAGGCTGGCAATTGGCGTATAGGCATGGCTTGGGAGCGTTAAATCGCCATGGATTTCGTCGGAAACGACCAACACGTCGTGGCGGCGGCAAATGGCGCTCAAATGCGCAAGCTCGTTGCGTGTCCAGACCCGCCCCACTGGATTGTGCGGATTGCACAGGAATATCATCCGCGTATCCGGCGCAGCGGCAAGGCTTTCCAAGTCGTCGAAATCCATCTCGTAGCGGCCATCCCGCAGGAACAGTGGATTTTCCACCAACCGGCGGCCGTTCTCATTAATGATGTCGGCAAAATCGAAAAAAACCGGTGGCTGCACGATGATGCCGTCGCCCTGGTCGGTAAAGCAATTGACGGCCATGGCCAGTGTATTGAGCACATTCGGTGCGTGCAGAATGTGCGCGGGATCAATCTGCCAGCCGTGCCGTGTCATTTCCCAAGCCGTCAGGGCGGGTATCAGGCTGTCGGGTACGGTTTCATAGCCAAAGACCCCGTGCGCTGCGCGTTTCGCAATGGCGTCGGTGATGCACGGAGCCACTCGGAAATCCATGTCAGCCACGCCGCCAGGGAAAAGGCTCCGCCCATCTACGTCAAGAACCATCGGATGATGCTTGAGCGCGGGGACGACACGGCGGTCGATGATCTCGTCAAAGTCGTAGTCTGACATATCAGCCCGCATCCGCCGCGATCTGGTAGAGAGCATCTCCGCGCGTCACTTGGGCTAAGGCGCGTATTGCCAGGACCATTCCTTCATAAGGAGAGACCACAGGATCCGGTGTCCGACCCGGTGTCTCGGGGTGGTGGATCACGGCAATCGTCTCGCCTTCCTGGACACTATCACCAATGCCCTTGCATGGTTCGAACACACCCGGTTCATAAGCGTAGACCGAGCCCTTTGCATGCAGCATGTGTGTGCCTTGCGGGGCGTCGGGGAGGTATCCGGGCAACATGCCAAGCGCATGTAGAATGCGTCGCAGCCCACGCCGCGTGAGCGCCAATATATCCGGTGTAAGAGCGTTGCCACCGCCAAGCTCGGCCATGACGTTGATGACCCCTTTGCGATTGGCGGCTCCCATCGCGGTCCGTGCCGCGCTGTCCGTGCCGCCGCCACCTGTAAAGACCCATGCGTATGGGAGATCAAACGCCTCTGTTAGGGCTCGCAACCCCGCCTCTTCCTTAGGTGTGTGTCCTGGCCCGCGCAAAAGGGTTGCCGGGTACATCAAGGACGATCCGCCGGAATGCAGATCAACGGCATAGTCGGCTAGCGGCAGAATCACCTCTTCATGGAAATGCGCGATCATTTCGGACGGCGAGCCCCTTGGGTCGCCGGGATAGAGGCGGTTCATGTTTCCATCATCAACCGGAGAAATCCGGCGACCGGCCTGAGCTGCGGGGAAGTTCAGCATCGGCAGCAGGATCAACCGTCCTGCGATGTCCTTTGGCGTTAGATCATTGGACAGCTCAGAGACAGCAATCTGGCCTTCATATTCATCGCCATGCACACCGGCAGACATCACCAAGGTCGGCCCGTCACCATTGCGGATCACGGTAATCGGCACGGGCAGCCATCCATAGGCCGAGCGGTCAACCGAGTATGGTACCCGAAGATAGCCCGACTGCTTTCCTTCAATCTCGAAATCAACTTCTGATGTTATCTGTGTTGCAGACATGACCTCCCTCTCAGGCGCAAAGTGCCGTTTTCTCGTGCCTGACCAGTTTCAGCCGACGTTCAGGTCCGAAGCAATATCAGCCATGATGATCTTGAAGACAGGATTGTTTGAGGGTGAGTGAAACTATTCTTGGAAGTACCATTAAGTCGTGCGGAAGGATAATGCTGCGCGATGTGAGAATGACCGCTTCTGGTTGGTGGCCTTCGCGTTACGAATGTCTGCTATGGGCCGAACGCCGACCCCATTAAATGTGGGGTTTGTGAAGCATGGAAGTCACGTTCTTTCTTTGTTTGTGCTTGAGTGCGTGCGCGAAATATACTGACGCCGCAGCCAGAGATAGTGTTGCCAATGTCTGTCGGTGGACAGCAACTTGGGTTAGCGAAGCAAACTCTTCTGCATCATTTACTCAACTGGAAACGCCTCCAGCACCAGCGCCAGCGTTACGGCAGGTCGCTGCCTGCCGTCGACGACCGCCTTAACAATGTCTGGGGTTAGTAAATTCAGGCTCAGGATGAGAGTCTTATATGACGGCGCAATCCCTTCGCGCTTAGCCAGTTCGAGGATTGTGGCGAACTCTCCCGACTCTAGCATTCGCTTCCAGCGGAACCCTTTAGTGGGTGTTGCCCGTCGCGCCGCAGACGACACGAGCCGGTTCGCAGCCGAGTTCGGAATGATGCAATCCTCCCGGACGCAGCCGGTACTCTCGCCTGGCCGTTTACTCGGCGACCACAATCAGAGGTATTTCTCGAAGGACTCGACCGCCTTGATTCATAACATAGCGGATCAGGTAGTCGCCCGGCTTGTCCGGAACTGCAAGCAGTGCCGGGTTGCCCCTGTGGGCGTAAGCATAGGTGGAATACTTTCTTGCACCGACCTCGGTGATGGTCACCAGATCGTTGCGGTATTCGGGTCCGTCGTGCGCGATCTCGATCTCGCTTCCCGCAATCGCGCTGTCAGGTGCGACAATCGACACGGTCAGGTCCGACACCGCGATTTCCCGCCGGGTCAAGATAACGGAATCCTGATTGACGTAGTACCGCAATTCATACGTCCCGGGCTCGGCGGGCATGGTGAGCTTCAGCGGCGATCCCTCACGGGCGTAAGAATAATTCACATAGCGTTCATCGTCGGGGTCCGCGACCGCCAGGTAGTCGTTCTTGTAGTCGGGACCGGTCCACGCAATTTCGATGTCCGCGCCGACGACCGCGATGTCCGGCGCGACCAACTCGGCGGTGATTGCGGTGACTTCGATAGTTCTTGTGGCCAGCACGGAAGCGTCCTGCCCGACATAGTAGCGCACCTCATACGTCCCCGGTTCGGTCGGCAGCGTTACGTCGAGAGGCGTTCCTTCACGTGTGTAAGTATAGGTTTCATGGCGATCATTGTCAGGTTTTGACACGCCAATGAAGTCGTTCTTGTAGTCCGGCCCGGTCCAGACCACTTCGAGTTCCGACCCGGCCGGGGCGCTGTCCACCGTCTCGATCGTCGCGCCCACATCAGTAATCTCGATTGGCTGGGCCGCCAGAACTTTCCGGTCCTGCCCGATCACATAGCGCAACTCGTAACTTCCCGGCTCGGTCGGCAGGGTCAGGTCGAGCGGCGAGCCTTCCCGGGCGTATGTGTAACTTTCGTACCCGTCGTCGCCCGGCTTCGAGATGGCGATATAGTCGTTCTTGTAGTCGGGGCCTTCCCACGCGACTTCCAGTTCGGATCCCGCGGTCGCTTCTGCAGGGGCCGTCAGTGATGCACTGACCTCCTCCAGTGTTATTGCAAGAGTCGCTATCACCGTACGGTCCTGGGACATGAAATAGCGAAGCTCGTAGTCGCCCGGCTCGGTCGGCAGCGTCAGATTGAGCGGCGAGCCTTCGCGGGCGTAGGTGTAAGCTTCGTACCCGTCGTCATCGGGTCTTGAGATTGCGATATAGTCGTTCTTGTAGTCTGGACCTTCCCACGCGACCTCTAGCTCGGACCCGACCGGCGCCGTGGCGTCGGCGACCAGTGAAGCCTGAATCGGCGTGACAGTTACGGGGATGCTGGCCAATACTTTCCGGTCCTGGTGGGCGACGTAGTTGATGACATAGTCCCCTGGCTCCGGCGGCATGACCAAATCTGCTGGCGCGCCGTCGCGGGTGTAGGCGTAGTTGATGCTCTTGTTGTCGTCGGGGGCGGTGACGCTGATGAAATCGTTCTGATAGTCCGGCCCGTCCCATGCCACTTCAATCGTCGATCCGGCGATCGCGGTCTCGGGCGCGGTAAGAGTGGCTTGAACTTCGACGATCTCGATCGGCAGAGTCGCAAGCACGTAGCGGTCCTGCTGCATCACGTAGCGCAGCTCATATGTCCCGGAGTTGACCGGCATCTGCAGGTCGAGCGGGCTGCCTTCCCGCACGAGCGTATAGTTGATCTGGGTTTTCGATCCGGGCTCGGAGACTGCGATGTAATCCGGCGCATAGCCCGGACCCTCCCACGCGATTTCCAGCGTCTCGCCAGCAATCGCCATCTCCGGCGCGACCAGCGTAGCCTGAGCAGGTGTGACCTCAAGCATGCTTGTCGCGAGGACCTGGCGTCGGTCACCAAGGACGTACCGCAATTCGTAGCTTCCCGGTTGCGACGGCACACGGAGCTTCGCTGGATTGCCGTCGCGCATCAGGGCGTAGGTGTTGTAGGTGCCCTCACCAGGATAGCCGGAAACGATCGAGTCGATGTCCGCGCCCGGTCCCTCCCATGCGATTTCGATGGTCGAGCCCGCAACAGCAGTTTCCGGTGCGACGATTGTTGCCGTCGGCAAAGGCTGTTCGAATACCAAAGTGACCACCCTCGGATTTGCGCCGAGTAGCGAGACGTTGGTGGTGACGGTCTGTTCCGCTACCGACCACGTGGCGGAGACCGCATAGGCCCCCGCCTCCAGATCAAGTACCAGCGGATTGACGGTCGCGGCCGTGTCGAAGCTCTCCGGCGTCGGCGTGATGCTCCAGAAAACCGGATCAGTGATCTGGGGTCCGCCTTCGCCGATCACCGCCTCTAAGGTGACAGGCGTCAGAACCGGTTCCGGCTCGGGCGGCGGCGCGACCGCGACCTTCGTCAACGCAAGGCTCAACTCACTGGCGTTCGATGCCGAGAGGAATTGTCCGCCTGTCTCATTCGCAATGCATTGAAGCTGTCCAATTGCCTCGGCGTCGTTAACGTCGAAGCCGACGACATGTGCGGTGAAATCGGCGCCTGCATCTTCCAGTGCACGCGCGGCGGAGCAGGGGTCCGGGTTGCAGGTTTCGATCCCGTCAGAGACGAGTACGACGGTCGTCGGCCCATTGCGATACCCGAGTGCCTCGGCGGCCGCGATCACCGCATCGGTCATCGGTGTTTTGCCGCGCGGATTGATCCCGTTCACCGCCTCGATGATCTGGCCCGCGGTTCCCGTGGCAGGGGCGACTAGCGTTTCGATATCTGTGCAGTCCCCTTCGGTCCGATGTCCGTATACGGTCAGTCCGAGACCCTGATTAGCAGGGAAATCTCCCAGTATCTCGCCCACAACCTCGCGCGCGATGACGATCTTGTTGACACCATCGATCTGTCCCCACATCGACCCCGATCCGTCCATCACCAGAATGGTATCCGGCCTTTCCTGGGCAGCGACGAAGAATGGAAAACACGATGCTATGAAAAGGATGAAATAGTATTTCACGAGTGCCCTCCGGAAACCGCGTCGAATCTAACCATCGTGAACTTAGCACGAAAGGCTTCCGATTGGATCGTGCGGAAACCCTCGGTGCGGTCAGGATAACCATTCGACTGTCAAAAAGGCGACTTAGCGCGATCGAACAGCATCCCGCAGTTCTCATCTGCGGCCGACGCAACGAGTGTCCGTCTCGAGCCCCGAGCCGAATTGATTTCGGCCGCGTCAGCTAGCTAGTATCCACTGAAGTTATCCTTTCTTCGAGGCACTTCGATGTCGGCTCCAAACGGCAACGTTTCCCAATCAGTTCTACGACTTGGCGTTATCGCGTCTGTTTTTGTTGTGACTCTTGAATGCGCCTATGCAATCACCCTAATTCTGGGACTGACGGCTCTTGAGGCCGCCAGTGATCCTATTGGCGATCCGTATTTCACGATCATGGAATTGCTAATCATTGCGATGATGCCCGCGTTCATCGTCCTAACAATTACTATCCATACTATTTGCGGGTTGCACAGGAGGCACTACGCGCTGGCCGCCACGATCTTCGTCACAATACTGGCGGCCTTAACGTCGTCAGTCCATGCGTCAATCCTGGTACTCAGCCGTGATCCTGCCTTTGCTGGCATGAGCGACGTCTTCTCGTTCGAATGGCCATCATTGGTTTACGTTCTAGATATTCTGGCCTGGGACTTCTTCTTTGGGTTTTATGCAGTCTTTCTGGCGCTCTCGTTCGAACGAAACGGGCTTGAAGGGTGGATTAGACGCGTTTTGTTCTTAAGCGGTATTCTCGCATTGGCTGGCCTTCTGGGCGTTGCGGTTGGAGACATGAATATCCGCAATATCGGCATCGTAGGATATGTTGGTGTTTTCACGATTGCTGCCGTTCTCGTCGCCGTTTGGATGCTCCGGCGACTACTTCTTGCCAGATAGTCATCATGTCGAGCGAAAACGCCTGCTTTGTCCCGCTTAGCCGTACTTGTAGTGGAGCGCAGCCAAAGTCCGGTTGGAGCCCAGAGCTACAGTTGCTGCAATGCGGTGCACGCCCCTGAAGATGCGATGCGCGAGTGGAAAGACATTGACGTCAAGATGGCCGCCTCGGAGCAAACAGGTTTTGATGCCTTCGCGGAAAATGACGCGACTTCGGCCAGCGTTGCCGAGCATCTGCTGGGACGCGGCGACAAGGTGACCGACTTCGCATATATCTTCATGGGCTCTTTTGTCGGCGGCGGGCTGGTTTTGAACGGTAAAGTTATTTTCGGTCGCACTGGAAACGCCGCATCTTTCGGGCCAATGCCGGTGTCAGATGGAAAGGGCGGAACGACCGAGCTTTTGAAGGTCGCGTCACTTCATGTCCTGGAAAGCATGCTTGGCGAAGCGGGCATCGATCCTATGCGCCTGAGGCAAATCCCGGACGATTGGAGCTTTAGCGAACCGCATCTGACGCGGTGGATCAACCAAACCAGCCAGCCGCTTGCAATTGCCTCTGCTGCCCTTCTTTCAGTTGTCGAAGTTGGAACAATTTTGATCGATGTTGAGATGCCCAACGAAGTTTGTGAACGGTTGACGAATTTGATGTCGAAGGCACTTGAGAATCTTGATTTGACGATGATTGAGCGTCCAATAGTAGAGCAGGCGCTCGTTGGTAAGAACGCCCGCTCACTCGGCGCAGCACTCCTTCCAATAAATGCCCGCTATTTTCTCGTTTAGTGTCAACTGAACGGCAAAAATTCCTCACATGCAGTCTTTAGAGAGCATCAGACACATCGGTCGTGGGCTCTCCGCTGTGAACATGCCTGGACGAAGCCGTCCATGACATTTCCGGCGCCACGCCGACGATGTGTAGGCACGCGGGCACAAGATGAACCACCGATTGGTACGCCCATGTCGCTTAAGTTCGGCCGGCCCCAAGAAACTTTCTGCCCGACCGGCGAACTAACCTCCGTGCACCACTTGACTTTGCAACGGTCAGGGCCGCGAAGTTCGCAATAGAGCACGTGAAAAGGAAGGATACGCCAGTGCGGGATCAGGCTAGGGTCGTTGTGATCGGAGGCGGCATCGCGGGATGCTCGACGATTTACCATCTCACGCGCGAGGGATGGACCGACGTGATGCTGATCGAGCGAGACGAACTTACGTCCGGCACCACGTGGCATTCTGCGGCGCAGGTCACGAATTTCGGCATGAACCAGACCATGATCGGTCTCAAGAGCCACTCGATCGCGCTCTACAAAGAGCTTCGGGATGATCCCGATTATCCGGTTGGCTACAATTACGGTGACGGTGGCATCCGGCTGGCGAACACCGAGGCGCAGATGGATGGGTATCGTCACTTTACTTCCGTGGCGGCGGGCATGGGGGTCGATTTCGAATTGATCGACGCTGAGGAGTGTGCTCGACGGCATCCTTTGCTCTCGACCGAGAACCTGCTGGGTGGGCTCTGGGATCCGCATGACGGCCATATCGATCCGGCGCAGCTTTGCCAGGCGTTGGCGCGACGAGCGCGATTGGCGGGCGCACAGGTCAATCGGCATACGCCGGTGACAGGTCTGACCCAGCACGCTGATCACACTTGGACGGTTCACACCGAGAAGGGCGATGTTTGGGCCGAGATCGTCGTCAATGCGGGTGGCTATCGCTGCAATGAGATTGGCGCGATGATGGGGGTCAGCCATCCCGTCGCGTCGATGGAACACCAATATTTCCTGACGGAAGACATTTCGGCCATTGCGGAGGCCGGACACCGGATGCCGCTTCTGCGCTGCCCGATCAGTGATTATTACTGCCGTCAGGAAAAGGGCGGGTTGTTGCTCGGCTTTTATGAGCAAGAGTGCCGCACATGGGGCATGGATGGAATCGACCCGCATTTTTCGAACGCTGTGTGTCCTGACGATCTCGATAGGGTCACAGACGTGCTGGAAGGGGCTTTTGAACGCATGCCTGAGCTGATGGAAACAGGCATTCGGGAAGTCGTGAACGGTCCGATCACCTATACCATTGATGGCGCGCCATTGGTGGGGCCGATCCCGGGCAAGCGGAATGCGTTCTGCATCATTGGGTTGCGCGCGGGGCTTGGCGAAGGTGGCGGGCATGGCTGGTTGCTGGCGCAACAGATCGTGCATGGCGAGGCCGAGTACGACACCTGGGTCCTCGATCCCCGCCGGTTCACGGCGCACGCCACAGTCGAACTGACTGCGCTTAAGGCCATCGAGGATTACCAGAACGAGTTTCGCTTCCACTTTCCGCACGAACACCGTCCCGCGGGCCGCCCGATGAAAACAACCCCGTTGACCGCGATGCTGGCGGCGGATGGGGCCGAATTCGGTACGGTTAATGGGTGGGAGCGGGTGGACTACATCAAACCGGCACCCGATTTTTTTGAGACGCATGGGTATAGCTTCAATGAAGTGCACGACGTGGTTGCGGATGAGGTCAATGCCGTCGCTGCGGGCGTTGGCCTGACGGAAGTGTCAGGGTTCAATCGGTTCGAACTGACAGGAAGTGACGTACATGGCTTCCTCGACCGCTTGGTCTGCGGCACCGTCCCAAAGCGTCCGGGCCGGGTCGGATTGTGCTATCTGCTCAACCACCACGGCATGTTGAAGGGCGAGGCGACCATCGCCAACATTCCCGCTTCGGATCGGGGCGGCGACAGGGTCTGGTACGGGTCCGCGGCAGCCTCCGAGTTCCACGATATGGACTGGCTTCAGACGCACCTTCGGTCTGACGAAGACGTGGAAATCCGTTCGCTCACCAACGCGCAGACCATTCTTGTGCTGGCAGGACCGAAAGCACGGGATGTGCTGTCGAGCGCGGCACGAGGCGACTGGTCACGCGAGGCATTCCCGTGGCTCTCGGTTCGCGAAGCCCATGTTGGTATCGCACCGGCCACCGTGCTAGCGGTCAGCTTCTCCGGTGAGTTGGCCTACGAAATTCATGTCCCGAACGAGAACCTGGCCTCTGCGTACGGCACACTGCGAAAAGCGGGCGAGGCGCACGGCCTGCGCCTCTTCGGAGCGCGTGCGATAGACTCAATGCGGCTGGAAAAAGGGTTTCTGCATTGGAAGGCCGACATCCTGACGGAGTTTGACCCGTTCGAGACCGGGCTCGATCGTTTCGTAAAGCTCGAAAAAGGCGAGTTTGTTGGTCGCGATGCGTTGGTCACGCGGCACAATCAGGGACAGAGGCGCCATTTGGTCACGCTGGCCATCGACACGAACGAAGCCCCCGCCCATGGCGGCGCGTCGGTGCGCGGCAATGGCGGCATCGCTGGGACGGTTACGTCCGGCGATTGGGGGCACCGGACCGGCCTGAACCTTGCCTATGCCTTCGTGGAGCCGGGCGTATCCAAAGTGGGGTCCGAGTTGACCGTCGACATTCTGGGCAAGCCTGTCCCGGCGCAAGTGATCGAAGCCGGTCCGTATGATCCCGGGCATGCGCGGATGCGGAGTTGAGTTTCTAGCCGCCGGCGAATACGTCCCGGTAGGTCTCCCGCAGTGCGTTCTTCTGGACTTTGCCCATGGCGTTGCGAGGAAGTTCATTCACCAACATCACTTTGCGCGGATGTTTGAACCGGGCGAGGGCGCGGCAGGCGCTGTTTAGCAGGTGGGCCGGGTCAATCTCGGCACCTTGCTCGGGGACCACGATGGCCAGAACAGTTTCGCCAAATTCCTTGTCCGGCACACCGATCACGGCGCTTTCCAGCACGCCGGGCTCTGCATCGAGAACCAGTTCTATCTCCTTTGGGTAAATGTTGTATCCGCCGGAGATAATCAGGTCCTTATTGCGACCAACGATTTGAACATACCCGTCATCATCGACCTTCCCGAGATCGCCAGTGATGAAGAACCCGTCGGCTCTAAGCTCGGCCGCCGTCTTTTCCGGCATTTGCCAGTAGCCTTTGAAAACGTTCGGGCCGCGCACTTCGATCTGGCCGACCTCGCCGTCGGGCAGGTCTTCGCCGGTTTCGGGGTCAGTGATCTTGAGTTCGATGCCCGGCAGAGGAACCCCCACGGTGCCTGCACGACGTGGACCGTCATAGGGGTTGGACGTGTTCATGTTTGTCTCAGTCATCCCGTAGCGTTCGAGGATGCGGTGACCCGTGCGCGCTTCGAACTGGCGGTGGGTATCGGCGAGAAGCGGCGCGCTGCCAGAGATGAAGAGGCGCATATGGGAGGTCAGTTCTGCGGTAAAGCGTGGGTCGTCGAGAAGGCGGGTATAAAATGTCGGCACACCCATCATGGCGGTGGCATGCGGCAGTTGGTCGATCACCGTATCGAGGTCAAATTTCGGCAAGAAGATCATAGCGCTACCTGTAAGAAGCGCGATGTTGGTGGCCACGAATAAACCATGTGTGTGAAAGATCGGCAAAGCATGGAGAAGCGTGTCTTCTGAAGTGAAGCGCCAGTACTCCGCCAACACCTCGGCATTGGACAACAGGTTCTTTTGCGTCAGCATTGCGCCTTTGGAGCGCCCTGTCGTGCCGGATGTGTACAACAGGGCGGCGAGGTCGTCCTCCTCACGCGGCACGGTATTAAAGGTGTTCGGTCGCATCGCGGTAGCCATTGGCAAGCTACCGGACCCGTCTGCATTCAGGTTCTCGATCCCGGCGTCGAGGCCCTCGGCGATTGGCGTCAGTTTGGCCTTGGCCCGGTCGTCGCAGACCACGAGCTTCGCGCCTGAGTTTTCGATGAAGTAGCGCAGTTCATCGGTCGTGTAGGCGGTGTTAAGCGGCAGGAAGATGATCCCGGCCTGCGCGCAGGCCGCGTAAAGCGCCAGAGCTTCCGGGCTCTTCTCGACTTGTGCTGCTAACCTGTCCCCTGGCTTCAGACCAAACGCGACCAAAGCGTGTGCTGTTTGGGCGGTCAGATGGAGAAAGTCCGCATGGCTTATTGCCGTGCCATCCGTAAGGGACAAGAACGGCGTCGGTTTGTCCGCGTGCGCACCGAACAGCTTGTCGTAAAGCGGGTTGTTCATCGGAAAGGCTTTGTTGCAGCAGTGTCAGATTGCGCCAGAACCTGATGAAATTTCGGCCAGTTGCCAAGGTAAATCCAACCGATCGCGCCGGGCTCGCCGTTCGGGCCCAAACCGACATGCCCGAATGAGATTGCACACCCTCTCCACAAGTTGGATAAAACCGGGAAGTCAAACCGGGGCCGCATAGTGTCACTCTTTTTCATCGCAGCTTTGCCGTTTCTGGGTGCTCTGCTTCCGGGCGTGATGAACGCGGCTGGTCGCGCGGCCTGTGCGGGCGTGACGCTTACGGTGACGCTGGCTGCGTTTATCGGCCTTCTGACCAACCTGCCCGCCGTCTGGGCTGGGGAGGTTGTGACAGCCCGGATCGACTGGATGCCGACGCTTGGCCTGAACTTCACCTTGATGCTGGACGGGCTGGGGTTCTTCTTTGCTTTCCTCATCCTCGGCATCGGCCTTTTGATTATCGCCTACGGTCGACACTACCTGAGCCGCAATGACAATATGGGCGAGTTCTTCACCTACCTCCTTTTGTTTCAAGGTGCGATGGTTGGGATTGTCCTTAGTGATAACATATTGCTTTTACTGGTGTTCTGGGAATTGACGTCGCTCTCTTCCTTTTTGCTGATCGGGTATTGGAAGCATCTGCCGGAAGGACGTCAGGGTGCGCGAATGGCGCTGGCCGTCACCGGCCTGGGTGGGCTCGCGATGATCGGTGGCATGCTGATCCTCGGACAGATCGTTGGCAGCTATGACCTGAGCGTCATCCTGCAGAACCGTGACCTGATCCAGGCCGATCCGCTCTACCTGCCAGCGTTGATCCTGATCCTGCTTGGGTGCTTCACCAAATCGGCTCAGTTCCCGTTTCATTTCTGGCTGCCGCACGCAATGGCCGCACCCACGCCGGTTTCGGCCTATCTGCACTCGGCAACCATGGTGAAGGCGGGCATCTTTCTGATGGCCCGGATGTGGCCGGTGTTGTCGGGCACGCCCGAGTGGTTCGTCATCGTCACGACCGCCGGGCTGGTGACGATGGTGCTGGGGGCCTTGATCGCGTTGTTCAAACACGACCTGAAAGCGCTTCTGGCGTTTTCGACGGTCAGTCACCTTGGCCTGATCACCATGCTTCTGGGCACCGGTACCGCGTTTGGCGCGATGGCTGCTGTCTTTCACATTCTGAACCATGCGACCTTCAAGGCCGCGCTCTTCTTGTCGGCCGGGATAATCGATCACGAGGCGCATACGCGCGACATCCGCCGGTTGGGTGGTCTCCGCACGTTGATGCCCGTGACATTCACAATCGCGACGATCGCCGCACTTTCGATGGCGGGGATTCCGTTCCTGAACGGGTTCCTTTCGAAGGAGATGATGCTGGAAGAGGCGAACCACACCATCCTTTACGGCAGTCCGTTGCTGGTTCCTGTGCTGGCGACGCTCGGGTCGCTCCTTTCCGCGGCCTATTGCTTCCGGTTTATTGGGCATACTTTCCTGGGTCCGGTGCGCGACGATTATCCATCGAAGCCGCATGACCCTAACGCAGGTATGTGGATCCCGCCCGCGATCCTCGTCGTTCTGGTGGTGGTAATCGGGACAGCGCCATTCCTCGCCGAGCCATTCGTGAAGCTCGTCACTGCATCTTTGATCGGGGAGGCGGCGGAGGTGCCGACAGCCCATCTCAAGATTTGGCATGGGCTGGTTCCGGCGCTTTACTTGTCGATCATCGCTGTCGTGGGCGGCCTAGCCCTGATGCTGGTGTTCAAGCCGCTTTCAAGGCTTTGGGAAGTCACCCCGCGCCCGGAAGCCAAGGTCATCTTCGAAGGCATCATCGAAGCCGCCGTCAAACTTGCACGCGTTATCACGTTCAGCCTCCATAACGGTGCCTTCACCCGTTACGCGATGATCGGCGCCGTCGCCATCGTCGCCGCGGGTTACCACGCTTGGGTGACCGGCACGGTCGGGGCTCCGACCCGCGAAATTCAACCTGCGGGTCCGGTCCCGATTGCCGGTTGGGCGATGCTGGTGGCCGCGACCTGTGGCCTTGTTTTGATGCATCGCAACCGATTTCTGGCACTGATCCTTATCGGGATTGTCGGGCTGATGGTGTCCATCGGTTTCGTCTTCCTCAGCGCACCGGATCTGGCGATGACGCAGTTCACGGTTGAAGTGGTGACAATTATCCTGTTGTTGCTTGCGCTGAATTTTCTGCCCAACAGGACACCGGTTGAAAGCACCGTGCTGCGCCGGGTGAGGGACGCTGGCGTTGCTCTGGCGGGTGGGATCGCGGCATTCGCGTTGTCGTATCACTACCTACTCCGGGATGCGGTTTCGACGCCGATTTCCGAGTTCCATCTCGCCAATTCGTACAAAGGCGGCGGCGGCACCAATGTGGTCAACGTGATCCTCGTCGATTTCCGGGGCTTTGACACATACGGCGAGATCATCGTCCTCGGTATTGCCGCGTTGCTGATCTATGCACTGACCGAAACGTTGCTCAACGGGCCAGTGCGCGCCCGCCTTCTAAATCGCATTCCGGATCAGCCACGCGCAGGCGATATGCACCCGATGATGATGGTGGTGCTTACCCGCGTGATGATGCCGGTCATTCTGATGGTCGGGTTCTACATTTTCCTGCGTGGACACAACGATCCGGGAGGCGGTTTCATTGCCGGCCTCGTCGTCTCCATCGCGGTGGTCATGCAGTACATGGCGAGCGGTTTCGCTTGGGCCTCCGACCGGTTGCGGTATCCCTATCACGGGGTCATCGGGGCAGGGGTTCTGGTGGCTGGTCTGACCGGGATCGGCTCGTGGTTTGTATCGAAGCCGTTCCTGACATCGGATTTCACCTACGTTCGCATCCCGCCGTTCAACGAGTTCGAATTGGCCACGGCAGCCTTGTTCGACCTTGGTGTCTTTCTTGCAGTCGTCGGCGCAGTGATGCTGTCGCTCGAAAGCTTTTCCCGCCTCGCGCGGCGCTCTGACACGCCTGACGTGGAGCATCCGATGGATATCGACCCCTCTCGGGAAGAGATGTCGCGCGAAAGTTCGGGCGTGGTGGCGGGGGAGGTCTAAGATGGAACTTCTCGTTGCCTCTGCCATCGGGATCATGACCGCCGGGGGGGTGTACCTTGTCCTGCGCCTAAGGACGTTTCCGGTCATTCTGGGCATGTCGCTGCTGACATATGCGGTAAACGTGTTTCTCTTCGCATCCGGACGGCTGACCGTCGGCGCACCACCTGTCCTGCGCGATGACATGACGACCTATACCGACCCCCTGCCGCAGGCGCTGGTGCTGACAGCCATCGTGATCTCCTTCGGGATGACCGCAGTCGTGGTGATGATCGGACTGGGTGCGTTTCTTGGCTCGGACGATGACCACGTCGACGATCAGACCGAAGAGCAAGATGCCGAGCCAGAGGGTCAACCGTGACCCACTGGATCATTGCTCCCATCGTGCTTCCGGCGCTGTTGGCGCCTTTCATCGTTCTGGCAGCGCGGTTCCATATCGGCATTCAGCGCGTCTTCTCCGTCGCGGGGGTTGCAGCCTTGATCGCGATTGCGGCGGCTCTTGCCTGGCAGGTTTCTGACGGCTCTGTGATCTACTACCGCCTCGGTGATTGGGCGGCCCCTTTCGGCATCGTCATCGTAGGGGATCGACTGTCGACGATGATGGTCCTTTTGACGTCGGTTCTCGCGCTTTTTGTCCTGTTCTATGCGATAGGGTCCGACTGGGACGCACGGGGGCGGCACTTTCACGCGCTGTTCCAGTTCCAGTTGATGGGCATTCTGGGGGCGTTCCTGACAGGAGACCTCTTCAACCTTTTCGTGTTTTTCGAAGTTCTGTTGATCGCCTCCTACGGATTGATGATCCATGCGGGCGGTAATGTAAGGTTGC
>CAJHYE010000633.1_pt1 | contig 24536 bp, 22 predicted proteins | sample 9198651 | NCBI WGS metagenome assembly CAJHYE01 (sample SAMEA7708366, study PRJEB35096) | sediment metagenome | biome: marine neritic benthic zone biome [ENVO:01000025]; feature: sediment [ENVO:00002007]; material: shallow marine sediment [ENVO:03000034] sea grass bed [ENVO_01000059] ...
GGATATGCAAGGTTAGCATTGAACGTGTCACCATCAGCGGACAGACATTCGACAATCTGGACAACGCAAAAGTCAGGATCGACGCATATGATGCGGTCGTGACGCCGGGCTGCGTTCCGCCTGAACTATGGGCCGGTATGGAACGCTTGGAGCTGGAGGACCTCTCGCTTCCAAGTATAAGTGTCAATGTCGGCTACCACATTCCGTCGTCCCGAGCGAATATCTCGTTGTTGGCGTCTGTGTCTGACGTCGTGGAAGCGTCGGTCGCGGCGGATTTCGATTACGTCGCTCTCCGCACACCGCGCGGGCGCGGTGATCCCTATCCAATCGCCGCCTTGTCCAAGGCGTCCCTCGAAATACACAATCTGGGCGGATGGGAAGCGGTCTCGCAGTTCCTGCCTCCGACGTTCATACAAGAGGAAACGGCGGCATCGGCGGTCGAAAACGTCCTTCGCACGGCTTTCACCGAAATGAACCGCGAGTCTTATGATCTTGAAAGCGAAGAATTAACCATTCTCCAACTGGCGCTTATCTCGTCCGTGACCACCGCGTGGACGGAATTTCTGAGGTCTCCCGACCAGATCGTACTTGAAACGAATATCGCGCCGGATCGACCAGCATTTCTGAACTTCTGGGTGTACGAAGACAATCCGTCGTGGGTGGTCCGCGACCTGAACCCAATCATGCGTGCGGCCATGTCTCCGGTGCCGAAGGTATTGTCCAAAAGCGCAATCGACGCCGTGCTTTCCGGCGCTTGGCAGGACTTGCCGGAAGGGGAGCGGCTGGGCATGGGCATCGCACTGGCGCGCGGCGAAGGGGTTCCGCGAAACCGTGCTCTCGCTTCTGAGATTCTCACGGAACTTGCCGAGGATGGGAACGCCGATGCGGCAGCGGCAATTGCCGAGGCGCTCGAACCTGTCGACCTTGAAACATCGTATCTCTGGAGCCTCCAGGCCGGCGCGTCGGGCAGAAGTGGAGCAACCTCCCGGTTGGACCGGCTTGAAGCCGAATTGCCTCTGCAAACCATCTTGCGCATCCAGCGCCAGGTTTCCAATAATGCAGAGGACGGCGTGGGAATACCGACATCCATCGTGGGCATCCGTGCACGCGCGCGCAATCATCTGACTGGAATCGGCGCGCGCCGGAGTTATCAGACTGCACATACCTGGGCATCGGTGGGCGCAGCCCTTGGTGATCCGGCCTCCGTCGCCATTGGTGACGAGATATCCAAGACTCTCGATGCCGCGAAGGACGCAGAGGCCAAGGCAGCGGTCAACGAGCTTCGGCGCGTGTCAAACAGCGCCGCTCTGGGTCTGTGGTCGGAGTTGATTCCAGTGCTGGACGCTCCGCGCCAATCCTCCGATGCTTCCAATCGCACCGTGGAACCTTCAGTGCCCAAAGAAGCCGCCGAGGCTTCGGAAATTTCGGACGAGGAGCTGGAAAGCTGTCGCCAGCTCTTTTTGGCCAGGCTTCCTGAGGACTATGAAATCGGGGGCAGTTGCGAATCGAACAGTGCTGTCCTGCTGCGCGAGCTTGCACTGTCCACCCGGCATAAGGATGGGTTGCGCAACCAGATGGCCGCGGGGCCAACGGTTGATACCGCGACGGCTCCGGCGCAGGTTGAGCCAGACGTCGCTTTGCCGGAGCTCAGGTCCTCTCGCGATCAGATGGAGGCTGAACTGGCCGAAAGAGCTGCGATCGAGGCATTTATGGCCGCGGAAAACGAGTCTTTGCGACAGGAGCTTGTGGCGGCTACAGCAAATCTTGCCGAGGGCGAGCGCCAAGTTGGTGCTTTGGACGCGCAAGTGTCGGAATTGCGTGTCCAGTTGACCTCGCTGCAAGCGCTGCTTGATGAAGCAAGTAGTCGGGATCAGGAAACCAGAACGCAGGTAGAAGCCCTAGGTTCACAATTGAATGTCGCACTTGCGCGAGCCGCAGCGGAAGAAAGAAAGCGCGCCGAACTGGCGGAGGCACAGCGCGAACAATTCGAGGAGGAAACTCGCCGACTGGCCGAAGAAGCCGCACGTCCACCGTCTGATGCCGAATTACTCGGGCAGTTCCGGGCTCAGTTTTTTGCAAATATCGAAGATGTTCTCGCCAATCGTGGGGATATCACTGTTATGGAGGATCGCCTGGTCTTTTCTTCCGGGGCGCTTTTTCAGCCGGGCTCGACAGCGCTTTCCGCCGCCGGTCGTGCCCAAATTGCCGAAGTTATTGGCGGCTTTGCGGCTACCGCTGCGCAAATCCCTCCTTCGGTGGACTGGATCGTTCGCGTCGACGGGCACACCGATGATATCCCCATTTCGAGCAGTGCGTTTGCCGACAACTGGGAGCTTTCGCAAGCGCGCGCGTTGTCGGTGGTGCGTTACCTGACCGATGAGCAAGCTTTTCCGCCTCATCGACTAGCGGCGGTGGGTTTTGGAGAGTTTCGGCCGGTGAACTCGGAAAGCACGGCCGCGGCTCGCGCCCAAAATCGGCGCATTGAACTGCTGCTGACAACGCGATGACGGAGCCGCCGGTAGTCAAATTCCGCTTCCGTGGACCTGCGCCGCAGCGCTCGGCACCGATTTGAATGTCCGGTTTGGGCTTGATGCAGTCGTTCGACAACAGACAATCCAAGGGCCGCTTCCAATCACCGAATGTCCGCGTGTTGGTCAAAGCGTCGGAGGCTAGTACATTTCCTCAGACGCACGAACGTCCGCTGTTGGAGCGCCTCGGGGGATCGAGCATTCTGCACTGCAGTGGTCTGCATTGAGACCTTAGCCGGCATTCGAAAGTGCAAGTATTCGCACGCGATTTAGTCCTTCAGCGAGTCGTGTGCGGGTGTCCGCCAATGACGCAATGATGAGAAATTAGTCGTGACTGGTTGCGCGAACATGTTCCCTGCTACTAGTCTTCCCTCAATTGGTGGACGTAAATTTGCTAGAAGACGAGTGGCGATAGAGCGTTTCGTCGTTCCTCGTAAGTGTTCAAAACCCCGGGAAAACTCCCGGAAAACCAGGGAGTTACGAATGTTTCAGCGGATACTCGCGCCGGTCGACCTTGCACATCTAGACAAGCTTGAACGCGCATTGACGGTGACGGCAGAAGAGGCGAAGCACTACCGTGCCCCGGTAACCTTTGTCTCGGTAGCCGCCGCCGCGCCGGGGCCACTTGCCCACAATCCGGACGAGTTTCGGGCGAAACTGGAAGCTTTTGCTAGGGAGCAAGCGGAAAACCGGGGAATTAATGCAACGGCTCTTCATGTCGTCAGCAATGATCCAATAACAGACGTCGACGATGCGCTCCTCAAGGCTGTCGAAGAAACAGGTGCTGATCTCGTCATTATGGCGTCGCACAGGCCCGGGGTGGCCGAGTATTTCTGGCCGTCAAACGGCGGAAAGATCGCCTCGCATTCAGACGCGTCTGTTTTTGTCGTGCGCGACGCCTGAACCCGTTGTGCCAAATTAATTAGGTGTACGCCGTCATGTATGATTTTAACGGTTACAGATTGGCGGACCAACCCATATCGACACGCTGAGAGGACAGTATGGCTAACCTAGACAGCTCCAACACCCCGTCGACCGAAGGCTCAGGATTCGCAACAGATTTTGAGATGGGTCAGGACAACATCCGGCCATTCGGTCTGGACATACACAACCCGGTGTTTTTGATCTCAAGCCTCGTGATAATCGCATTCGTGTTGTTATCACTGGCTAATCAAGAGGCTTCTGCGGAATTTTTTGGTTGGCTGCGGCCCTTCCTGACACGTGAGTTCGATTGGTTCCTCGTGATCGCCGTCGACCTTATGCTGATCTTCTGTCTGGTTCTCATCGTGCTACCGATTGGATCGGTACGGATTGGCGGCAAGGACGCGGTACCTGATTACTCCTACCCAGGCTGGATCGCGATGCTTTTTGCTGCAGGTATCGGCATCGGCCTTCTGTTTTTTGGCGTGCTCGAGCCGGTTTACTACACCTATGCTGAGGGCGGCGCCGCGAACCCGTTGGGAATCGATCCAACCACACCGGGCAATGAAAACATCGGTATTGTCGGCACCGTGCACCACTGGGGTCTGGGGGGCTGGTGCGTATACGCGGTTGTCGGCCTGACGCTTGCGGTCTTTGCCTACAACAAAGGCATGCCGATGACCCTTCGCTCTGCGTTTTACCCGATTTTGGGTGATCGCATCTGGGGCTGGTGGGGCCATATCATCGACACTTTGGCGGTTTTTGCGACGCTTTTCGGTCTAACAACTTCGCTTGGACTGGGTGCCAAGCAAATCGCGGCTGGTCTGCAAGACGTCATTGGCCTTGAGCCAACGAGCACCGTTTTTGTCGTGTTGATTGTCGGGATCACCATAATTGCGCTCGGCTCGGTTCTGATGGGAATGGACAAGGGCGTCAAACGCCTCTCCGAGATCAACATGGCGATGGCAGTTGCGCTGTTTTTCTTCGTGCTGATCCTGGCAGGAGTGGGCACGACGTTGGTGCGCTTCGGCGATGTTATGGTGCAATACGTCGCCAAACTTCCAGCACTGAGCAATCCATTCGGGCGGGAAGACACCAGCTTTTTCCACGGCTGGACAACGTTCTACTGGGCCTGGTGGATCAGCTGGTCGCCGTTCGTCGGTATGTTCATCGCCCGCATTTCCCGCGGTCGGACTGTCCGGGAGTTTATGATATTCGTCCTGATTGCACCCACACTTGTGTGCGCGCTTTGGATGACCACGTTTGGTGGCGCCGCGATCGACATGATCGAAGGCGGAACCGGCACCGGTGATGGCGTGACATCCGTCGTCGTCGACGCCTACAGACCGGAACTGGCGTTGTTCCGACTTCTGGACCAATTCCCGCTTTACAGTATCATCGCGCCCATTTCGCTGATCCTGATCGTGATCTTCTTTGTCACCTCATCTGACAGCGGGTCCCTGGTGATCGACACGATCACGGCAGGCGGGAAGATGGATGCGCCGGTCGCGCAGCGCGTTTTCTGGTGCACGCTGGAAGGTCTGGTTGCGATCGCGCTTTTGCTTGGAGGTGGCCTTGCCGCCTTACAAGGCGCGGCGGTGTCCACCGGCATTCCCTTTACGTTGGTGGTGCTGGCAATGTGCTGGTGCGTTTATGTGGCATTGAGAACTGAACCGCGCTAGCAACCGCCAACGTCGAGCTTAGACGTGTGCAAGTTCGGAAGGGAAATTTCAGGATGACTGGTTTGGCTTGCTGAACGGTCGTTCGCGATTGTCGGATCAAAGTTCCAGCGCCGAAGGGCCGCCTTCGCAGAAAGCCTGTCTAGCCCCCAAGTTCTGGGCCGTTTTTGATTAGAGTTTCTGGCACTGGTGGTCGCATGTTGAGTGCCTGATGCGGGCGGGTGTGGTTGTATTGCCTGAGCCAGTGATTGATGACGATCTGAGCCTGTTTCGTTGTCGTGAACCACTCGACATTTAGAACTTCCCTGCGAAGCGTTCCGTTGAAGCGCTCGTTGTATCCGTTTTCCCAGGGTGATCCTGGAGAGATTCTGATGGGCTTCACTCCAACCCGTTCCAACCAGGTCTGTGTGGCCTCGGCTACGAACTCTGGACCATTGTCGCTTCGGATGTATTTGGGTTTGCCGTGGCGCAGAAACAGCCGGTAAAGGACTTCCAGTACATCCGCTGAGCCCATCCTAGTCCGAACCGTCACAGCCAGAGCCTGCCGGGTGAACTCATCCAGCACTGTCAGCATCTTGCAACTGCGTCCTCGGCTCGAGCTTGTCGTGCACGAAGTCGATCGCCCAGACATGGTTTGGATGTGCCGGCCGGAGCCGGATGATCGAGCTGTCTTTGTGATAAAGCCGCCTGCGTTTCTTGTGGCGCTGTGGAAGCTGCAGCCCTTCTTCCCGCCACAGTCGTTCGACCTTCTTGTGGTTCACCTTCCAGCCTTCGATGCGCAGGAGTTCGGCTACCTTTCGATAGCCGTACCGACCATATTGCTTGGCCAGACGGATGAGTGCCAGCCGCAGAGCGTTGTCACCCCTCTGGTTCGGCTGGTACTGTAGGGAGCTCCGCGCCAGACCGATCACTCGGCACGTCCGTCGCTCCGATGTCGCGAGCTTCTGGCGCGTATGAATAACAGCCTGACGAAGCTCCTCAGTCGTCAGGCCCTGGGCTTTAAGTATGTCAGGCTTTCCTTGAGGATCAGCTTGTCGAGTTCGAGCTCAGCGACAATTTCCTTTAGCCGGACGTTCTCTTTCTCCAGCGACCGCATCTCCGACAACTGTGACCGTCCCATCCCGCCGAACCGTTTGCGCCAGTTGTAATAAGTCGCATCACTGATCCCAACCGAGCGGCACGCAGATGGAACATCGCTGCCAGAAGAAAGCTTCAGCTCAATCTCTCGCAGAAGCTTAAGTATGTCGTCGTCTGAATGCCGTTTCCGAGCCATGTCCCGTCCCCCTCTCCAGACAAATGTAGTGGCCCAGTTTTAAGGGGGAAGGACACGGCACATACAGGATGAAGTAACGGGGATATCGGTCTTCGCTAAGGCGCGGGCAAGTTGGACTTCGAATTCCGGCAGCTCTATTGTGTTGCCTCGCCGACGCAAACATTCGACATATCCATGCAGCGCCCAAACATTGCCGGGATGCTGGGCGCAACGCTGAATTGCATTATCGAGCCCTAGGTCCGTACGATATACAAGCTCAGCCTCGTCATATCGTTCTTGTTCAGAAAGGAGTGCCGCCAGAGCATGGCGTGGCGGATGCATCCAAGCCCATGGCTCAGAATATTCTAAATTGTCGCCGCGTATAACGCTCTCTCTCAGGTGATCGAAAGCGACCTCGAAGTTACCCTTGTGATACTCCAACTCGCCGTCCAGCATTTTCTTCCCTACCGCCAGAATCGAACGCGCGTCGTTGTTGAAGAACTTTCTATCTTCGGGAATTCGCGCCAGGGCGGAATGAAAGGCCAAGCGCTCTTCTTCCGCTGCATCGAAGTTCCGCAGCGTGGCGTGCGCGACTCCCTTTGCGTAGTGGTGCATGGCGGTCGAGACACAATAGAGTTCAGGGTCGTCCGGCAAAGGTGTGTCGATGATGTCTTGCCAGCGGCCGAAACGGACCAACACGTGCATCTTCATCGAATAATACCCCTCCAGGGTGGCCGCGAGCTGGGGGCGCCCTTTCACGCCAAGCACGTCTTTGGCCAATGTGGCGCACATCTGATCAGCGGCGGCCATGGCGGGTTTGAATTGGCCCAGAAACATACAAGTGTACATCATCAAGTGCAGGTCGTGGGCACAGGCTGTTGTATAGAAGTTAAACGGCCCAGCATAATCGATGTATTTGTTGTCGGCGCGAATTGCCCTTTCGCTTGCGTGCTTCGCTTTTTCGTATTCTCCACACAGCACGTAGGTATGACCGGGCATGTGGTTCATATGCCCTGCATCAGTGCAAAGCGTGGCAAGAATATCCGCCGATCGCATTGCACGTTCCGGTTCGTCAGACATCTCAGTGGCATGGATATGCAAATGTAGAATGGCTGGATGTTGGGGGCAGCCGGCAGCCTCGTTGATGGCAATCGATCGCTCGATCACTTCCAGAGCCTCCAATATTTCTGAATTGGCTGCCGGTTTGCCGGTTTTTACATCCCATAACTTCCAGGGCGTACGTGTCATGACGGCTTCGGCAAACAAGGCCATCACGTCATGGTCGTTCTCAAAGTCATGATAAACGCGCCGCATTGCATCAGCGTATTCATCGTCCCATCGATCGAACTCTTCAAACGTTACAGCGCGCGGTTCCTGAAATCGTTTCGCTAAAGCCTCGACGAGACGGTTCTCCAGCTCATTAGCAAAAGCCGCCGACGAACGGGCACATTGGATGTGGTCCCAGCTAAATTGTGCTGCCTCATCTGCTTCTTCTTTGCTGAATTGTCGCCATGCATTGTTGTAAAACGGTCCCGCCCCATATGCAGCGCCCCAATGGGTCATCACGCAGTCGGGATCAAATTTTAGTGCCTTCTGAAAACACTTCACGCCCTCTTCGTGGTTGAATCCGTAACACCAGTTCAAGCCCATATTGAACCAATATTGAGCGGTGTGAGAAGTTGTTGAGATATCCTTCGTGTGCTGCCCTAAATCGAAGCGATCCAAGTGCTTGTTCCCTAAATTCCCCACTTAGATTTCTACGATTGTGGGTCACGTCATTCAAACTGATTGTCTGACGATGCGCCTTTGGCACTGGAATTGAGCACAGGCATTGCGACTACTTTATGCTTCAGCGCAAGAACAGATCGGTCGGAAGTTCTGTAAACAACTCCACAGGGCCGGTCTCTCGTAGGGCGAACGTCTGACCGATTCCCGCCATGACGCCGGTACGGGTATCTGGGATCATGATATGAACGAAAAAGACCATGCCGGGTTCAAGTTTGAGCGGATTGCCGGTGTAAATCATCGGCGGAACGTCCATCCAGGTCGGCTTGAAGGTGCACCCGAGTGCGTAGCCGCAAGCGCCAAAGCGTTCTGTCGCGAACCCTGCGTCGTCGAGCACCTGCCGGTGGATGCCATCGAGCGTACCGAGGGTCACCCCGGGGCACGCCGCCTCTCTGATCTGTTGCATGGCGTCCGCCGCCACTGCAATCATGTCGATCTGGCGCGGATCGGGCGGGCCTATGGCCACAGTCGATTCAACGCAAACATGATATCGGCAGTAGGAGCCCGCCAGTTCGATCAGCACCTGGTCATTTTTCTCGATGCGGCGGGCACCGCCGATACCGCGTCCGAAAAGCGCGCGAGGGCCGGAATTTACCAGCGGGCCGCCCGATGGCACTTCGCCGCCACCGTTCAGCATCGCGGTCAGCGCGGCGGCACTCAGAGTGCTTTCCGTAGCGTCCGGCGCGGCGGCATCCACGGCCGCCTGAACCGCTGCATCGGCCAGCCGCCCAGCCTCGCGAACCATAGTCAGCTCGGCTTCGGATTTGACTAGACGCTGGCGGCGGACAATTTCCGAGGCATCTTCGAGAATGCAGAATTGCTCCAGAGTGGTCTGGACTAGCCGCCCGTTTGCCGCGGTTAGCCCGTAAGTGGCGTATTCTATACCTATGCGCCCACCCTTCAGGCCCAATTCATCGAGGATCGCGCGCAAGTCTTCTGCCGGGTTTGCATCTTCAGCATTCAGCCAGATGCGAATGTCGTCGTAGAGCGACGCCACCTCGGCCTGTCGCAGGTCCGGGCGTCGGGTCAAAAGCACCGTGGCTCGGTCGTCGGCGGTGATGATACCGGTCTGGAAGAACACGTAGCCCGAGGTGTCATAGCCAGTCAGGTAGTAGTGGCTCTCCTGGGCGAACACGAGCAGCGCATCAAGACCGCGGCGGGCCAGTTCGGCCCGTGTAGCAGCCAAGCGGGAGGCGTGTTCCTCGGGCTGAAAGCGTAGTGACACTGCGCGACCGTCGCGCGTCGTTGCCGCGATCTCCTGAAAAGCCCGTGATGTCATTGCAGCTCGCAAATGTCGCACATAGTCATCAGGTAGATACGTACCATGTCGAGATAGTCGGGAATATCCACCCGTTCGTCCGGCATGGTGTTGTAGCGACCGCCAGGACCGCATACGACCCCCTCCATTCCGGCGTGCGCATAAAGGTGGCCCGCGTCGGTGCCATAGAAACCCGGCGGCGTTATCGCGCCTGTGGGTTGGGGTTCCTCCCGGATTGCTTCGTAGGCGGCGTTGAGAGCCGTCACGATGCGGGCGTCCTTCGGCACCTCGAAAGCGGGCATGTAGGAATTTCCGGTGACGGCTTCGATCCGGAACTCAGCCTTGAGCCCAGGCCAGTCGGCCTCTAGGCAGTCTAGGACCTTGCGGAAGTCGCTCTGCGCATTTTTCTGGGTTTGACCCGGACCGATCCGCCCCGATCCGGTCAAACGTACAAAATCGGCAACCTGAGGCGGGCGCCATTCGTGGAACTCTTTACCCAATGCGCCCCTGATCGTGCCGACGTGGACGCGATTGATACTGCGATGCTCTTTCGTGGGTGCGTCCGAAAATGTCATTTCGGTCAGTCGGGGGACCAGATCACAAGCGACGCGAATGGCGTCAACAGCCTCCTCGCGCTTGGACATGTGGCGGGTTATACCTGTCAATTCGATGGTGAACATGAACGCCTCGGCGTGCATGGTCAGAGCCTGCAGATCCGTGGGCTCGGAATTGATAAAGTAATCCGCTCGCGTACCGGCCTGCACCGCCGCATATGTGCCGACGCCGCCCTGCAATTCACCAACCACATAGGTCAAAATCACGTCACCTTTCAGCCGCCGTCCTTTCTCGATCAGCGTCCGCACCGCGCACAGAGACGACGCATCGCCCGCCTTCATATTCGACACGCCGATACCGTAGATGAACCTGTCATCGACAAGCCCGTCCCAGGGATCGACTGTCCAGCCTTCGCCGACCGGGTTGGTGTCGAGGTGGCCATTGAACAGGAGACTCTTTCCCCCGCCGGTGCCCCGCCAGATTCCGATGGCATTGACGCGATCGCCGGGGACCGGCTGGAGAGTGGCCTCGAGCCCCATATCTGACATGATCTCGACCATGTGTTCGGCAAGCGCGCGCTCGCCTGGTGTCTCCGAGTGACTCTTGTGCCGGACCATTTCAGACAGCGCGTCGAGGCAGGCCTTTTCGTCGATTGAGCGGGCAAGGGAAAGAGAATCAGTCATTTGACGATCTCCGTGTCAGACAGCTTCGCTGGCCGGCGGCGGCACCGCCTTCAGCAAGGCGTGGGTATAGGGATTTCGGTCGGGCGCCTCAGCGTCGTCGCGGTCAAATACATCCACCAGCTTGCCGCGCTGCATCACGCAGATCCGGTGCGCCAACTGCCGCACGAGGTTCAGATCGTGTGTGATGAAAAGGCAGGCGGTGCGGGTCTGCCGCTGCAGGCTCACCAGCAGTTCAGCGACCGAGGCCTGAACTGAAACATCGAGCGCCGCCGTGATCTCATCGCAGATCACCAGTTCGGGTTCTGCAGCAAAGGCCCGTGCAATCGCGACCCGCTGCTTCTCACCACCCGACAGCTGGTGCGGGTAGCGGTCGGCGAATTCGGTGGGCAGGCGGACCTTCTCCAGAAGTTCTGCGATCCGCGCGGACCGCTGGTTCGGCGGAACGATGTCGTAGAGCTTCAGCGGGCGCGACAGGATTTCCCTCACCCTCTGGCGCGGGTTCAGTGATGCGTCCGGGTGTTGAAAGACGATCTGCACGGCACGGCGATAAGCATGGTCGATCTGGCCGCGGCGCGAGAAGCTGCGGCCGCCGAAATGGACGGTTCCGTCGAAATCCTGCAAGCCGGACAGAACCTTGGCCATAGTGGATTTACCGGAACCGGATTCGCCCACCAGCCCGACAAGCTCGCCCTCATGGACGCCAATGCTGACCGCCTCCGCCCCGACGAAGTTGGGTTTGGGCGCCAGCAAGCGGGCGACTTTGGATTGCCGCCCGTATTCGACGGTTACGGCATCGGTTGACATAAGCGCGGGCGCCTCGGGCCCCGGTGGCGCGATTCCGCGCCAGATTTTGGGATCTGGAACCGCGGCGATCAGAGCTTGGGTATAGTTGTCGCGCGGGTTTCCGAAGACCTCGGACCGAGGGCCACTTTCGACGATTTCGCCAGCATTGATCACCGAGACACTTTCCGCCACGCGCGAGACCAGCCCGAGGTCGTGCGAGATATAAAGTGCCGAAATAGAGGTTTCGTCCTGAAGCCTGTTGAAAAGTTCCAGGATTTGCTGCGCTGTGATGATGTCGAGCGCCGTGGTCGGCTCATCGAAGATGATGAGTTCGGGATTGCATGCGAAAGCAGTCGCGATGACGACGCGTTGCTTTTCGCCACCCGATGCCTCGTGAGGGTAGCGGCGCATCATCGCTTTGGGATTGGCGATTCCGGTACGATCGAGTGCGGCTTCTGCTTCGTCCTGAGCTTGGTTCTGCGACAATCCCCGGTGGCGGATCAGCACTTCGGCAAGCTGGTCGCCAAGCCGCATGGTCGGGTTGAGCGAGGTCGATGGGTCCTGGAAGACCATGCTGATCCTCCGTCCGCGGATTTCGAGGATTTGCGGCACGGTTCGGTCGCGCAGGTTTTCCCCCGATAACAGAATCTTGCCGTCGTTTTCGGTGGCGTTGTCAGGCAGATAGCGCATTATCGCCCAGGCAAGCGACGACTTGCCCGACCCCGATTCCCCCACAAGACCGTGGGTTTGCCCATAGGGTACGTTAAAGTTGATGTTCTTCAGCGCAACAAGCGGACCTGTCGGAGTGTCGTAACTCAACGAATAGTCGCAGACCTCAAGAACCGATCCGCGTGCGTCGGCGCGATGTGTCTTATCGTCGCCCAACTCAGTGGCTCCGCCTGGGGTCGAGACTGTCGCGCAGGGCGTCACCAAAGAGGTTGAACCCCATGGCAGCCATTGCGATGGCTACACCGGGCACGGCGACGGTCCAGGCGTTGCGGAACATAAACTGCCGCGCCTCGGCGACCATCAGTCCCCATTCGGTCGAGGGCGGCTGGGCGCCGAGCCCTAAAAACCCCAGGGTCGCACCGATCATTATGGCAAAGGCCACACGGATCGTGGATTCGACGATGATCGGCCCGATCGCGTTCGGCAGAACCTCGCGCAGAACGATGTAGTGACGCGGCTCGCCACGCGCAACGGCTGCCAGAACGTATTCGCGAGTTCGGATCGAGAGGACCGAACTGCGCGCGATCCGCGCCATTCCGGGCGTGAAGGCGATGGCGACCGCCAGCATCGCCTGACTCATACCGCCGCCGAGAAACGTTACGATGAGCAGGGTGAAAAGTAGCTCAGGTACGGCCAGAAGCCCGTCGAGAATACGCATGATGACGCTGTCGACCCAGCCGCCGGCGGTTCCGGCGATGACCCCAATCACACTGCCCGCGCCGACACCCAGCAGAGTCGCGCCAAGGCCGAAAAAGACGGTCGACGGAGCACCGTTCAAAAGCCGCGACAGAAGGTCCCGGCCGAACTGGTCGGTCCCCAGCCAATGCGCGGCCGACGGGCCCTCCAAGCGGGAAATGGGGTGGAATGCCTGCGGGTCGTAGGGCGCAATGTAAGGCCCAAACGTCGCGGCGCCTAGTACGAGTGTTAACAGGACAAGCCCAGTCATCCCTGTCGCAGTCCGGAATGCCTTAGGCATACCGCACCCGCGGATCGAGAATGGCGATCACAATATCGGAAACGAGATTTGAAAGCGCATAGACAGTGGCCAGGAGCAGAGTGATAGCCTGGATCACTGGCAGGTCCCGGTTTTCCAGCGCTAGAATCAGAAGCCGACCCAGGCCCGGCCATGCAAAGATCTCCTCGACCACGATGATCCCGCCAAGGAGATACCCAATGTCGAGTGAAATGACTGCAACCGCCGGCGCCAGCGAGTTTGGCAGCGCATGTCGGCGGATTACGCGGCGCTCGCGCAATCCCTTGAGACGGGCGGCACGGATGAAGTCGCTGGACAAGACCTCAGACATCTCCGACCGTACCTGCCGAGATATATGTGCGGTCAAGATCAGGCCGAGTGTGCCTGCCGGCAAAATCACATGTGATGCAAAACCGCCGAGGCTCTCTCCCACGGCGACAAACCCGCCTGCAGGCAACAGCCCGAGCGCCGGACCCGCAAGGAAGACCAGAAGCAGCGTCGCGGTTACAAATTCCGGCATCGATGCGCCGATATAGGAAAAGACGCCGATGATCAGATCGGCCACGGTCCCACGCTTGATGGCAGCCAGAACGCCCAGCGGGATGGCGATGATTGTGACCGAAACCAGCGCTGTCACAGCCAACGAGGCGGAATTCCAGAAAGCATCGCCGACCACGTCCGCCACCGGCAATGACAGGCGCAGTGATTGCCCGAAATCGCCGTGTAAGATACCGCCGACCCAGTCGATGTATTGAACGTACCAAGGCCGGTCGAGGCCGAGCCTGCGTTCCATCGCAGCCACGGCCTCTTCCGTTCCGTACTCGCCCAGGATCATCACGGCGGCGTTTCCCGGTAGGATCATCGTGATCGCGAAGACCGCGAACGTCACAACGACAAGTACCAGGATGACCGCCAGAATACGCCGGACGAGATAGCCTAGTGTCACGCGGTCACTCGTCGAGCCAGACGTTTTCCAGGTAGAAGTACCGGTTGATCGGGTTCAACGTGTAGTTCTTCACGCTCTCCTTGCTGGCCGTCAGCACATCCTCGTAGAACGCGATGATATAAGGCAGTTCTTTCAGCATCAGTTCCTGCGCCTTGGCATAAGCTTCGGCCCGTTCCGATTCGATCGTTGTCGAACGGCCCGCCTGAACCAGTGCGTCAAACTCCTCGTTCATCCAGCCGGTGTCCTCGTAGGAAGAGTTGGAGGTCAGTAACAGGTTGAATGTCGCGTCCTCGGTCGGCTGCATTCCCCAGTAGGCCATGTAGAACGTGCCCTTCCGCCAGAAGTTGGCAAGGTAGGTGTCGTGCGGCATGGTCTCGACATTGATGTCGAAGCCTGCCGGAAGTGCCATCTGCTTGATCGCAATTGCCACCTGCGCGCGGATCGCGGGCCGGTTCGAGGCGATGAGATCAATCTTGATGCCATCGGGATAGCCGGCCTCGGCCAGTAGAGCCTTCGCCTTTTCAGGATCGTAGGTTTTCTCGGGCGTATCGATGCGGAACTTGAACTCCGGAGACAAAATGTTGTCGTGCGCTGCCCGGCCGAGACCTTCAAGAACCAGGTCGACCAGAAGCTGGCGGTCGATCGAATGGGCCAGCGCCTCGCGCACTTTCAGGTCGTTGAAAGGCTCTTGGTCAAAGCGCATCACGACATTCACATAACGACCAGACGGCACCCGCAGGGCGTTGACCCCCGGCGCGCTGGCTATGCGCTCGTAGTCGGCCTGCTGGACCAAGAGCATCACGTCGATATCGCCGGACAGGAAGTTTGTGGTTTCTGCCGCCAGATCCGGGAATAGGTGCATTTCTACAGCGTCGAGATAGGGCTTGCCCTCGATGAAATAATCATCGTTTCGCACGAGCCGCGTGATCCGGGCGCTGTCATAACTTTCCATCTTGAATGGACCGGTTCCGTTCACGACTGTGTCGAGTAGCAAAGGATCGCCGGCCAGTGCCTCTTCCGACATGATCCGCGCATTAGCGTGGGCGGTCGACGTCGGGAAGTCGGCAAAGGGCGTCTTGAGGCTGAACTTTACTGTCAGATCATCAACTGCCTCTACACTGTCAATCATGTTCAGAACCGACGCAGCCGAGGCGGGGATGTCAGGATCCAAGATCGCCTCGTAGGTAGCGACCACGTCCGAGGCCGTCGCCGACGTTCCGGCATGGAACTTCACACCTTCCCGTAAGTTGAAGGGAAATTCCGTGGCATCGGCGCTTCCCTCCCAGCTTTCGGCCAAGTCGGGCATCGGTTGGCTGTCGGGGCCGATCCGTGTCAGTCCGGAATAGGCCATATCGATGACCGGGTATTCTGCCGGTCCCGAAAGCGACAGTACGTTCAGCGTCGCAATCCGGGTGGAATGGCTGACCTTGAGCGTCCCGCCCATTTTCGGATCGCTTTGAGCTGCGCCCAGCGCGGGCACCGCCAGCGCCAGCGCCATGCCCAGAAGCGCGCTACGACGTGGGATACTGTAAAATGACATTTGGGGTCCTCCTTGTTGTCGTCCGGTATTGACCCGGACCATTTTTTTGATCGTCGCGTCAGTGTACCACCGTTAGATCGTCGGGCAGTCCGGTCAGCACTTCGGGCGCGCCTTCGGTCACCAGAAGGGTATGGCCGACGCCCATCCCATAGCCGGTGTCGCTGTCCCCGATCATAACATGATAAAACAACGTCATCCCGGGCGCACAGACAGTTGCGTTGCCCGAGTAGATCATCGGCGGCACATCCATGCTGGTCGGGGAAAAAGTACAGCCCACCGAATAACCGGTCGCACCGTAACGGTGCTTGCGGTATCCGCCATCATCCAGCCCCTGAGCGTGAACGTCAAATATTTCACCCAGCGTCGTGCCGGGGCGGGCGACTTCGGTCATCCGGTGCAACGTGTCACGTGCCACATCGTACATCTTACGATGCGCCTGAGGCACCTTTCCGAACAAGATCGTCCATTCCGTTTTCACGTTGTAGCGGCGATAGGCAACGGGATATTCGACGAGGATTTGGTCCTGAGCCTCGATCCGGCGCGGTTCGGACACGCCGCGGCCATAGACCGCCCGCGGACCGGAGTTGAAGAGCGGTGGATTAGGCGGCATGTCGGCCCCGTCGGCCAGGATCGAGGTCAGATAGGCGGCTTTGATCTCGCTATCCAGCACGCCAGGGCGAGATGCCGCGATCACAGCATCGAGCGACCGGTCGAGGATTTCAGCGGCCTTGCGTGCATAGGCGATCTCAGAGGGGGATTTGACGAGCCTAAGCTTGCGGATCAAATGGTCGTCGTCGATCAGAGTGCACCAGTCGTCTAGCGCGCCCTGCAAACGCCAAAGGTTCCATCCGGTCAATCCATGGGTATTCAGCTCTACCCCAATCCGCCCGCCCTTCAAGCCTAATTCATTAAGAATGGTTCTGAGGTCCATCGTCGGATTGGCGTCGTCAGCATCCCACCAAACCCGGATATCTTCGATGGTACTGGTCTGCCGGGCCTGAACCAGGTCGGGACGGCGGGTCAGCAGAACGATGGGGCGATCATCGGCGGTGACCACTGCGCATTGAAAGAACACATAGCCACCGGTGTCATACCCGGTCAGCCAAAAGTGGCTTTCCTGCGCGAAAACCAGCAGCGCATCCAGGCTGCGCCGTTTTAGCTCTGATCGCAGGCGGCTCTGTCGAGAAAGGTGCTCATCAAGCGAGAAAGGAAGTGATGCACCCACCTCGCTCGCCATACCTCGGACCCCCCTTTTTTAGCCGAAAGCACAATTGAAAAGAGCCTAGGGAATGGTATACCAGTCGTCAACCATACGAATACCAAATGACCGTTCATACTTTGCAATACTTGCCTCCGACCGGTTAAGTCCCAGCTTTGTGAGTTGCCAGATGAAGGGCTCATCGACTTGAACGCACAGAACCAAAGGCTCGCACCAAAAGCGTATCAGCGTATTCTTGACCTGATTTTGTCTGGAGAGACGCGGCCCGGGACATATCTGAATGAACGCCATCTTGCCGATATGCTCCATATGTCGCGAACCCCCGTAAGGGATGCACTTTTGATGCTTGAGGCCGAAGGGTTGATCGTTCGGCACGGACGTTTGGGTGTTCAGATCAAAGAGATGCGCATCGAGGAGTTTCTCGACGCACTTCAGATCAGAGCGCTATTGGAACCGGCGGTGGCTCGGATGGCGGCGGGCAAGGTCGACAATGCAGAGCTCGACAAGCTGGAGAAAGCACTGCATTCGGCACTGACGAAGGCAGATCTTGCACAAAATGGTGTGGACCGGTCGCTGACCCGCTGGATCGACGATCATCTACACGGTTTGATTTCTGAATGCGCTGACAATCCGCAACTAACATCAATCGTGCGCAACCTGCGCCGAAAGACACAGATCTTTGATCTCAAAAATGTCCCGGAACGTGCCGCTGCGACCTGCCAGGAACACCTGGAGATCGTTGCCGCGCTACGTTCTGGAGACTCTGATGACTCCGCCAAGGCAATGACGCGTCACCTCGAACAGGTTCAGGCCAGCATCATCGCTCGGCTAAGCAGGATATGACTTCTAAGGCTCCCGTTCGAACGAGCAGGGTTGTCATGCCCGACGTTGCGCTCGCTGACCGGCTGCTCAAGGAGTTGCAGGAGCGGACGTCCGATACCAGGGGTGTCACCCGTATGTCCTATGGACCGGGCGAAGAGATCGCCCACGCCTTGGTGCGCCGCGAGGCCGAGGCGCTTGGTCTCGAGGTCGAAACCGACGCGGCTCGCAATCTTTACATGACGCTGCCTGGAAAGATCGAAGCGCCAAGAATTGTCATAGGTTCGCACCTCGATTCGGTTCCCAAGGGCGGTAATTTCGACGGCACGGTTGGCGTGCTGATGGGGCTTTCGGTTTTGTCCGGTTTAGTCGAGGCGGGCCGGCCGCCGCCCCGAACGATCACGGTTATGGCGATCCGAGCCGAGGAAAGCGCATGGTTCGCCACATCCTATGTCGGCAGCCGTGCATCCTTTGGGAAGCTGACGGGCAGCGAACTTGAGACTGTCGTTCGTGCTGGTGACGGTGTGACATTGGGAAACGCCATCGTGGACGCCGGAGGATGTGTTGATGACATCGCCAAGGGTCAGGCTTTCTGGGACCCCGGAGATGTGAGCATTTTCCTTGAACCGCATATTGAACAAGGCCCCCTTCTGTCGTGGAAGGGAACTCCGCTGGGGATCGTCACCGACATCCGCGGCAGCCTTCGTTTTCGGAGCGCAACCTGCACTGGCGAATATGCGCATTCCGGCACCACTCCGCACGAAGCCCGACGAGATGCAGTCCGTGCGGTCTCGACGCTCGTTGTCGAACTCGACACGCTGTGGCAGAGGTTGGAAAAGGAAGGCCAGGATCTGACCGCGACGGTCGGCCAATTCGAAACGGACACCAACGAGGCTTCATTCTCAAAGGTGGCTGGACTTGTTCGATTTTCAATCGACATGCGCAGCAACTCCGATGCAACGTTGGTAGGCTGCGTGGAAGAATTGGAAAAGCTTATAGATCGGATTTCGAATGAGTGCGGCGTCACGTTCGATCTCGGGGCACGCACGTCTACCGTTCCGGCCAGAATGGACCCGGCTGTGATTGCCGGGCTGAAAGAGGCCGCCGGTTCTGCACTACAGCCCGTACTTGAAATGCCTTGTGGTGCGGGGCATGACGCCGCGACTTTCGCTTCTCTCGGCATTCCGACAGGCATGCTGCTCATTCGAAACGAAAATGGAAGTCACAATCCCGACGAATACATGGACATGGCCGATTTTTCGGCCGGTGCCGATGTCTTAACCGAGTTCTGCCTGTCCCCTCAGGACTTTCCGCGATGACTGACTGCGTTATCGTCCAGCCTATTGCCCGTCCGGGCGTTGCTTTGCTGGAAAAGGCGGGCCTTTCGGTATTCGAGGCGCCCTCGCATGACTTGAACACCCTTTTGCCGTATCTGCAAACGGCGCGCGCCGCGATCACGCGCAATCATGGGCTTTCCGCCGAGGCCATCGCAGCGGCGCCGAGGCTGCGCATTATCGCCAGCCACGGCACCGGAACTGACAGGATCGACAAGTCGGAGGCCGAAAAACACGGCATCAAAGTGGTAAACACGCCCGGGGCGAATGCGCAGTCGGTTGCCGAACACGCGCTTGCGTTAATTCTCAATTGCTCGCGCCAAATCCGAACAGCGGACCGAGCATTGCGGGACGGTGATTGGGCCTTTCGTGAACGTGCCCGTCCGTTTGAGGTCTCGGGCCGATGTCTCGGACTCGTGGGTTATGGACATGTTGCGCGTCATCTAGCGGTAATGGCTGAGGGGCTTGGTATGCGTGTTGTTGTCCAATCGGCACATGCTAGCGACGCGGATATTGCGCACGACGGCATCTCGCGGGCTGCGGATCTCGGTGCGCTTCTTTCCGAAGCGCATATTGTCTCACTGCATGGGATGCCCGCGGCTGCCCCGGTTCTGGACGAAACGCGGATCGGGCAACTACGTCCCGACGCGATTGTGATCAATACCGCGCGAGGTGCGCTTATCGACGAGGAGGCCCTTGTCAATGCGCTCCGTCAAGGCCGAATTGCCGGGGCCGGACTGGACGTTTTTTTTGACGAGCCTTTGCCAGCTGACAGCCCGCTACTGGATTGCCCGAATGTCATTCTGACCCCTCACATGGCCGGTGCGGGCGTTGAGGCGCTTGAACGGACCGCGCTAGAGGTTGCTCGAAAAGTCATCGAAGGCCTAGGGTTGCCGGTCCCGGAGTAAAACAAAACCATGCTGGACGAAAAAACGGCCCCGATACCACGGATGCGTCCTCTGGGCGACACGGCTATTTCCGTCGAGTTCGACGAACGCCCCGATATCATCCGCATTATTCATGCCTTCGACATCGCACTGAACAATTTGGATCTGCCAGGTGTCATAGAAACAGTTCCGACCTACCGGGCAGTGACTATTCATATAGACCCCCTCGTTACCGATCTCGCGGCGATCCGAACTGCTGTTAGGGATCTAGCAGCCATCGATACCGGCGACGCGCCAGACGGGCGTATTTGGGAAGTCCCGGTTGCTTACGGCGGGGACTTCGGTTGGGATCTGGAATATGTCGCTTCCCACGCCGGTATGACGTGTGACGACTGCATTTCGGTCCACGCCTCCGCCGAATACCTCGTTGCAATGATAGGATTTCTTCCCGGGTTCAGCTATCTCTCCGGCCTTGACGCACGCCTCGCAACACCACGTCGCCATGAGCCGCGCCAGAAAATTCCGGCGTCGTCCATCTCGATCGGCGGCGAACAAACGGCCATCGGCAGCCTTGAAGGCCCGAGCGGTTGGCATGTGATCGGCCGCACTCCGGTTCGCCCGTTTCAGTCAGGAAGAACGCCGGAATTCCTATTCGCACAGGGTGACCGCATCCGCATTCGCCCGATTTCGGTGCTCGAATGGCGGACGCTCGACCGAGAGGCGGAGCATGGGGCACCGGTTGCAGAGTGCTTGGAAGAATGACCGCGCTTGAGGTCATTCGCTGCCCTCCAAATGCGTCCGTTCAAGACGCCGGCCGATTTGGCTTTCGACGCTTCGGTGTCTCGACCGCGGGGGCCATGGATCGGAATTCTCTGGCTCTTGCCAACGCCCTGGTCGGCAATCGCTGGGACGCTGCAGCAATTGAACTGCCACTCGCCAGCGCCAGCTTCTTGGTCTGTAACGCAAGCGTTTTGGTGGCCGTATGTGGTCCGGGATCGGTGCTTTCGATATCCGGTCGAACGGTTTCGAACTGCACATCGGAGCTGGCGGAAGAAGGCGAAATGATCAACGTCGGACCGTCGCGCGACGGTGTATACAGCTACTTGGCGGTGGCGGGCGAGATCGATACAAAAGCGGTCCTTGGAAGCCGGTCGTTCCACTCCCGCACTGGTATCGGGGGCAGTGCACTTGCGCCAGGCGACCGCTTGCAGTGCCGATCCGAGGACCGACCGCCGTTGCGCTTTCCTGGCGCCGTAAACTTAGAAACTTGCCCAATTCGTGTCATTCCCGGCCCCCAGAGCAAGGCCTTCGGTGAGGTCTGGTCCCGGTTCCTGTCGTCACCATACCGCATCAGCTCTCGGTCGGACCGGATGGGCCTGCGGCTCGAGGGTCCCGGTCTCAAATCCTCACAGGGACATGACATCCTCTCCGAGGGCGTGGTGACGGGCAGTATTCAGGTGCCTGGTGACCTTATGCCCATCGTTCTGGGACGCGACTGTCAGACCACTGGGGGTTATCCGAAAATCGCAACGGTGATATCGGCCGATTTCGACCGGTTGGCACAGAAGCAGCCGGGGCAAGAGGTCCGGTTCGAGGAAGTTTCAGGGCAGGAGGCATTTGAAGCCGCGCGCCTTTCCGCTGAATGGCGAAATACTCTTGGACCGGCGATGCGCCCGGCGGAGCACCCGCTGAAAAACCTTCACGGGCACAATTTGATCGGCGGCGTAACGCGAGGGGACGAGAGCTAATGCAGAGGGGCCGGCGCGACCGCCCAGCCTTCCTTTTCAAGGCCTTGCCTCAGGGCTCTCGCCATGTCGACGGCAGCCGAATTGTCTCCGTGCACACATATAGAGTCGATTGTGACCGGGAGCCGCTTTCCCGTCACAGATTCAAGTCGCCCCTCGGTCACGATCTCCAGGACACGCACCAACGCCGTTTCAACGTCGTGAATGACAGCACCCTCTGTTTTCCTGCTCGTCAAGTTGAAGCTGTCGTCATAAGTCCGATCAGCATAGACCTCGCGTATTGGCCGGAGACCGGCACGTTCGGCCGCGCGGTCTGTCGCGGTTCCGGGCATCACCATGAATGCGAGGTCCGGGTCCGCGGCGCGGATGCCCCTTGTGACCGCGTCGGCCAGTTCATCGTCGTCCGCACAGGCATTACCAAGTGCTCCGTGCGTCTTCACATGGCTGGCTGGATGCCCTGCCAGGGACGCCATCGCCTGAAAGGCCCCCACTTGGTAGGCGATGAGGTTCTCGATTTCGGTCGAAGTAGCCCAAGTTTGAGGTCGCCGCCCAAATCCAATCAAGTCGCGGTAGCCCGGGTGGGCACCAACTGCGACCCCGCGCTCGCGGGTCAGACCAATCGTGTCGCGCATTGTCTCGGGATCTCCTGCATGAAACCCACAGGCGATATTGGCCGTAGTGACGATATCCAGCATCGCGGCATCGTCCCCCATTTTCCATGGGCCGAAGCCCTCACCGAGATCGGAATTAAGGTCGATTTGCATTGGCGTTCCGAGGCCTTTTCCTGGCTGATCCGGAATCCTGAGTGGTTGCTCATGAGTACACCAAAGGTGTACCAAAAACGACAAGAATAGGGAGGCTTCGATGTCGGACACACATCTGCTTTACTTGGGCAACGGTCCCAAGTTTCAGTCCGTCGCCAAACTCGACGAACGCTTTGAGACCTGGGGGCTCAGCGTGGATCGCTATTGGGCCTACAACGGAGAATTTCCGGACAAACTAGAGACTTATGACGGGATCTTTGTGTCCGGGAGCCCGCATGGCGCCTATGAGGATATCGAGTTCATTCACCGCGAGCACGATCTCATCCAGACCGCTGCGGAACAGAGTATTCCAATGCTCGGTATCTGTTTCGGCAGCCAGATATTGGCCTCTGCACTTTGCGGGCGAGACCAGATTTTTCGTCGAGAGTACTGCGAAATAGGTTACAAGGACCTCCCCACCACCGGAGCGGCTTTAGACGACCCTGTGGCCGGTGCGCTGGGTGAAAGCGTGCATATGTTCGTCTGGCACAACGACGAGGTACGCGGCGTCCACCCTGACATGACGATCCTCGCCAGCTCGGAACTTTGCCCGAACCAGATCTGGCGCTGGCGTGATGCGCCCGTCTGGGGCATCCAAGGTCACCCGGAGATCACGCGCGAACAGGCGGTAATCTGGTTCGAGGAAAACCGCGAGCGAATGGAAAAGGATGGCGCCGACATAGAGGCGCTCAAGGCGTCTGCGGACGAGGCCATTGAGGCCAAAACGATGCTGACCCGTTTCGTTGAATTCGTGAAAGCTCAAGCATGAATGCGCCGATGATCTACGAACCTTGGTTCGAGCGCGAAGAGTACCAGGCGCGCCTTGCGCGTGTGCAGGCGGCGCTGAAAAAGAACGAATTTGACGGCCTTCTTGCTTTTCAACCTGAAACGGTAACCTGGCTGACAGGCTTTTTCACGAGAGGCTATTCATCGTTTCAACTTGCCATCATTCCCGCCGAAGGGGAGCCAATACTGGTTTGCCGCGATGTTGAGGAATTTTATCTGGATGCGACCAGTGTGTTTGCGGAACGGGCAATGTGGACCGACAGTGATGTTCCTGTGACCGTTGCGGCAGGTGCGATCCGAAAGTGCCTGGGCGCAAAGGCAAACGCTGGAATCGAAATGTCCGCCTGGCCTCTATCGGTCGCGCGCTTCGAGCAGTTACAGGCATGCCTTAATGACTATCGATTTCACGATGAAAGCGCGCTTGTGAGGAACATGCGCCTGATCAAGTCGCCTGCGGAAGTCGCATTGCAAAGGCTGGCAGGGAAGGCCGCCGAGGCGGGAATGCAGGCCGGAATAGACTGTATCGGAACAGGCGTGAGCGAGCGGGAAATTGCGGCTGAAGTCTGTGCTGCCATGATCCGGTCGGGAAGCGACCTGCCGGGACCGGGCGTCATGTCGTCAGGGGAGAGGGCGCTTCACTTACATGGCGGATATTCGGACCGCGTTCTTCGCAAAGGCGACATTGTTCAGATCGAGACCACCCCGAATGTGCGACACTACCATGCCCGTTTCATGCGACCGATCCGCGTGGCCGAAGCGAGCGAAGAAGATCATCGTGTCGTGGAAAGCCTGATTTCGATCCAAGATGCAGCTCTGGCCGAAGTGCGACAAGGGGTTCCGGCCGCAGTGCCGGACGCCATTTATCGAGATGGTGTTCTGTCTCAGGAGCTCCGTGAAACATACACGAACAAGACATTTTATTCAGTGGGTCTTCTGCTTCAGCCATCAGGCGGAGAAGCGCTCGAAGCGGCACCTGGATGTGACTGGACGTTTGAGAAGGGAATGACGTTTCACACCTACGTTCTTGCTCGCGGGTTCGGCATGTCGGAGACGATTGCAGTGACCGAAACAGGGTATGATCGCCTGACGCGATTTCCGAGACAGATATTTGTGAGTTGAGGCTATTTTTGCGGGGTCGATGCAGTTTTTGCTAGTGATTGGAATCCAGTTTGGGAAGAAAGGCGACCCCGCAACCGGTCCAAATCCAGGAAGTGACGAAATCTGCCGCGCTGTCTCGCGAGTGAGTTTTTGACGCATCTTTTCCGGATACTCGCTAAAGTTATTGGCGGTGACCACGAATGCGCCCTCGCC
>CAJHYE010000015.1_pt1 | contig 21205 bp, 17 predicted proteins | sample 9198651 | NCBI WGS metagenome assembly CAJHYE01 (sample SAMEA7708366, study PRJEB35096) | sediment metagenome | biome: marine neritic benthic zone biome [ENVO:01000025]; feature: sediment [ENVO:00002007]; material: shallow marine sediment [ENVO:03000034] sea grass bed [ENVO_01000059] ...
AGGTTTCGATATCCTTCGACTGCTCCACATGTTCGGAGCCCGGTGTGTTTTCGTCTTCGAGCGTTTCGATCCACTCACGGCCTTCGTCATCTGTCGATTGCGTCGCATTCAATGAGAAGTCGGAACCGGCCAACCGGCCCTCCATCATTTCCACATCGCGAAGCGGAACACCAACCTCGATTGCAATCCGCTCCCGCATCATTTGACGGTCGACGGGTTCCCCAATCGCGGCGACTTCGCGTTCTAAGCGGGCCTGAACACGGCGAAAGTTGAAAAAGAGCGATTTCTGCGACGAGGTCGATCCAGTCCGAACCATCGACCAGTTGCGCATTACGTAATCCTGGATCGAGGCCTTGATCCACCAGACCGCGTAGGTCGAAAATCGGACGCCGCGATCCGGGTCAAACTTGTCGGCGGCTTTCATGAGGCCGAGGCCAGCTTCCTGGATCAGATCGTTCATCGGTGCGCCGTAGCGGCGAAATTTCGACGCCATCGAAATCGCAAGGCGCATATAGGCGGTGATCAATCGGTGCAGAGCTTGTTCGTCGCGGTTGTCGCGCCATGCGTAGGCGAGTTCCAACTCCGTCTCGGCGTCGAGCAATTCGGCCTGCATCGCCCGTCGCGACAAGGATTGGTCGATTGCACTTTCGATTGCCATGACGCATCTCCCCGACTGGCTTTTGGATTTTTACGCCACAGGTCGCGAACTGGATCACTCACGGTTCTGGAATTTTCGGCAATGCGCGCTGTGCCATTTCCTCCAGACGTCTTAACGCGCTCTTAACTCTGATCGGCGGACACAGACACGGTCCGTGATGGAGGGGCGCACCGGTGGTTGCACAAAGCTATACAGTTGCCTTCGAAGGCGTGGAGGCACGCCTCGTCGAAGTGCAATGCGCGCTGTCACCGGGGCTGCCGCATTTTTCCCTTGTGGGATTGCCCGACAAGGCGGTGAGCGAAGCCAAGGAGCGGGTTCGGGCGGCGTTGAATGCGCTATCCATCGCACTGCCATCGCGGCGGATCACGGTGAACCTGTCCCCGGCGGACCTGCCGAAGGAAGGTTCACATTTCGACCTTCCCATCGCATTGGCGCTGCTGGCGGCCATTGAGATCCTGCCGAAAGACGCGGTCGCCGGATTGGTGTCGCTGGGAGAACTGGCACTGGACGGTGGGTTGGTTCCGGTCGCAGGCGCGTTGCCCGCCGCCATCGCGGCGGCGACGGCGGAGCGCACACTCGTCTGCCCGGAAGCCTCAGGGGCAGAGGCAGCGTGGGTCGGGAGCATCCCGGTGGTGGCACCGTCGAGCCTGCACTCGATCATCCAGCACCTGACAGGCGCGAAACCGATCGAGATCAGCCAGCCCGGCCTCGTTGCCAATGCGGACGGGCACGCGCCCGATCTGAGTGAGGTCAAAGGCCAAGAACGCGCAAAACGCGCGCTTGAGATTGCTGCGGCGGGACGGCACCACCTCTTGATGGTCGGGGCCCCGGGATCGGGAAAGTCGATGCTTGCGGCAAGGATGCCTGGCATTCTGCCGGACCTGTCGCCCGAAGAAGCGCTGGAGACGTCCACGATCCTCAGTCTGGCTGGCTTGCTGGAGGAAGGCGGCATTTCCCGCACCCGGCCGTTCCGAGCGCCGCATCATACCGCGTCGATGGCGGCCATAGTCGGTGGCGGCAAAGGTGCGAAACCCGGTGAAATTTCCCTCGCGCATAACGGCGTTCTCTTCATGGACGAGTTCCCGGAATACACGCGGAGCGTATTGGAAACCCTGAGACAACCCATCGAGACCGGCGATGTGACAGTCGCGCGGGCAAATGCCCATGTGCGCTATCCTTGCCGGTTTTTGCTGGTGGCCGCCGCCAATCCTTGCAAATGCGGCTACCTCGCCGATGCGTCACGGGCATGCGCGCGCGTGCCCACTTGCGGAGAAGACTATCTGGGCCGCATCTCGGGGCCGCTCATGGACCGGTTCGACTTGCGTGTCGAAGTCCCGCCTGTCTCGTTTCAGGACCTCGAACTGACCGAAGACGGGGACACGTCCGAAGCCGTCGCTTCGCGTGTGGCGGCCGCGCGGGAGCTTCAACGCGCGAGATATGCGGACCTTACGGACGTGACCGTCAATGCAGATGCGAGCGGCCGCGTTCTGGATGATGTCGCACAACCGGATGAGGACGGTCGGGCGTTGCTGCGCAAGGCCGCCGAACGTGTCGGGCTGTCGGCGCGCGGATATCATCGCGTGATCCGCGTTGCCCGGACAATTGCCGACCTGGCCAGTCGCGAGACAGTCGGACGGTCTGACATCGCGGAAGCGATCAGTTTCAGGATCGCGGGGAAGGCGTGGTGAGACAGGACCGGATGAAGCTGGCGGTTTGGCCGAGCGACGCGCGCGCCTCGGGCACGATCCCGACAAGCAACTGCCAGACATGCGGCGCGTTCGGCAACGTGTCGAGCTTAACGGAACACCCCTGATCTTTTAGCCGGTCCCTCATGCGCAGGGTATCGTCCCGCAGGATCTCCGTCAGACCGACATACAGACTGACTGGCGGCGCGCCGTGGAAGTCCGCGTAAAGCGGGGAAATGCGTGCATCGACCGGATTGCCGCCCGCCAGCACCAAATCGATGAGCTCCGGCAGGCGTTTTACGGGCAAAAGGACTTCCTTTTCGGCATTCTCGACAAGCGACGCGCCAGTCGAGGCAAGGTCGGTCCAGGGTGAGAAGGCAAAGCACCCCGCCGGTTTGCGCCCGTGCGCCACTTCCCTGGCCAAAAGTGCGAGTGCGAGACCGCCGCCCGCGCTGTCTCCCCCCAGAACCACGGTGGACGGATCGAGGGACGCTGCGATTGCAACGGCATCCTCGAAAGCCGCTGGAAAGGGCTGTTCGGGCGCCAGTCGGTATGCCGGAGCGATGACGCGGAGACCGGTTTCGACGGCGAGAACCGAAAGCATGGCGCGATGGGTCCAGGGACTGCCCGCAACGTACGCACCCCCGTGGAAGTAGAGAACCGTGCCCGCTCCATTCGGCTCCGGCGGAATGAATTCGAGGGCCGGGACACCGTTCAGCACTCTGTCTTCTGTCTTCACGCGGGGACCATGCAGGAAAACGCGCGTTGCGATGGCCAGAAGACGGCGGACATCTTCGGGCTGTCCCGAGCGCCCGACGAATGGCCGGACTGCATAACGAAGAAATTTGTTAAGTGCTTTCAGCCGAACGCTCATCGGGCCAAGCGCGCCTCGATTGCGTCCCAGATCGCGCCGGCGACATCAATGCCGTCGAAACGCTCAAGCTCCTGAATGCCCGTTGGCGACGTTACGTTGATCTCGGTCAGGAAGTCGCCGATCACGTCGATGCCGACGAAAACCTGGCCCTTCTCGCGCAGGAGCGGGCCGATAGCGGCGCAAATCTCGGTGTCACGCGCGGTCAGATCAATCTTTTCGGCGCGCCCACCGACATGCAGGTTCGAGCGCGTCTCACCCGAAGCCGGCACCCGATTGATCGCCCCCACCGGTGCGCCATCGACCAGGATGATCCGTTTGTCGCCATTGGAAACATCCGGGACGAATTTTTGCGCGATCAGCGGTTCGCCGTTGATCCCGGTGAAAAGCTCGTGAAGTGAAACCAGGTTCCGGTCGTCTCTGGGCAGGCGGAAGACACCGGCCCCGCCGTTGCCGTACAACGGCTTTAGGATCATTTCGCCATGTCGCGCCCGAAATGCTTTGATCGCTTCCAGATCACGGGCAATCAGCGTGGGTGGTGTGAGATCAGGGAAACTCAGGACCAGGAGCTTTTCCGGATAGTTCCGCACCCAGAACGGGTCATTGACCACCAGCGCCTGACCAGCCAAGCGCTCCAGAATATGCGTCGTCGTGATGTAGCCCATGTCGAAAGGTGGATCCTGCCGAAGCCAGACGACATCCATCGACGATAGATTGAGCGTGGATTCCGGCCCGAGCGTAAAGTGATTGCCTTTCTCTCGGCGTACCGTGAGCGCATGGCTCCGGGCAGTAACCTGTCCTTCCTCAAGCGCCAGGTGGTCGGGCGTGTAGTAGAAAAGCTCGGCGCCGCGTGCCTGAGCCGCCTCGGCGAGGCGAAACGTGGAATCGGCATCGATATCGATTGGACCAATCGGGTCCATCTGGAAAGCCACACGCATTCCGCTTCTCCGCTCAAGGGTCCCGCTGTTTTGGCGGAACTCGCGGCCGGTCGCAATGCGGTCCTTAATATAGGACGAGATTCTCCAGGACCGAGATGTCTCCTCTGCCGTCGACCATCGCGAGATCAAGCCGCATGGGCGTGAACGGATCGGGCGCCTGCGTTCCGATATAGTCCTCAGCCGAACGGGCAATGCGCAACAGCTGTCTTTGCGACAACCGTTCTGCCGCCATGTCTAGCGAGCGTGCTTTCTTGACTTCAACGAAAACGAGTTCGCCCTGACCACTGAAGATCAGGTCGATTTCACCACACACGCCGCGCCATCGCTGGGTCACCAACAGGTATCCGCGAGACGAATAGTCATGTTTCGCAATCTCTTCAGCGGCAAGCCCATCCTGATAGGACGTTTGGCCGGTAAGGCGACGGGTTTCGGATGGCGCAAAATCAAGCTGCATGCCATTTGCCTAGATCACCGCGATTAAGAAGCCACTAATCGTCGCCCTGCATTTCCAGGCCTCGCTGATAAAGGTCCCGCGTCGATACTCCGTAGCGTTCGGCGACGTCGCGCGCCGCATCCTTCAGCCGATGCGTGGCCATGGCTTCTTTCAAAGCCGTGTCAATTTCCTCTTGCGCCACTTCCTTTTGCCCTTCGCCGATTAGCAAGACGATTTCCCCGCGCGGCGCATCGCGGAGACAGCCTTCGGCGAGCGATCCCAGAGTGCCACGACGGACTTCTTCGAATTTCTTGGTCAACTCGCGGGCCAGCACCGCGGGTCGATCTTTCCCCAATATCCGCGCCGCGATGGCCAGCGTTTCCGCAACGCGGTTCGGGCTTTCATAGAGGATCAGCGTTCCGCGAGTAGCTGCAAGTTCCTCCAGAAAGCGCGCACGCGCACCTTTCGCATTTGGCGGAAACCCGGCGAACAGGAAACGGTCGCTCGGCAGGCCTGCCACAGACAAGGCGGCCACGACGGCTGAGGGGCCAGGAGCCGCAAAGACCGAAGCTCCGTTCGCAATGGCCTCACGCGACAGGACAAAGCCCGGGTCCGCCACCAGCGGCGAGCCGGCATCGGAGGCGTAGGCCACGCTTTCGCCATCAGCCAGCGCCGCAAGCAACTGCGGACGGGCCTTTGGTCCGTTGTGATCGTGATAGGCGACGATGCGCCGTCCCCGAAGCGGGACGGCATGAATATCCATCAGCTGCTTCAGACGTCTTGTGTCCTCAGCCGCCAGAACATCCGCGTCGCGCAGTATGTCGAGAGCGCGCAGCGTGATGTCACGCGCGTTGCCCAAAGGGGTTGCAATGAAGTAAAGTCCGGGCGCCAATGGAACGTTCGGCTGCGCCGTGCTCACCGGAGCGCCTGCGATTTACTTGGGCGTTGTTTCTGCATAGGGTCCCGCCAATTGATTTGCCCGAGGAGAATACACGATGGTGGCTGTTTTCGCGTTTCGCCGCAAGGTGCTGGCCTGGACAGCCACGTTCCTGGCCTTGTTGGCATTGAGCGCTTGCGACGTGCCGCTGCCGGGCGGTGGCGGTCCATTGATCAACACGAACAAGGCCGTGCCTGTCGCCCTGCTGGTTCCGAAGAGTTCGCCGTCAGCCGGTGCTATCGCAAGATCGCTTGAGAACGCGGCCTGGCTTGCCGTCAACGACCTCGGCGATGTCGAAATCGATCTCAAGGTTTACGACACGCGGGGAACGCCCGAAGGCGCGGCGCGTGCGGCCAGTCAGGCGTTGTCGGAGGGCGCTCGAATCTTCCTTGGCCCACTCTTTGCCGAAAATGCCGGCGCGGTGGGTCAGGTCGCGGCGGGTCGCAACGTGAACGTGCTGTCCTTCTCCAACAATCCCGCCGTCGCAGGCGGCAATGTTTTTCTACTGGGGAGCACGTTCCAATCGAGCGCCAATCGATTGATGCAATACGCAGTCAACCGCGGCAGGGGCAGCGTCTTCGTCATCCACGCCGATGACCCGGCAGAACGTATCGGCGCAGATGCCATCAGGCGCGCGGCCGAACGCAGCGGTGGCCGCGTGGCAGGCGTCTCATCCTTTCCGCTCTCGCAGCGTGGCGTAGTCAATGCCGTGCCCGCGATTTCGCGTGATTTTCGCGGCTCCGGCGCTCAAAGCATCTTCGTCACGTCAGGAAACGCGGGCGCTCTTCCATTCCTTGCCGAGCTCTTGCCAGAGAATGGCATCACTCCGGAAAACGCCCAATTCATCGGCCTGCAACGGCTCGACATTCCATCGAGCGCTTTGTCCCTGAAAGGCTTGCAGGGCGCATGGTTTGCCACACCCTCCCCGGCACTGGTACAGCAGTTCAACAACCGCTACCAAGCTGCATACGGCGCGCAACCCAACGCCTTGGCCGGCTTGGCCTATGACGGGATCGCGGCCATCGGTGCCCTTGTCGCCCGGGGCAACGCCAATGCGCTGACGACGAGTGCTTTGACCCAATCGGCAGGTTTTGCTGGCGTGAACGGTCCTTTCCGGCTTCTCCCGAACGGCACAAACGAACGCGGAATGGCAGTGGCCCAGATCCGGAACAACCAGGTGATAGTGATTGACCCCGCACCAAGAAGCTTTGGCGGCGCCGGTTTCTGAATCGGCGCGCGTCACCAAAGACCCGGACTTTCCGGACCTCCGTCTTGCGCAGAGCGACATTTTCGATGCCGACGTCGTGTTCGACGCGATTTACGCCTCGGCGGCCAATTCAGAGCCTGGCGAGATCCGCACCGTGGCGATCAATGCCCTGCGCGACGCGGTGGCAACAGGTCGCGAGACGATTGCGCTGGCAATTGAAACCCATCCCCTTTGCGCGCGAGATGCGGTCCGGGCCTACAGCTTTCTGACGGACGAAATTGTCACGACGATCTTCCGCGTGGCGTCGGAACTGGTGCATCCCAACCCCAACCCGACGGAAGGCGAACGCCTCGCCATCCTGGCCGTTGGCGGCTATGGGCGCGGCGAGATGGCACCGCATTCGGATGTCGATTTGTTGTTCCTCATGCCATGGAAGGTTACACCTTGGGCCGAAAGCCTGATCGAGAGCATGCTTTACATGTTCTGGGACCTGCATCTCAAAGTCGGTCATGCCTCGCGCACCGTGAAAGACTGCATTCGGTTGGGGCGCGAGGATTACACCATCCGCACAGCACTTCTGGAACACCGGTTCCTTGTCGGAGACCGGGACATCGGCGCAACGCTGGATGCGAAACTGACCTCGGATCTGTTCAAGAACACCGCCTCCGATTTCATCGAAGCCAAGCTTGAAGAGCGCAGCGCGCGGCACAAGAAACAAGGCGGGCAACGATATCTCGTCGAGCCAAACGTCAAAGAAGGCAAGGGTGGTCTACGCGACCTGCAGACTCTCTTCTGGATCGGCAAGTACATTCACCGGGTTGGCGACGCCGCGGAACTCGTGAAGCTGGGCCTGTTCCGGCAGGAGGAATACGATCGTTTCCTTGCGGCCGAGACCTTTCTGATGGCGGTACGCAACCATCTTCATCTGGTTTCAGATCGCGCCATGGACCAGTTGACCTTCGACATGCAGGTCGAGATTGCCGCCCGGTTAAAATATTCCGACAAGGGTGGACGGCGCGCGGTCGAACACTTCATGCAGGATTACTTCCGGCACGCGACGGAAGTGGGCGAAGTCACGCGGATTTTTCTGACCGCGCTAGAAGCAAAGCATGTCAAGCAGGCACCTTCGCTGGTCACGTTCTTTCAGCGTCGAAAACCCGTTAAAAAAGGGTTCGAGGTGCGCCAAAACCGGCTGAGTATCGCGCGTCCAAAGACGTTCTTCGAAGACAAGATGAACATTCTACGCCTCTTTGAAGAGGCGTTGCGCACCGGATATCTGATCCACCCCGATGCGATGCGGCTGGTCACCGCAAATCTCGATCTGATCGACGATGATATGCGGAACTCGCGGGAGGCGAACCGTATCTTTCTTGACCTGCTTTTGAAGCACGGCAACCCGGAGCGTGCGTTGAGGCGCATGAACGAATTGCGTGTCCTTGCCGCCTTCATTCCAGAATTCAAGCCCATCGTGGCGATGATGCAATTCAATATGTATCACCACTACACTGTGGACGAGCACATCATTCAGTGCATTTCCACGCTGGCTCAGATTGAGCGCGAGGAGCTTAAGGAATCGCTTCCCATAGCCAGCCGGATTCTGAGGGATGGCGTGAACAGGAAGGTTCTCTACACCGCCCTTATGCTCCACGATATCGGCAAGGGCCGGGATGAGGATCACTCCGTTCTGGGTGCCAAGATCGCCCGAAGGGTTGCGCCACGGCTGGGGCTGAAGAAATCAGAAGCTGAAACTGTTGAATGGCTGGTGCGCTATCATCTACTGATGTCGGACATGGCGCAGAAACGCGACATTTCGGAACCGCGCACCATCCGCGATTTCGCCAAGGCCGTGAAGACCAAGGAGCGTCTCGATCTGCTGACCGTTCTGACTGTCTGCGACATTCGCGGTGTGGGACCCGGAACTTGGAACAACTGGAAAGCCGAGCTTCTTCGTTCGCTTTATCGTGTGACCGCAAGTGCATTGGAGCACGGGCTGGAAGCCGTCAACCGCGACAGCCAGGAGGCTGAGGCGAAGCGGGCACTTCGAGCCGCGCTTTTGGACTGGGACACGAAGGACTTGCGACGCGAGACGTCTCGCCATTATGGAACGTATTGGCAGGGGCTTCCCACGGCGACCCACGTGTGTTCGCCGACCTCCTAAAGGACGTCTCGAACACCGAAATCCGGCTGGACCTGAAACCTGACGACGATCGCGACGCAACACGCATCTGTTTCGCACTCGCCGATCATCCCGGTATCTTTTCGCGCCTCGCCGGTGCGCTGGCACTTGTTGGTGCGAACGTTGTCGATGCGCGGACTTATACCTCGTCCGATGGGTACGCCACGGCTGTCTTCTGGGTGCAGGACAGCGAGGACGCGCCTTACGAGGCAAGCCGCCTGCCCCGCCTGAAGTCAACCATCGAGAAGACGCTTCTTGGCGAAGTGCTACCGCGTATTTCCCTTGTCGATCGCGACCGGATGAAGAAGCGAGAACGGGCTTTCAATGTGCCGACATCGGTCGCCTTCGACAATGATGGGTCCGATATCTTCACCATCATCGAGGTCGATACGCGCGACCGCCCCGGGTTGCTGTACGATCTCACGCGCACGCTGTCCGAGGCGAACGTGATCATCAACAGCGCCGTCATCGCGACCTACGGCGAGCAGGTTGTCGACACGTTCTACGTCAAGGACATGTTCGGGCTGAAGTTCCACTCCAAGTCCAAGCAACGAGCTCTGGAGCACAAACTGCGCAATGCCATCACAGCCGGGGTGGAAAGGGCGCGCCGCGAATGAAGCAGTCAATGTTGTGAGTGGGATACGGCTGATTTCCGGGGTGCTGACGGTCGGTGTTTGGACGCTTCTGTCCCGCATCCTCGGCTTTGTGCGTGATATTCTGATCGCCGCATGGCTGGGAACGGGACCCGTTGCCGAAGCGTTTCTTGTCGCGTTCGCCTTACCGAATATGTTCCGACGCTTCTTTGCCGAGGGCGCGTTCAACATGGCCTTCGTGCCAATGTTCTCGAAAAAGCTGGAGGCAGAGGCCGACGCTCGCAGCTTCGCGCAAAATGCTCTCGCTGCCTTGGCTCTCGTCCTGATCGTCTTTACGGTATTGGCCACAATCTTCATGCCTTGGTTGGTCCTTGCCATGGCAAGCGGTTTTCGCGGGGACGAGCGGTTCGACATCGCAGTGACGCTTGGGCGCATCGTCTTCGTCTATATCTTCTTCATCTCGCTCGCTGCCCTCTTCTCTGGCGTTCTGAATGCCAGCGGTCGCTTCATGGCTGCCGCCGCGGCCCCTGTGCTCTTGAACGTCATTCTGATTGGCAGTCTCTTGCTGGCTGAGGCCGGGGTCGGCGGTTCTTTGATCGGCGACGCCACAGGTGCCCGCCACGGTACGCTTCTGTCTTACGGCGTGGTCCTTGCCGGTCTCGCGCAGCTTGCCCTTGTCTGGTGGGCGGCAGCACGTGCCGGTTACACCCTCCGCCCGGCCTTGCCCCGGCCATCGCCGGAGCTGAAACGGCTGTTGATCATTGCCGCACCTGCTGCGCTGGCTGGCGGCGTGGTGCAGATCAACCTCCTCATCGGTCGCCAGGTGGCGAGCTTCTTCGACGGGGCGGTCGCCTGGCTGTCCTACGCCGACCGGCTGTACCAGTTGCCGCTGGGCGTGGTGGGGATTGCGATCGGAATAGTCCTTTTACCGGATCTGTCACGAAAATTGCAGGCCGCGGATACAGCAGGCAGCCGTGCTGCCCTGTCGCGCGCGACCGAAATGTCGCTGGCCTTCGCCATTCCCTCGGCGGTTGCCCTTGCGGTCATTCCGGGCACGCTTGTCGCCGGGCTTTTCGAACGTGGGGCGTTTGACGCGGAGGACACCACGGCAACAGCTCTGGCCTGTGCCATTTACGGTTTGGGACTGCCAGCATTCGTGATGCAGAAGGTCCTGCAGCCGCTCTACTTTGCACGCGAAGATACCCGCCGGCCTTTCTACTACGCGGCCGTCGCCATGGTGATCAACGCGAGCGTCGCGGTTGGCCTTATGGCCTGGCTTGGCTATATCGCTGCTGCCATCGGCACGACCGTTGCGGGTTGGGGCATGCTTGCGCTTCTCTGGAATGGATCCCGCGGGATGGGGGATGCCGCAGAACTCGATCCAACCACCGGCCCACGTATCCTTCGGATCGCAGCCGCAGCACTCTTGATGGGAGCGGCGCTCTGGCTCTGCGACCGATTTCTTCTCGCAAGTATAACATCAGCGCAGTTGGCGAAGGTCGGACTTCTCTGCCTGATCGGCGTTGCAAGTTACGCGGCCATCGGCCTGGCTCTGAAAGCCTTCACATCTGCAGAACTGCGGAGCGTCTTCCGCCGCTGACGGGACCTCGGGCTTTACGCCTACCCTAGCGCTGCCGCATCCGGTCAAGAAACCGGCGGAATGCGCCCGGCACCAGCGCAGGTGTCAGAACAAACCCAAAGATGAAGCCCGCTAGCTCTGCCACCCAGTCCCAGCCTACGTCGAAAAAGATACCAAAAAACAACTGGATACCCAGCAAGAAGCCGATCAGAGAGAAGGCCTGCCACTCGTTTTGGCCCATCGATTTGAACCGCACCCACAGGATGAAAGAGTAAGCTCCAATCAACCCGTAAACGCTAGGAAACCCACCAACCAAAGGTCGGTCGTCGCCCACAAGACCGGCATAGATCACCGCACCGAAAACGCCGCAGGCAAAGAACAGGACGATCACGGCGAGATTGCCGAACACCTCGCCCACCAGCTTCCCGAGTGCCAAGAGAAACACGATGACAAACGCCGCATGCGTGAAGCCGAGATGCACGAAAGGATAGGTAACGAACCGTTTCAGTTCCGCCGAGCCCCAATTGCCCGTCTCAATGAGCCAGGCCAAGAGCGGCGAAAAGAAGGAAAACTCTTGGATCGCTTCCAACCGCCAGCCAATCGCCTCCGGTCCGCCAAGCCAGCCGCGTGCCCCCAGCGTCAGCAGCAATTCCACCGCGAAGATCGCCAGTGCCAGCGCCACCACAGCGGGCGGCAGCGTGTTGAACAAAGGTTGCGCGTAATCGTCGTCTGACATGGCATTTCCTTGACGGGCTTCGTCCCTCTCGGTAAGCCGCGCGAACGTGAAAATCCAGAGGACCTTCGGTGATGACGGCCAGTTCCTTCACCCCGCGTGTGTTTTCGGGCATCCAGCCTTCGGGTGGCCTGACGCTCGGCAATTATCTCGGTGCCCTGAAGCGCTTCGTCGACATGCAAAATGCAGGCACGCATGAATGCGTTTTCTGCGTCGTCGACCTCCACGCGATCACAGTCTGGCAGGATCCCGCAGCGCTCACCCGGCAGACCCGGGAGATCGCGGCGGCCTTCATTGCCGCCGGCATCGATACCGACCGTGCGATCCTCTTCAATCAAAGTCAGGCGCCGGAACACGCGCAGCTTGGCTGGCTCTTCAGTTGCGTCGCGCGGATGGGCTGGATGCGGCGGATGACGCAGTGGAAGGACAAGGCGGGCAAGAATTCGGAAGAGGCCTCGCTCGGCCTTTTTGCCTATCCGGCGCTGATGGCAGCCGACATCCTCGTGCATCACGCGACGCATGTGCCGGTCGGCGACGATCAGAAGCAGCACCTTGAACTGACCCGCGATGTCGCGGCGAAGTTCAACCACGACTACGGGGTTGATTTCTTCCCGATCACCGAACCCGTGATCGGCGGTCCGGCCGCGCGTGTGATGAGTTTGCGCGATGGCACCAAAAAGATGTCGAAAAGCGATCCGTCCGACATGAGCCGGATCAACCTTTCCGACGACGCCGATGCGATTGCGCAGAAGTTCCGCAAGGCTCGGACCGATCCGGAGCCGTTGCCGGGCACATATGACGGTCTGAAAAACCGGCCCGAAGCGCGCAACCTCGTCGATATCCTCGCCGCGTTACAAGGCCGCACACCGGACGACGTGATGCGGGAAGTGGCAGGGCAAGGCTGGGGACAGTTCAAACCGCACCTCGCCGAGGTTGCCGTTGAAACCATAGGACCGATCACGGCGGAGATGAACCGACTTCTGGCAGAACCGGACGAGATCGACCGCATCCTCAGCGCAGGTGCGGCGCGCGCTAGTGAAATCGCAGCCCCGATCCTGGCAAAGACCTTCGATATCATGGGCATGGTTCGACAGGGCTGAGCGCGCCTTCAGGCGGCCAACCCACCTGACCCCCAGTGTCGCCTGCGCCGCAGGCGCGCCGTCCGGTCGAACCAGTTCAAAGCGGCAATTCGGTCGTGGCTTTCACCTCTTTCAACACGAAGCTCGACTGCACCGACCGAACGTAAGGGCTGCGCAAAAGATGCCGCGACTGAAATGCCTCGTAGGCCTCTACATCCTTTACCCGAATTTTAACGATGTAATCCGCAAGGCCCGAGACCTTGTGACATTCCTGGATCTCCGGATGCGTCTCCACAAGGCGCGTAAACGCCAGAACAGCCTCTTCCGAGTGATCTTCCAGCGTCACATGCGCGAGAATGCATAAGCTCGCCCCGACCTTCCGCGGATCGAGGACAGCCACGCGGCGGCGGATCACTCCGGCCTGTTCCAGGTCGTTGACTCGCCGCCAGATGGTGGACTGCGCAGCGCCAAGTCTTTCCGACAAGGCTGCAAGCGACAGCGACGCATCGCGTTGAAGCTGAGCGAGGATTCTGGCATCTATGTCAGATATTTTCATTATTCTCTGAATTCCGGGTTATTTTTTCAAATTACATCAAAACATCGTCGTTTGAAACAAGTATTTGCGGGCATTCAGGGTAATCCTTCTGGAGTAGGAGGCACAGCATGCCCTATGCTTCGAAACTCGCAGGGCCGGATGGCCGCTTTTTCTACGACGCCGAAGAAACCGATGTCTGGCGCACACTGTTCCTCCGCCAAATGCAGGCGCTGAGCGATTTCGCCTGCCGCGCTTACCTCGACGGCCAAGCACAACTCGGCTTCACACCCGACGCCGTCCCGCAAGTAAGTGACGTAGATGCCCGCCTCGGAGCACTTACGGGTGCAGGTGTCGAACCTGTCGCTGCGTTGATCCCCCAGGACGCTTTCTCGACCTTGCTAAAGCACCGTCGTTTCCCTGTGGCGACGTTCATCCGCCGTCGCGAACACCTGGATTACATCGAAGAACCGGACATCTTTCACGAAGTTTTCGGACACTGCCCGATGCTCTGTCATCCGGACCTCTGCAAGTTCATGGAACAGTTTGGCGAACTGGCGCTCTCTCTTCCGAAAGACGATGTGAGACGGCTGTTCCGGCTCTGGTGGTTCACGGTGGAGTTCGGCCTGATCCACGAAGACGGTCAACTCAAAGCCTTCGGCGCTGGTATCATGTCCTCCCCCTCCGAACTTTCACATGCAGCCAATGGCAACGCAGAGGTTCTTCCGTTCGATCTGCTGACCATCTTCCGCACCGATTACCGGATCGACATCGTGCAACCGGTCTACTTCGCGATTGACAGCTTTGAACAACTCGGCTCCGCGCTTAATACCGACATTCCGGCATTGCTGGCGAAAGCCGGTGACAGGGGCGATTTGCCGCGCCGGTTCGTTGCGGCAGCCTGAAACTCCCGACGGAACTCGTCACGAGTACACTCCGAAATGTCCCGGCCAACAATCCACCGCAGGCGACCTGCGCCCCTCATCCTCCGACAAGCAGCCCCTCCTCATACTGATAGCGCTGCCGCGCTTGCCACGGGTGCCTTGCAAGGCTAGGTAACGACGTCCACGAGAGGGGAAATCCATGCCCGAAGACCTGATCAATTCCTTCATGACGGGACCGGACGAGAATGGCCGGTTCGGCCAATTTGGTGGCCGTTTCGTAAGCGAGACACTGATGCCTCTGATTCTCGATCTGGAGGCCGAATACGAGAACGCGAAAACCGATCAGAGCTTCTGGGACCAGATGGATTTCCTCTGGAAGCACTATGTCGGCCGCCCCTCGCCGCTCTACTTCGCCGAACGCCTGACCGAACGGCTCGGCGGCGCAAAGATCTACATGAAGCGCGACGAGTTGAACCATACCGGCGCGCACAAGATCAACAATGTTCTTGGTCAGATCATCCTGGCCCGCCGCATGGGCAAGACCCGGATCATCGCCGAAACGGGCGCCGGGCAGCATGGCGTTGCCACTGCGACGGTCTGCGCGAAATTTGGTTTGAAATGCGTGGTCTACATGGGCGCCCACGACGTGGAGCGGCAAAAACCCAACGTGTTTCGCATGAAGCTTCTGGGCGCCGAAGTCGTCCCGGTGACCAGCGGTCGCGGCACCCTGAAAGATGCCATGAACGACGCATTGCGCGACTGGGTGACGAATGTGCGCGACACTTTCTATTGCATCGGCACAGTCGCAGGGCCCCACCCCTACCCGGCCATGGTCCGCGATTTTCAGGCGATCATCGGCAAGGAAACCAAAGCCCAGATGATGGAGGCGGAGGGCCGTCTGCCCGACACGATCATCGCGGCGATAGGGGGCGGATCGAACGCGATGGGCCTGTTCTACCCGTTCCTCGACGACAAGGACGTGCAGATCATCGGCGTCGAAGCCGGTGGCAAGGGCGTGAACGAGAAGATGGAGCACTGTGCTTCGCTGACTGGCGGCCGGCCTGGTGTGCTGCACGGGAACCGCACCTACCTTCTGCAGGATGACGACGGACAGATCCTTGAGGGCTTTTCGATCTCGGCTGGCTTGGATTATCCCGGGATCGGCCCCGAACACTCGTGGCTGAACGATATCGGGCGGGCAAAGTACGTGTCGATCACCGACGTCGAAGCGCTCGCCGCGTTCCAGCTCAGTTGTGAAACGGAAGGCATTATTCCGGCACTCGAGCCAAGCCACGCCTTGGCGCATGTCACCAAGATCGCGCCTGACCTGCCGGAAGATCACATCATCTGCATGAACATGTGCGGTCGCGGCGACAAAGACATCTTCACCGTCGCCAAGGCGCTCGGCTGGGATATGGCGGAAGCGGATTAAACGCTCGGCAAATAGCCGAAAACGTGCTCCACGCCATCCGCACCGCGATACCGCCAACGGGCGGCAACGAGCTGAAACCGACGCTCAGGCGCTGCATCCTGCTCGTTCAAAAGGCGCACGCGCCAAGCGCCGTCCACCCGCAATTTTTGACGGATCGCGCCCATGGCCGCAGCGCCTTTCGGCGACTTCGGATCGAGCTTCTTAAGCTGGACCTTGGCCTGCAATCGCTGCAGCAGGGCGATCGTGGCCGCTTGTCGGCGCCCCGGAAACACCACTTCGATCTCTTTCTCGCCAAGAAAGCCACGAAGAACCAGGTCGCCCAGTGGTGTTCGTCTGCGTTGCGGCGTGATTTCGACGTCAATCGGCACTGTCCCGGATCGGAAATGAAGAGCATCCTCCCGATAATCGATGCGGTCCTGAATGGCCTTCTGGCGGATCGGTTGCAGCATATGTGCACCTCGTGGAAAGGGATTCTCCTGCGACCCTTCTAGAATGCCTTTCCTCCAAAACCCTTAACGCCGACCCTCCCAAAGCCACGCGCCCAGGGCGAAAAACGAGGCGAGTAGCAACATCGCCCAGGCAGGCAGCAAAGGTGAAATACGGATATCCGCCGTCAGATATGCCTCCCGCGGAACGATCCCCAACCACCCGCGCCCGGCGGCTGGTCGACCTTCCCGGACGCGCCGAATATCCGGCATCAGCTCTGCCAAACGGGCGACACCGCCCCTGGTCCCATCGACCGCATCGCCCAGAATGCTTTCGGTCGCGAGTGTCTCCTCGAACTCCTTCGGAGCCGCAGGGCCCAGTGCCACGACGCTTTCAAGATCGCCTTCCTTCAACCGGTAAAGTCCCATCTCAGGGCCTGTCCAGATCGCCGAGAACCGCCCAGGCGAGACCTCTTCCAGCGGCACGAGAGTTACAACACCGTCCGGCCCGGTGATCTCCACATCGCCAACGGTTTCGCCCAAGCTCCGGCGCGTCAATGTCATGGTCTGACCCTCGGCCGCGGCGGTCAGCGCCTCCTCCTCTAGGTCCGGTTCCTTCATCATCCAGTGCGCCAGGCGTCGCAACAATTCGAGCTGTGGCCCACCGCCCTCGAACCCGCGTGACCAGAGCCACGCATGGTCGGACGCCAACAAAGCCACCCGGCCTTCGCCGACCCGATCCAACATCAAGAGCGGCGCTTCGTCCGGCCCTTGCATGATTGTATCGCCCCGCTCTGCCGCGACATCGACGATCCGCATCCACCGGCCCCAGGGCACTTCAGCGTCCTCCCCCTCCACCGGGAGCGGGGCCAGACCTTCTGTCACAGGATGGCGCTGCCCCAGTTCGGTGACGGTGGGAAGGAATAGTTCTTCACGCACCCGCCCGCTTGGTGCGGCTGGCAAAATCTCCGACAGCGGCGAACGATAGATCGATTCCGCACTGGCAAAGTCTGGACCGGCCGCAACCAGCAACGCGCCCCCGTCCGTCACGTATTGCCGCACGTTATCAAGATAGAGCGACGGCAGAATGCCGCGCCGCTTGTAGCGATCGAAGATGATCAGATCGAATTCGTCGATCTTGTCGAGAAACAGCTCCCGCGTCGGAAAGGCGATCAGGCTGAGCTCGTTCACCGGCACACCGTCCTGCTTTTCCGGTGGTCGCAGAATGGTAAAATGCACAAGATCCACAGAGGCATCCGACTTCAAGAGGTTACGCCACGTCCGCTCTCCGGCATGCGGTTCGCCAGACACCAGGAGCACGCGCAGCCGGTCCCGAACACCGTTGATCTGAACCACGGCGGCATTGTTGCGCGTCGTCAGCTCGCCTGCCGCTTCCGGGACGGTGAACTGGATCACGTTCATACCCCCGTGCTGTAGCGTCACCGGCAGTTCGAGATCTTCGCCCGTGGGCACGCTGAATCGCTGCGGTTCACCGCCGTCCACCGCAATCTCTATCTCCGCCTCCGAGGGGAGGTCCGGAACCGCACCTTGATCCTCGATCCGAAGCGTCAGGGTGACCGGTTCGCCAATGATCGCGAAGGCGGGCGCATTCTGCACCATCAGACGGCGATCCCAGTCGTCCTCTGTCCCCGTCAGGATCAGGTGCATCGGACTCGGCATCTCCGGCAGGCGCGTGATGTCGTGAACCTGTCCGTCACTCAACAAAAACGTCCCGGCAAGCCGCGCCCGTGGCTCATCTGCCATGGCTTCGGTCAGCGCTTCCATCAGAAGCGTCCCCCGGTTGCCGTCGGCATCCCCCATCCGAGCGATCCGCAGTTCGGTGTTCGCAAGGCCCGCGATCTCCGCCTCTATCCCCGCCACTGCGTTCGCGATCTGGTCCGGCCTCACATCGATCCCCTGGCTGGCACTTTCGTCGACAACCAGAAGCACGATGTCTGTCAGTAATTCACGATCCTCGATCTGTAGCGACGGGTTGGCGATGGCAAGCAGCAGTGTGCCCAGCGCCAGCCCCCGCAACCACCAGCCCGACAATCTGCGAGCGGTCGCCAGACCAACAAACACAACAGAGAACGCCATCCCGGCCCAAAGGACCGGCCAGGGCAGAAGTGGGTCGAAAATGAGTGTCCCGGTCTCAATCATGCGTTAGCCCTGCCACCATCGGCCCCAGAACACTCCGGGGAAGGCGCGCGCCGGCGCAATACATGGTGTCGGGCGCAGCCCGTCATTGACCCAACCTGTCGAGCAAGGCCGGCACGTGGACCTGGTCCGATTTGTAGTTCCCCGTCAGCACATGCATGATCAGATTCACGCCGAAGCGATATGCGATCTCCCTCTGGCGTTCACCGGCAAAGCCGCGTCCCACCGGATACATCGGCGCTCCCCGCACATCGACGGCCCAGGCGGCGGCCCAGTCGTTGCCGCCGATCACCACCGGTGTCACGTTGTCGTTGAGATTCCGAAACGGCATTCCCTCAGCGCGTTCCGCATCCTTAGGCGCCGCTTCGACCCAGACATCCCGGCTTACAAAACGTCCCGGGAAATCCTGCAACAAGTAGAACGTTCGGGTCAGCACATGGTCGGACGGGATCGGCTCCAGGGGCGGAATGTCTAACGGAAGGGCCAGTTGTTGCAACCGCCGCCCGTTGGGCGTTGCAGTACTGAAGCCGGATGTAGAGGCATCGCGCGTATCGAACAGAATCATGCCACCGGTACGCAAATATCGGTTGAGCCGCGCATAAGCATCCGCCGAAGGCCGCGGCTGGCTTTCACCGACCGGCCAATAGAGGAACGGATAGACGGACAGTTCATCCATCTCGAGATCCACGCCAACCGGCTCGACCGGCTCGATGGAGGTGCGCCGGAACAGCACTTGGGACAAGCCTCGCAATCCGGCTTCGGATTTTTGATCAAGGCTTGAATCGCCGGTGACGACGTAACCCAGACGAACCTCTGACGTTGCTGCCAGAAGGCGTTCGATGTCCTGCTCTTCGCCTTGTGCCTGCGCTTCGGGCGCGGCAAGCAGAACCGCAAGCGCAAGTGCGGCCGTCGCGCCGGTCAGGCGTCCGGAGAGCGCCAGAGCGGCCAGTATGTCGACCATCAGAGCCGCAAGCGCCAGCGTCAAGGCAAGGCCTGCCAGCGGCGTTTCCTCCTGGATCGCGAAGCCTTCCACGGTCACATCGGCGGGCCAGACAGCGGGGGCAAGCGTTGCGTCCCGGTCGAGGACATTGAGCGCAATCCGCCGGTTTTCGCCCGAGTAAAGACCGGGCGGCAGGTCCGGCCCGGGCGGTTCTTCGGCCAGGCGCTCTCCCGAAACCCCGGGCAATGTTCCGGCGTCTACGATTTCACCGAACCCGTTCAGCGTTTCGTCCAGCGTCCATGTCGTCCCTTCTAGGTCTTCTGCCGACAAGGCAGAGGCACGGGTGGACACTGCCAAACGCTCCAGCAACTGCACGAACAGCCCTGACAGCGGCAATGTCGACCAATCTGCGTTGGCGGTTACATGAAACAGCACCACTTGTCCCTGATCCAGCCGCTTCCGCGTCACCAGCGGCGTGCCATCTGCAAGGGCGGCAATCGTGCGTTCCGCAAGCGTCGGGTCTGGCTGCGCCATGACCTGGCTGGACACGGTCACATCTTCTGGGACGGCAAGGCCAAAAAACGGGCTTTCCGGGCTGAATTGACGGACAGCCTTTGGCTCTCCCCAACTCATCGCCCCACCCACGGTGCGCCCTCCGGCACGAAGTCGCACCGGCATCAGAACATCTTCCTCATCCCGACCGAAATCCGAGGCCGCCAGCCGCGGACCAGCAAAACGCAAGAGCAGACCACCTTTTCGGACCCACTCTTCCAGCGCGTCATTCTCTGCTTCCGCCAGCGTGACGATATCGGCAAGCACAACCACATCCGGATTGGCCAAAACGATATCGTTGATGGCCCCATCGATAAGATCGGCCGTGTCGACCAAAGCCTGTTCGAGGTAATGCGTCGGAGAAAGAAGTTGCAGCCCCTCACGTTCCTCCCGCGCCGAAAGCACCGCCACTTCACGCCGCCGCAGACTGTCATCGGTCAGTGAAACGGCACCTGCCGACCGAACGCCCTCGATCTCGAACCGCGACACTCGGTTTCTGAGTTCCGCCGGCAAGGCGAGCGTCCCCGTTCCTGCCACTTCACCTGCGGGCAGATCGATGTCGAGCCGTGACAACTGCCGCGGTGTGCCGGTCGGATCAAGACCATGGGCCGAGACGCCAACAACCGCATCGGAACCACCGCGAGACCGCACCACCTCGATTTCGATATTGCCATCCACAAAGCTTGCAGGCTTTACCCCAAGCACCGGGCGCGGGCTTTCAAACACCGTTACCGTGCCACGGTTCTGCAAAGCGGCCAGGGCCGCGCCGCGCCAATCATGGGCCAAACCGTCCGACAACCAGAACGTCTCGAACGCGCCGTCAAGTCCCTCTGCCCAAGCGATAATTTCTTCACCATCGGGCAACCAGGCCTCCGGGCGAACTCCAGGAAGCTGCGACGCAATCGCATCGGCGGCGCGAAACCCGAGTTCCCCGTCGGCCGGTATATCGGTCAGTGATACAAGGGCCGTCTCACGCCCGGCCTGCCCCGCTTCATCCAAGAGGACTTCGATCCGGTCGGTACGCTGTGACCAATTCTGCGCTTCCGCCCAGCCACCTTCGACCAGCACCAAGAGCGGTCCGTTACCACTCGTTTCCGGCTTTGGGTTCAGAATCGGCCCCGCGAACCCGATGATCGCCGCCGCGATTGCGATGGTCCTGAGAAGCAGGAGCCACCATGGCGTCCGGTCTGTCTGTGTCTCGTCATCCGTCAGGCCCAGCAGAAGTGCCACACCCGGGAACATGCGCCGGATGGGAGCAGGCGGCATGGCACGAAGGAGCAGCCACAGGATCGGCAGCAGCAAAAGGCCGGCCAACAGCCACGGCGCGGCAAAACCGACAGGACCAATGGACCACATCAGTCAGACCCCTTTTCGTTCAGTGAACCGCTCAATGC
>CAJHYE010000617.1_pt1 | contig 20778 bp, 20 predicted proteins | sample 9198651 | NCBI WGS metagenome assembly CAJHYE01 (sample SAMEA7708366, study PRJEB35096) | sediment metagenome | biome: marine neritic benthic zone biome [ENVO:01000025]; feature: sediment [ENVO:00002007]; material: shallow marine sediment [ENVO:03000034] sea grass bed [ENVO_01000059] ...
GCGGTTTCCCAGAATTTCTGGTCGTCCTCGCCCATGCCATCCGCCTTGGCCTTCTTGATCTGGTCCATCCCGTCGCGGCGTACATTGCGCACCGCAACGCGGGCACTCTCGGCATACTGACCGGCAACTTTGGCCAATTCACGGCGGCGCTCTTCGTTGAGCTCCGGGATCGGCAGCATGATGATCGTACCGTTGAGTTGAGGGTTGATCCCCAGCCCACTCTCCCTGATGGCCTTTTCGGCCGCACCTACCAGCGACTTGTCCCAGATGTTGACCGTAACCATGCGCGACTCTGGCACATTCACTGTTCCAACCTGGTTGATCGGCGTCAGCGCACCGTAAGCATCCACCATCACCGGTTCCAGCATTGCAGCCGATGCACGCCCTGTCCGGAGCGAGGCAAAATCGGTCCTAAGGCTCGCAAAGGCCCCTTCCATCCGCCGCTCAAGATCGTCCATATCGAGTTCGAAATCGTCCGTCATAGCCCGTCCGCCCGTTCGTCCAACCCGTTTCTTTGCTGGTTTCTGCTTCTATATCTTGAGTTTGTGGCGATTGTATAGAGCGCGTGTGGCCGTGCCGTGCAGAGCAGAAGCTGGGAAGATTTTCGGCATCCGTTAAGGCCGCGATAATCCTTCCCGCATTATCTCGCCGTCGGGGGGATACAAATCGGGACACCACATATGAAACGTTTTCTTTTCTCGTCCGCCGTAGCACTCACATTCGGAAGCACAGCGCACGCCGCCGATTATCTTGAAGTGATGAACATCTTTCTCGACGATGAAGTGCGCGGCTGGGCTCAGTCCGACACGCTAACATCCGCGATCGAGGCCCAGAACGCCATCACCAGCGGTTACTCGCAGGATGACATCGATGCGCTCGACACGAACTGGCGGTCTTCGGTCGAAAATCCCGGTGACCCGCTCATTTCGAGCGTGCTTGGGAACGCGGCGTCGGAATTCCTGCGCAGCCAGGTCGACGGCTCCTATGGTCTGATCACGGAGGTTTTCATCATGGATGCCCGTGGCCTGAATGTCGCGGCCAGTGACGTGACTTCTGATTACTGGCAGGGCGACGAAGCCAAGTTCACCGAGACATATCCGATGGGTCCAGGTGCAGCGCATTTCTCGGAAATCGAATTCGACGATTCGACGCAAAGCTATCAGGCACAGATCTCGATCACGATCACCGACCCGGACACCGGAAGTCCGATCGGCGCCATGACCGTAGGTGTCACAGCCGACGCCCTCTGAAGATGGCACCCGGCGGCCCGTCCGTCGGGTTCACATCATCTGGCATTCAACACGAGGTGTTGAACGTCCCTGGTAGAGGACGTGCGGGCTGATCTACCATTCTAGGTCAGTTTCTATGCGGTTCCACGCTCCCCGCGGTGGGGCTTCCATACCGCCCATTGCGCGACCGAGACGCTTCGCACGGAGACGTGTTTTGCCACCTCAGAGAGACCCTGCCCGACCAGGCAGGATGAGGCATTGTCGGACGTCGCCCTGACAGGTGCGTCGGTATGTAAGAGGAGAAGACGACCCGACATCACGCGTCCCACGAGCCGCGCCCGGCGGGACGTTTCGGCGTTTACATCCTAACCCTGAACGACCGTCGACCTTCCCTCACCCGAGAGGATCCCTCGGAACCCGCCCGGTTCATCGAGCGAGAACACGATGATCGGCAGCTTGTTGTCGCGCGCCAGCGCGATGGCGGAGGCATCCATCACCTTCAGGTGCTTCTGCAGAACCTCGTCATAAGTGATCCGGTCATACCGCTTGGCATCGGCATGAGCGACCGGGTCCTTGTCATAAACACCATCAACTTTGGTGCCCTTGAAGATCGCCTCACAGGACATCTCGGAAGCGCGCAGCGTCGCTGCTGTATCAGTGGTGAAATAGGGGTTACCGGTCCCGGCAGCAAAAATACAAACCCGCTTCTTCTCAAGGTGGCGAACCGCGCGGCGGCGAATGTAGGGTTCTGCAACCTCGTCCATCCGGATCGCGCTGATGACACGGGTGAAAACACCGACCCCTTCCAGAGCCGATTGCATGGCAAGTGCATTCATCACCGTCGCCAGCATTCCCATGTAATCCGCCGTCGTCCGCTCCATACCCTGGGCCGACCCTGCAAGACCCCGAAAAATGTTGCCGCCCCCGATCACCATGCAGATCTCGACGCCAAGGTCGTGGACCGATTTAACCTCGCGCGCAATGCGTTCGACGGTTGGCGGATGCAACCCGAAGCCCTGATCGCCCATCAGCGCCTCGCCGGAGATTTTCAGCAGCACGCGGCGATAGGCAGTCTCGGTTTCGTCGGTCATCGGCTGGGTCCTTCCGGCGCGTTTTGCAAACGCCGCGAAAATGTCGGAAAACCCGCGTGATGGCAACGAGGAAGGCGATGGGCTTCGACGTCTCAAGTCTCAGTCGCGACGCGCCGGTGCTGATCGCGGGTCCGACCGCCAGCGGCAAGTCCGCGCTGGCGATGGAGATCGCACGCGCCCAGAACCGCGTCATCGTCAATGCCGATGCCTTGCAGGTCTTCGCCGACTGGCGCGTTCTGACCGCCCGCCCGTCCATCGAGGACGAGCAAGCACTGCCGCATGCACTTTACGGCCATGTGCCTGGGACGGAGGCTTATTCTGTCGGGCACTGGCTGCGCGACGTGGCCCCGTTGATCGCCGACCATCCGGTCGTGATCGTCGGCGGCACCGGGCTGTCCTTCACGGCCCTGACCGAAGGGTTGGCCGAAATCCCCGCCACGCCCGACACGGTACGCGCCGAAGCCACAGAACGGATCGTCGAGGCTGGCGCGGAAACGCTTCTCGCCGAACTAGACGCTGCCACTCTGGCCCGGATCGACCAGGCGAACCCGGCGCGCATTCAACGCGCCTGGGAAGTCCTGCGAAGCACCGGCAGGGGCTTGGCCGCCTGGCAGGACGATACGGGGCCACCGCTGGTTCCACTTGCACAGGCCGAACCCCTCCTCATCGACGCCCCGAAAGACTGGCTTACGCCTCGCATCGAACTCCGCTTCGATGTGATGCTGGAGGATGGCGCCCTCGATGAGGCCCGCCGGAACGCGCCGGACTGGACCCCCGAACGACCGTCGGCCAAGGCCATTGGCGCGGCGGAACTGGTGGCTCACGTCAAGGGCGAGATGCCGCTGGAGGCGGCCCGCGAAGCTGCGATTATCGCCACCCGACAATATGCCAAGCGCCAGCGCAGTTGGTTTCGCGCCAAAATGGCGGGCTGGCAGCCGATTGCCGCCCACTCCTACCGGTGAAGTTGCAAAATAGACTTCCATCGACCCTGAAATATAGTTGGGGAGTAAGAGGAGGCAACGCCTCCTCGCGCGAGTTCGCCGCAAGCGGCGAAACTCCCGTTTTTTCATGTCTCAGCCGCCGCGAAAACCCGGCGTCAGTTCGCCTTCAGATACGCCACGAGAATATCGCAGGCCGCTTCCAAGTCGCTCTTCTCGATCATTTCGGTCACCGTGTGGATGTACCGGGTGCCGACCACGATCCCGACCGCGCGTGCTCCTGCCGCGGCTTGCTGCGCGGCGGCACCATCCTGCCCGCCAGAACGAAGCATGGTGCGCTGATAGGGAATCTTTTTCTTTTCGGCCAGTGCCGCAATCTCCGCCACAAGCGCCTTGTCGGCAATGAACGACCCATCACGAATGTGAAGGCCAAAGCCTTTTCCCTGCTCGGTGGTCCGGTCCTGTTCCGGCACGCCCGGTGTGTCGCAGGATAGCGTGGTGTCGATGCCGATGCCGATATCGGGCTTCACTTTATAAGACGCCGTCCGCGCGCCCCTCAGCCCCACCTCTTCCTGCGTTGTGAAAACCACATGGATTTCGGCTTTGGTCTTGGATTTACCAAGGCCCCGAATGGCCTCGATCCCCAGCCAACAGGCAATGCGGTTGTCGAGCGCTTTTGAGACAAGCTTGTCACCCATCTCGAGGAATGGCTCGTCCATCACCACCATGTCGCCGACCTTGACGGCATCCTTGGCTTTGTCGCCGAGGCCGGCATCGACGAAGAATTCATGCGGTTCCGGCACTTTCTTCCGGTCGGCGGGGCTGGCGATATGAACAGGCCTCCCGCCGGGGTTCATCACCGCCTTCAGGTCTCCACCATCGGTGCAAACAAGGACCCGGCGGGAAAAGAGGTTTCGCGGATCGAACCCGCCTACTGCCTGTAAATAAAGAAATCCCTTGTCCGAGATGTGGCTCACCAGAAACCCGATTTCGTCCATATGGCAGAGTAGCATGAACTTCTTGGGGTTTTTCCCGGTGCCCTTGCGGATGCAGTGCAAGGATCCCATTGCATCGGTTTCTACAGTGTCGAAAAGCTTTTCGACCTCCGACAGGATAAGCGCGCGCACGCGTTCCTCATGGCCCGGCACGCCCGGGGTTTCGCAAAGACGGCGGAGGAGATCGATGTTCATGGGGGCTCCTTTTTCAAGCGAAACTCGTGGATTCTTTCTGCGAGTACCAGAAGACTTTAACGAAATGCTTGGAGTTTTCGCGGCATTCCGCTCGTTGTGAGTCTCAGAACCAAGATATCGGCGGCCCTTTGCCTTGCCTTCCTTGCCGCACTCGCGGGCCTGGCACCCGCGTTTCTGGCCCTGCTTCGGGTCGAGCAGGCCTTTGTTGACGCCTATCTCGCCGATCCCGAAAGCGTGATTGCAACCGGTGACACCGCGGCGCGTCTTCATGAACAGATCCGGTTCGGTCTTCTTTCCATGGCCCCGGGGGCACTCGGGCTGTTTTTCGTGCATCTGGCCCTCGCTCTTCTGGCGCGGCGGATAATCGTCTTGCCGTTGCGCACCGTCACGGCGACCCTCGGACGGGTCGGCAGCGGCGATTTCACGGCACCGCCAACGCTGGCGCGCCAGGACGAAATCGGGGAACTCAGTCGCGCCGTCGGGCATATGGCTGCCGAGTTGAACCAGGTGCTGAAAGATGCCAGCACCGGCCGTTCGGCGATTGCAGACAGCGAGGCTCGGTTTCGCGACTTCGCCAATGCCGCCTCGGATTGGTTGTGGGAAACCGATGCCACAGGGCGGATCACATACTTTTCAGGCCGGATCGAAGATATGACCAGTCAGGCCACGCAAGACATCATTGGAACACCGTTGAATGTCCTGATGTCCGTCCGCGGCGCGAGGGACACGACCCGGGACCTTGAACTCGACAGCCGCCGGGCAATCCGCGATCTGGTCTGCACCTACAAAACGCGCGACGGAGATGCGCGATACTGCCGTTTGTCGGGCACGGCCGTCAGCGATGAGGCGGACGTGTTTCAGGGGTACCGTGGGGTTGCGACAGACATCACCGACGAGGTGAAGGCGGAAGAGGCGGCAGAGGCGCTGGCCTTCCACGATCCTCTGACCGGCCTTGCCAACCGGCGCCTGCTCGAAGATCGCATCGCGCAGGCGCTGACGGCACGTGCGGTGACAAAGGGCGGTGTGGCTGTTCTTCATCTCGACCTCGACCGGTTCAAGGCCGTCAACGATGCGTTCGGCTTTGATACAGGCGATGGCGTCCTGCAGGAAGTCGGCGCACGCCTTACAGCACTTGCCGGGCCGCAGGACACCGTCGGTCGGCCAAACGGCGACGAATTTGTCATCGTGCAGGGCGTCGGCGCACAGCCGGAAGCGGCAGAGCATCTGTGTCTCGCCGTTCTCAGCGCCTTGCGCGAGCCGCTCAAGATTGGCGACCAGTGCTTCGAACTGACCGCAAGCCTCGGCTGCGCCATTGCTGATGCGGACGAGACAAACGGGATCAACCTTCTTCGAAATGCGGATGTCGCGATGTACCGCGCCAAGGATGACGGACGCGACACGTATCGCTTCCACGAAACCGCAATGACCACGGCGCTGAAAGCCCGCATGACGATGGAGCGCGATCTGCGGGCGGCAATCTCAGCAGACGCACTTGAGGTGCATTACCAGCCGCTCATGAGTGCAACGACGCACGGCATCTTCGGCTTCGAGGCGATGGTGCGCTGGCCGCGAGCTGGGCACGGCATGGTGTATCCAAGAGATTTCCTGCCGCTCGCCGAAGATACCGGCCTGATCGTGCCCCTGGGAGAGAACATCCTGAACACAGCCTGTCGAACGGCCATGTCCTGGCCTGATCTCCACATCGCTGTGAACCTCTCACAGGTCCACTTCCTGCATGAAAGTCTGTTGCGCACGGTGGTCCGGGTTCTGCGGGAAAGCTGTCTTTCCGCGCATCTTCTCGAGCTTGAGATTACCGAAAGCGCCTTGTTGACAGCAGAAGACACCGCAATTTTTCAGTTCGATGCGCTCCGCGAAATGGGCGTGCGGCTGGTGATGGACAAGTTCGGATCGGGCACATCGTCGCTCCAGCATCTCAGAAGGTTCCGGTTCAACAAACTTAAGCTGGACCGAAGCTTCGTGGCCGGGATCGAACAGGACGCGGATGCAGCCGAGATCACCCGCTCGGTCCTGCAACTGGCGGCGGCCCTTGGCATGGAAACCGCCGCAGACGGGATCACGAGCGAAAAACAGGCAGGTGTGCTGATCGCGCAAGGGTGTCAGCAACTCCAAGGCAAACTATTCGGCAAGGCCCTGACGGCGGAGCGCGCATTCCAGCTTTTGCGCACGCATGGCATCATGCCCGGTGCACCAAAGGCCGAGCGGCATTTATAACGGCCAGAGCAGCGGGATCAGAAGCGACGCAATGATCCCGGTCGAAAGATTGAGCGGCACACCAACTTTCAGAAAATCGCTGAACTTGTAGCCACCCGGCCCGTAGACCAGCATATTCGTCTGATACCCGATGGGAGTCGAAAACGCTGCTGATGCCGCGACCATCACCGCGATGACCAAGGGGCGCGGATCGACCCCGATGGAGTGCGCCAAACCGATGGCAATGGGAGTGACGACAACGGCGACTGCGTTGTTCGAAACAAGCTCGGTCAGGATCGAGGTTAGAAGATAGACTGCCCAGACAATTGCCCAGGGCGGCAGATCGGTGAGAAACGGAGCGATGGCCCCAACGATAAGCCCGATGGCGCCAGTCGCTTCGAGGGCCGCGCCGATGGCAAGCATCGAAAAGATCAGCGCCATAAGCCGCCCATCGATGACCGAAAATGCCTCGTCCGCATCGATGCAGCGGGTCAGAAACAGCACGGCCATGGCAACCACTGCGAGTGCCAGAATGGGGGCGACACCAAGGGCGGCGAGCCCCACGATGCCTGCCAGTGCCAGAAGCGCAATCGGTGCATGTTTCCGCCGGTACGCACGTTCGGTCGGATGGGCGACATTCACCAATCCCGAATCTGCAGCGAGCCTCGCGATATCCTCGGCCCGGCCTTCGAGCAACAGTGTGTCGCCGACGCGGACCACCAGATCGTCAAGCTTGCGCCCGATATTCTGGTTCCGCCGATGCACTGCAAGCGGATAGACACCATAGCGGCGGCGCAGCCGGAGGGATCCGAGCGAGCGCCCGACGATGGACGCACCGGGCGTGATCAACACTTCGACCGTCGTGGTTTCGACCGACGAAAGCTTGTCGACCAGCCGCACATCAGGGCTGTCTTGCAGACCGAGCAGTTCCTCCATCTGTGTCCGCAGCACGACGCGGTCCCCGGCCCGCAACTCGACTTCGGCCAGTTCGCGCCGGAGCGACCGGTCGCCGCGCAGAACATCTATCAAACGCACCCCGTCGCGTTTGAAGCGTTCGACATCGACCACCTTGCGTCCAAGGAGCGCGCTGTCCTCCGGCAGGGCCGCTTCGGTGAAGAACTTGCGCTTCGCGCCATCCGACAAAAGGCTGGCCATGCTGGCCCGCTCCGGCAGCAGATGCACGGCGACAAATCGAAGGTAAATTGCTCCCCAGGCCACAAGGCAGATGGCCAGCGGTGTCACCTCGAAAATGGAAAACGCCTCCATCCCTTCGGCCCGGGCCACACCGTCGACCAACAGGTTCGTGGATGTGCCGATCAGCGTCAGAGTGCCCCCGAGGATCGCGGTATAAGACAACGGGATCAGCAACTTGCTGGCCGGAAGCTTGAGTTTCCGCGCCAGTTGCACAAATACGGGAATCATCACCAGCACGACCGGCGTGTTGTTGACAAAGGCCGACGCCAGCACCACCAGCACCATCAGCGCGAAAATTGCCAGCGCCGGGTTGGTGTCGGCTTTTGCTTCCGCCATACGGGTGAACCACGCAAGCGCGCCGGTGCGCACCAAGGCGCCCATGACGATGAACATCGCGAGGATGGTCCAGGGAGCCGGGTTCGCGAGCACCTGCACGGCGTCGTCATAAGGCAGAACCCCCAGAACCAGCAGGCTTGCCGCGCCCGCGATGGCGGTTACTTCGGGTGGATAGGTCTCCCGGAGGAAAAGGAGGAACATCACGCCAACCACCGCCAGCGCGAGAAGCGCCTGAGCCGATTGGGAAAGCGAAAGGATGTCAGCCATGTAACGGGAGTCTCGCCGGAATTGCTTGCCGCTTCAAGCGTTGTCGGCGCTGCGTTCCCGCGGTTGCACAAGGAACATGCCGACAAGCATAACGATCATCGCCACCCAAACCCAGCCCGAATAACTCTCGCCAAGAAGCAGGATGGCCCAGAGGACGCCGAAGCCGGTGACCATGTAGCTGACCTGCACGGCGAATACGGGCCCGGCCCGACCCACCAACCAGACGTAGGTGGTGTAAACGATCACATGGATGATCGACGCGGCGATCAGAGCAAGATCAGGACCACCCCAGGGCGGACGCAGATCGATGAATTGACCGGTCAGGAGCGTCACGGGCAGGATCACGACAGCCCCCACAAGAGAGGCGCCAAACAGCACTTCCAAGGGAGACAGACCGGCGGTACCCCACCGCGCAACAGCGTTGCCTTCGAGCCCGTAGAAGATTGGCGCGATCAGTGCGAGTGGGACGAACAGCACCATCGAGCGGTCCGGCAGGCTGCCTTCCGGACCAACGATCAGCAGGACACCCACAAGCCCGAGGACGAGCCCTGCGAACCGGAGAAGGACAAAGCGTTCGTTGCCGAGGATCAAAGCAATCGGGAAGGCGAACATTGGCACGAGTGTGAGAAGGATCGACACGAGGCCCGAGGGCAGATGCCGGATCGCCTCGTAACTGGCCGAGTTCGGAATGACGGTGCCGACCAGCGCGATGAAGAGATAGACGCGGAACGCAGGCCTATCGGTGCGAAACGGTGCACTGCGCAACGTCTGGATCAAACCGAGCAACGCGGCACCGATGGCCATCTGCCAGAACACCAGCCCGAAATGCCGGTAGCCTTCGCTCACCGCGATCTTGCTGAGCGGTTGCGTCATGCCCCAGCCCGCACCCATCACGGCGAGGACAGCGAACAGAAACAGCGTCGAGGCGCGGCGCGCATGCATGGGCGGTCCGGTTTGGGGGCTTGCAATGGTTCCCTGCGCTATCTTGTGAGCGTGCGCGGCGCAAGAGGTGCGGCGGCACGTCGGTTCATGCGATCAGGGCCGGTGAAACGTTTCCCGGCTTGCACAGAATGGGATCGCAGCACACAGGTAATGAGAGCTTGTCAGGAGGTGCAAACCGCGTCTCTAACATCGATCACGCAGGGGCGAGAACTCCACCATCGCGCACCGGAGAAATGCTGAGTGCACGGCCGGTTTTGTCGTCGGTCTCCACGATTGCGCCAGACAGCGTCGCTTCCCCGGTGGCGGGCTGGAACCGGCCTTTGCCCATGCCCGTGATAAAGCGGCGCATCGGTTCGTCCTTTTCCATCCCGATGACAGAGTTGTAGTCTCCGCACATGCCCGCATCGGTCATGTAGGCCGTCCCTCGCGGCAAAACCATGCAATCCCCTGTCGGCACATGCGTATGACTGCCGATCACAGCACTTACCCGCCCATCGCAAAAATGCCCCATCGCCATTTTTTCGGACGTGGCTTCGCAGTGGATATCGACGAGGCTCGCCTGCACCAGACCGCCGAGTGGATGCTGTTTCAGGACCCGTTCGATTTCGGAAAACGGATCGTCGAAGGGGCGTTTCATGAAGACCTGGCCCAGCACCTGCGCCACCAGAACCTTGCGTCCTCCGGGACCATCGAACACTCGTGCGCCCACGCCGGGCGCGGCCGTGGAGTAATTCAGCGGCCTGAGAATGCGTGGCTCACGCTCAATGCCTGAAAGCAAGTCGCGCTGGTCGAACGCATGATCGCCAAGCGTCAGCACATCGGCCCCGGCCTGAAGAAGTCCCGTCGCGTGCTCCGTGGACACACCGATGCCGGATGTCGCGTTCTCGGCGTTGACGATAACGAAATCGGCTTTGAGGCGTTCGCGCAATTCAGACAGGCGACCTTTGATCGCCGTTCGGCCCGCGCGGCCCACGACGTCGCCGAGGTAAAGCAGTCGCATAAAGCATGGCTAGACCGCCGCCAGGGGCAAGGCAAGAGCCGCCGAAAGATATATCGTCTTTCCTATGGGTTAGCCCTGTGTACCCGAGCTTCCGTCACAATGGCATCGAGGGCTTGATCCGTGGCCTCCGTGGGCAGCGGCGCGTCGAGCCGCTGCGCCTCGAATGCAAATCCGATGGCGGTAACCGGACCCATTGACCGCAGTCCTGCGAGGGTGCGATCATAGTGCCCTGCCCCATAGCCCAGGCGGTGTCCATTGGCATCGAAGGCCAGCAGCGGCACGACAAGCACTCGCGGCACCACCGCTTCTGTGTCCTCGGGCACGGGCACATCAAACCCGTCCTTCTTCATCGGCGCGTCCTGCCACCAGCGATGGAAGGTCAGCGGGGCATCGCGCCCATGGGTCAACGGCAGGCAGACCGGGCGGGTGGCCGCCAAAGCCTCCATTACGGGGCGCGGGTCGATTTCGGTGCGGATCGGCCAGAAGAACGACACCGGCCCTTCGGTTTCGTCCAGCACGGCCTGCAACCGCGCGCAGGCCGGGGCCTGATCGACCCGTGCCGCAGCTTCTGCGCGCTTGGCCACCATTGCTTTTCGAAGCGTCGTCTTGTCCCTCACAGCAAAACCATCGAGGCGAGACCGAGAAACACGAAGAAGCCCACCACATCGGTGACGGTGGTCACGAACGTGCCCGAGGCGAGGGCCGGATCGACGCCGCATTTCTCCAGTGCCAGCGGCACCAAGACGCCTGCAAGCCCCGCCACCAACAGGTTCACCACCATTGCGACGGCGATGACGACACCGATCATCGGCGAACCGAACCAGATGACGCCAACCACGCCCATGATCACCGCGAAAATCAGGCCGTTCAGCAGACCTGCCACGCTTTCGCGGCGGATCACGCGCAAGGCGTTCGACCCGGTCAGGTCGCGGGTGGCGAGGGCCCGCACCGCAACAGTCATGGATTGCGTCGCCGCATTGCCGCCCATGGAGGCAACGATGGGCATGAGCACAGCCAGCGCGACGAGGGCCGTCAGCACATCCTCGAACAGCGAAATAACGAAGGAGGCAAGAATGGCCGTCGCCAGGTTGACGGCCAACCACGGAAAGCGGCGGCGGACAATGCCCAGCGTGGAATTCGACAGACTCTCGCCACCAACGCCAGCCAGGCGGAACACATCTTCTTCGTGCTCCTCGTCGAGAACGGCCATCGCATCGTCGATCGTGATCACGCCGACAAGCCGGCCGCCATCATCGACCACAGGCGCCGAAATTAAGTGATACTGGTTGAAAGCGTAGGCGATGCGGCCTTCTTCCTGATTGACTTCGAAGAGGCGGAAACTGTCTTCCACCAGATCGGCAAGCGGCGTGGTGCGTGCGTGCGACATCAGCCGCCCGAGCGTCACATAGCCGACTGGCGCAAAGCGCGGATCGACCAGGATCACGTGATAGAACTGGTCCGGCAGATCGTCTTGGGCGCGCAGATGATCAATGGTGTCGCCGACAGTCCAGTGTTCCGGCGCGGCCACGACTTCCCGCTGCATTAGGCGCCCGGCGGAGAATTCCGGGTAGGACAGCGCTTTTTCGACCGCCACACGGTCGCCGATTTCGAGGACGTCGAGCAGGGCTTCCTGCTGAGGCTCGTCGAGGTCCTCCAGAAGGTCGACCACGTCGTCGGATTCAAGCTCGCGGACCGCTTCGGCGAGTTGCTCCTTCGGCAGGAAATCGATCACGCTTTCGCGCAGATCCTCGTCCAGTTCCGACAGAACCTCGCCATCGATCAGGTCGCCCGCGAGCATCAGGAGCTCGTGGCGCTCTCCGCCTTCGAGCTGTTCCAGAAGATCGGCGATGTCGGCGGGATGCAAGGGCTCGAAGAGGTCGTGCAACCGGTCGGCGTCGCCGGTTGCAATCGCCAGCCTCACGCCTGCGACGCGGCTGTCATCCAGTTCAAGAACGCTGTCCTGTGCCTCGTCGTCGGTCTGAACCGCATCTTCAGTCATGCGTGCTGCCTCCGTCTTGCACGCGGTCTATCCCGCCCCATGGACAAGCACAACGCGACATGGCTTACGTTTTGACATGAATGTGAGCCACGAATTGCTGCTAGGCCAGACGCTTCGCCTGAGCGCGCCCGATCCGACGACAGCGCGTTACGAGCGTCTTGGCGCGGTTCTCATATCGGCGGGGCGTGTACAGGCGGTTGATACTGCCGACACGCTCCGCCGGGCGCATCCCGATGCGACGGTGACGGATTACGGCGATAGGCTGATCTTGCCGGGTTTTGTCGACGCGCACGCGCATTATCCGCAGACCGCGATCATCGCGAGCTGGGGCAAACGGCTGATCGACTGGCTGAACACTTACACGTTTCCAGAGGAAATGCGGTTCGGGGATGCCGATTATGCCGGTGAGGTTGCGGCGCGGTATTTCGATCTGACACTCCGAAATGGGACAACGACTGTCGCGAGCTATTGCACCAGCCATCCCGAAAGTGTCGATGCCTACTTTTCCGAGGCGGCACGGCGCGGCCTGCGCGCCGTTGCGGGCAAGACCTGCATGGATCGGAACGCGCCCCCCGGTCTTACCGATACGCCCGCGCGGGCCTATGACGAAAGCCTGGCACTGATCAACCGTTGGCATGGCAAGGACCGTTTGACATACGCGATCACGCCACGGTTCACGCCGACGTCGAGCCGGGAGCAGTTGGAGGCGCTTGGTGCACTTTGGGCCGAGCATCCGGACTGCCTGATGCAGACACATATGTCCGAGCAAACGGATGAAATCACTTGGGTGCGGGAGCTTTGCCCGGAAGCGCGCGATTACCTCGACACTTATGAGGCGGCGGGTTTGTTGGGCGAACGCGCGGTGTTCGGACATGCGATCCACCTGACCGACCGCGAGCGCGATAGGTTAATGGACGTCGGCGCCGCCCTGGCCCATTGCCCGACCTCGAACACTTTCATCGGGTCTGGTCTGTTCGACATGGGACTGGCGAAACATTTGCCTGTGGGCCTTGCCACAGATACCGGCGGCGGGTCCTCCTTTTCGATGCTTCGAACGATGGCTGCGGCTTACGAGATCGCGCAGCTTCGAGGGCAGTCATTGCACCCGGCGGAACTGCTCTGGCGTGCGACCGGAGGGTCGGCGGAAGCACTGCGTCAGGAGGCGCATATCGGGCGTCTGGAACCAGGCATGGAGGCGGACCTTGTGGTACTCGACCTTGCCTCGACCCCTGCTATCGCGCAACGGCAGGCCCGCGCCGAGACGATCTGGGAAGCCGTGTTCCCGACGATCATGATGGGGGATGATCGGGCGATCCACGACGTCCGCGTGGCCGGGCGAACCGTCATTCCATGCTGACTTTCGCGGTTGCGATCCTGTTCCTTGTGGGCACCCCCGGGCCGGGCGTCTTGTCGCTCGCCGGTGTCGGGGCGGCTTATGGGTATCGCGACGGGGCGCGGTATCTTCTGGGGCTGTTCTTCGGCAATCTGGCCGTCGCGTTGACGGTACTCACCGGATTGGCGGCCATCATGCTGGCTATGCCGGGGTTGCGTATCGTTCTGGCAACGGCGTCAGCCCTTTACTTGCTTTGGCTCGCCTACAAGATCGCATTCGCGGGCGCTCGTGTGGCGTTCATCGAACGCCCGAAACCGCCTGGCATTCTGGGCGGGATCACATTGCAGGCGATCAACCCGAAAGCCTATGCGGTGAATACCGCCATTTTCGCCAATTTCCCGTTCCTGACGGACAATCCCGTCGCTGAGGCTGCGCTGAAATTATTGATTTTCAATGTCTTGTGGGTAGCAATTCATTGTGCCTGGCTATGGCTGGGCGTGACCATCCGCCGTCTCGACCTGCCAGCGAGGACGCAGCGCCGGATCAATATCGGCATGGCGCTCGCCATGCTGGGTGTCGTTGTGCTGGCGGCTGTGACAGCGACGCGCACGGCCTGAATTTCGTTGTTCTTCGAACCGTCGAGTCGGATCTGTCCTCGCGCCCCTACGGACGGACGCGCTTAGCCTGAAAGACGGGCCACGGCCCGCCGTGCCTCCGCCGTTGCTTTTTCAGCATCGAGCGTCACACAGCGACGATGCTCGACGATTCGGCGGCCTTCGACGTAAAGATCGCGGACCTGTCGGGGTCCCGCAAGCATTAGAGCCGCCGGGTCCCAGCTGCCGGCACTTTCCAGCCCGGACACATCCCAGACGGCGATATCGGCCCGGTAACCAGGTTTGATCCGACCGATATCGTCTCGCCCCAGCGTTGTCGCTCCGCCGACTGTCGCGATCTCCAATGCTTCTCGCGCACTCATCGCGTCCGCACCGACCACCACGCGCTGAAGGAGCATCGCCTGGCGTGCCTCATCCAAAAGGTTGGCGCGGTCGTTCGACGCCGAGCCGTCAACGCCGAACCCGACCGTGACACCCGCGTCCCGCATGTGCCGGACCGGTGCAATCCCCGAGCCAAGACGGCAATTCGAGCAGGGGCAATGCGCGACACCGGTGCGGCTTCGGGCGAAAAGGTCGATTTCCTGCGTATCAAGCTTCACGCAATGCGCGTGCCAGACATCGGGACCGGTCCACCCCAGTTCTTCGGCATAGGTGCCGGGGCGACAGCCGAAGGTGGCAAGCGAATAGGCCACGTCTTCGTCGTTCTCGGCCAAATGGGTGTGCAATCCGACTTTCTTGTCGCGGGCAAGATGAGCCGCGTCTCGCATCAACTCGCGGCTGACCGAGAATGGCGAACAGGGTGCGAACGCGACCCGTAACATCGCGCCGGGGGACGGATCATGGAAAGCATCGATCACGCGAAGGCAGTCTTCTAGGATGTCGGCCTCGCGTTCGACCAACCCATCAGGTGGCAAGCCGCCGCTACTTTCGCCGATAGACATGGCCCCGCGCGTGGCGTGGAAACGAAGACCTATGTTCTTGGCCGCCTCGATCGTGTCGTCGAGCCGCGCTCCGTTCGGGAAGAGATAAAGATGGTCGGAACTTGTGGTGCATCCAGACAGCGCCAGTTCGGCCAGACCGAGTTCTGCCGAAAGCCGCATGTCGTCCGGGCCGAACCGCGCCCAGATCGGATAGAGCGCCTTCAGCCAGCCGAAAAGCAGCGCGTCCTGTGCCGCCGGCACGGCGCGCGTGAGCGTCTGAAACAGGTGGTGATGGGTGTTCACGAGGCCCGGGGTTACGACACAGCCCGAGACATCATCAACCTCGGCGCCAGTTGGGTCGAGGTCCGCGCCGATTTCGGTGATGACGCCGTTTTCCATCCGGATATCCGCGCCCGAAAGGTCCTCGCCGTCCATCGTCACGACCGTGTCCGCGCGTCTCAAAAGCCGCGCGGTCATGGAGCCAGCAAGGCGAGTGCGGCTGCATGAAGCTCTGGCGTCGCCGCAGCGATCGCCTGACCGCCGTGATGAGCGGGACCGCCAGACCAGTTGGTGAGAAGGCCGCCTGCCGCTTCGACCACTGCGATGGGGGCGTGGATATCATAGGCTTGCAGCTCAGCTTCGATCACCAGATCGATCTGTCCGGAGGCCAGCAGCGCGTAGGCATAGCAGTCGCAGCCATACCGAGTGAGCTTGACCTGCTCGGCCACGCGGCGGAAGGCTGCGCCCTCCTCTAAGGTGCCAACCTCGGGGAATGTGGTGAAGAGCGTTGCATCGGACAGGTTCGTTGTTGCCCGGACGCGGAGAGGGGCAGACCCCTGCGGACCGGTCATGTGAGCGCGTCCGCCGCCGCCCATGAAGCGTTCGCCAATATAGGGCTGATCGATCAGGCCGAGTTTCGGCCCGGCAACATCCGACAGGGCGACCAGAACGCCCCATGTGGGCGTACCACTGATATATCCGCGCGTTCCGTCAATCGGGTCGAGCACCCAGGTCAGGCCCGAGCTTCCGATCTTTTCTGCATGTTCTTCGCCGAGAATGCCGTCATCCGGTCGGGCTTTCTCGATCACCTCCCGCATGGCGGCTTCGGCGTTGCGGTCTGCGATGGTGACAGGATCGAAGTCGACCGTCTTGCTTTCGGTGGCCAGCGTGGCGGAGCGAAAATGGCCCAGTGTTTCCACGCGCGCCTTATCCGCCGCCGCTTCGGCCACTGCCCAAAGGGCGTCTATCGTTTCCTGATCCATGCCGCCGTTATCCTACCGGGTCTTGGCCTAGGCGGCGAACCAAGACCCGTCAAGCGTGTCGTCAGGCGACGTCGCTCAAAACGCGCGCCAGTTCGAACAGGCGGCGGCGTTGCGTCTCGGGGATCGCATAGTAGGACCGGATGAGATCCAGCGCTTCTTTGTCTTTCAGGATGTCGAGAGGCACTTCGCCCGCTGGATCTGACGCCGCAATCTGGCTCTCGTCGCTGAGACCTTCGAAGAAGAAACTGACCGGCACCGACAAGGCCGAGGCAATGTCCCAAAGGCGGGACGCGGACACGCGGTTCATACCGGTTTCGTACTTCTGAATTTGCTGGAACTTAATGCCCACGCTTTCCGCGAGCTGTTGCTGGGTCATGCCAACCAGCCACCGTCTGTGGCGTACGCGCTTACCGACATGGACATCCACTGGATGCTTCATGGACTTGCTCCCTTTCAACTTAAAGCTGGTATGAGCCAATTGCGCTCAACTGGATAGTTGTCTTTTTGGTCAGTCTGTTGACTGCGGGACGGCTGCCAACAACGTGAGTAATCGATACTCCCTAAGGTGGAGTCAGCGCCACCATAGTCGCGCTTAACTGGTTTAGCAAACGCTGGCTGCGGGCATTGCGCCGTCGTATGAGATCTGGAGCACAGAATATTGACATAGGTTTTGCTGCCGACATGGATGCGTTGATCGTCAGATCCGAAGGATCGCCTGAGTTTACGACAAACTGGCCCGTGCCCGCACCAACTTCGGGTCAGGTTCTTGTAAAGGTCTTGGCCTGTGGGCTGAATTTTGCCGATCTTCTCATGGTCAAAGGGACTTATCAGGACACGCCACCGGTTCCTTTCGTGCCGGGGATGGAGATTTGCGGCGAGGTCCTCGCGATTGGACCCGATGTTGCTGAGTTGAAGGCCGGAGATCGAATCATCGCGTTCTGCGGTTCGGGCGGGCTTCAGCGTGAGACGGTGGTGGAGGCGAACCGCTGCCGCAAAGTGCCTGATACCATGAGCGACACCGTCGCCGCCGGGTTTCAGATCGCCTATGGCACATCGCATCTGGTGCTGGCCCGGCGGGCGCGGTTGCAAACGGGAGAAACTCTGGTCGTGTTGGGCGCGGCGGGTGGCGTCGGACTGACGGCAGTTGAAATCGGACATACGCTGGGCGCCCGCGTCATCGGGGTGGCCAGAGGTTCCGAAAAGCAGGACGTCGCAAAAGCCGCAGGGGCCGACGTGGTGCTGGATGCAGGCACCGAGAATTTGCGCGACGCGCTCCGCGACCTCGGGGGTGCAAACGTCGTTTATGACGCCGTCGGTGGCACGCTCGGCGAAGCCGCCCTTGGCGCCCTGCAACCCGAAGGCCGGTTCCTTGCCATCGGCTTTGCCAGCGGCGACGTGCCAAAACCGAAACTGAACCACTTGCTTGTGAAGAACATCGACGTGATCGGGTTCTACTGGGGCGGGTATCTGAAATTCGCTCCGGACGCCCTGACCGACAGTCTGGGCGACCTTATGGACTGGCATGCGACGGGCCGCATTCGGCCGCATGTCAGCCATGTCCTGCCCTTCGATCAGGCGTTGGCGGGGCTTGAGCTATTGCAAAGCCGCAAGGCCACCGGCAAGGTCGTGATCACCCTGTAAGCGCCAGTTGCGGCGCGCTATAGGCCTGTCGGACCAGATCGGCGAGATCGTCCAGCACCTTGCCTTTTGGCGCATCGCTGATGAACAGATTGATGTTGAACGATCCCAGATCGGGCAGAGTCCCGTTGTGATTAACTTGCTCCAGTTGCGGCGGCGCAGTGCCGACCAGCATTGAGAGTACGGCGAAATCGGCAGACGCCGTTGCAGTGACGGTCGAGGTTGAATCGCTGTCCACCGCCATTTCCCAGGCGATACCGTCCCGGTCGAGCGCTGTCTGCATCGGCCGCCGAAACGTGCAGCGCGGTTCCGAGGCAATGGGCAGCGGGCGTTGCTGCCAGGCGGACCCGCCGGGCGCGCCGAACCAAACCAGCGGCCTTTCAACAAGAACCTCGCCATCCGGCCCGCATCCCCGTTCCGTGGTCAGGATGATGTCGCATTCGCCGTTGGCGAACTTCTCTTTCAGCCGGATCGTCGCCGAGGACAGAAGCTGCAGACGCATGCGAGGGTGTTCGGCTTTGAAAAGCTTCAGGACGCGCGGGATCGCCGGGTAAACGATGTCATGCGGCACACCGAGGACCAGCACCCCCTCATAGGCGTCATCTGTCATCCGGCTGTAGATTTCATCGTTCAGTACCAACAGCTTCCGGCCATAACTTAAGAGTTGTTCGCCGGCACTGGTCAACCCGATACCGCGTCCGGACCTGTCGAGAAGCGATTGCCCCAAATTCTCTTCGAGACGTTTGAGCTGCATCGACACCGCCGATTGCGTCAGATTCAGCGCCCCGGCTGCGCGCGTCACACCGCCCGTATCTGCAACAGTCACGAAGGATCTGAGGGCAGTCATATCGATGTTGCGTGGCATATCACGTTTCCTGATGTATCGCTTCATAAATATTCGTTTTCAGTATGTATCAGTCTCAGGCAAAAGCATCAAGTAAGTTGAACCAGGGATGACGACTCATCACGTATCGGAAAGGAAAACGTCATGTCCGACAAGTCCATAACCCTCCCCGCGCGCTTCCCGCTCGCCCGCCACTCACGCCTGGCGATTCTGGGTGTGGTCTTCAAGGCGTTTTCAATTTGGCGCGAGCGTCAGGCCTTGTCGGTTCTCGACGCACATTTGCTTCACGATATCGGTGTGAGCCGGAATGATGCCGATGTGGAAACAAAACGGTCCGTCTGGGACGCACCGAACCGCTGGATGCGTTGAAAAGGCCTATCCTGCGCGAAAAGTCACCTAAAACTGTCAGGAACAGTTGAAAACCCGGCAAATCCCCCCAATATTACGGGAGGAATTGCCGGGTTGTCCGGCATGGGAACAACAGTCAATCAGGAGAGCACATTCGATGGCTGAATATGAGACGATCCGCCCGCAAGTGACGGGTGTCCGGACGGCCGAGATTGATCAGGGCCTGCGCGCCCACATGAACAAGATCTACAGCACCATGTCGGTGGGCCTTCTGGTCACCGCCGGTGCCGCTTGGGGCGTTGGTACAACGCCTGCGCTGGTCGAAGCGATCTTCGCCACGCCGCTGAAATGGCTGGTGATGTTTGCGCCCTTGATCATGGTTTTCGCCTTTGGCGCGATGATCAATCGTCTGTCGGCGGCTGGCGCACAGACGTTCTTCTACGTGTTCTCGGCGGTGATGGGTATCTCCATCTCCTACATCTTCGTGGCCTATACGGGCATTTCCATCGTGCAGACATTCTTGGTGACGGCAATCGCTTTCGCGGGCCTGTCTCTCTGGGGTTACACGACGCAAAAGGACATCTCCGGCTGGGGATCGTTCCTGATCATGGGCGTGATTGGCCTGATCGTTGCGATGGTCGTAAACCTGTTCCTGCAGTCGCCTGCGATCATGTTCGCCGTCTCGACTCTGGGCGTGCTGATCTTTGCAGGTCTGACAGCCTATGACACGCAGCGGCTGAAGAACGAGTACCTCGTCCACGCACAGGCGATGGACAGCGAATGGCTTGGCAAAAGCGCCATCCTGGGTGCACTCAGCCTCTACCTGAACTTCATCAATATGTTCATGTTCCTGCTGCAGTTCATGGGCAGCCGCGAGTAATCGAAACACAACAGATGCACGAAGGGCCGGCCAATGCGCCGGCCCTTTTCGTTGCCCCCTCGCCCGCCTTTTCGTAAGACGGGCCAGAGGGAAAGACGGATATGACCGACACCATCATAGACCGATGCGAGGCGAAGGGCCTCCGCATGACCGGGCAGCGGCGCACAATCGCGACGGTGCTTGAGGACGCGGACGATCACCCGGATGTCGAAGAACTCTATGCCCGCGCCAGCGCCGTCGATCCGAACATCTCGCTTGCCACAGTCTATCGCACCGTGAAGCTCTTCGAAGAGGCGGGCATCTTGGAGAAGCTCGAATTCGGCGATGGCCGCGCGCGATACGAAGACGCCGACCGCGAGCACCATGACCATCTGATCGACCTCAACTCGGGTGAAGTCATCGAATTCGTCGACGCGGAGATCGAGGCCCTGCAGGACAAGATCGCGGCCAAGCTGGGCTATGACCTGAAAGGCCACCGGCTGGAGCTCTACGGCGTGAAGCGGAAAGCGTGAACGTTCCGTGTCTGAACGTCCGGAATGAGC
>CAJHYE010000184.1_pt1 | contig 20252 bp, 16 predicted proteins | sample 9198651 | NCBI WGS metagenome assembly CAJHYE01 (sample SAMEA7708366, study PRJEB35096) | sediment metagenome | biome: marine neritic benthic zone biome [ENVO:01000025]; feature: sediment [ENVO:00002007]; material: shallow marine sediment [ENVO:03000034] sea grass bed [ENVO_01000059] ...
AGCTCGACCTGCAGCGTCTCATCGAATACCTCGAAACCGCGCCAAGCGGCACCGAAGTGACCTTTGTCGGCTTCACCGACGATGTGGGCGCCTTCGAGGCAAACCGTCGCCTGTCCTTTGGTCGCGCCAGCGCCGTTCTGGACGAAGTTCGTCAGAACGCCCTTGGCCGTCTGGACCACGTCCAAATGCGTACCGCCGGTTTCGGCGAGGTTTCTCCATCTGCCTGTAATGCTTCGGACCGTGGCAAGGCGATCAACCGCCGCGTCGAGGTTTGGATTTCCAAGGACTCCGCATCTTGAGACGACTTCAACGTGATGCCTGCTCAAGTGAGTGGGCATCACAGAGACTTGTTTGCTCACGAGTGCAGGACAGCCTGGATAATCGACCAGTACTGACCGCATTCGTTTTGAGGATTTGGACAGGAACCTGAGATGAAAACCTATCACACCTTGAAGAAAGCGCTGTTTGTGACGGCAACTGTTTGCGCCGGTTTTTTGCTCCAGACCAATGTCGGACAAGCACAAGCTGCGCCCACATTCGACGGATCGAAGGCCCGCGTGACCCTTTCAAGCAAGCTAAGGATGCTCACTCAACGGGTCGGCTCTGCCAGCTGCCGTGTGAACGCTGGAATTGGCGTCGAAGATGCGATTGCCGAACTGGACGTCGCGCGGACAGAATTCAATACGATCATCAGTGGTCTTGAGAACGGAAGTCTGGCCCTTGGAATTCCATCGGCGGAAAGGCATCGTGTCGTTCTGAAATCAATCGAAGCGGTGCGCCAGGCGTGGAAGCCGATCGACGAAGCGGCCGCAACATTGGCTTCGAATTCCGCCGGCAAGAAGCGCGCCGCCGAGATCATCGCCGCAGATAATCTGAAGCTGTTGGATGCGACCATTATTCTGGCGTCAGACGTTTCCGGCAAGTACTCGAACCCGCATGAGCTGACGCAGGCAGACGCGATGGCGTTGAACATCGCCGGGCGGCAGCCGATGCTGGGCCATCGCATTGCAAAGGAAGTGTGTGGCATCGTGGCGGGCTCGCAAAGTGCCGGTGCCGCGGACGCGTTGGGTCAAAGCCTGGATATGTACACCGTGTCGTTGAACGCTCTGCAGGACGGCATGCTGGAGGCAGGTGTGAACCCACCACCGAACGACGTGATCGAGGCGGAGCTTGCCTCGGTTCAGGAAACCTGGGCGCAAAGCAAGCCGATCCTTGAAGCCATTCGCGGCGGCATGCAGCCGACGGCTGAGAACGTGGAGGCACTGGCTCGGGTTTCGTCCGGGCTGATGACTGACATGAACAATGTCGTGACGCTCTACATGCTGGCGACACCCGGTCAGGAAGACGTGTACCGCGTGCCACTCAAGGCGTACGCGGAAGAGCAGTTGAGCAAGTGGCTTGCGAACGAGCAGTTGATCCAGGCCATTCGCGATCAGAACGCCGCTCATGCAAGTTTGAGCCAGCCCCAGATCGACCAGCTTGATCTGGATTGGCGGGCTCAACGCAAGTTGGATGCCAAGCCGTTGATCGACCGTCTGCTCAGCCAGCCGACATCGGAATGGCTGCGCGATCAGCAGGCGCAGACCGCGAATTTCGTGACCGAGGTGTTCGCCATGGACAACCACGGTTTGAACGTTGCGCAAAGCGTCGAGACGTCGGATTACTGGCAGGGTGACGAAGCCAAATGGCAAAAGACGTTCGGCAACGGTTCGGGCGACATTCACATCAGTGAAGTCGAGTATGACGAAAGCACGGGGTCCTACCAATCGCAGGTTTCCATGCCGGTGAAAGACCCCGCAACCGGTGAACTGATCGGTGCCATAACGTTCGGCATCAACGTTCAGTCGCTGCTCTGATCCGCACGGGATGAGAAGCCGGGCGTTTCATCGCGCACTTGACGATAGGCCACGCCAGACCGGCGTGGCCTTCGCCTTCTTTGGGCTCCGGTTTTGTCATCCGAGTTCGATAAAGCCCTTCAATATTTCAATGGTTTGGGCGTGGCTTCCAAGAAATCTGCGTGACAGCGCCAGCCAAGCCGGCGCACGGCCCCCGAAGCGATGATCATCATTCTAATGGGCACGCTTTTTGGACTGCCCGCGATCCTCGCCTACACAGCACTTAGCTATGTGATCTTCCGCGGCAAGGCGACGGAACTGCGCTACGACTAATTCGTGCGAAGCTGCATCCAAAGTGGGCGGTGGTCGGAGAGGTGGAACTTCATGTATCGCGCAAACTGCGCCACCGCCTTGCTGTGAGAAAGCTCATTGTTAAGCGCGTCCCACTTGGATTTGAATACCGCGTTGTCGAAGTCAAAGACGCCGAACTTTGAGACCTTTCCCCGCAGCGATGTCGGTGCCAACGCGATCTGGTCATAGGTCTTGTCATTGCCAAGATTGGTGCCGCCCACATGGCTTAGCTGCGTCGGATCCGTACCGATGGTCTGGTTCGAGACGTAGTCCAAGCTGCTCCACCCGAATTCCTTCAGCGCTTTGATCGTGGATTCGTTCTGATCCATGTTGGGCACGTTGAGATCACCCAAGAGGATAATGTCTCGGTCCCAGGCGTTCCCGCCCCTACTGACCCGATCGGCCCATCGGGAAAGGGCGAAGATCTCCAACACGCGGCGCGCGTATTTCGCGCGCTTCTTGGGGTCGGTTGAGTTCTGGAACCCGCCGAAATAGAGATGCGCGTTCGCAAGGACAAACCCGAGTTTGCCGGACCGGAAGCTGCCGATGAATGGATTTCGGTCGAAGGGTACGAAGCGAAGGTTCTGGAATTTCTCGGTCTTGTCCTGCCCGTTTTCGCGGTAATGTGCGGTCACCGTCCGCTTGGGATACTCGTTCTTGTTGAGCGCCACCTCACCCCAAAGCTTGTCGAGCGTCAGTTTGTCATCGCGATAGATGAAAGCGAGGCGTTCGGCGTTTCCAGCCTTGTCCGAGACGATGAAATCGAAGTCGCCGTCCAACATGCCGACGATCCGTTCGAAAGTGCGATAATTGTCGTTCACCTCCTGCACCGCGATCAGGTCGAACCGGCTGAGAATATGCGCAATCACCCGAAGGGCGCGAGGCGGGCGATCCTGCGCGCCGAGATTTGCGATGTTCCAGGTGGCAATCAGCAGACGGTTGTCCTGTGATTGCGGCACGTCGCGAAGGCTGAAATGCGCGTCGAGGTCGTCAATCTCGTTCTGCGACGCGTACATCAGGCGTGGTTCGGGTTCTTTGAAGGGAATTGCCATATCGACCTCGCATAATTGGTAATCGAAATGCGATTATTCTGAGGGCTGGGAGGGTCGTTTGGCAAGTCCGGGGCGCATTTGAGCCCCGGACGGTTGGTCAGACGTATCGGTTAACGATGTTTTCCAAACGCTCCTGCCGACCCGAGCGTGGCTCGGGGTTGGTGCCTTTCGACATGACGTGGTCGAAACACCCTTCGAGCCCGCCTTCTAGCAGCGCACCTGCGCTGTCCCATCCGGCGTAGCGTTCGGTGCGTGCGGCTTCCAGAGCGCCGTCTTCGAGCATGGCGTGCGCTGCTTTCAATCCGCGCGCGCAGACATCCATCGCGCCGATATGGGCGAGGACGAGATCCTCGGGGTCCAGCGACTGACGCCGGAGCTTGGCGTCGAAATTGGTCCCGCCGGTGGCGAAGCCGCCCGCCTTCAGAACCTCGTAATAGGCCAGCGCCACTTCCGGCACGGAGTTCGGGAATTGGTCGGTGTCCCACCCCGACTGGTAGTCGTTCCGGTTCATGTCAATTGACCCGAGGATGCCAAGCGATGCCGCAAGTGCGAGTTCATGTTCGAAGGAATGACCGGCGAGGATCGCGTGTCCCTGTTCGATATTCATTTTCACTTCTTTCTCAAGGCCGTAATCCTTGAGGAAGCCATAGACGGTCGCGACGTCGAAATCATACTGGTGCTTCGAGGGTTCCTGTGGCTTCGGCTCGACAAGGATCGTGCCCTTGAAGCCGATCTTGTGCTTGTACTCGACGACCATCTGCAGGAAGCGCCCGGCCTGGTCACGCTCGCGCTTGAGGTCCGTGTTGAGCAGTGTCTCATACCCTTCGCGCCCGCCCCAAAGCACGTAGTTCTCACCCCCGAGCTTGTGGGTGGCATCGATGCAGGTCTTCACCGTGGCGGCTGAGTAAGCGAAGACATCCGGATCGGGGTTTGTTGCCGCACCAGACATGAAACGGCGATGGGTGAACAAATTGGCGGTGCCCCAGAGGAGTTTGGTCTTCGCACCCTCCATTTTCTGGCCGATGTAATCGATCACCTCTTCGAGGTTCTTTGTACTTTCCGCGAAATCCGCGCCTTCGGGGCGGATGTCGAAATCGTGAAAGCAAAAATAGGGCTGGCCGAGGATAGCGAAAAGCTCGAAGGCCACGTCCGCCTTTAGCTTTGCAAGCTCCATTGTGTCACCGAACCATGGACGGTCGAAGGTTTGGCCCCCGAACGGGTCGCCACCCGGCCACGCGAAGCTGTGCCACCAGGCGACGGCGAAACGCAGGTGTTCCTCCATGCGCTTGCCGCCGACGATTTCGTCGGGGTCGTAATGATGGTAGGCAAATTCATCATGTGAATCTGCGCCTTCGAAGCGAATGGCGGGAATACCTTTGAAAAAGTCGCTCATGCTCAATGCTCCAATTTGACCCAGGCGGCATTCCGCGCAGAGGATTTCACGCAAGCCGAGACGAATTGCACGCCCCTCAGCCCGTCATAAACGGTCGGGTAGATGACCTCGTCGGGCGCGGGGTTCCCTTCGCGGGTAGCGAAGATGGCTTCTGCAGCTTCGGAATAGATATTGGCGAAGCCTTCGAGGTAACCTTCCGGGTGACCGGGAGGGACCCGGCTGACACGCGCTGCCTTCTCACCAGCCCCCGCACCGCCCCGCGTGATGAGCTGTTTCGGTTTGCCAAAGGGTGTGTGCCAGAGGTAGTTGGGATCCTCCTGCGACCACTCCAAACCGCCCGTCTCGCCATAGACCCGGATGCGGAGCGCGTTTTCATTGCCGGGGGCGACCTGACTGGACCAGAGCATACCTCGTGCGCCGCTGTCGAAGCGGAGCATGACATGCGCGTTGTCGTCGAGTTGGCGACCTGAAACGAACGCCTGCAGATCGGCGGCCAGGCTTTCGACTTCAAGCCCGGTTATGAAGCAAGCCAGGTTGAAGGCGTGGGTGCCGATGTCGCCGGTAGATCCGCCCGCACCAGAACGCGCCGGGTCGGTGCGCCAGCGGGCCTGCTTGATATCGAGATTGTCGGTTAGCCAATCTTGCGGGTACTCCACCTGCACCACGCGCACCGCGCCAACGTGGCCGGTCGCCACCATCTGGCGCGCTTGCCGAACCATCGGGTAGCCGGTGTAGTTGTGGGTCAGGATGAAGAGCGCGTCGCTGGCTTCGACGGCCTTCACCATCTTCTTGGCCTCGGGCAGGGTGGAGGTGAGTGGCTTGTCACAGATCACGTGGATGCCGCGTTTCAGGAATTCGCGTGCGGCCTGGAAATGCATGTGGTTCGGGGTAACGATGGCGACCGCCTCGATCCCGTCCTTGCGGCGCGCTTCGCGGATCGCCATCGTCTTGAAGTCCTCGTAAACACGCTTGAGCCCCAGAGTCTCACCGCTGGCAATGGACTTTTCGGGCGTCGACGACAAAGCGCCCGCCACGAGTTCGTACTTGTCGTCGATCCGGGCGGCAATGCGGTGCACGCCGCCGATGAAAGCGTCGTTGCCGCCGCCCACCATGCCGAGTCTTATTCGTTCCATGTGATGTCCTCCCTCGCGCGGATTCCAACAAGATATCCGCAACATTTATGACGATGAACGCGTCTGCGTGTTCCCTCCATACCGCCCTCGATTTTGGCGACTCAGTGAAGAAGAGGTGAAGGTCCTGCGAATTCGCTGCTCCAGTGGTTAACCGATCCCCAACATTTTCCGGTTTGCAGCCTCATCCGTTCCGCCATCGGCGAAATCGTCAAAGGCTTTCTCGGTCACGCGAATGATATGCTGAGAAACGAATTCTGCGCCTTCACGTGCACCATCCTCGGGATGCTTCAAACAGCATTCCCACTCAACCACGGCCCAACCGTCGAAGTCGTTCGCCGCCATTTTCGAGAAGACGGCGCCGAAATCAACCTGACCATCGCCCAATGACCGGAACCGGCCCGCGCGATCCACCCAACCCTGATACCCGGAATAGACGCCTTGCCGTCCGGTCGGATTGAACTCGGCATCTTTCACATGGAACATCTGGATCCGGTCTTTGTAGATGTCGATATTGTCCAGATAATCGAGGCATTGCAGGACATAGTGGCTAGGGTCGTAGAGCATGCACGCGCGGGCGTGATTACCGGTGCGTTCAAGAAACATCTCGTAGGTGATCCCGTCATGCAGGTCTTCGCCCGGGTGGATTTCATAGCAGACATCGACGCCGCAATCTTCTGCGTGGTCAAGGATCGGCTTCCAGCGTTTTGCAAGCTCGTCAAATGCAGTCTCGATAAGGCCCGCAGGTCGCTGCGGCCAAGGGTATATGTAAGGCCAGGCGAGGGCGCCGGAGAAAGTCGCATGTTCGGTGATGCCGAGGTTCTTCGAGGCGGAGAGCGCCTTTTTCACCTGATCGACGGCCCATTCCTGCCGCGCCTTGGGATTGCCACGCACTTCAGGTGCTGCGAAACCATCGAAGGCATCGTCATAGGCCGGGTGGACGGCGACGAGTTGGCCTTGCAGGTGGGTCGACAGTTCGGTGACTTCAACGCCGTTTGACGCCGCCTGGCCCTTGAACTCGTCGCAATAGTCTTTGCTTTCTGCCGCTTTCGCGAGATCGAACAGTCGCCCGTCCCAGCTTGGCACTTGCACGCCCTTGTAACCGCAATCCGCGGCCCATTTGGTGATGCTGTCCCACGAGTTGAACGGGGCGTCGTCGCCCGCGAATTGCGCCAAGAACAGCGCAGGTCCCTTGATGGTTTTCATGTGTCTCCTCCTTGATGAGGCAAGTTTTCTTTCAGATAGATGTCGATCCGGATGCGTTCCTGTGTTCGGTCGTAGGGCGCGTTATCAAGTGTGGCCCGCAGAAGCCGCGTCGCAGAACGCACGATGTGACCGGTGTCCTGATTGATGATCGCGTCGAACGTACCCGATTGCAGGGCGGCCCGGGAGGCGGGGGTCAATTCATGTGCTACGACAACGAGACCTTCATGCGGCCCGGTCTCTTCGAGATACCGGATCAGGCCCGGGTTCCCGGCGGCAGAGGAGTAGATGCCGCGTATGTCGGGGTAGGCCGCGAACACCTTGGGGAGCATATTGCGGATCAGATCGGAATCGTCCCGGCCTTCGATCGAGGCGACGACCTCAAGGTCGGGAAACTCCTCTGTCATCAGGGCATCAAACCCTTTGCGGCGTTCCAGGTGATCGCGGGCAAGACGCGATCCGGTGATCACGAGGATCTTTCCTTCAAGGCGGGTGAAGCGGCCCATCAGTCGGGCGGCGGTGCGGCCCGCGGCGATGTTGTCGATGCCGACGAAGTGGTTGCGCTCCGAGCTTGGCAGGTCAGAGACGAGGGCCACAACGGCGATCCCCTTGGCACGAGTGCGCTTGACGGCATCGCGTACAGACGGAGTTTCGACGCCGATTACGGCCACGCCGTCGGTGATGCCGGGGTCCAGTGCATCGAGCGCGTCCACCAACGCGCGCGGGTCGAAGGGCGGGACGGACACCCTCTGCAGCGTCGTACGCTGGTGAACCAGTTTCGCGCCCTGAGCCTTGATTTCGTTGTCGAGCGCGATGATGAACTCGTTCGAGCTCTCGGGTATGATGAACAGCAGACGATAGAGACGCTTTCGGGCAAGGTTGGCGGCGGCGGTGTCACGGACATAGCCGAGTTCGGCAATTGCCTTGTTGACTTTGTCGATGGTCACCGTGCGCACACCGGGTCGCGCGTTCAGCACGCGGTCCACGGTCGCAAGCGAAACCCCGGCAACGCGCGCGATGTCGTTGACGGTCGGCTTCTCAACGGTGCTGAGTTCGTTATCCGTCAGGCTTTGTCCTCCACCGCTTTTGCCAGACCTTCGAACAAAAGGGCAACCGCTTCGGCGCCCGGGTCATTGTGGCCCTTGAGGTTTTCGGAAGGTACGTAGGCGGCGCGCCCCGCCTTGGCCTTGTGAATGGAGGCGGTTCCGTCGGCACCGGTACGGGCTGCGGCGGCTGCCGCCGCAAGTCCGCCACTCATCGCTTCCAGTGCAGGAGCGAGCGCGTCAATCATTGTGCGGTCGCCGATTTGCGCGCCGCCGACTTCCGACACTCGTTTCAAGCCTTCTTTCAGCGATGCGTCGACCGTAGCACCCCCTGCGCAGGCATCGCCCGCTGCGTTGAAATAGATTGCAAGGATAACGCCGGAGGACCCGCCCATCGTCTGGCTGAGTTCATTGCCGAGGGCCGGAAAAAGCTGCGTCAGATCGGCGAGCGGCATCTTGTCGAGACGGCCCTTCAGCGCCCGCGCTGCGGTGGCAAGGGTAGATCCAGTGTCGCCGTCCCCGGATTTCGCATCGAGTTCGTTGAGGGCGCTTTCAGCACCGATCAAAAGATCAGAGACCTGTTCGATCACGGCACGGGTCTTCGGGTTGGGCGAGGGTATGGGTTCGATTGGCGTCAACCCGTCCGGCAGGGGCGTCGCCTGAACCGCACCGAGTGCGGTCAGTCCTGGCCAGGCGGACATGGGCACAGGTGCCGCCAGCGCCATCAATTCGCTTTCGGTCGCGGGCAGGACGGAAACGGAAAAACCGTGCATGTCGAGCGACGTCATCATCGGCGCTGGGCCGATCACATGCGTCACGACGCCTGCCTCCGACAAAGCGTGGCAGAGGACGGACATTTCCAAAGGCGTCGTCGATCCGAGGTTGTTCATGAGCGCGACGCAGGGGCCGTCTTTGACGTGCGGACGCAACTTTTCGAGGACAACGGACATTGCTTCCGCCGCTCCTGCGAAATCGATCTGCTCGACACCGGGTTCGCCGTGGATGCCAAGGCCAAGTTCGGCCTTGCCGATGGGTATTCGTTCTTCCTTCGGGGACCCGGGTACCGTGCAGGTGTCGAGGCTTTTGCCGATGGACGCGACGTTGCTGATGATGTGTTTGGCCGCGGCGGCGACGTCTTCGAGAGAGGCGCCGTTTTCCGCCATGTGCCCGGTGACCTTATGAACAAAGAGCGTGCCGGCCACACCTCGCGGCTGCGGCAGATCAGGCAGTGCGACGTCATCGTCCACCACAACCATCTCCACCTTGCGGCCAAGGGCACGGGCGCGTTCTGCGGCAAGGCCGAAGTTCAGCCGGTCGCCTGTGTAGTTCTTGACGATCAGCAGGCAGCCCGCATCGCCGGTGACGGCGAGGATACCGGCAAGAACGGCTTCGACGGAAGGAGAGGCAAAAACCTCGCCGCAAACCGCGGCCGTCAGCATGCCCGGCCCGACAAATCCCGCATGCGCAGGCTCGTGGCCCGACCCGCCGCCTGAGATTAGGGCGACTTTCGAACGGTCCCAATCGGTGCGATAGACGACCTTGATATGCGGGTAGCCATCCAGACGGGCAAGCGCGTCGCCTGAGCAGGCAAGAAGGCCGTCGATCGCCTCTTTGACAAGATTATCCTTGGCGTTGATGAACTGCGCCATGTTGACCTCTCCTAACGCCTATTACGTTGAATTATATGCGATATATCCTGCATCTCGCGGGCGCTCGAAGGCGCCGTTCGATACCGCTTATGTGTGATCGAACGCAACATGTCCTAAGCGACCCGGTTGCCGTCGGCGTCGAAGAAGACCGGGTTCTCAGCCGCGATCTTGATCGTTTCACCGGGGTTCAATGTGCTGTGCGGATCGGTGAGCGTGATGACATCGTGCTCCCCGAGCTTCAGGTGCAAGCGGGTCTGGTCGCCTAGATGTTCCACCCGCGTGACGGTGGCGTCGCGGCCGGCGCCCTGACGGATGTTCTCGGGGCGCAGGCCCATGCGGGCCGCACCCGCTGGCGCAGGCGTGTCGAGCACGCCCACCGGCAAGAGGTTGATCCGGGGTTGCCCGAGCCGTGCGGCGACGTATGCGGATTTCGGGTTTTCGTAGATCTCACGTGGGCTGCCGAACTGTACCAGTCGCCCTTCGTCCAACACGCCAACATGGCTTGCCATCGTCATGGCTTCGATCTGGTCGTGCGTGACGTAAAGCAGCGTGGCAGCCAACTCGGCATGAATGCGCTTCAGTTCGACCCGCAGATCTGCCCGCAGTTTCGCATCGAGCGAGGAAAGCGGCTCATCCATCAGGTAGATCGATGGATCGCGCACCAAAGCCCGGCCGATGGACACGCGCTGCATTTCGCCCCCCGAAAGCTCTGTCGCTTTGTTGTCGAGCTTGTGGGGGATGTGCAGAACCTCAGCGACCTCCTGCACCTTGCGTATGATCTCATCTTCCTTCGTTCGCAGGATCGGCGAGCGCAGAGGGAAGGCAAGGTTCTCGCGCACGGTCAAATGCGGGTAAAGGGAGTATTGCTGGAACACCATCGCCACGTCCCGTTGCGCGGGCGTGAGGCCTTCAACGCATGTGCCGCCGATGCGGATATCGCCCGAATCCGGCTTTTCAAGACCTGAGATCAGGCGCAGCGTCGTGGTCTTGCCGGCACCTGTCGGGCCGAGCAAGACGACGAAAGCGCCATCCGGAACGGTGAGGTCGACATCGACCACGGCCTGAACCTTGCCAAAGGACTTCGCGATGTTGGAAAGCTGGACCTCAGCCATGAAGCACTCCTTCATTCAAAGCGGATCGGAGCGCGCGACCTGAGGACTTCTCGAACAATGTGACGGTCGAGGAGTTAAATGACAGCCCGACAGTCTCCCCCATCCTGGCCGATTGATCGGACGCGATCCGTGCCTTTACTTCGCCGTTCGGTGTTTTGAGGGTCACGATTTGTGTGGTGCCGAGGTACTCCGTTGCCAGCACTTCGCCGCGATAGGTGCCGTCGGTGGCAAGGTGGATGTGTTCGGGACGCACGCCGAAGACGAGGTCGCCCGCAGCACCTTCGCGCAACTCGGGCATGCCAGTTGGATGACCGTTCAATTCAACCGCGGTATCGCCGTTCGCGAGGGTCCCCGAAAAGCCGAGGAAATTCATTGATGGCGAGCCGATGAAGTCGGCGACGAACATGGTCGCAGGCTTGTCGTAAATCTCCTGCGGCGTGCCGAATTGTTCGACCACCGCGTTGTTCATCACAACGATCTTGTCACCCATTTGCATTGCCTCAAGCTGATCATGGGTCACATAGACCGTCGTTGCTCCCATGCGGTCATGAAGGGCACGTAGCTCTTCGGCCATATGCTCCCGGAACTCGGCATCGAGCGCACCAAGGGGTTCATCCATCATGAACGCTTTCGGTTCCCGCACGATGGCACGGCCCAGTGCCACGCGCTGACGGTCCCCGCCGGAAAGCCCGCCCACCGGCTTCTTCAGGATATCGCGAATACCCAGAATACCGGCCACTTCATCGACCTTGTTGCGGATTTGCGCGCGCGGCATGCCCTGGCTTTTCAAAGGGTAAGCGAGGTTGTTGAAAACGTTCATATGCGGGTAGAGCGCGAACATCTGGAAGACGAAAGCGATATCGCGTTCGGACGGCGCGCGCTGGGCAATCTCCTCTCCGTCGAGGTAGATTTCTCCACTCGTGGGCAATTCCAGTCCGGCGATCATCCGAAGTGTCGTGGTCTTGCCGCAGCCGGAAGGACCGAGCAGCATGAAGAACTCGCCGTCCTCGATGGTGAAGGAACTTTCCTTCACCGCGACGAAATCGCCAAATTCCTTGCGGACGTTTTTGATGACAATCTCGGCCATGATTACTCCGGGAAGTGCGAGACGATGATGAACATCACCGTCCCCACAAGGGTTGTGATGAAGGAATAGGTGAAGGCCCACATCACGAACGGTTGCATCAACATGAAGACGCCAAGCGCGATGATGACGGTTGCCAGCATTTCCCAGGGGCCACGGCGCAAGCGGAGGAGGCCGGAGATGAAGGTACTCATTTGCGAACGGCTCCGAACGTGATCCCGCGGAGAAGGTGTTTTCGAAGCAGGATGGTGAAGATCATGACTGGTAACAGGAAGATCGTGACCCCGGCGGCGACCGCCGGCCAGTCGAGCCCACCCACCCCGATAATCGTCGGAATGAACGGCGGGGCGGTTTGTGCGTTGGCCGTCGTCAGGAGAACAGCGAAGGCATATTCGTTCCACGCAAAGATCAGGCAGAAGATCGCGGTCGACGCGATGCCGGTTGCGGCCTGCGGCAATACCACTTTGTAGAAGGCCTGGAAGCGAGTGTAGCCGTCAATCAAGGCCGCTTCTTCGTACTCGCGTGGAATCTCGTCGATGAAGCCTTTTAGAAGCCAGACCGCGAGCGAGATGTTCACTGCAGTGTAAAGCAGGATCATGCCCAGATGCGTGTCGGAAAGGTTGAGGTTCCGATACATCAGGAAGATCGGGATCGCGACGGCGATGGGGGGCATCATCCGCGTACTTAGGATGAAAAACAAAAGGTCGTCCGCCAAGGGTATTTTAAAGCGACTGAACGCATAGGCGGCAAGTGTTCCGAGAAAGACGGACAAGAAGGTCGAGCCGAACCCGATGATCACCGAGTTGAGGAAGCGCTCGCCGAATTTCGACGGGCCAACGATCACCATGTCATACTTTCGCACGATGTCGTCGGCCCAGTTTTTCGGAGGATTGGCTTCGAGGAAATCCTGCGTTTGCCGGGTCCGCGTTGTGAACAGATTGACGTAGCCTTCGAGAGTGGGTTGGAACACGACCTTGGGCGGGTAGCTGATGGCGTCGGCGGGGCTTTTGAAACCGGTCAGCATGATCCATGCGAGCGGGATCATCGTGATCAGCGCGTAGAGGATCACCAGTGTTCCGGCGAACCATTTCTGGCGAAGCGACGGCGCATTGATGGCGTGGGCGCTCATGTCAGTGCCTCCCACGTGCGATTGCGGAATTGTCTATTCGGGACAAGATGACGAGGACTGTTAACCTTAACGGTCTTTAAGGTTAACGCGGGCTTCATCTCTTGAGAAAAAAGCAGAGTCCAATGGTCGGCCATCTCAGCGCTCCTTCACTTTGTTGAGCGCCTTGACGTAAATGGAGGCGAGGCCGAAGACGGTGACGAACAGGATGATGGCGTAGGCCGAAGCGTAGCCGGTGCGCCATTTCTCGAACGCCTCACGCTTGAGGTTGATCGATGTGAGTTCGGTCGTGGAGCCTGGCCCGCCGCCTGTCAGTTGAACGACGAGGTCGAACATCTTGAAGTTCTCGATGCCTCGGAACAACACCGCCAACATGAGGAACGGCAGCACCATCGGGATGGTGATCGTGAAGAATTGGCGGAGCTTCGAGGCGCGGTCGATCTCGGCGGCTTCATAGATGTAGTCGGGGATCGATCTGAGGCCCGCGAGACAGATGAGCATGACGAAAGGTGTCCACATCCAAGTATCGACGATGACGATGGACCAGGGTGCCAGATTCACTTGCCCCAGCATTTCGAAACTCGACGGTTCTTTGCCGGTGAAGAAGCTGACGATGTAGTTGAAAAGGCCGATCTGCGGTTGGTAGAGGAATTTCCAAAAATTACCGACCACTGCGGGCGACAACATCATCGGCAGGACAATCACGGTCGTCCAGAAGGGTGAGCCCTTGAAATTCTTGTTGATCAGATAGGCCAGCGTGAAGCCGATCAGCACCTGAAAGAAGATTGTCCAGAACAGGAAATGCGCCGTGGCCTGCATGTTGAGCCAGATGTCACTGTCGGTCAGGATCCGCTCATAATTGCGGAACCCGATATTCTCGACTTCGCGGTTCAGGCGGTTGGCGCGGTAATTCGTGAAGCTGAGCTGAATGGTCCAAATCAGCGGAAAGATGTTGATGGCGAGCAAAAGGAAGATCGTGGGTGCGACGAATATCCATGCGATGGCGCGGTCGGACAAGCCGCGGATTTTGCGTGCAACTTTCGGGGGCGTTGCGCTGGCAACGCGGTCCATGGTGTCGTCCGACATGTTGGACATCCTTGCTCGGTTCCAAAGCGTGCGGGGCGGAAGCCACCCCGCACGAAGGCGCCGGGCCCGGAAAGGCCCGGCAGGGAGTGAAGCTTAGAGCTTGCCTTCGTCTTCGAAGGTTTCGGTCCAGTCTTCAATCAGCTTGTCGAGCGCTTCCTGCGCGGTGCCCTGATCGGCAACGACAAAGTCATGGACCCGCTTTTGCATGGCGAGGAGAAGTTCGGCATAGGCCGGTTCCTGCCAAAAGTCCTGAACCGCATCCATCGCTTCGAGGAAGTCGCCAGCAAAGGGTTGGCTATCGACGAAGCCCGGATCAGTCAGGACAGAGTTGTGGGCCGAGTAGCCACCAAGCTCCCCCCATTTCGCCTGTACATCCGGCTGGGCGAACCACTTGACGTACTCAAGTGCTGCGTCCTGCTTCTCGGAATAGGCGACCACGCTGATGCCCTGACCGCCAAGTGTCGATGCAGCCTGGTTTTGCGGCGGGTTGACGAAGAAGTCTATCTTTTCGCCACCGGTGGCCGGGTCGGCATAGAGGCCCGGGAAGAAGGCGAACCAATTCATCGCCATGGCAACCTGACCGGATTTGAACGCATCGAGGCTTTCGCCCATGTAGCTGTTCGTATAGCCCGGCGGCGTCGCGGTTTCGTAGAACTCCTTATAGAATTCAAGTGCTTCCACGGCTTCGGGCGAGTTCACCGCACCTTCCATGTCATAGGAGCCGGGCGTATTCTCATATTTGAAGCCCCAAGGGTAGAGAGCCGAGGTGACACCCATCGTGATGCCTTCTGAGCCTCGTTCCGTGAATATTGCTGCGCCATAAACAGTCTTACCGTCTATCTCGCGACCCTGGAAGAATTGAGCAATTTGCAAAAGTTCCTTCTGGCTTTGCGGTTCGCGCAGGTCGTCGCCAGTCGCGTCCTTGTAGGCGGCTTGAATGTCCGCGTCGGCGAACCAATCCTTGCGATAGAACCAGCCGTTCGCATCGCCCATGGCAGGCAGCGCGTAGTAGTTTGGCGTTCCCTTCGGCCAGGTTGAATAGGCATAAACGGTCGCGGGTGCGAAATCATCCATGCTGATGCTTTCGGCGTCGAAGAAGTCGTTCAGCTTCACGTAGTGGCCATTCTCTGCACCGCCGCCGATCCACTGGCTGTCGCCGATGAGCAGATCACAGAGCTTGCCGCCCGAGTTAAGCTCGTTCAGCATCCGGTCCGCGAAATTGGGCCAGGGGACGAACTCGAAGTTCATCGTGTGACCGGATTGCGCTTCGAATTCCTTGGAGAGTTCGACAAGCGCGTTTGCGGGGTCCCAGGCTGCCCAGCAAAGCGTCAGGTCTTCGGCAGCAGCCATCGACGGCAGGCTGACGGAGGCGGTAAGCGCCGCAATGGCTGCGGCGGTTGTTTTCGTTTTCATGAAGTCCTCCCTAAACTGGTGCTTTTCACGCATCCATACGAAAACGCTATTTGAGGGACGTACCTCAAGTCAACGAATTTTTGAGGGACGTACCTCATTCTCTTTCAACCATATAGAAATCAAGGAAACTTTTGAGGAGGCGGGTCACGTATCGCCTACCTCCCCAGGCGACTGCAAAGAATCGGTCAGAACTGCTTACGGGGTTTGCGGGCGTTGCGTTGAAAATTCGTTTGACATTGTCACAGGGTCGTCGTGAAAATTCTGGCGATATTTTCACGGCTGGACCGCATGATGCAATTGTCTCCGACAGAGAGCCTGGGCCAGGACTTGCGAGTCCTCAGAAAGCGCCGTGGCCTGACGCTGACTGAAGTTTCAGAAGCTGTTGGGCGGTCGGTTGGCTGGTTGAGCCAGGTCGAACGGAATCTTTCCGACCCTTCCACCAGCGAATTGCAGGACCTGGCCGACACGCTAGACGTGACGGTCGAGAGCTTCTTCGGTCGCGCACCGACGCTGCCGGAAGAAGCCGATGTCATCGTACGTAAAAATGCGCGTCGGCGGCTTGGTCATCGGGTCGGCGGTCTTGTCGAGGAACTGGTTTCCCCCGACCTGACAGATGATTTCGAGGTCGTGCATTCGACCTTTCAACCGGGTTCCGAGCGACATGATCCGGTTGCGCGACCGACACAGGAGGTTGGCTTCGTCGTGTCGGGTGAACTTGAGATCACCATCAACGATCACAGTTTCCGCGTCGGTCCCGGCGACAGTTTCCGCATTCGTGGCGAACCCTTCCGCTGGGCCAACCGCGGCAGCATCCCTTGTGTGGCGATCTGGGTGATCGCCCCTCCTGTATACTGAAGGACCCACCATGGCTGACTTTCCATCCACCTCACGTGTCGTCATCATCGGGGGCGGGGCTGTTGGCGCGTCCGTCTTGTATCATTTGGCGAAGGCCGGGTGGTCGGATTGCGTGCTGCTCGAGAAAAACGAGCTAACGGCCGGTTCCACTTGGCACGCAGCTGGCAATGTTCCGACGTTTTCGACCTCATGGTCGATCATGAATATGCAGCGCTATTCGACCGAGCTGTATCGCGGGCTGGCCGAGGCGGTCGACTATCCGATCAACTACCACGTCACGGGGTCGATCCGATTGGGGCACTCTAAAGAACGGGTGCAGGAATTTGAGCGCGCGCGTGGCATGGGTCGGTATCAGGGGATCGATATCGAGATGCTGTCGCCGAAAGAGGCGGTCGAGTTGTACCCGTTCATGGAAACGCACGATCTAAAGGGCGTGCTCTACGATCCGACAGACGGTGACATTGATCCGGCACAGTTGACACAGGCTTTGGCGAAAGGAGCCCGTGACTTGGGTGCCACCATCTTGCGCTTCACGCCGGCGACTGGCGTCTCTCGTGAGAATGGCGAATGGGTGGTGCAGACCGAGAAGGGCGATATTCGCTGTGAGTTCGTCGTGAATGCCGCCGGATACTATGCGCAGCGGGTTGGCGAGTGGTTTAAGCCCTATGGCGGGCGCACCGTGCCGATGATGGTGATGAGCCATCAGTACATGTTGTCCGAAGAAGTGCCGGAGATCATTGCACGGTCAAAAGAGGTGGGGGCAAAGCTGCCGCTTCTGCGCGATGTCGATAGTTCATATTACCTTAGGCAAGAGAAAAATGGTTTCAATCTGGGGCCTTATGAGCGGAATTGTCGCGGTCACTGGATGACGCCGGATGATCCGATGCCGGAAGATTTCAGCTTCCAGCTCTATCCCGACGATTTGGAACGGCTGGAATGGTACATTGAAGATGCGATGGCGCGTGTTCCGCTTCTGGGCACGTCCGGGATCAGCCGCGTCATCAACGGCCCCATTCCCTACGCACCTGACGGGTTGCCGCTGATCGGCCCGATGCCCGGCGTGCCGAATGCGTTCGAGGCGTGTGTCTTCACCTTCGGCATCGCGCAATCCGGCGGCGCGGGCAAGGTGTTGACCGAATGGATCACCGAGGGCGAGACAGAGTGGGACATGTGGGCAGTCGATCCGCGCCGGTATACGGCTTACGCGGATCAGGACTATGCCGACCAAAAAGGCATGGAAGTCTATGGCCACGAATACGCCATGCATTTCCCGTGGCACGAATGGCCCGCCGGTCGCGACAAGAAACACTCGACCCTCCATTCGCGCTTGAAGGACGCCGGTGCGGTCTTCGGTGCCTATAACGGATGGGAGCGGTCGAACTGGTTTGCCAATCCCGGTGACGACACGTCAGAAGGAGCGACGCTGACTTGGGATCGCGCAGGACCGTGGGAGCCGCGTATTCGCGAGGAATGCGAAGCGGTGCGCGACCATTGCGGCATCTTGCCAATCACCGGCTTTACTCGGATCAAAGTCGAAGGGCCGGGCGCGCGCGCCTATGTCGACAGCCTCACCGCCTCAAGCCTTCCGAAACCGGGCCGGGTCAGTCTTGCGTATTTCGCCGACAGCCGGGGACGCATCGTGACCGAGATGTCGGTGATGGTGCATTCAGATGAGGATGTCGGGTTGATCACCGCCGCATCCGCCCAATGGCACGATAGCGAGTTGCTCTGGCGGAACGCACCGGAGGGTCTGAAAATTACGGATCACACAGAAGAGGTGGAGTGCCTGCTGGTCACTGGTCCGAAGTCGCGCGAGATCCTCTCGGGTCTGAACGACGGTCACGATCTGGACGCCAGTTGGCTGTCTGTCAGCATGGACGGCACGATTGCCGGGAAATCCTGCGCGCTGCTGCGCGTGTCCTTCGCGGGTGAGCTTGGCTGGGAAATCCACTGCGATCCTGCGGACGCGCCGACGATTTGGGACGCGGTGACTGCCGTGGGAGCCAAGCCCTTCGGAATGTACGCTTTGAACAGTATGCGGATCGAGAAGGGGTATCGCGCGTGGAAAGGGGATCTCTCGACCGACTACTCGCTGCTAGAGGGCGGGCTGGATCGCTTCACCCGTCTCGACAAGCCGCAGGATTTCCCTGGCAAAGCGGCACTCTTGAACGAAAAGCAACAAGGCGTGAAGAAGCGCTTCGTCACACTCAAAGTGGAGGCGAACGGCGCCGATGCACCTTATATGTCTACGCTTTGGCATGGCGGGGAAGTCGTGGGCGAGACGACGAGCGGGGCTTGGGGGTATCGCGTCAACGCTTCCATCGCGCTGGGGATGCTCAGAGCTGACCTGACCGATCCCGGAACCGAACTTGAGGTCGATATCTATGGCCAGCGCTGCAAGGCCGTGGTGCAGCCGGATGAACCGATGTGGGATCCGCAGAACGAAAGACTTCGGGCATGAGCCTTCCTTCCGAAGCCCGCGTTGTCATCATCGGTGGCGGCGTGTCCGGTTGCTCCGTGGCCTATCATCTGGCCGAACGCGGCTGGAAAGACATTGTTCTTCTGGAACGCAAGAAACTGACCTGCGGCACCACGTGGCACGCCGCTGGTCTGATCGGGCAATTACGCGCGAACCAGAACATGACGCGGCTCGCCAAGTACTCAGCAGATCTATACGGGCGGCTGGAAGCGGAGACGGGCGTTGCAACCGGCCTCAAGGTGACCGGGTCGCTCAGTGTGGCACTGACCGACCATCGGCGGGAGGAAATCCTTCGGCAGGCGAGCCTTGCCCGTGCCTTCGGAGTGGAGGTCGAAGAGGTTTCCCCCGAGACCGCCAAAGAGCTTTGCCCGTATCTGACAATCGAGGATGTGGTAAGTGCGGTCTATCTGCCCGGCGATGGTCAGAGCGATCCTGCGAATATCGCGATGGCGCTGGCACGGGGCGCGAAGATGCGTGGCGCGCAGATTGTTGAGGGTGTGAAAGTCACTGCTGTGCGGGACGACGGCGCAAAGGTGACAGGCGTCGATTATGTGCAAGAAGACGGTACTGTCGGCCACATCAAAGCACAGCATATTGTCAATTGCGGTGGCATGTGGGGGCGTGATCTGGCGGCGCAGTCCGGCGTCACGCTTCCTTTGCATGCCTGCGAGCATTTCTACCTGCTGACGGAACCAGTCGACGGCCTGACGCAGATGCCGGTGCTTCGGGTGCCCGACGAATGCGCGTATTACAAGGCCGATGCGGGCAAGATGATGTTGGGTGCGTTCGAACCCAAGGCCAAACCCTGGGGCATGAAGGGCATCCCGGAGAATTTCGAATTCGACAGCTTGCCAGAGGATTTCGATCACTTCGAGCCGATCCTCGAAATGGCGATGCACCGGATGCCGCTGTTCGAGACGGCGGGCGTGCACACCTTCTTCAATGGGCCGGAAAGCTTTACACCGGACGATCGCTATTACCTCGGTGAAGCGCCAGAGTTGCGGAACTACTGGGTGGCGGCCGGGTACAATTCCATCGGCATCGTTTCATCCGGCGGCGCAGGCATGGCGCTGGCCGCATGGATGGACGAAGGGGCTGCGCCGTTCGATCTTTGGGATGTGGACATTCGCCGCGCACAGCCGTTCCAGCGCAATCGGCGTTACCTGCGGGAGCGGGTGACCGAAACGCTGGGGCTTCTCTATGCCGATCACTTTCCCTTCCGGCAGGTTGAATCCGCGCGGGGCGTGCGACGCTCGCCGATCCACGAACAGTTGAAAGCGGACGGCGCGGTCTTCGGCGAAACTGCCGGATGGGAACGGGCCAACTGGTTTGCCGAGCCGAACCAGAAGCGCGCCTATGAGTACGACTGGCATCGGCAGAACTGGTTCGAGAACCAGAAGACCGAGCATATGGCGATGCGGACAGGTGTCGGCCTTCTGGA
>CAJHYE010000110.1_pt1 | contig 20060 bp, 23 predicted proteins | sample 9198651 | NCBI WGS metagenome assembly CAJHYE01 (sample SAMEA7708366, study PRJEB35096) | sediment metagenome | biome: marine neritic benthic zone biome [ENVO:01000025]; feature: sediment [ENVO:00002007]; material: shallow marine sediment [ENVO:03000034] sea grass bed [ENVO_01000059] ...
GTCGCGGGCGGCCGCTCAAGGGCTGGTTTCTGCGGATCTTGATGTCGGCCCTAATACGCGTGTCGCTTCCGGTCCAACACTTGGTCTTGAGAAAGATCGCAGCAACATTTCGGTCACGACGAGCTTTGATCAGGCGATACGTCCAGACATGATTGATGTTTCCCCAACGCACCGGGGCACCGTTTGCATTCCGGAAGGTCAGATTGATGTGGCAAATTGGGGCGACGCTAAGGACTCCGGTTTGCTTGGCCGATTGCGCTCGGCAGCAGTTTCGGAGGATGGAAGTGTTGAAGCATCGGGCGCAGCGAAGCTGGCGCGCTATTACATACATATGGGATTCGGAACAGAGGCCAAAGAGGCGGCGAGATACGTGTCTTCGTCACGTGATCGGGACATTCTGGACGCGCTGGCAGACATCATGGATCATGGCCGGACGGAAACCTCCATGCTGCAAGGGCAAGTTTCCTGCGATGGCGCTGTTTCTCTCTGGGCGACGCTCGCGGCACCCCTCAAATCGTCGGAATTGCCAAGCAACACCAATGCTATTCTCTCAACATTTTCGGCTCTGCCTCCTCATCTTCGAGATCATCTTGGACCGATACTGTCGGAACGTTTCCATGCCGTAGAACTGCACGAACAGGCACGCACAGTGATCAACGCCGTGACACGCGGAGGATCGAAGACCGAGGAAAGTGAACTTGCGAGCGCACGTCTGGAGCTTGAAGGCACACAGGGCGATGTCGCCCGCGAGACGCTGGCCGAACTTTCCAACGGAACAGATCTGACGGCTGCCGGCGCTCTGTTGGAGCTTCTGAAAGACGCTGAACAGCGCGGAATGGCTCCGAACCCGATTTGGGTTGAAGATGCACCGACGTTGGTCGGCGCGCTTGAAGGCACCAGAATTGCCGAAGACCTCAACATCGCCGGACTGCGCGGATTGGTCGCCCTTGGTCGCTTCCAGGAGTTTCGTGCGGCGATAGTCGACGACAGTCCGGGGTTATCGCCTGACGTGCGTCGAGACCTAGCGCTGTTCGCATTGCGCAGCGCACTGGAAACCGGCAGCGACAGTGACTTCGTTCTGTCTGAAGTCGGGCTTTCGAAGCTGGTTAAGCCCGGATTGCACGATCGAGAGCAACGTTTGGCAATCGCCACACGGCTTCTCGAAATCGGTCTTGCGACGCGAGCCCTGAGTTACGTTTCTGCTTCGCCCGAATCTCTGGAGGAACTCGAAGTCAAAGTGCGCAGCTTGATCGCGGACAATAGAAACGTAACGGCCATCGAACTTGTGCGGAACAGTCCGTTTTCGGGAGCAGAGAGTTTGTTGGCATCGGCCCTTGTTGCTGGAGGCGAGGACGCAAACGCGATCCGAGCCTTTGAAGCCGCGGGTGAAATGGAAGAAGCGTCGGGCGCAGCTTTGCGAACTGGAAACTGGTCGTGGCTAACCGAGAACGGAACGGAGCAGATATCGACCGCGACCCGCGCCTTGGCATCTCCGGAACAGTCGGAAGAGCCGATATCGAGCGAAACACCGAATGGCGCCCTTATTCAGGCCGCACGCGAACGACGGGCCCAGGTCCGGTCGTTCCTAAAGCTAACAAAACCGGACCGAAGCACGTCAGCTTTCACGAATTGATAGGACATACTTCGTAACTTGCTCGCGCTGTCAGAACAACGGCCGAGTGGACAGAATGTCACCAAGCGACTTCTTCAAGATCAAGACTCTTATTGCGGCACTGATACTGGTGAACTGTTTCGCCAACGCTGCCTTGGCTGGCCGTAATGACATTGCCTCTATCTGCAACAGCGCGGCCGCATTCGTCGCTCGTGAAAGCGGTGTTCCAATTGACGTTCTGCGTGCCATTTCCCTGACGGAAACCGGTCGAAACTCGGGCGGAGAGTTTTCGCCTTGGCCTTGGACCGTGAACATGGAAGGCGTGGGCAAGTGGTTCGACGACCTGTCTGACGCGCAGACGTATGTAGACCGGCACTTTCGTCGCGGCGCACGGAGTTTTGACGTTGGCTGTTTCCAGATAAACTACAAGTGGCACGGTCAGGCATTCGCATCGATCGACGCGATGTTCGATCCCATCACGAACGCCCGCTACGCCGCGAAATTCCTTGGCGAGTTGTACGCGGAATTCGGCGATTGGTCGAAAGCCGCGGGAGCGTATCACTCGCGTACGCCCAAATACGCAAATAGATACATTGCCCGGTTTGATCGCATTCGGGCCCGGCTACCAGAGGTAGTTTTAAGCGAAGTTCCAGTTGAAGTAGCCGTCGACCCAGAACCTCCGACAGAGACGCCGCGTCAGAATCCTTATCCCTTTCTGGTCGCTTCACGTCCAACCGCAGGTGCCTCACTGGTCCCGCTGAACGCGCGCGGCGTTTCACCGCTAAGCGCGGACAACCGCCGTTCGGTTCTGGAGTTCCGGGAGTGAAGGCGGTCTTCAGTCCAACCGTAATGCTGACGATGGCGCTGATGGCCATCATCGTCATGATGGTTCTTCCCATGCCCGCTTGGGTCCTTGATATCGGGTTGGCCGCGTCATTTTCATTCGCGATCCTGATCTTTACGGTAACGCTCTTTGTCGAGCGACCACTCGATTTCTCTTCCTTTCCGACGGTCCTGCTTGCGTCCCTGATGCTTCGGTTGTCGCTCAACATTTCCTCTACGAAGCTGATCATCGGCGAAGGCCACACCGGCACGCATGCAGCGGGCGAAGTTATCGAAGGATTTGCTAATTTCGTCATGGGTGGAAGCCTGTTTCTAGGTCTCGTCGTCTTCGGTGTTCTGCTGATCGTGAACTTCATCGTCATCACCAAGGGCGCTGCCCGCATGGCAGAAGTTGGTGCGCGTTTTGCCCTCGATGGAATGCCCGGCAAGCAACTTGCAATCGACAGTGACATGTCCGCGGGCGCCATCGATCACGAGGAGGCGAAGCGCCGCAGAGAGACGGAACAGGCGGAAACCACGTTCCTGGGATCTCTCGACGGGGCGTCCAAATTCGTCAAAGGCGATGCGATTGCAGGCCTTCTTATCACGCTATTGAATCTCGTAATGGGCGTGCTCATCGGGGTGATCATCCACGGAATGCAGTTTGGTCTTGCTTTTGAAACATATGCAATCCTGACGGTCGGCGACGGCTTGGTGAGTCAAATTCCCGCCGTCATTATCTCGATCGCCACGGCCCTTCTACTTTCGCGAGGAGGCGCGCGTGGTTCGGCGGATTTGGCCATGTTGGCCCAATTGGGAAAGTTCCCTGCCGCGTTGGGTACCGTGGCTGTCCTTATGGCGCTGTTCGCACTGTTTCCCGGGTTGCCCTTTGTTCCGTTCCTTATCGGTGCGTTGGTGCTCGGCTTCCTCGCGATGCAAATGCGGCGTGTCAGTGAAGAGCCGGAAGCCGTGGAAGCGGAAGTTGAAGAAGCGCCTGCCCAACAAACGATGGGCGACGTTCTGGATCTTGACGATATCCATGTCGAATTTGCGCCCGATCTCGTTCCGATGATCCTTGACACTGCCACGGGACTCGATTCCCGCATAAAAAGCATGCGCCAGTATGTGGCAACTTCGTTTGGCGTCATCCTGCCGGACATTCGATTGACGGATGACGCATCACTTGCTTCTGGAGAGTATGTCGTACGTGTTCAAGGCGTGGTTCAGGCCAAGGACTGCCTCGATCCCGCGCGTGTCCTTGCCTTGCTTCCACCGGATGACATCGGAGTTCCGAACGGTCGCGACGTTCGCGAACCGGTCTACGGTGCGCCGGCGCGCTGGCTGACGCAGGCCGATGCTGATGCGGCGGCATTGGCGGGGGCGACTGTGGTCAGTCCGGCGGAGGTCATGGCGACGCATTTGCTTGAAACCATCAAGAGTAACCTTCCGCGGATTGTGAGCCTGAAGTCGCTCAGGCGCCTTTTGGACGAGCTCTGTTCATTGACGGATGCGATGCGTAGCGATGCCAACAAACGGCTGTTCGACGAGCTTATTCCTGACAAGGTCCCTATGGATCTCTTGCTTTCCGTTATCCGGTTGTTACTCGAAGAGCGGGTCTCAGTTCGGAATTTGCCCCTAATAACCGAAGCCATCGCCGAAAGCCGCGGTGCGTCTGCCACTGCGGAAAGCATCTGCGAACACGTACGGCAGCGCCTCGCCTTTCAGATTGTCGCAGAAGTCCGCGACGGGAACGGGGCAGTTCCTCTGATCCAACTTGCTGCCGACTGGGAGACACGTTTCAACGAGCATCAGCTTGGCGACGCCGCGTCCGGAGACGTCGCTCTGCCGCCGGACCTTTTCCAGAAGCTTACGAGTGGTGTCGCGGAGAAACTGAACAAGGCCGGAGAGTCAGGTCATTTTCCGGCGATTGTCACATCTGTAAGGCGGCGCCGGTTCTTGCGAACTCTGCTTGCCGCAAAAGGCATATCCAATCCGGTCCTGTCATTCGAGGAGCTTGGGACGGAGGGACGACCGGCGCTTGTCGGCCTGGTCCCCGCGTGACCGAAGAGCTTGCCGCATTCTTCGGGATGGCGCCTGGCGTTATGGCTCAATTCTTTCTTGTCTTCTTGCGGATCGGAGCGGCGATGTTTGTTTTGCCGGCTTTCGGAGAAGCAATGATCTCTCTACGGGTTAGACTGGCCGTTGCACTCGCGTTCAGCTTCGTTGTGTTTCCACCCGTTGCTTCCGTCCTGGCGGATGCGGAAGGAACGACATTCTACCTTCTGATCGGCCTTGCCGAAGTAGTTGCCGGATTGCTGATCGGGTTGCTCTTGCGGTTTCACGTGATGGCAATTCAGATCGCTGCCTCTATCGCGGCGCAGTCGACCTCGCTCTCGCAACTCTTAGGAAACAATGCCATCGATCCCCAGCCTGCGCTGGGGATGGTATTGTATCTTGCGGCGCTCGCGTTGGCGGTTGAACTTGGCCTTCACGTGCAGTTTGCGCTGATGTTCATCGCCTCGTACCAAGTTCTGGAGCCAGGCGTGCTCGTCGGGAGCGGTTCAGCGGCACCCATCCGCGAGGCCGTTTCAGTAGCGTTTCGTTTTGGTTTTGTTCTGGCAGCGCCTTTTGTAGCTGTGTCACTGCTCTATAACCTCGCGCTCGGCGTAATAAACCGGGCGATGCCACAGCTCATGGTTGCCTTCGTCGGTGCGCCCGCCATCACTCTGGGCGCGCTGATCATACTAGCTCTGACGGCACCACTGGTCCTCACTCTTTGGGTCAGCGAGTTCCAACTCCGAATTGTCGATCCCTTCGGCGCTCGTTGATGGAGGAGGACGAAGGTTCCGAGAAGCCGTTCGAGGCAACTCCGCGCAAACTTGAGGAGGCGCGGAAGCGTGGCGAAGTTCCGGTCTCGCAGGACATGATCACCTTCGGCGTCTATCTCGGCGTTCTTTCTGTCGGAGCCTTCGCGGGTCTATGGTCGATCAATCGGACCGGACTGTCCTTGATGCAGTTTATCGCCGCCCCCGATCTGCTTGCCGAAGATGTATTTGCCCAGAACGGGCGCTATGCATATGGCGCTCTGGTTTGGCATTTCAGCGGTGGCATCTCAGTCTGGTTCATACTTCCTTTTCTTTTCGCCCTGCTCGTGGCTTTCCTGCAAGGCGCGTTGGTTTTCTCAGGAAAGAAGATCCAACCGAAACTCAGCCGCGTTTCCCCCATCAAGAATGCCAAGCAAAAATACGGCCCCGATGGACTGTTCAATTTTGCAAAAAGCTCTTTGAAACTAGCAATTTACGGCGGTGTTCTTGCCCTCATTTTCCAATCCAATCTTGACGGTATTCTGGCTATGTCGGCCTTGCCGGTGGCGGATAGTCTGGCGATGAATGCCGAGTTGAGTTTTCGGTTTCTGGCGGCCTCCTCGGCAGTGATCTTCGCTGTTGCTTCGATCGACTTCGTTTGGCAGCGCGCTCAGTTCATGCGGCGCCAGCGCATGTCGCTTAAGGAACTGAAGGATGAGTTGAAGGAAACTGACGGCGACCCCCATACCAAGCAAGCCCGACGCCAGAAGGCGCATGACATCGCGACCAAACAAATGATTGCCGACGTTGCAAAGGCGGATGTCGTCGTCGTTAATCCAGAACACTTTGCCGTCGCGCTCAGATGGGAGAGGTCAAGGGGAACCGCGCCTGTCTGCGTCGCCAAGGGCGTTGACCTGATTGCCGCCCGGATTCGGGAAAAGGCGGAGGAACATGCAGTTCCGATTCATCGCGATCCTCGCACGGCGCGTGCCCTCTATGCGTCTGTAGAGTTGGGGGAGGAAATTCCAGTCGAGCAATACAAGGCAATCGCTGCGGCTATTCGCTTTGCCGATGCCATGCGTGAAAAGGCGCGGCGCGGTCGATGAGTAAGCGTCTGGAACAGTATCGGCAGCTCGTTCGCCTGGCACGTCTCCGTGAGATGGCGGCGCAAGGCGAATTGGCGCAGGCAACTCACCGATTGAGAACCTTGGAAGAAAAGATCTCAGAAATTCGAGCCAGATCATTTCCCGCAGAGACACTTCTGACGGCGATCTTTTTAGAGAAATGGCAGCGGTGGCGCGTCGAGGAGCTGGGTCGCCTGACTGTGCAGCAAGCGAAGCTTGCTGCTGCTCAGCGCTTGGTAGCGGCCAAATGCGGACGGTTGACAGCGGAAAAGAAGGTTGTGGAATCATTGCTTCAAGAGGCGCTCCGCGCGCAATCGGAAGAAGCAGATAGGCGGCGTTCCTACATCTCCTGACGGACAATGTCCGTGACGATGACATCGGTTACGATAGGTCCGAGAACCGAATGGGCCGCCTCAAGCAAGGCCACCTTGAGTGCCGAAAGCCGGCTGCTTTCCGTGAAAGCCCCATTGAAGCCACCGATGTGAGAATGGTCGAAAAGCACCTGTAGAAACACGTCTCGCAACTTTGGTTCGCGGGAATATATGACCTCCACTTCGTCGGGAGGGCTCTCCAAGGACAACGACAAGACTACAAGAGAGCGTACCATCTCGTTCTGGATGACCGGCACGACGAACTGGTTCTTCATCGCGACGTAGCTGACATCCTCGCCGCTGTCTTCGGCTTTCACCTTATCCGGCTCTTTTGCGGTTTTGCATTCCGCCTCAGCCTTGGAAGGGTCGCACTCCATCTCTGGCGCTGGCTTCAGAAAGATGCCTGCGCCAGCGCCGAGAGCGCCGCCGAGAACGATGAGTAGGATGGGGAGGAGCTTCGGCATATCAAATCAGAACGGCAGGATGATATCGGCGATCTGCTGACCGTATCTCGGTTGCTGGACATCAGTGATCTGGCCGCGTCCTCCGTAGGAAATCCTGGCTGCCGCGATTTTGTCGTAAGTGATCTCGTTCCGTCGGGAAATATCCTCAGGACGGACATAGCCGGTCACCAGAAGCTCCCGGATCTCGAAGTTCACGCGTACTTCCTGGCTTCCTTGGATGCGAAGCACGCCGTTTTCGAGTACGTCGGTGACCGTCGCAGCAACCTTCAGTTCGAGCGTCTCGTTTCGGCTGACCGAACCTTCGCCATTGTTGCTGCTTGAAGAAGAAATGTTGGCGGCGTTTGCGAGGGAGGCGTCACCCGGGAGGATCCGGTCGATAACTTGCGGAATGCCCAACAGTTGAGGTGCTGCCGACGCCTCGGAACCCGAACGTGATCTTGACGTCGAATTTGAAATCGACGCGCTGTCATTGATCTCGATGACAACCGTCAGAATGTCGCCTTGCAGACCAGCCCGACGATCCCCAAGCAGGGAACCGCGCCCGCCACTCCAGAGCGATGCGCGGTCGTCGCGCGGACCGTATCGGGCGCTCTGACGCGGCGCGACTGGCATATGCATGGCGGTGACTTCGGCTGCGGTGTCCGACGGAGTGAAGTCGGGCGTCTTGCCAACATCTTCCAGCCGTCCGCAAGCGACGAGAAGTGTCAATACACCAAGCAATGTGACGGGTTTCAATTTTCGAACCTTTCGTTGGAGACTTCTACACGGCCGTCCCGGCGAACCTTGCCCAAGACAGTGTTACGGCTTCCAAGGTTCATGACACGAACCAGGTCGCCTTCCCCGCCTCGTGACAGCGCGCGGGCCTCTGCTGCGATCGACAGGCCACCGCTGCGGTAGACCAAAATCACAGGTTGATTGCGAAAGACCAGGGCGGCGGGCCCTACATGTGTGGGCATAATCGGGCGTCCGGGATAGAGCGTGATCCGTGCTTCCAAACCACTCAGTTGCGTACCCGCCGCGAGAGCGCCGGGAATGCTGATGTCAGATACGGCAATATCTCCCGGCTCTATCACAGCATTCGCGCGGATGACCCGCGCGGCCGTCAAGGTGTCGGCGAACATCTGAGACGGTATCAACGAGACCGCCAGGACCGAGGCACGGACGGCACGGCGCATCATCTGATCTGCACCGTAGCACCAAGAATCTGGTCTGCCGCGGAGATGACTTTTGCGTTTAGTTCGTATCCGCGCTGGGCTTCGATCAGTTCGGTGATTTCGCGGACGGGATCCACGCTGCTTTCTTCCAGATATCCTTGTCGAACGGCTCCAAGCCCATCCGATCCCGGCGTGGTCGTGAAGGGATCCCCCGATGCCGGGCTCTGAAGGAACAAGTTTGAGCCGATGGCTTCGAGGCCCTGAGAGTTTGCAAAGCCGGTCAGAGTTAACTGACCCAATAGCTGTGGCTCGATCTGATCGACGAAGTATGCATAGACTTCACCTTCAGCATTGATCGAAACCGCTCGGGTGTCTTCCGGGATCGTGATGTCCGGCACCACGGGGTACCCGTCCGACGTCACGATCTGTCCTTCGGCCGAACGTTTTAGTCCGCCATCTCGTGTGTAGGCCGAGATGCCAGAAGGAAGTGTAACCTCGAGGTACCCCTCTCCTTCGATGGCAAGGTCCAGATCGCCGCCGGTCGCCACGCTTGAACCTTGTTGCATGTTCATTGATACTGCTGTCGGCCGCACGCCAAGTCCCAGCTGGACGCCGGTCGGAAGGACTGTTCCGTCCGTCGCGTTGATCGTGCCCGGCCTGCTGGCCTGCTGATAGTGAAGGTCCGCGAATTCCGCGCGTCGGGCATTGTAACCTGTCGTGCTCATGTTCGCGAGGTTGTTTGAGATGACCTCGACACGGGTTTGCTGGGCGCTCATGCCCGTTGCGGCGATTGTTAGTGCTCGCATGGTTTCTGCCTCTTACTGTCCAATAACGCGGATCGCACCGCGCACTCGTTCGTCTTCTCGATCCAGGAATGTCGTGCCGAGTTCATAGGCCCGCTGAACTTCAATCATGCGGGTCAGTTCGACGACCGGATCAACATTCGATTTTTCTACAAAGCCTTGAAGTAACCGACCGTTTTCAATGGGAACTGGCTGTCCGCCAGGGTCAAAACGCGCGCCTGCTGAACGTGCCATATTCATTGGGTCTTCGGGACCCCAAAGCCCGATTTGCGCAATCGGTGCACCGTCGGCGGCAAGCGTGCCATCGGCACCCAAAGTAACTCTGGCAACACCTGCTGGAACCAGCACTGGAGCACCCCCTGCATCCAGCAGTGCAGCACCGTCGGGGGCAACAAGAACGCCGTCCGGAGAGGGTGTAAACGCGCCAGCCCGCGTCAATCGATCGCCGTCGGGCGTTGCCACAAGAAAAAACCCGTCACCCTCGATCGCAAAGTCGAATGTGCCGTTGGTTTGTTGCAAAGCACCTTGTGTCAGGTCGATCTGCCGCCCACTCGCATGGGCCATTGAAAGCGACTCGCTCGCGCGGCCCGTTCCAATAACGAACTCGGAAAAAACAACGCCTTCCCGCCGGTAGCCATTGGTCGATGCATTTGCGATGTTCTGAGCAACCGTTTCGAGTTCTTTCAATAGACCCGCTTGCCGGTTCAGTGCGACGTACCCGGAACTTTGCATTCTTATAGTCCTGAAATCAAAGGGATGAGGGTTGCGCGAAAAAACTCAGTCAAGGATTGGGTCATGAAATCCATTGTCATCCAAAATGCGACAAGCATTGCCGCCATTTTGGGCACGAATGTCAGGGTCATCTCCTGCACGGAGGTCAAAGCTTGGAACAGTCCCACGACGACCCCTGCGATCAAAGCTACCGCTAGCAGTGGTGTGGTCATGGTGACCGCCACCCAAAGCCCTTGGCGCAGAGTGTCGAATAAGACTGCTTCTCCCATCAGACCGGCATTCTCAGGATTTCCTGATAAGCCTCGACCACACGATCACGAACTGTAACCGCAGTTTCTACGGCAAGCTGAGTATTGGCGAGCGCTTCCACCAGAGCATGGGGATCGGCAGTGCCGATCATCGCTTTCTGCGCAATCTCCTCTGACTGCGCGAGGGTTTCAGTAAAATCCTTGGCGGCCTGTCCAAGAAATCCAGTCTGGGCACTGGGATCCGGTTTGATGTCAGTTTTCGCTGCGCCGTAACTCCGCAACGCTTGTGTCAGTCTGATGTCCATCACTCGCTCCATCAACGTCTCAGCAGTTCGAACAGGCTTGAACGCATTTTGCGTGCCTGATCGAACATTCTGAGATTGGCCTCGTAACTGCGTTGCGCTTCGCGCGCGTCAGCTATTTCGACTACCAGAGAGACATTCGATCCCTCATAGTAGCCGTCGTTGTTGGCGAGTGGGTGCGAAGGGTCGAAGACCTGCGCCAACTCGCTCCGGTCCAGATTCACCGAACCTGTCGTGACCTGACCGGTTTCACGGCCGAGGTTCATGACCCCTTCAAATGTCGTGACTTTACGTCGGAATCCCGGAGTGTCTGCGTTCGCGATATTCTCCGTTATATAGCGCAGGCGCTGAGACTGAGCTTGCATGCCGCTGGCAGAAATACCTTTGCTTTGGTGGAGGCCATCCATGTGTTAGCGACCCTTCCCAAGCGAACTGCGAAGTATATCGAGCGAACTCTTGTAGACGCTAAGAGCGAGATCATGACTCGATTTTGCGTCCGTGCCCCGCACCATCTCTTGTTCGATCGAAACGTTATTTCCGTTTGGAGATGCCTCGCCCCCAAAATCGAAGGTTTCGAAACGCGCCTTTTGTGCTGCGCTTGTCATATGACCCGGACGGGTGGCCTTGATGTCGGCACCGGAAGCAGACTGCTGATAGGTTTCGGAAAACTCCACCAATTCCCGGGCGCGATAACCGGGGACATCCGCGTTCGCGATGTTCTTCGCGACTTGGGCTTGGCGCGCGCCCGAGTGGCGGGCAAGGCCTTGGGCCATTTTCATCAGATACGGTGCATCTAGCATCGGGGCTTCTCCCTCGATCGAATGCACCAAGGCTTAACTGTGATTCCTTTAGAAACGGTTTCACCAGAAAGGCATCGGAGAGTCGCAAAATGCAAAGCATCGATCTGCTGACATCCATGATCAAACGTAATTCACCCGTGCGGCGCGTGGGGCGCATTCGATCGCTTTCGAGCAATGCAGTTGAGGTTTCTGGCATTTCGGACGTGTCCAGTGTCGGTCACCGCGTTGTCTTTGCCGGCACCGGATCGCCATCTGGTGAAGTCGCGCATATCTCGCGTGATGCTGTTCGCGTTCTTGTGGACGGAGACCTCGGAAGCCTCAGAATTGGCCAGCCGGTACGCCATCTCGGGGAAGTCGAGGTGTTTCCTGACGAGTCCTGGTTGGGGCGCGTTGTGGATGGAGACGGAGAGCCTCTGGACGGACGACAATTGCTACAAGGGACCGCTGGACTGGCACGCCACGCGCTCCCTCCTGATGCGATCAAGAGGCATCCAATGGGTGCAAGACTTTCGACGGGCTATGCGTTGTTCAATACGGTTTTGCCGATCGTTCGTGGGCAGCGGTTGGGATTGTTCTCGGGTTCCGGCATTGGGAAATCGAGCCTCATGGCCGCTTTCGCAAGAGATATGGAAGCGGATGTTGTGGTTATTGCCTTGATCGGCGAGCGCGGTCGAGAAGTCAGCCAGTTCATTGAGCGCGTCCTCGGCAAGAAGGGCCTGCGTCGCAGCGTCGTCGTCGCCGCAACGTCTGATCAATCCGCCCTCGCGCGCCGACGGGCTGCTTTCACGGCCATGGCGATTGCCGAACACTTCAGAAATCTTGGCCAGCATGTTCTTTTGATGCTCGATTCAATAACCAGGCTGGCAGAGTCCCACCGGGAAATCGCGTCCGCAGCTGGTGAACCGAATTCGATGCGTGGCTTCCCTCCCTCATTGACAAGTTTGCTCGCAGGATTTGCAGAGCGGGCAGGACCAGGAACTGATGAACAAGGCGATATCACAGCTGTTTTCACAGTGCTTGTGTCTGGTTCCGACATGGAAGAACCGGTGGCGGACACGCTTCGCGGACTGTTGGATGGGCACATCGTTCTTTCGCGCGAGATCGCGGAGCGTGGGCGATTTCCGGCGGTCGATGTCCTGCAATCCGTATCTCGTTCCTTGCCGGAGGCCGCTTCGGATGACGAGAATGAACTGATCGGGGAGGTGCGTCGAATGCTCAGCATTTTCGAGGAGTCGGAGATCATGGTAAAGTCCGGGCTTTACCAAGCAGGCTCAAATCCAGAACTTGATCGCGCAGTTGAATTGCACCCCATACTGGATGCATTCGCTGCTTCACGCGACAGCGATACCCAACTGGCGTTTGCGCGCTTGCAGTCTATCCTGACTAATGAGTTGCCGACGTCGCAGGGAGCGCAAAACGCGCTTCAAACTGGCGCCATATCATCCGACTGAGGGGGATGTAGAAAACGTGGTCATCCAAAATTCAAGCCAGCGGTTGCAACGTCTGCAGGAGTGACAGCGCAACTGCGCCGCGAGATGTTGATGCGGCATTTACTTCCAGCTCGGTTCGGAACAGGAAGTTGCGTACCAGCTTCTCCTGTAGATCGGGTGCTGCAAAATCGGCGGGATTACTTGCCCCGAAAAGCGTTTGTGCTTTTTCTCGGAATTCGCTGAGTTGGCGGTCAATATCGACGGCTGCAATCTGCGATGGAAGGCCTAGGGCAGCTTCAAACACACGTCGCATTGGCGGGTTCCCCATGATTGTGAACCACGCGGCTTCTTCGGAAAGCGATTGTTCGGCCAGCTCCGCAATATCGCGGGATAGTCCAAGAGCCAGACGAAGGTTCTCGTCCTGGTTGCCCACAGCGGCCTCGAATTGTCTCACGCGATATTGTTCGACAATCTTCTCTGCAAAATCGCTGAGCGCAGTCTTCGGCGGAGAAAGGTCAAACCCAAAGGTTTCCGCAAGTGCGAAATATCGTTTATCAGACAAGCGATTGGCAAAAGCTTCTTCGTTCAGTGTTCCGTCATCTAGGACTTTCTGCACGAAGAACTTATTGTTGATGTCATCGTCCAAACCGAAAGCGCCGAGCGCCACCGATAGGAGTCGACGGTCGGAAACCAGTTCTTCAGCTGATGAGACCGAACTGATGTTCTCGCTAAAATAATCCGTGTTGATCTTGACACCAGAAGAGTTGTCAAAGGCGCGTTGCTGATCTTCCCGGGTCGTTTTCAGAAAGGTCCAACCGGGGTTTCCGGTGACCGGCACGACAGGCTGATATGTCATGTTGTGCTACTCGCAGAAAGCAGGCGATCCTCGCGCGGAATGAGAATACGCAGCGCCTTCATGGCCTGGTAGTACCGCTCTTCGATGACTGCCTCCGACGCATCCTTGAGCGTGCGTCGGCTATCCGGGTCACAGAGCGCCTGGCTAAGCTGTTCAATTCCAGAAAGCAGTTGCGGTCGCGCTTCTTTCGGATCAACGTCGCCCGACAAGACCAATTGGGCAACATAGCAAACGCGGCGAACCGGTGTCTTGGCTTCATCCGGGTGAAGTGCATCCCGAAGTCTTAATATGTTGGCGCCTGGCGTGAGGATTGAAACGCGGGTTCGGCGGTCGCCATTCTCGATAACCGCGCCATTAATCAGGACCCGTTCTTTTGGAGCCAGTTTTAGAACAAGCCCGCTCATTTCTCGCTCTCCGCACCGCGAAGGCCTTGCAATACGGCGGCATTGACCTCGATCAGGATGCCGACGTCCCCCTCGTTGCGTAGGAGCTTTCGCGTCTCGTTGTTTGTGAACTCTGCGAGCCAGAACAGGCGTGCACGGAGTTCCTTCGGCAGACCGTTCTCCGGCTGTGCGACATCAGTGGCGAGTGTCGTCCAAAGTCGATTGTTATCGTAGAGTGCCTCTACAAAGGAGGTATAGTCGGTTGCCCGGTTTTGGGCGGCGGCGCGAAGGCGATGGGAAACCTTTGCGATGGCCTCGTATTCGGCTGCGCGTGGCGATTTCATATGAACCGCGTTTCGCCCATAACCATCCTGTGCGCGTTCGACGACATTCACGGCGGTTCTCTCCTGATATGCGGCTCATTCGGAGCCAGGAAGTAAAAGGGGTGGCCCGAGGGCCACCCCGAAGATTGTTAACGGAAGAGCGACAGGATCGACTGCGGTGCCTGGTTCGCAATGGACAGCGACTGGATACCCAACTGCTGTTGAACCTGGAGTGCCTGCAAGCGAGCGGATGCCGCTTCCAGATCCGCGTCGACCAACGCGCCGATACCCGATTTGAGCGAGTCGGTCAGGTTGCTGATGAACGTGTTCTGCGTGTCAATCCGGCCTTGTGCCGAACCAAAGTCAGCCGCAGCATCGATCGAGGTACTGATGAACGTTTCGATGTTTGCCAAGGCAGCATCAGCGCCTTCGTTGGTTGTCACGTCGATGTTCTCGATACCGGCGAGGCCGCCGGTCGCAACGCCGCCAGCGTTCCCGTCATCCGTCAAAGCCAGGTCCGTTGCGCTATCGTTGTCGATTTGCAGAACCCAGGCACCAGTAGTGGCGTCCTGTGTGACATTGGTCGAAATGTCAGAGACTGCTGCTCCATCAATGGCCACCTTAAGACCTCTGGCGACATCCTCGAAGGTTTCGCCGCGACCTGCTACATAATCGTAGTTCACGCCTCCAATCGCGACCCGATATCCGTCGCCCTCGCTGACGCCAGCAGTCGTGGAGAACGTGACTGACGAAGCACGAGCTGCAATGGTTTCGCCAGTAAAGCCAGCACCGGCAGTTGTTGCCGTGCCTCCGTTTACTGCATACTGCGACGTGCCGTCCGTCGTTGACAGGTTTACTTCGACATCATCAAACGCGGTCGTAGAAGAGATTGTGATCGTGTCAGTCGCGACGGTTGCCGTGATGTCTTCGATTCCAGCCGCATTCAAAGCGGCAGTAATTCCAGCAGCAACAGTGTCGTTAGTATTGCCTGTTGCAGCCGACGTGAAGGTTACAGTCTGACCTGCGACCTGAAGGTTGTAGGTGTTCGACGCACCAGCGGTAACGTTGGACAATTGGATCGTCTGTGTATTGGCAGCATTCGAGAACTCGTCACCTGCTACGCCGGCAAGACTGTTCGCTCCGTCAGCTGCCGTGATATTGGCAGCAAGGGTCGCGCCGGTGCCCATCACGCCAGCGTCGAAGCTAAGGTCTTGGCGGGAAACCGTGATGTCGGAAGCAGTCACGGTTCCGTCGGCGGCCCGATCTAGCGAGGACAGGATGTTCGCATCTTCCGTGCCCTGTACAAGATTCAGACCGTTGAACTGGGCGGCGCCGACCACCGAGCGGATCTGATCCGACAACGCATTCACGTCGTCTTGAATAGTTGTTCGATCGACGTTTTCTTCCTGCGCGGCAACGATCTTCTCTTTCATTTGAGTGAGAAGGTCTGTGACCGTTTCGGACGCCTGCCGTGCAACGGTTACAGTCGACTGACCAAGGTTAAGGCTGTCATTGATTGCCTTGAATGACATGGCGTCAGATTCCATCACTTTCGAGATGGCCCATACAGCGGCGTTGTCGCGCGCGCTGTTGATTGCCTTGCCGGTCGAAATCATCGACTGCGTTTCTTCTAGGCTGGAGTTGATTGTGCGAAGATTTTGCAGCGCAACCATGGCGCTGGTGTTAGTGAGAATACTTGCCATCTGGCGTTCTCCAATGTTGTGGCGATTATTCGCCTTGGTTTCGGAAACGTCTTTCGGACGAAGCAATCATTCTGCCGCTGCGGACCAGATTTCTGGTCACGCGCCACCCTTCAGGGCGCGGACGATAATTGACCTGGATCGACTTAACAAAGTCTGAATCACAGCTAAAAGCTGGTGGCAATAATGGATCAGAATTATTGTGAGTTTTCTAGATTTTCTGAGTAACGGTCGAGGACGACCGCGACAACTGCAGCCGCTCGCCCGTCTTGGAATAGGTGGTTTGACTATCTTGATCGGAAGTCTGGCTGACTTGCGTCATGGCCGCCTTGAGACCGCGACCTGCGGAGGACAGAAGTGCTTCGTTGTTCTTCGCCAGTTCGGTCAAATGCCGAACCGCTATTGCTGGCAATTTAGGCTGGTGTTTTGCCAACCGGTCGGCGAGGCGGGACTTTCGATCCACCAACGCCTCAAGCGCGGCAAAGTCACCCGACAGCAGCAATTCCTGCTCTACACGCAACAAGTCTTCGAGTTCTGATATCACGTTCATTGCACGCTCTCTTTCCGAACCAAGGCGCTAAAAATCGCTTCGGCCATTCCAATTCCGCCAGCTTCAACAATGGCGGTCGCATACTCGTGGGTCAGGAATCCCGAGAACTGGTCTTCGCCAGCACCACCACCGAAGCCCTCGCGCGGTTTCCCGACCCCCGCGGACTTCAACATTTCTGCCAAGAACTGCGACTCGAGTTTCTCGGCCAGCATGCGGAGTTTCTGTTCATGCATCGCTGGACCGGGCGCAGCGATGGGTGTCGTAAGTGTCATAGATCGATCCTTCGGAATCGGGAGAATTTTCTGCACTATGAAAGTGACAGGTAAAGGACTGGTAAGTTTCAAGGAATAGCAGCGTTCCAAATGGACAGGACGTCCGGAGGTAAAGAATGCAGCTACTCATGCAAGCGCTGTTCTCGGGCGACTTACGCTCTGAAGAGGGGCTCGCTAGACAATCGAACATCCGTTCAACTCCTGAAGAGGATGATTTTGTCGCCTTTCTGGATGTGGAAGCAACGAGTGGTGCCACAATTGCCGATGATCGAGAAGGAAAGGACGATCCGCCCTTACTTGAAACTGAAGATATCGAGTTGAACGGATTGGCGGAGCTTTCGCCGAGTGTCGTTCTTGGTTTTGGCGCCGAGATCGCGAAAACGGATCTCGATAGGCAAGAAGGATCGATTATCTCTTCGGCGGGCAACTCGGGGGTGCCAAAAGTTGGTGAAATCGCGAGTGCGCTGGTCATCAAAAATGGCTCTGTGACGCCTGAGACGCTTGCGAAAGTAATCGACACAGTGAATGAGGACCTGCAAAGCTCTGGGTCGGTCCTGGACACAACGCTCCCGACTTCGAAGGCAACTGTTCCGACTGTTTCGGCGCCAAAAGAAGGGTCGCCCGTCCAGGCACCGATCCTGCGGGGCAATGTCGAATCTAGCGCACCCGAGGCGCGAGATACTGTCAAATCCGTCCCAGGCAATGTGCCGGACGTTTCGCTAAACGATCCTGCGAGAAGCCGGTCGGAGTTGGTACCACAGGTTCATATCGAAGGAGCACGTCAGATAGAATGGCCTTCCGCTAACGAAGAAACGCCCGTGAGCTTGGCGGATATACCTTCCGAAAAGGAAGACATTGGTGCGGCGCTCCCTTTTTTAGAAGGGCGGGCACAAGGTCGCGACGCTTTGCGACCAGCGGAGCACAACTCTGGTGTGGTGAACGATAGTTTGAAGAACGGCCGAGCTCTTCTGGCGGACAAAGTACCGGTTCTTGCTGCGCCAGCGGCGAACAAAGTCACCGAAGGACCCTCCAACTTTGCTGAGGGAGAGACGGCGACAGTACAGCGAGTGGATTCGGAAACTGCCGAATTCGACCAATGGCGACCGGAGCGATCTTCTGGCGGGGTGCAAGTTACGAATGGAGCATCAGTTTCGAACTCGGCGCCCATTCTGAGTGCAGTGCCTGGTTTGGGCGAACCAACCTATATCCGGGATGGTTCGCCGAACCTGCCGGAGCAGAGTTCCGCCATTGCGTCGCTCGAGGCTGACGAAGCCGCCAAGGCGGCAAACGAACGGACAAGGCCGGAGCCCGTCGCGCCAAGATCAATAATTAGCCAAGTCATCCACACTGTTTCGCGAACACAAGCTGAAGGGGTCGTCGAAATCAGGCTTCAGCCCGAAGAGTTGGGTCGGGTCCGCCTGACGATGTCTCCGAACGAGGCTGGGCTTACCGTACAAATCGCGGCGGAACGCGCCGAGACTCTGGACTTGCTCAGGCGGAACATCGACATGCTTGCGTCAGACCTGAGAGAGCGCGGCTTCGAAGGTTTCAGCTTCTCCTTCGGGTCAGAAGGTTCGCAGCAGGACTTCGAGTTCGATGACCCGGAACAGTCCAGCGATAAGCAGAAAGGAAATACGAATGCCCCGCAGCAGCTTTCAGTGGACCTGACACCGCTTCGGGCAATCAACCAGGATGGTCGTTTAGATATAAGGGTTTAGAGAATGCCAATTGAGCTACAAACATCAGCGCCGCAACTGACAGCAGGTAATCCAGCCACTGCCGCGACACCTGCCGCGATAGAGAGTGAAACAGCCTCGCAGGTCATCACGTCCGACTTTGAGACATTTCTCTTGATGCTGACGACGCAGTTGGAGAACCAGGATCCACTGAACCCAATCGAAAGCCAGGACTTCGCGGTCCAACTTGCGACATTCTCCGGCGTCGAGCAGCAGGTACTGACGAACGATCTTCTTGAGGGTCTGGCTGGCGCTCTCGGCGCATCCGACCTGGCGCAACTCGCAGGCTGGGTCGGGATGGAAGCACGAGTTACAGCCCCTGTGTTCTTTGATGGCTCGCCGGTTGATATAGCAGTCGAGCCGGTGCCTGGTTCAGATCATGCGGAACTTATCGTCCGCGACTCGCTAGGCCGTGAGGTCGCTCGAGAAGGCGTACCCACTCAGGCTGGAACTTACGCATGGGTCGGCACCACGGCGGACGGCCAACCACTTCCCGACGGGATCTACACATTGGAACTCGCCAGTATCAATCAGGGCGAAGTCACTGGCATAACAATAGTTCCGCATTACGCGCGGGTTTCGGAAGCGCGACAGGGTGTCGATGGAATTGAACTTGTCGTCAGTGGCGGCTCTGTCGTTTCGTCGACCAGCGTCAATGCGCTCCGTGAACCGGCACAGAGCTCAGAATAAAGCGCCTAGAACGTAGGCGGCACAAGCCACGACCAACACAAGGATCAAGCCGGGCCGCCAGCTCTTCATCTCGGGGGCCTTGCCGCGCTCTGCTTGCGCAATGAGCGCAGCTTCAGCGAGCTGCGGCAATTTCGGACCGAACCGCGCCAGGATTCGAACGGTCTTTGCGACGTCTCTGGCAAGTGCTTTGGGTCCGATATTCTCAGCAATGTAGCTTTCGACGACAGGCTGGGCGACGTTCCAGATGTTGATATGTGGGTTCAGAGACCGGGCCACGCCTTCCACAACAACCATAGTGCGTTGCAGAAGGATCAGTTCTGTTCTCGTTTCCATGCCGAATTTCTCTGTCACCTCAAACAGATAGGACAAAAGCCGCGCCATGGATATCCGGCTGGCATCCATGCCAAAGATCGGTTCTCCAACCGCGCGGAGCGCTCGCGCGAACTCATCGACGTCGCGTTCCGGCGAGACGTACCCTGCCTCGAAATGAACTTCCGCAACCCGGTGATAGTCTTTCCGAATGAATCCTATCAGTATCTCTGCGTAAACCCGACGAGTGTATTCATCGATCCGGCCCATTATCCCAAAGTCCAGCGCAACCAACGTACCGTCCGCGGACACTTTGAGGTTGCCTTGATGCATGTCGGCGTGAAAATAGCCGTCCCGCAAGGCGTGGCTGAGGAAAGTGGTCAGGACTTTTTCGCTCAACTTGACCGTGTCATGACCCGCAGTCCTGATCGCTTCGAGTTCGCCCAGCGGCAGGCCATCGACCCACTCGAGCGTCATGACACGGCGCGACGACAGACCCCACTTCACGTCTGGCACTCGAAAGCCCTCGTCGCGCGCAGAGTTGGTGGCAAACTCCGCTGCTCCGGCCGTCTCCA
>CAJHYE010000653.1_pt1 | contig 17879 bp, 16 predicted proteins | sample 9198651 | NCBI WGS metagenome assembly CAJHYE01 (sample SAMEA7708366, study PRJEB35096) | sediment metagenome | biome: marine neritic benthic zone biome [ENVO:01000025]; feature: sediment [ENVO:00002007]; material: shallow marine sediment [ENVO:03000034] sea grass bed [ENVO_01000059] ...
GGGTGTCCCGAACTGCACCGCTTCGCCGTCGTCCATCAGGAGTACCTTGTCGGACATGGACAGGGCTTCGCTCTGGTCATGGGTGACATAGACCACCGTAATGCCCAGCGTGCGGTTGAGGTCCTTGATCTCCGTTCGGATTTCGGCGCGTAACTTAGCATCCAGATTGGACAGCGGTTCGTCCATCAGTACCAGTTTGCGTTCGGAAATCAGCACGCGAGCGAGGGCAACGCGCTGCTGCTGGCCACCGGACAACTGCCCCGGCCGACGATCCAGCAATGGCTCTAGGTTCATGAAGGCTGCGACGCGCTGCAGCTCATTTACCTGATCTTTCTTGCTGCGTCGGCGCACGCGAAGCCCATAGAGGATATTATCGCGCACGCTCATATGCGGAAAAAGCGCGTAGTTCTGAAAAACCATCCCGATATTGCGGTGAGCAGGTGGGACGGAGGTGACGTCGACACCGTCAATCACGATGCTTCCGCCGCTTACCTCGTCGAGGCCGGCGATGAGACGCAGGGCCGTGCTTTTGCCGCAACCAGAAGGGCCGAGAAGCGTGAGAAACGCGCCTGCCTCGATTTCCAAGTCGATCCCCTTGAGAACTTCAACCGCCCCCCAGGACTTCCTGAGCCCAGTAATTTTCAGTGAAACGCCGTTTTCGCTCATGCCAACCGAAGCTCCAGCTTCTCGCTGGCAAACGCTGCCTTGACGCTGTCATCAACTTCTTGAACCGTCAGTATTGCGTCGATGTTGTCAAATCGGACGGTCTGAATAAACGCCGATGCACGGAACTTCGAGTGGTCGGCAACGACGACGTTCTTGCGTGAAACGGAGACGATTTCCCTTTGAACATGGGCATAAGCTTCGCTTCCCAGACTTATCGCCCGCCGCTGAACATCAATCGCGCTGACGCATAATAGGGCGATGTCGAAGGAGAGAGAGCGGATAGCCGCGATGGCGATGGAGCCGCAATAGGAGTCGTTAATCGGCAGATAGGAGCCGCCGACTAGGTAATGCTTGGCAATTCCCTGGTCCTTAAGAATTTGGGCGATACCGAGCGACGTCGTGACATATGTGCAATTCGGTTTTCGCCGCGCATTCATGGCAATGGGAATTGCCGTCGTGCCCGCGTCGATCAGGACAGTCTCGTCACCTTCAAGCAAATCGACCGCGGCTTCACCGATTCGGTGTTTCTCTTCTTCGTTGATGTGGAGGCGTGCGCTGTCCGGCAAGTCGTGGCCAACCACGGAATTGGCAACGACGCCACCGTGGGTGCGCGACAGCAGCCCCCTGCTGTCAAGGTAGGTGAGATCACGTCGGACCGTAGCGTCCGACACTTGCAGATAATCGCAAAGTTCGCGGATGCCCATCGCGCCACGCTCGCGAACGATTTCTAACAAGCGGCGTTGCCGTACGGCGGAGAGCTGCGGCCCGTCCTGTGCGGTGTGTACCTTTTCCTGCGACAAGCGCGATGTGTTTCCCCTCGGCGTCATCGGCGCGACCCAATTGCTGCCAACTCGTAATTTCAATCACAAAACGACATATTTGGTCAACAAGAAAGCCATTTTCCGCTTGCTTGGGGTAAAAAGACGACTGTATTAGTCGAATGCTGATTGAATTTGACTATATGCGCCTGGTCTCTGGAGGGGCGATGCTCATTGCGCACCTTTCCGATTTTCACGTGTTTGCCGATTCGCCCGAGACTCGTCTCGTACGCCGCGATGCGACTGACGCTGCCCGCAAGGTGGTGGCGGACGTGGCCGGCTTCACTCCGAAACTCGATGCTGTGATGATTACCGGAGACCTGGTCGACTGCGGCACGAAGCAGGACTACGATCTTCTAAAATCAATCCTGTTGCCGATCGACGCGCCGATCTTCGTGGTGCCGGGAAACCATGACCACCGTGAAGGGCTGCGCGCTGCCTTCTCAGATAGCCTTCCGTTTGCCGAAGGGCGCTATCTCAATTACGAGACTACGTGCGGACCAATCCGTATCATAGGACTCGATACCCAGATCGAGGGACGCGACGAAGGAGGGCTGGAGCCGGAGACGTTAGACTGGTTAGAAGATCGTCTGGCCCGGCCGGTCGAGGGGCATTCGTATGTGCTGATGCACCATCCGCCCTTTCCCTCGGGGATAGAAGCGCTCGACAAGATGTCGCTCGTAGCAGGCAACGAACGGTTCGCCGAGCTCGTGCGCTCCTATAAGGCATCGCTGAACATTCTCGCCGGCCATATCCACCGGCCGTATCAGGCAATCTGGAACGGCGCGCTCGCCGCCGTCGGAGGCGGCCCGGCCTTTCAATTCGCCCTCGATCTCCATCGCGGTGCTCCACAACCTGGTTCGGTCGACGAACCGTACAGCTATTTCATTCATCGTTTGGGACCCCATGGGGTGACCATCCTAAATCGACCGGTCAGCCTCTAGGTCATCTGAAGGAAACGTTGGTCATGCACGAATGCGCCGAAAGCATTGTCTTGGAGGCCGGACAGATCGCGCTCAGCCATTTCGAAGAGCTATCGAGCGTTCCGGTCGAATCCAAGGGGCATCTCGATCTAGTGACCCTTGCTGACCGGGAAGTGGAGCGCTTCCTGACAGACGAGATTCGGAAGGCCTATCCTCATGACGGCGTGTTCGGCGAGGAAGGGAGCAACCACACCGGCACCTCGGGGCGGGTGTGGGTCATCGATCCTATCGACGGAACTTTCAACTTCGTACGCGGAGGCGATCAGTGGGCGATCTCTATGGGCCTGTTCGAGCAAGGGACTCCAAGCTTTGGCGTTCTGCACGCACCTGTCCGCAATCAGACCATCGTCGGTGGCAAGACCGTAACGGCGAGCATAAACGGCGTGCCGTTGAAGCAGCGCCAGGGCATGGAAGACAGCCACGCGGCCGTCGGCGTGGGATTTCATCCTGTGATCCCGGTGGAGGATCGCCTAGCGGTCCTGCGCTTCGTGCTTGAGGAGGCGCGCATGACATTCCGTTGCTGTGGCTCAGCCGTGATCTCCCTGATCGAACTGGCACTCGGAGAGGTGGATGGATATGTTGGCTTGGGCGACTCCAGTTGGGATCTGGTGGCTGCTTTTGCCATTCTCGAACAGATCGGTATATCGAGCACCGTGGACTGGACCAAAAGCGACTTGTCCACGAAGTTCAGATATGCAGCCGGTACAGGAGAATTCCTAGCAGCGATTGAGCCCATCGTGCCCTTTGGCGCGCGCCTCGCGCCGATCGCGTCTTCCTCAAACGCAGACCGGCTGCCGCCAGTAGGTCCGTAGAGGGTCATGAACGGCCGTCACAACGGGCGCGAGTGACTTCCGTTGTTCCTCCGATAGCGGTCGTCACAGTAGTAGTCGCGTCCGGGCAGCAAAAGCGACACTAGCCGCCGTTCGGAGCCCAGACCCACGGCTGCAGCGCTGTGCCGATGCTGCATATTTTCATTCATCTGCGGCCATCGCAATTGCTAGTTCGCTCTTTTTTGCGCCGCGTATCCGCTTGATTGTGAGATAGATCATCGCTGCTAGAAGCAGCGCGTTGACTGCAACTAGTGTTGCCGAGACCGGGCGGTCGAGGAATATCCAATACCCCTCTCGGGAGATCAGCAGCGAGCGGCGCAGGTTGGCCTCGAGGATCGGGCCAAGGATCATTCCAATGACGACAGGCGCCAGGGGATAGTCGGCCGACCTGAACAAGATACCGACCAGACCGAAGGCCAGCATGACCTGAAGATCGAAGACCGAAGCCTGAAGTGCGAATGTGCCAATTGAGCAGAGCAGCAAGATGCTCGGGATCAGGTACACTTTCGGGATGCGCAAGACGTAGACGAAGAGCGGCGTCGCCAGGATCCCCGCGATCAGTAGGAAGACGTTTGACGCCAGATATACCATGAAGATGCCGCCCACGACGTCCGGGTTGTTCTCGAACATGGCTGGGCCGGGAATGAAGCCCAGAATGAGGAGGGCACCCAGAAGCATGGCAGACGATGCGTCTCCCGGAATGCCAAGGGACAGGGTCGGCACCAGCGTGCCGCCAACGGTGGAGTTGTTCGCCGCTTCGGTCGCGACAACGCCCCCTTCCTCACCTTCGCCATATTCCTCGCCTGTTTTGGCTGCTGCTTTTGCCACTGCGTAGCTGGTAAAGGAGCTGATCACACCGCCCGCGCCGGGGATGGCGCCAAAGAATGTCCCGATCGCCGAGGAGCGGATCAGGTTGACGTAGTGCTTCAGCGTCAGCACGATGGAATTCAAGCCGGGCCGAGCCACTTTAACGTCGGGTATCTTCAAGAGGTCATGCTTCAGCATCTGGGCGGCCATCTCGGAAATCGCGAACAGGCCCACGACGACGGCCACGATATGAAACCCGTTCAACAGGTCGTGGGACCCGAAAGTGAAGCGAAGGCCGGTCGAAAACGAGTCGGTTCCGACCGTGGAGATGAGCAAGCCGAAACTTCCTGCCAATAGACCCTTGATGATTGAGCCGCCCGAGATCACCACGATGGCGAAAAGTCCCATGATCGCCAACATGGCATATTCGGGTGGAGCAAAGTTTGCAGCGAAGCTCGCTAGGATCGGGGCGCAAAAGACCAAAACAACGCCGCCAATCAAACCACCAATGGCCGAGCTGGTAATGGCGATGCCGATGGCATCGGACGCACGGCCTTTCTGGGCCAATGGATAGCCATCAAAAAGCGTTGCCGCTGCCAGCGGTGTGCCGGGGATGCGCAACAATATCGCTGAAATTGAACCGCCGCAGGAACCGCCAACGAATATCGCGATCAGAAAACCCATTGCCGCGACAGGCGGCAACCCGATAGCCACGGGGAGCAAAAGGATAATCCCCATCAGCGGTCCAAGGCCGGGCATAGCGCCGACAACCAGACCCACGATGATCCCTGCGAATGTGAGGCCCAGGGCGAGCGGCGACAGAAAAACGTCAAACCCGGCGGAAAGAAAATCAAAGATCACGGCGCGCCTACCAGGGGATATAGATGTCCCACATGCCAAGCGGCAGTACGACATTCAGGAAAACTTCGAAAATGAAGGCAAATCCTGTGGCTATGGCAACCGATGCGATGGCCAGTTTCAGGACATTGCGCATCCCGCAAATCCACATGATGGCGCAGATCATCGGGGCAGTTGCAAGATGGTATCCGATGGTTGTCAGAACCATCAAATAGACGGCGAAGACCACAAGCATCATTCCCGCTCGACCAAGGTCCGTTACCTGGACGCCTTCTGCCTGCGTCGTGTTCTTGACCTTGAACAATTCGACCGCCAGTTGAAGAACCAAGAGAACACTGACGAAAATCGCGATGGTTCGTGGAAACGAGGCGGCGTTGTCGTAGGGACCGCCACTGGCGATCCCTTGTTCTTTAAAGTTCGTCTCGATCTGCCAAAGGACAATCACGATGACTGCGAAAAGAAATCCGAGAGCAGCGAGGTTCAGCGTTCTTGACGATGCCATCGTGCGGTCTCCTTACTGAAGCTTTTTGAGCTCTTCTTCTTCCCAGGCCAGGGCGTTGCCCATCGAGTTAAGCTGCGAGTCCACTCCACCGACGATCTCTTCGTACATGGAGTGATCCCACGACAACGGAACAAAGCCGATGGCTTCGACGGCTTCGATAACCTCTGGGCGGGCCATTGCTCGCTCCATCGCGCTACGCAGTTTTTCGGTCACGTCATCCGGCGTATCCGGATTGACTATCCACCAGGTCCAACCCATCGGACCAAGGTTCGAAAGGCCCAGATCGACCCCAAGCTCACCGATGGTGGGCGCGCCGTGAAAGGCCTTTTTTGAACTTTCCAGCTCGGAAAGAACCAGCAGGATTTTCACCTTGTCGGGGTTGGACCTGAAGTTACCGACATTGACGAACGCAAAATCCAGGACCTTCGAACCAAGGTCTTTGAAGACATTGCCGTCCTGGGTGTAGGGTACGTTCTGAGCGACACAATCATAGGATTGTAACGCCTTCGCAATCACCATATGCGGCAGGTTGTTCCGAGAGCCCGAAGAATACCGCAGCTCGCCGCGGTTCTCTTTGCAGTAGTCCATCATCTCTTGGAAGCTCGACCAACGCCTTTCATCCACTTGTCCGGCGATCGCAAAAGCGTTCGCAACGGCAGCGCTGAGCGGTTTGAAGTCTTTGAAGTTCCAATCCGCGTTGCCAAGAATGGGCTGCAAGACAAGCGGGGCAACATAGCCGTCAAAGATCGTGTAGCCATCGGCGGGCTTTCCCATGGCCGTCGTCTGCGCCTTGGTTCCGGCAGCACCCGGCAGCGAGATTACCGGCATGTCCGTACCCAGTTCTTCGCCCATGGCCTTGGCAACGACCTGGCTCATGGCCATGGCGTTACCTGGCCCCCAGGGGTGGATGATCTCGATGTTACGCTCGGGGAATTCCGCAAGCGCTATGGTGGCCGAAGCCGCCACGAGGGCCCCCGCCAAAATGGCGCCTTTAAGTGTTCTTTTCAGTTCCATAATTGTCCTCCCTTAAGGTTTCGGATTGGGTTCGGTGTTATTCTCCCGCCAGCGCGACATCCGGTTGCGCCAAGTCGAAATGTTCAAACAGTTCGGGCGGGGCATCATGCAGCGCAAAGTGATGCGCGATTTCCGCCTCTAGGCGTTTTTCCACGACTGGGTCGTCCAGCGGGTTCTCTTGCCGAGGGTCTGCGTCAACGTCGTAAAGCGCGGTCTTGCAATCTTCCAACGTATCGCCGTCCTGGCCCACTTGCGTGTTCTTCGGGTCGAGCTTCATCCTGAGCGTCGGTGCGCCCTTGGTGAAATTGAACGGCGGGGCCAACTCGCTCGTTTGCAGCTCGCCGATATCGAAAAGATCGATCATGTGGGCGGGCATCAGCGTGTAAAGATGCAGGTTTTGACCCGACAGATCCTCGGGGTAACGGTAGTAGGTAAAGGTGCCGTCGGTCACCCCGACCGGGCCGCCGAACATACCGAAAATCTGGCTGCTACGAATTGGCGTGTCGTCTTTCAGCATCGGCAGGATAGAGTTGCCGGTCACGGACTTTGGTATCACACAGCCATGCAGGTCCAGGAAAGTCGGCATCAGGTCGGTGGTTTGGGTTAGAGACTGGCGCCGCTGACCCGCCTCGGCACCATGTTCGGGATGCCAGACCAACAGCGGGATGTGGCTGATCTCTTCGTAATAGGGCATCCGGTTCTTCGCCCACCAATCATGTTCTGACAGCAGGAAACCGTGATCTGTGGTCAGAACCAGTGCAGTGTCCTTCCACAGATCGTGCTCGTCGAAATAATCTAAGAGCCGCCCGAAATACTCGTCGCACATGGCGACAAGCGCGGCGTAGTTGCCGCGAATGGCGGCGACCTCTTCGGGCGAATTGGCATTCTTCTCATAGAGCGGCCAATCAAGAATTTTGCCATTGTAGCCTGTGTCGTAGGCCGCCTTGAACCGTTCGGGCGCAACGAATGGCTCGTGCGGATCAAAGCATTCAAGTTGCAAGAACCAGTCGTTCTCGCCATGGTTGGTGTCAAGGAAGTCGAAGGCCTTGGCAAAACACTTGGCCGTCGGGAAATCGTCTTCGTCGGTCAGGGCCTCTTCGGTAATCGCTCCGCGCAGCCTTTTGAAAGCTGCCTTGTCCGCATTTGCCCGTGTGATAGCTCCCACTTCAGGTAGTTTGTGCAGCGGGTAGTGTCTCTCGTCGAAGCGCTCACGATAGCGTTCAACCGGTGGACGGACCATGACCTTCAACGCATCATATTCCTGGCCGCGCACGAAATCCCAACTGTCAAAGGCGTTCGCATAACCCCAGCCGCCGTTTTCGAAGTAGTGCAGATGGTCGGATATCAGATGCGTGTAGACGCTGTTATTACTCAGTATCCGGGCAAAGCTTTCGTCAAACGGCTCAAGCGGCCCCCAGTTCCGATGAGTGAAGTTCAGACGGCCTGTATGCATATCGCGCCGCGCGGGCATGCACGGTAAAGAGCCGACATAGTGCTTGCCGAAGGTCACGGACTTTCTCGCGAACCGATCAAAATTGGGGGTCGCGATCGACGCTCCACCATAGGCGCCAAGCGCCAGACGGTTCAAGGAATCGAAAAGAACAAAGACCGTTCTCATGTTTTTCACCGCCTCCGTCGGCTCCCGCTAAGTTGGCACAAGAACGGATATTCTGTAAAATGAGTATATGTGCGATATCGTTTCTTAAAAGGAATACCAGTGGACAAAGGCCTGAAAGCGTTTCTGGCTGTCGTGCGGGGGGGATCGATCACTGCCGCGGCCTCGACCATCCATCTCGCTCAATCCTCTGTCACAAAACGCATCGCCGCCTTGGAAGCCGAACTGGGGACGCCGCTGTTCCACCGCGACCGCCGCGGAATGTCGCTAACCGAGGCGGGCGAAATGTTTCTTGCGCGCGCCGAGCGCATCGAACATGAGTATCGTAACGGGTTGGAAGAAATCGCTGTCATCTCTTCAGCTGGCTTGTCAGAACTGAAGATAGGTGCCGGTCCGGTGTTTCACCTTAACTGGGTTGCCGGATTGTTTGTCGACCTGCTGCAGCGTTTTCCTGACCTAAAGCTTGATTTGACGACGGAACATCGCGAGAGCATGGGAAAGTTGCTAAGGTCCGGGGTGCTTGACGTATATCTGGGAATTCTTTCGGAAGACGAAATCGACTCGTCGATCTTCACAAAACATGTTGCGCGAATCGAACACGGGATCGTTCTTCGGGAAGACGATCCGATTTCTCAGACCGACACGATAAACCCGACCGACCTTGCGGGTTACCGGTGGGTGAGTTTCACGATTGATCCGGTGACGGAACAAAGGATCGAGCAGTACACGCTTCCAAAGGGCTCGAAGAAATCACTTATCGACATTCGAACGACATCTCTGGCCACCGGCGTTCAGCTGGTAAAAACAGGACGCTTTGTCATGTCCGCACCACTGCAACTTGCAAAGGTCGTGGAGAAAGAAGGGTTGGTCATACGGCCGGTCTTGCACCGAATGCACCCGCGCGACGCGGGAATCCATGTGAGAAAGAGCTCTTTGGAGTATGGTGCAATCAAGACCGTGATCTCTCACTTCGATAGTGTCCGGGCCGCCCAGAGTTGATTTGGCGCACGACCAATACACGCCAGTACGGCCGTCAAGAAAGTGACCTTGCGACATTCGCCCAGGTCCGAAATTTGTGCCCTTGCAACTGCTGAAGCGGCCCGTGGAGAGATTTCTTCTCGTTAAGGGTAGTATGTCAATCACGGTGCACTTCCGTTCCGGGTCAAAATCGGCCGTCTTAGGCCCACTGCCAGGGCTTCTGCTTTACACTCGACTGCGGACTTGATTCAGGCTCGATGAAACCAGGCGAATTGCGCCATGTAGATTTGGGATTTTTGGTTTGATAGCCTTCCGGAGAAGGAGCGCAACCCATGGAACGGCGCCTGAGCGCCATATTCTCAGCCGACATGGTGGGATTCTCGCGGCTGATGGAGGCCGACGAGACCGGCACGATCGAGCGCCAGAAAACCCATCGCCGAGACCTTATCGACCCGGCCTTCGAGAAATTCAATGGCCGCATCGTAAAAGAGATCGGCGACGGTGTGCTCGTTGAGTTCCCGTCCGTTGTCGCCGCGGTGGAATGTGCCGTGACGATACAGCGCGCCATACTGGAGCAAGAGATGGACGTCGAGGATGACCTGCGGATCCAATACCGGGTCGGGATAAATGTCGGCGACATCATTGTAGACGGCGACGACATTTACGGCGATGGGGTCAACATAGCCGCGCGGCTTGAAAAGCTTGCCAAGCCCGGCGGAATTTGCGTCTCGGGAACCGTCGTTAGTCAGGTCAAGGGCAAGGTCGATATCGAATTCGAGGATCATGGCGAGCAGGCGCTCAAGAACATGAAGGAGCCCTGCAGGATCTGGCAATGGGCAAGCGGATCATCGACGGCATCCGACGGGGGGCGTGACAACGGTTCTGCAAGTCAGGCGGTGCCTGCACCAACCATTGCCGTTCTTCCTTTCGACAGCCTGAGCCCGGACACCGAAATGGAGAATTTTACAGACGGGCTGACGGACGAGATTATCGCGGCATTCTCCCGACAAACCGGCATGACCGTTCTGGCGCGCAGTTCAACCAAGGTCTTCAAGGGCAAGGCCGTCGACGTCATTCAAATCGGCAAACAGCTCGGCGCGCATTATGTCCTGGAGGGCAGCGTGCGGACGGCGGGAGGACGCGTGCGCGTGATGGCCCAGCTGACAGATACCGCAAACGGAAATCATCTTTGGGGCGAACAATATGATGGCGACCTGTCCGACATGTTCTCGCTACAGGATGACGTTACCCTCGGCATTACCGCCGCTGCCCGTTCACAGATCCATGTGAAGGATGCAAAGCGAGCCCGTGACCTTCCGCGAGATGAACTCTCGGACGGCGAACTCCTGGCCTTGGCGTCGCAGCGCATGCAGGCGCTCAGTGCAGAAGATTTTCGCGAGGCGGCAGACCTGACAGAGCGTGTTATTGACCGCAGCGGCGACAATGCAATGGCGTTGGCCATGTCGGCGTCCTGTGTTCTGCTTCTCAACGAATTGGACTACCGCGAGGTCCGCGAAAAGGAAGCTGCCATCGCAAATGAACGAATTGCACGTTCGATCCAACTCAACGAGGAGAGCGACTATGCCCACTTTGTCCGAGGTCGCCTTTTGCTCCATTTCGGGAAACAGATCGAGTTGGCTGTTGCCGAGGCGGAGCGGGCGCTGGAGCTGAATCCCAATTACACCTACGCTCATGCGCTACTGGGGTTTGCCATTATCTGCCAGGGCGATCCCGATCGTGGTATTCCCCTGATTGAAAAGGCCCTTCGTGCTGACTCGCGCCGTGCCGGCAACTACAATTTCATTGAGTATCTGTCGCTCGGCCATTTTAGCGCCGAACGCTACGATCTCGCACTGGATTGGCGCCTGAGAGCCGCGCAGCGTTCCGGGTATCGACCTTGGACACGTTTTTTCCTTTCAAGCTGTCATGCCCACCTGCAACAGATCGACGACGCCAGGACACAGCTTCGCGAAGCAATGGAGATTGTGCCGGAGGCCACCATCGGAAAGTTGCGAGCGCTGCCTTTCGCGGACACGGCGGTGGATCAGCGCTTCCAAAGCGGGCTCCACCAGGCCGGGATGCCGGAATAGGCATCGCGCATCCTCATGACCCTAATGTCAGTTCAGAATTCCCTGTTTTCAGTTGGAACGATTCCCTGCGCCTGACATTCGCGATTTGCCGTTAAGGTATTGATATCAGGAAGAAATCACGGAATTTAGCGGCTCGGGCAGGCCCAAATCACGAAAAATTCCCTGTAAATTCCCTGTAAATCCGGGAAACGGCCGATCGGATGTTCAAAGTTCCATTTCGGACAAGAGCACGGCCCACTGCGCGCCATGCATGTCCCGGTCGAAGCGGCTGCCTTGTACCTTCGGGCGGGGCAGGCTGATCTTGATGACATTGAGATCGTCAATGTCGAAGCGCTTCAAGGCGTCTGCCGGTTGCCGGAAGAGGGCAGCGACCTGGTCGGTCTTGAGATTGGTCCGCACATCGTCAAAGGCCTGGCGGTCGCCGCAGAAGATGTCGATTGTCAGCCAGAACGGGCCGGCATTCTTGGAGCGCACCTTCAGAACGCGTTCGCTGAGCCTAGCCATGCCCGATATCATGGGTCGTCAGCCGGAAGCCGGCCATGGGATCGTCCAGCTCCAGGACGTGGTTGAGGCAGAATTCGTAGAGCGGTCCGCGCTCCGATTGGGCCGGCGAATAGGGAAAGGCGAAGGTCGGCAGTTCTTCATCGCTCGTCAGCGGATAATGGAGGACGAACGGGTTGATCAGCTTGCCGATCTCTTCTGCATCCTCGGCCGTGCCTGCGGTTATGATACCGAGCACCCCGACTTCCGCAGGCGACCCATGACGCGATTCCAGGGCACCGAGAGCGGAATCGATGCCGATCAGGCGGAATTCCAGGTCATAATCGTCGCTGGAAAGGCCCATCCGCTTTTCGATCTCGCCCTGCAGAAAACCATGCAGCTTCTCTGTCCATTCCCGGGCATGGCTGACGTAGTGGGTATCGCGCAGCACGGCCAGGATCGTTGTCTGGTATCCGGCAACGCGTGAGCCCTCAAGCTTGACGGTATAGATGTTCGCCGGAACCCATTCCGATCCGGTCACGCGTACCCGGCGGTCGTCAAGCGCTGCGTATCTGGCCTCCGTCACGTCCAGATATCCGCCGGGCTCATGCAGGATATAGGGGTCGGAATTCTCATAGAGCATGTGCGCTGAAACGGAATGCGGCGTGCAGCGGGCGCCATCGGCGAGCGGCTGCACCTCGAATCCGTTCGTGTCGAATTCAACCAGGATGACGCCACTCGTTGGATTGGTGGAGCAGAGCGCGCCACATTCGGCGATCTTGGCCCCGTGCCAGGCGCCGCCCGGATGTTCGCCGCGCATCAGGGGAAGGGCGGAGACCGTTGCGGTATCCGTCGTCCGCCCGGCGAGCACGATATCGGCACCGGAGTTCAAGGCCTCGGCGATCTGTTCGGCACCGGCCAGCGCCACGATATGGCTGCAGGTTTGCAAAGCGCCATCGGAAAGATCCGGCGCGGGCTCAAGCGGACGGACCCTGTCATCGGCCAGTGCGCCCTCAATCACGTCCGGGCGTTGCTCAGAGTAGAGCGTTGCGATTTTCAAGGTCTGCCCGAGTTCCTCCGCCAGTTCCCGCGTAATCTCCAGCATCCAGTCGACCGTGGAATCCGTACCGCATGTCCCGCAGGAGCCGATCACCAGGGGCACACCGGCGTCCGCGCGCGCCTGCATCAGGCGCCGCCATTCGGCCTTCGTGGCGGCCCGGGAATACTTCGATGTTCCGGTTCCGAGATAAAACGGGCCGCTGTCGGTCGATCCGCCGTCGATGCAGATGATATCCGGCTGCATCTCCACGCCGCGGGCAAGCGCGGCCTCATCGAACCCCAGGCCAAGGACACCGGAGGGTACAAGGACGCGCGTTGCCATGATCAGTCCGTAATCGCTTGCGGTTTCTTCAACAGATTGCGCAGAAACATCGGGGCGATGAAGCCTGCAATGGCGGCAATCCAGAGACCAATCGAAATAGGCGATGAGAACAGGATCGTCCAGTCGCCGTCGGAAATCACCATCGATCTGCGCAGATTGTCCTCCATCCGGTTGCCGAGCAGAATACCAAGTATGATCGGGACTGTCGGAACGTCAATCTTGCGGAAGAGATAACCGATCACGCCGAAACCGACCATCAGGAGAAGATCGAAATGGCTTCCGGAGAGGGAATAGATGCCGACGAACGAAATCATCATGACACCCGGCAACAGCACCCAGGCCGGAACGCTGAGCAGGGTCACGAAGATCCGCACCAGCGGCAGATTGAGGATCAGGAGCACGAAATTGGCGATCAGCAAAGCTGCGATCAGGCCCCACACGACATCGGGCTTTTCGGTGAAAAGCAAGGGTCCCGGCGTGATGTTCAAGGTCAGCAGAAGCGCCAACAAGACGGCCGTTGTACCGGAGCCCGGAACGCCGAGGGTCAGCATGGGGACAAGCGCACCGCCGGCGGCGGCGTTGTTGCCGGCTTCAGGTGCAGCCACGCCCCGCGGGTCGCCCTTGCCGAACTCGCTATTGTCCCGCGCCATGGATTTTTCCGACATGTAGGCCAGGAAGCTGCCGAGCGACGCTCCGGCACCGGGAAGGATGCCGGCAATAAAGCCGATCCCGGTCGACCGCAGCATCGGAATGACGCTTCGTCCAATGTCCTTGATCGGTATCGTGATCTTCTCAAGCTTGACGCCGAGCGCCGAACTCTTGCCGTGGCTCTCGATGAAGATGAACACCTCTGCGACCGCGAACAGACCGACAATGGCGACGAGAAAGTCGATTCCGTCACCCAGATGCAGATTGCCGTAGGTAAAGCGCGGTAGGCCGGAGGAATTGTCCAGCCCGATCGTTGCGATGGCGAGGCCGATACAGGCAGCGATGGCCGACTTCGCCTGGTTGTTCGATGCCATGCCGCCAAGCGTGCAGAAGGCGAGCATGTAAAGCGCAAAATACTCCGCAGGCCCGAAAACGAAGGCCACGCGGGCAAGGAGCGGCGCGAGCAGCATCAGGCCGATCGTTGCGAGGAACGCGCCGACAAACGACGCAACGCCGGACAGAACAAGCGCATCACCGGCGCGGCCCGCCCGCGCCATCGGATAACCGTCCAGCGTCGTCATGAGCGCCGGTTCGTCACCGGGGATGTTGAGCAGAATGGAAGAGATCCGGCCGCCATACATGGCGCCGTAATAGACGCTGGTCATCAGCACCAGCGCCGACGTTGCATCAAGACCAAGCGAGAACGCCAGAGGTATCAGGATGGCGACGCCGTTAGACGGCCCGAGGCCGGGCAGGGCGCCGATGATCGTCCCGAGCACGCAGCCGATGACGGCTAGAAACAGGGTTGACGGCGAAAGCGCGACGCTGAAGCCGAGGGCGAGATTGGAAAGAACGTCCATGGAAAGACCTCAGCCCAATGATTTCGGGAACGGCACCAGTGTTTCCAGGCCGAGCAGGTATTTGAAAACCACGAAGAGAACGATCGAGAGGCCGACACCGGTCAGGGCAGCGGCGCCTGCGCGCGGACTAAGTTGATAGCTCAGGACGCCGGACGCGATCGCTGTCGGCACGAGAAAGCCAAGCGGGCGCAGCGCGTAAGCGTAGGCCACCATGACAAGGATCGCGATGCCGATTTTCGCGAACGTCATCACACCCGGCCACTCAGGGTCATCATCCGGGCGGAACATCACCGTCAATCCGGAGATGACGATCACACTGCCAATGATGTATGGAAATGTCTTTGGTCCGACAGGGTCGGAAAGGAACGGCGTCTGGAGTTGGTAGGCGCTCGCGATATACGCGAGCGCCAGGATCGCAATGACCAGACCGAAGACTCGGTCGCTCATTTTACTGGATCACGCCGATTTCACGTGACAGGTCAGCGACTTCTTCAATGACGCCGGCAACATAACCCTGGAAGTCGTCCCCGACCTTGGTGAACGGTGCCAGGCCATTGGCTTCCATTGCTTCGGCCCATTCCTTGGACGCTGCGACCTTGGCAAGCGCATCCGACCATTTTTTGTAATTGTCTTCAGAGACGCCTTTCGGCACGTAGAGACCACGCCAGTTGACGGCAACGACGTCGATGCCCTGTTCCTTGGCAGTCGCGATATTGCCGAAGTCACCCGGCAGACGGTCATCGGTGAAGACAGCGATAACACGCACATCACCGGATTTGATGAAGCCGACAACTTCCGAAATATCACCGGTCATCGCCTGGGTGTGGCCGCCGATCGTCTGTGTGATCGCATCTGCGCCACCGTCGAGGCCGATATACTTGACCTTGCGGATATCGGTAAATCCTGCGCGGCCGAGCGCCATCAGGACCTTGAGATGGTCAAAACCGCCAACTGCGGAACCGCCGGCAAACGTTATCTTTGACGGATCAGCCTTTACCGCGTCAATCAGGTCGGTCAGCGACTGGTAGGGCGAGTCCTTGGCAACGACGATGACACCCGGGTCGGCGCCGATGGCACCGAGGAAGCGGACTTGGTCATACTTCATGCCGCCATAGGCATTCTGGGCGAGACGCGTGGCCGTGGCCGACGAGGCGGCAACGATCAGGTCGCCGTCGGTATTGCGTTCGTTGACGACATGCGAATAGGCAAGGCCGCCACCGCCACCGGCCATGTTGGTGACCTGGATCGGCTTGTCGACTGCGCCGATGTCAAACATGATTTTCCCGATCGTGCGGCAGGTGAAGTCCCAACCGCCGCCGGGGTTCGCCGGGGCAATACATTCTGCGGCCATCGCCGATCCGGCCATGGCAACACCGGCAAACATGCCGATGGTCATTGATTTGAAAGTTCTCATCGTTTCCTCCGAAACAGTTATTGGATCCCTGCCGGGGACCGGTTATCCGCGGACGAATGCGGCCGGACCCGGCTCTCGCACCGGACACTGTTCGCTGGAAAGCTGACATCAACCTGTCACAACAACAATGCGGGCCCGAACACGTTTCTCGAGCTTGGAACCGAAAAACCGAACAATAGCCAGATCGACCCCTCCGTCCATCAAACCAAATGAGTTTGCGGAACTGACAAAACAATTGTTCCGGTTCCGAGATAAAATCGACCGCTGTCGGTCGATCCGCCGCCGATGCAGATGATATCCGGCTGCATCTCCACGCCGCGGGCAAGCGCGGCCTCGTCGAACCCCAGGCCAAGGACACCGGAGGGTACAAGGACGCGCGTTGCCATGATCAGTCCGTAATCGCTTGCGGTTTCTTCAACAGATTGCGCAGGAACATCGAGCGATGTCCTTAATCTCCCTCTGCAACGCCTGCAGCACGGGCACGAGCCCTGCGGGCGCGGTAGCTGGGCAAAAAGATCAGTAGTACCGCGATGGTCAGTAGACCCAGCGTCATTGGACGCTCCCAGATGAAACCGATGCCGTCATAAAGCTGCATCGCGCGGGAGAAGTTATCCTCCAACATCCCGCCCAAAATGAAGCCGATCAGAAGTGGTGCGAGCGGGTAATCAGCAAACCGCAGGATCGTCGCGCAGATACCGAATCCCACTAACAGCAGAAGTTCGGTCGCGTTGTTCTGCCCGATATAGGCCCCCATCAGCGTGAAGAACAAGATGAAAGGTATCAGATAATTGCGCGGCACTGCCAAGATCTTGGCGATATAGGGAATGAGCGGCAGGTTCAGGATCAGAAGGATCAGGTTGCCGATGAACATCGACATGATGACGGCCCAGAAGATCTGCGGCGCATCGATCATCAAACGCGGTCCAGGGGCAACATTGAGTGCAATCAATGCACCAAGCAGGATTGCCGTGGTGCCTGATCCCGGGATCCCAAGTGTCAGCAGCGGTACGAAGGAACCCGTGCAGGCAGCGTTATTCGCGGTCTCGGGTGCGGCAAGGCCTTTGATCGAGCCGTTTCCGAATTGCTCCTGATCCTCTTTGGGGGCAATGTTGCGCTCCACCGCGTAGCCCAGAAACGAAGCAATGGTCGCTCCAGCGCCGGGCAGAACTCCGATAAAGAAGCCCTGAACGGATTGACGGCCGATAACGGGCGCGATCGATCTTGCCTCGCTGCCTGTAATTCGCAAGTCTTTGATCTCGCCGCTGGAGTCTCCTTCGCCTTGGCTGGATCGCAGGGGGTTCATCACCAGGAACAACGCCTCGGGCAGGGCGAACATCGCCATGGCAAGCGTGATGAACCCGAAGCCGGATTGCAGGTCCATGATCCCCATGGTGAAGCGCGGCATGTTGAAGAGCACCCCTTCGCCGACGGTTGCCATGATAAGTCCGATGATCGTCATCGCAACCGCCTTTGCCACCTGACCTGTACCAGCAAAGGCCGCGATGGCCGACAGACCGACAACCATCAGCGCAAAGTATTCCGCCGAGTGGAAAAGAAGCGCGACAGCGGACAAGGCGGGCGCGAAGATCATCAAGAGGATCGCCCCGACAGTACCGCCGGAGAAGGAGGCAATTGCAGCAACCGTTAGCGCCTTGCCTGCCTTACCCTGACGCGCCATCGGGTAGCCGTCGAAGCTTGTGGCCACCGTTCCCGCCACGCCTGGCGCGTTGAGCAAGATCGAGGACGTTGAGCCGCCAAAGATCGCGCCGTAATAAACGCCTGCGAGCAGGATCAGTGCGGCGGACGGGTCGCCGATTGAAATTGCGACCGGGATCATGATTGCGATGATCGACATCGGCCCAAGGCCCGGCAACATCCCAATGAAAGTCCCGATCAGGCATCCGCCGATCACCATAAGCAGGTTTTGAATGGAGA
>CAJHYE010000524.1_pt1 | contig 17775 bp, 16 predicted proteins | sample 9198651 | NCBI WGS metagenome assembly CAJHYE01 (sample SAMEA7708366, study PRJEB35096) | sediment metagenome | biome: marine neritic benthic zone biome [ENVO:01000025]; feature: sediment [ENVO:00002007]; material: shallow marine sediment [ENVO:03000034] sea grass bed [ENVO_01000059] ...
CAGTCGTTCTGACAATGGCCGTGGTCGAGCCGATGATCCGCGATGCCGGAATCGACCTGATCTGGTTCGGTATCTTCATCGTCGTGGTTGTCGAAATGGCGCAGATTACACCGCCCATCGGTTTCAACCTTTTCGTCCTCCAGGGCATGACCAACCACGAGATGGGCTTCATCGCGCGCGCCGCGTTTCCAATGTTCCTGATCATGGTGCTGATGGTCTTCGTGTTGATCGCGTTCCCGGAACTTGCCACATGGCTGCCGGACAATATCCGACAAGGTCCGGGGTGATCCAAGTCCTCGGTTTTATCGGCCGTCATGGCCGGTGGAGCCTCATCGCCGGATTGCTGGCCGGTCTGAGCCTGCCCGGCCTCGCCTTCGCCCTGAAAGACTGGCTGCCGCACTTGATCGCGGCCCTGCTGTTCGTCAGTGCCTTTCGTATTGGCCCGCGGGCCACGTTTGGCACGACGACCGATGTCGGTCAAAGCCTGACCCGGGCGCTGGTGTATCAACTGGGTGCCCCACTGGCGGCACTTGCCCTGCTCCATGCAGCGGGCTTGGCTAACACCCTTCCCGGCATCGCTCTGATCCTTGTCCTTGCCGCCCCATCGATCTCGGGCGCGCCTAATTTCGCGATCATGATGGGCCGCGATCCGACCCGCGCGATGCGGCTGTTGCTTATCGGAACGGCCCTGTTTCCGCTGACGGTCATCCCAGTCTTTCTCGCGCTGCCGGCCATTCCCACACTGAGCGAGGTTCTGGTCGGCGCAGGCCGGCTCCTCGCCGTCATAACACTCGCCGTCGGGGCGGCGTTTCTTTTCCGCCGCGACCGCGCGTTAAGTGTAAATCAACTCCAGGCTCTCGACGGTGTCGCCGCGTTGCTTCTCGGGATTCTCGTGGTCGGTCTCATGTCCGCAATGGGTCCGGCCCTGACGGGCAGGCCAGGTCAGCTTGCCCTCTGGCTCGCGTTCACGGTCGCCCTGAATTTCGGATTGCAAATACTGGCGTTCCGCGCGGACCCCAAGCGCGACACCGGTTCGGCGATTGTTGCAGGAAATAGGAACATCGCTCTATTTCTAGTGGCCTTGCCGCCTGAACTGACAGATCAACTGTTACTTTTCATCGGCTGCTACCAGATCCCGATGTACCTAACGCCCCTCGTCATGCGCCACATATATCGATCACACGGTTAGCCATTCTGGCGTTTCCAACCGACGACGGCGCCCGAAGAGCACCGAAAGCACGAAGTGAACCGGTCTGATCTCAGTCATGTCCAAGTCCCCACCTGTCTGCTCGGCCATCGCGTAGCCGATTCCTATCTCAGATTTGTGACGCTCAGGTCACCGGAAAATCTCGCGGAACACTCCAATACATTGCCTGAATCCTGCTTCGAAATTGCCGTCACCGGGATGATAGACGCTTTCGAACGAAATCACACCGTCATAGGCATCCGCACGAAGCGCATCCGCCATTGGCTGAAACTGATCGGCCAATTGCCCCTCGCCCATGCGCTTTACCGTCAGGGTGGCGCGTGGCGTATCGACGGTCACGTCCTTGATGTGCACATGGCCCAGATATCCGCCCCGCACCTCCTCATATCCGTCAGGATACGCCCGCTCGTGACACCAGCAATTGTTGGCCGGGTCCCAGAGGACCTTCAGCACGTCTTTCGCACCCAGATCGTCGATCAGCTTCCGGGCCGTGTAGTTCGAGTTCACCATCGTACCGTTGCCGGTCTCGACCACCAGCGTCACACCCTCGGAACGGGCAAGTTCAACAGCGGGTGCAATCAGCGGCAAAGTCTTTTCCCACGCTCCGTGGGCGACGTTCCACTTCTCGGCCCCGCCATGTCCCCAAAGGATCTGCTCCTTCTTATTGGTCATGATCCGCACAAGTGGCGCACCCACGACATGTGCCATCCCAATTACCCGCTTCAACGCATCCATGTGCCGTGAATGCGCCTCGTCTCCAGGCGCATTGGCCGTCGTCAGTCCGGCGAACACATGCCGGCTGAGACAGGACACGGGTTTCCCCCGATCCCGAAGAAGCCGGTCGATCTCCGCAATCTCCGCCGCCGAATGATCGCCAACCTCTTTTTCGCCTACGAACTGCAGCTCGGCATATTCAAGGCCAAATTCGTCCATCACGTCGACAGCATGGGCCAGATCCCGACTGATCCCGTCGCAGATCACTCCGAGTTTCATCACGCGTCCCTCTCCTTCATCTCTTCATAAATCCGTAAAAGCGCTACCTTGCCTTCGCCGCATCGCGATGAAGTTCCGCGCCCACGATCTCCTCCATCACACACGTACAGATCCAGTTGTCGCCATTGGGGTATTTGGTTCGGCCCGCGTGAAAGACCTGCATCGCTGCGGCTGCCGTATGAAGCGGGACGCCAAGCTCTTCCCCCAACCCCATGGAGATGGTGAGATCCTTGTGCATCGTGTTGATATGACTGCCCGTGCCTTCGAACTGGCGATCGATGATCTTTTCCAGCGCGTTGTTTACGACACCGCAGCCCGCACTCGAAGTCGAGAAGACATCCAGGATCACCTGACCGGGCACACCGGCCTTGGCTGCCAGAGCAGCGGCTTCGAACGTGGCGGAGAATTGCGCGCCGATCAGCGATTGCAGACACGCTTTGACGGTCTGCCCGTCGCCCGGCCGTGTGCCGACCCGGTGTATACTGGCCGATACCGCTTCCATGACCGGCGCGAACCGGTCGAGGATATCGTCCGGGGCCGCCGCCATCATGGTCAGCGTGCCGCCTTGTGCGCCCGGAAACCCGCCTGACACTGGCGTGTCGATCAGGTGGAGGCTGGAGCCCTCCAACGCTGCGCCAATCTCGCGTGCTTCGCGCGGCTTGACCGTGGCCGACAGGATCACCGCACTGCCCGGCGTCATGGTCGAGACCAGCCCGTCGTCGGCGAAAAGGGCCTCTTTCACCTGATCGCCGTTCATTACCATGATGAAGACGGCGTCCGCTGCCTTGCCGACCTCGGCGGCACTTGCCGCCACCGATCCGCCCATGTCGGCGAGTGCAGCCGCCCGGACGGGATCGATATCGCGCCCTGTCACCTCGAAGCCATTGGCAATCAGGTTCTTCGCAAGGCCCGAGCCCATATCGCCCAAGCCGATCACACCTGTTCTCATCGATCAAGACCCCCTGTTTTCGCCGGAAACCGGCATTTGAAAAGGGTGCGAAACGCACCTGATTTCGCGGGGGTTTCACGCGTGCCGGGAAGAGGTTCTTTCCGTGACGTCGGGCGGGTCCGGTAGACACCCCGCTGCCCGTTTAGGTTTTGCGAGGGTTGCAGAGAGCAGTGCCTCTGTCCAGCCTTTGCCGGCTCATCATGTTATGAGGGATGCGCCTGCCTGTAAGAAAAGACCCCGGAACGCTCGACATTCTCGAAACAACAAAACTATCCGCAATAATCTAGAGGTGGGCGGACGGTGGCTTTACGAGTTTCAAGTTAACAAAGACTAACCGGCCACACTCCGCAGATCCGCGCGCCGCCCAAGCACGACCTCGCGTGCTTCCCAGAAATAGCGGGTGTCTTCGACGACCGGGGCAAAGAACAGCTCGCCGCCATTGCGCCAGGGATCCAATACCACTCCAGCCGCATGACCGGTCCCCTTCGCGCTGATGATCGCGGTGGAATGGTCAATCCGTACGCCTCGCCCTTCCGCGATGGCCCGGTTCATCTCCAGCGTTTCGAACCGTTCAGCATCAAGCCGGGTTTCCATGTCTTCGGCCCAATGCCAGCACAAGCCCCGCGGTTTCAGGCCCATATTGACCTTGGTGTTGTGAATCAGGGGCGGATCAGTGATCTGGTACTGAATGGTCAGCGTCCGGGTATGGGCAAACGCGATCTCGGTCGCCCTGGCTGCTTCGCCCGGGTCGACGTCGGCCCGCATGGCAAGGATCATGCCTTCCAAGCGCTCGATCTCGCCCGATGTGGCCAGGGCGCGTTTCTCCGGCGCGCTCGCGCAGGCCGCCAGCGGTACGGCCGCAGCCCCCAGCAATAATTCTCGTCTCGAAATCACTTGATGACCCTCATATGCTCGTCTTTGCGGTCTCTGCCGCGCCTCCGCGCCAACTTATTCTGCTTTTCCCGAAGCTTTAAGAGCTTTCTTGCCGCCAAAGACAGCCTCGTGAGATCAAAAAAGACGCCCGTCCAGAAGAACGGGCGCCCAGTTTCGGAACGAGGGACAGTGATTGAAGCCGGGTGTTCCGAACCCGACCCATGTTTGAAAGGTGGGGTCTCGCAGCTCGCGAATAAAGAGGGTTTCGCGAAGATGTGAACAAAACCTCAACTCTCAGGCCAGAACACCCGGCCAATTCGCGTCCGCCAAGGCAATATTGCCGGGAATGTCCTGTTGCCAGATGCTGCGCACGTCGACGGAGAAGTTCAGGTACAGCCGGTCATCATGCACCGTCCAGGCTTGCGGGTCGGTTGGCGCGGTCGCCCCCTTGGACACGGCATAGGCGCAATATCCGCCATAGCGTGGTGAGAATTTCTCGGGGTCAGCGTCGTACATGGCCTTGTTTTCCGCACTCGCGAATTGCAGCAAAGCGTCTCCCCAATCCGACGCATAAGCCGCATCGCCTTTCAACGGCATACCTTCGGTGAAATAGGCCACCGGGTCATAGCCGTTGATGGCGACGCCACCTGTCGCGAAAACGGGCGGTTTCGCGGCCAAGGCCGGGCGCGCCAGAATGGCGGCGGCAGGAACGGAAAGGGTGGTGCCGATCAGAGTGCGTCGGGTCAGCATGGCGTGGTTCCATCGGTTGTGATGACCAAAGCATGCGCCAAAATCGCGCCTCTGCACATCCCTTGTCGCGTGCATGTGATGAGGGCGCTAGGTCAGTCGAATATGTCGAACAGGTCCTCGGCGACGTCAAATGCCTCTTCTAGGAAACGCCGGGACAGGTTCTTGGTTTTCTTCTTCTTTTTCCGACGTTTCGCTTTCGAGCGATCGGGCTTGCTGCGGATCGGTGACGGGCGCACTAGTTCGCGATCACCCAGAGAATCGGTCCGAAGCATCTTCATCTCGTGCAAGGGCGCACCGCAATTCGAGCACGCCAACTCGTGGCGCTCCTTGCCGCGCAGGCTCAGCGCGGCGCGGGTACCGCAATAACAGCATGTGGCGATCTTAGGGGTCATACACGCTCCATCCGTGACAGCGCATATAGCGACACGGCCGCGGCATTTGAAACGTTGAGCGATCCGAATGCACCGGAAAACGGAATGCGCGCCAACCGGTCGCAGGTCGCGCGGGTCTTGTCGCGGAGCCCCGGGCCTTCTGCACCCAACACCAGCCCGACCCGGTCACCGGCGGTCTGCAATGTGTCTTCCAGCGTGTCCTCCACTTCGCCCGCCAGGCCAACCAGTTGAAACCCCATGTCTTTCAGCGTTTCCATGGTGACAGACAGGTTCTTCACCCGAAGGTAGGGCTGACGTTCCAGCGCACCGGAGGCCGTCTTGGCAAGCGCACCCGTCTCCGGCGCAGAATGACGAAGGGGCGCAATCACCGCCGACGCTCCGAAGACCTCTGCGGAACGCAAAATGGCCCCCACATTATGGGGATCAGTGACCCGGTCGAGCAGCAGGATCTGCGCCGGCCCTTCCACCGGAATGACGCCCTCCAGCACTCCCCAGTCGAGCGGGCGCACTTCCAGTGCTGCCCCCTGATGGACGGACCCGGGGTCGAGCGGGGCCGGGAACTTGCGCGCATCGGCCATTTCCGGTGCGATTCCAGCGATCTGAATGGCATCCTTCAACCGATCCGCAGCGTTCTTGGTGACGATCAGGCGCAGCTTCCGCCGCGATGGGTTGGCCAAGGCATCGGCCACGGCGTGCAGTCCAAAGAGCCAGAGGGAGGCGTTCTCCGCCTTTTCCTTATCGACCACCCAGGCCGGTTTCCGCGCCATGCGTCAGGCCGCCTCCATCGCGCGGACGACATCGCCAACGACCTGGCTCAACAGCCCTTCATCCTCGCATTCGGCCATAACGCGGATCAGCGGTTCGGTGCCAGACTTGCGGATCAGCAAGCGCCCGGAACCATCAAGCCGCGCTTCGGCGTCGGCGATCGCCGCCTTGACTGTCCCGGCCTCCAACGGTGCAGCTCCCGCGTCATAGCGAACGTTCTGCAACAGTTGCGGCACCGGTTCGAACACCTGGCGCAACCTGCTGGCTGATTTGCTGGTGCGCTTCATCTCTGCCAGATACTGCAGCCCGGCCACCAACCCGTCGCCGGTGGTCGCATAATCCGTCATCACGATGTGACCCGATTGCTCCCCACCAAGGTTGTAGCCACCGTGGCGCATCGCCTCGACCACATAGCGGTCGCCCACGGCGGTGCGGTGAAGCCTGATCCCCTGCCCCTGCAAGAACCGCTCCAGCCCGAGGTTCGACATCACGGTCGCCACAAGGGCATTGCCTTTCAACCGATCCTCCGCGGCCCAGCGAGCCGCGAAGAGCCCCATGATCTGGTCGCCATCCGCGACGGTCCCGGTTTCATCGAGGATCATGATCCGGTCGGCGTCGCCATCAAGGCAGATGCCCACATCTGCGCCAGTCTCCCGCAGTTTCGCCGCAGCCTGATCGGTGGATGTCGATCCGCAATCGAGGTTGATGTTGGTTCCGTTCGGGCTGACGCCCACTTCGACCACCTCGGCCCCCAGTTCCCAAAGAACCTGCGGTGCCGCCCGATAAGCTGCGCCATTGGCACAATCGACCACCACTTTCAGACCGTCGAGCTTTATGTCGCCAACGGTCGACTTCACCCGCTCAACGTAACGGAACAAACCGTCATCGATCCGTTTGGCACGCCCGATATTGGCGGCTTCCGCCAATGCGATGTCGCCGTCCATGATCGCTTCGATTTCGGCTTCCGCCTCGTCCGACAGCTTGAACCCGTCAGGCCCGAAGAATTTGATCCCGTTGTCCTCATGCGCGTTGTGGCTGGCCGAAATCATTACGCCCACGTCGGCGCGCATGGAGGTTACGAGCAATCCTACCGCCGGGGTCGGCACCGGCCCGAGCAGAAGTACATTCATGCCAGTTGACGTAAATCCCGCTGTCAGCGCGTTCTCGAACATGTAGCCCGACAGCCGAGTGTCCTTGCCGATCACCACGCGATGGGCCGCCGATCCGTCGCGCCGAAAAAAGCGACCGGCCGCCGCCCCCAGTCGCATCGCGATTTCGGCGGTCATCGGTTCGGTATTTGCCCGCCCCCGAACACCGTCGGTGCCAAAGAGTTTTCTTGCCATGTTGCGCCTCAGATTTGTTTTGTGGCGCTTATACCAACAGCCATCCCGCCAATCCATCGCCCATCGCGTGCGGGATCAAGAACTGAAATAATCTGAAACCAAGCCGCCCTAGCGCGAGGCGAGGCGCGAGGGTTCGCGATAGAAGTGGTGATACCCGATTGTCGCCGTCCGCGGGAAGACCTTGCTCCACCGCGGCTTGACGGCCTTGGTATGATAGTGGGTGGCACCCTCCGTCAGGCGACGGGTGGCCCCGTCCAGCATGATCTTTGCGACTTTTCCCACGCGTTCGTAAGCACGGATGTCGGCAATCGTTTCCGGGCGACCATCGCAGGTATAAGTGAACTGACACCGGAACCGTTTTCCCGTGCCTTGATTGACGACGCCGCAGACCGATCCCGGATATCGCGGATCGTCGACCCGGTTCAGGATGACCTCCGCAACCGCGAACATGCCGCGCACAGTCTCGCCGCGCGCCTCGAAATACAGCGCTTCGCTCAGGCAGGACCAGGTCTTGCCGCCTTTGGCCGATTTCACGGCATCCAGGCGCTTGCGACTGTAAAACCCGCCCTCTTCTGTTTTTGGCGTTTCGGTCAAACGTTTCATTGCCCGACCGTCGATCCCTTTCACTGCCCGACTTTCGGCCTGAAACAGCGAGTTGAGCCGCGTGCCAATCTCGGCTGTCGGATTTGTCGACGTTGTCAACACGACATCCGCAAGTGCTGCCGTTCCCACGGCACCCGACATGATTAGTCCCAAGAGAGACCCTACGACTGGTCGAACCATCTTCTTTGTCCCTTCACCGGAAAACAAAAAGTGCTCCGGGTATTTACTCGGCCTTTTTTTCCAAAGGTCCGGATACCCGGCAGTTCGGGGAATATCCAGAGTGGCAAAAGTGACAAATCGTTCCAATCAGACGACCAAATGAGCAGAATTCTGCCGAAAATGATCGGTTTCTACCATCGGTGAGGGAATTTTCAGGCCGCGGGCGGTTTGTCCTGTATCGCCAGATGCGCAGCGGCCAGTCTCGCGACCGGCACGCGGAAGGGCGAACAACTGACGTAATCGAACCCGGCGTCCCGGCAGAAAGCGATGGAATCCGGGTTGCCCCCATGCTCGCCGCAGATCGACAACGTGACGTCGGGCCGTTCGGCGCGCCCACGCTCAGCACCGAGCTTCAACAGTTCGCCCACCCCTTCGATATCGAGCCTGTGGAACGGGTCTTCCGGGAATACGCCCTGCTGCACGTAGTCCGACATGAAGCGCCCCGCATCGTCACGACTGAGGCCATAGGTCATCTGCGTGAGATCGTTCGTGCCAAAGCTTAGGAATGCCGCGTGGGCGGCAATCTCGCCGGCACGGAGGGCGGCGCGCGGTGTTTCTACCATGACGCCGAGGAGGTATTCGAAATTCACGCCGGTTTTGGCGCGCACCTCGGCGGCAACCGCCTCGACGCGTCCCTGCACCAGTTCCACCTCGCGCCGGGCCGAGACGAGCGGGATCATGATTTCAGGCGTTGCCGGGCTATCGCCGGCGGCCGCTTCGACGGTCGCCATAAAGATCGCGCGAGCCTGCGCGTCGTAAATTTCCGGCATGGTCACGCCCAGCCGAACACCGCGCAAGCCCAGCATCGGGTTGAATTCCGCCAGCGCATTCACCCGCCGCTCAACTTTGGACAACGGCAAGTCGAGCGCATCGGCCAGTTCTCGCATCCCCTCCCGCGTTTGCGGCAGGAACTCGTGCAAGGGCGGGTCAAACAAGCGAATGCACACGGGCTTACCTGCCAATAGCTTGAAAAGCCGTGTGAAATCAGAAAGCTGCATCGGCACCAGACGTTCAAGTGCCGCCGCACGACCATCCGGTGTCTCGGCAAATATCATTTCCCGCATGACGGTCAATCGGTTCTCTTCGAAGAACATATGCTCCGTCCGGCAAAGCCCGATACCTTCAGCGGCAAAGGTCAGCGCCACTTGCGCTTCTTCGACCGTATCCGCATTGGCCCGCACACCGATATCGCGCACCTCATCCGCCCAGGTCAAAATCGTTTGGAAGGTGTCGTCGGGCACCGGCTCAAGGAGGTCAACGTCGCCCGCCAAAACGCTGCCGGTGGTGCCGTCGATGGTAATCCTGTCGCCTTCGGAAAAGACCCGGCCATCGGGCGTCGTGATTGTGCGATCCTTGCGGTCGTAGTCGATGGTGGAGACGCCGACGATCCCTGGCAGCCCAAGCCCGCGCGCGACCATTGCCGCATGGCTGGTCATGCCGCCACGCATCGTCAGAACGCCTTGGGCGGCGTGCATACCGCGAATATCCTCGGGCGAGGTTTCCCGCCGCACCAGAATCGCGGACTCGCCCCGCGCAGCTGCCGCCTGGGCCGCTGCAGAGGTGAACATAAGCTGCCCCGTCGCCGCACCCGGACTTGCCGCCACCCCGTGCGCCAATACATCGCGATGCGCATCAGGGGCGATCCGGCGGTGCATCAGTTCCATTAACCCGCCGGGCGGAATGCGCAGAACCGCGTCGTCGCGGGTGATCACACCGTCCTCGGCCAACGTGACGGCGATCCGCATGGCGGCCTGGGCAGAGCGTTGCACGCGCACCGCGTCGAGAACACTCAGGTCCCCACCGTCCAGCGTGAACTCGATCTGCATTTCCTCGCGCAGTTGCTGGCGGCATCTGGCCCCGAATTCGACAAGCATGTCGAAGCCTTCGGGATAGATTTCCTCCAGCGATTTGCCGCGCGGATCGATCGTCAGATAATACGCGGTGTCGTCTGTCAATGCATCGCGCCCCTGCGCCTGGCTCAGATACCGTCCGGTGATCTGGGGCTTGCCGGTTGTTGAAGACACGAACTGAATGACACCAGATCCGCTTTCGCGCGGACCAAGGCCAGGGGCCATGCGCTGCACCACGAGACCAAGCCCGGCATTGTCTGGCGCGCCCCGTGCTTGCCGCAACAACCGGGCCGAGGTGCCTTCCCAGGCTCGTGCCATCGACTTCAGCACATCACGCAATTGCCGGGCTGGGTCCTGAGGAAACGGCTCATCCGCCTCTTCCTCGAACGTGGCCAGCATAATTTTCAACGCCTCGGCATCCGCCACATCAAACTCGAAATTGTCGGGATCGAGATGCGCAACCTCGACCGAATAGGTCTGCACGAAACGGGCATAAAGTTCATCCGCCGCTGCGTGGCCCAACAGGTTCGCGTATTCGGCATGCCGGGCATCGTTCATCCCGATGTTCAGAATGGCACCGGGACCGCCCCAATCGGGGTCCTCGGACGACGGACGGACGGAGACCAACGGCCGGTCCCCGAAATGGTCGAGGATCGCGTCCGTGTCCACTTGCATGCCGGTGGCAATGGCGCGGACGGTGGTGAACGGCAATGCGACGGTCTGTGGGACTGGCAGGTTGAGACGGATCAGTCGTTGCAGACACTTCGCCCGACCGCCATGGGTTGCGTCGGCCAGCGAAGCGCTTTCGTCGATAACAACGAACTGTTCAAGATCAACGTGTTTCTGCACTGCGGCGATTCCTTCGCTGGCAACATAAGACGTTAACGTTAAGGGTCAATCTACACTGTCAGGAGAGCCTGACGCCGATTGTGGACTGGCTGTTGCGGTGGTGCGACGGACATTGGAGGAAGTATTCCTTGCATCCCTCTGACAGAATTAGGAAATCGCGCTTAAGCGCTGATTTCTGCACTGCAGCTTGCGACCGAAGGACGCGCGCGGCTTACGTACCTCTAGATCGGCCTAACTCAGCCGTCGATCCGGGTTAGATCGGCGACAGAGAGGCAAATCTCGCTGATCCGGTGCAGCAAATTCAGCCGGTTTCGCCGCAAGATCTGGTTGTCCGAATTGACCTGCACAGCCTCGAAGAACCCGTCAATCGGCGCACGCAGCGTCGCCATCGCCGACATTGCGGCACCGAAATCCTCCGCTGCCATCGCTGGTGCGATACTCGCTTCCGCCGCATCGAGGGCGGCGAACAAGGCCTTCTCGTCTTCCGTTTCGGCCAGTTTCGGATCGGGACCAAAGGAATACTCAACCCCGTCCGCCTCCTCGGCCTGTTTCAGGATGTTATGCGCCCGCTTGAACCCCTGCGTCAGGTTTTCCCCGTCCTCGGTGGATAGAAACTCTTGTAGCGCCTCAGCCCGCTTAACCAGAAGCGTCAGGTCGTCGGCATTCGGCATCGCCAGCGACGCATCGATGACATCGTGCCGGATGCCCTGGTCGCGGAGAAAGACTTTTAGGCGGTCGTGGAGGAAAGCAAGGAGATCATCGCTGATGTCTGGTTCATGGTTCACGACTTTTTCAATCCAGTCCGGCGCATCGCCTTCGATCTGGTCGATGATAGCCCGCACGGCGCTACTGAATGGCCCATGATTTGCAATTTCACGCAACACAGCCAGAAGAAGTACACGTTCGTCATGGCTTCTGACATCGATCTGGTGCCGCAAAAGCTGTGCGTCCACGAAACGATCAAGATGAAAACGCTGATCCCCTCCCAAAACCAACCGGATCACCCCCAATGCTGCCCGTCTCAGCGCGAACGGATCCTTCGACCCCGTTGGCTTTTCGTCAATTGTCCAAAACCCGGTCAGCGTGTCGATCTTGTCGGCCAGTGCGACCGCGATGGACAAGGGTGCCGATGGCACGTCATCCGAGGGTCCAAGCGGCTGGTAATGCTCCCGCGCGACGGTCGCGATTTCCTCGCTCAACCCCGCATATTGCGCATAGTACGCACCCATGACCCCTTGAAGTTCAGGGAATTCATAAACCATCTCGGACGACAGATCCGCCTTTGCGACCCGTGCGGCCGCCTCGGCATTCACTGCGTCCGCGCCGACAACCGGCGCAATCTCACGCGCGAGAGCTGCAATGCGTTCGATCCGCTCCGCTTGGCTTCCGAGTTTCCGGTGAAAGGTCACATCCGCCAATTTAGCGGTCCATTGCGTGATGTCAGTTGTGGCGACCCGCAGATCGTTCTCCCAGAAGAACTTGGCGTCTGCCAACCGCGCTGCCAGCACCTTCTGGTTGCCCGCCAGTATGGTGGCACCATTATCCGCCGTCTCGCGGTTCGCGACGGTGACGAACTTCACGATCTCCTGCGCCGGATTGCGCACGCTGAAGAACTTCTGATGCTCCTTCATCGAGGTTTGCAGCACCTCCGCCGGAAGGCCCAGGAAATCGGTGCCAATATCGCCCATCAGAACCACTGGCCATTCGACCAACCCGGCCACTTCCGCCAGAAGCCCTTTGTCTTCAACAACTTCCAGACCCCGCGCAAACGCCATCTGTGTCGCGTCGTGCCAGATTTTTTCCGCCCGCTCTTCCGCCGACAGGATCACATGCGCCCGCTTCAGCTTTGCCTCGTAATCCGCGAACGACGCCACCTGAATGGACCCCGGCGCCATGAAGCGATGCCCTTCGGTCCGGTCGCCCGAAGAAATGCCGTCGATGTCGAGCGGTACAACCTCCGCCCCGTTCTCATCGCTGAGGATGCAGAGGATCGAATGCAAAGGCCGCACCCACCTGAGGCTCCCGTCGCCCCACCGCATCGACTTTGGCCAGGGGAAGTTGCGAACCGTCGCCTCCAGCACTTCCGCCACGATCTCCGCCGCCGGACGACCCGGCTTGTCGATCACGGCAAACCAGACCTGGCCCTTCTTGTCGTCCCGCGCTTCCAATTGGTCCTTTGTCAGACCTGTGGAGCGCAGAAACCCTTCTAACGCCTGGTCTGGTGCATCGGTGCGCGGCCCTTTGCGTTCTTCTCGCGTCGCGGGGCTTTCCGCCAGAAGCGTTTCCACCGTCAGCGCCAGACGGCGCGGCGTGTGAAACGCCCCGGCACTGGCGTAGGTCAGACCAGCCTCAACCAGACCGTCGGTCACGAGCCGCTTCAGGTCATTGGCCGCCCGCGCCTGCATACGCGCCGGGATTTCTTCGGAGAAGAGTTCGATCAAAAGATCAGGCATCAAGGCGTTCCGTTCGTTCATCACGGAATTGGCGCCCATTCCGCGGACTTCTCGTTAAGGCGCTCACGCATCATCCTCCGGCTTTGGCGGACAACCGCCGGGCACAGGGTCACCGTCGAAGGCGGCCCGACCGCATTGGTTGATCTGGTGCCAGACATAGCCCTTACCCGCGTCGTCAATCGCGACCACCCGGTCGAACCCGTAAACGACATTGAAAATGCCGAGATACGCTGTCGCCTCGCCCGCCTCCAACGCAGCCCCGATCTCCTGCGCGTTAAAACAGTCGAACCAGCCGGGCGCGTTGTTCGGGACCGGATTCTCATACAGCTTATAAGTTTCCGTCAGCAGCGCCTCGCTCATTGTCGTGTCGAAGCACGCCCGGTAGCGCAATGGCGAACTGTCGGCGTCAATGCCTTGAAAGTTCTGGTATAAAATCGGTTCGGGTTCGTTCGACGCAAGGCTGGTCAATTGCACGTCTTCGACGTTTGAAACCGGTACATCCTCGTAGAACGCATAGACCTGCAAGTAATACATACCAAAGCCCGCCGCGATGGCCGACACCACAAGGAACGCGACCAAGAATTTGCCCATCATCCCAATTCCTGCCCGAAACAGAGCAGATTGCCGTCGGGATCGGTCACCACGATCTCGCGCATGCCGTACACCTTGTCCTCCGGCCCTTCGACCTTGGGCCAATTCAGTGTCGCGGCCATCGCATCGACATCATCCACGTGAAAATAGGCGCGCCATCCTGGGCTCGGCACCGGGTCGGCGCCATGCCAGGCGTCGACGAATACAGTGGCCGCCTCGCGCTTGAAAATGCCGAACCGCGCCGGGTCCCCGCCTTCTTCCGCCAAGGCGAAGCCGAGCGTTTCAATCCAAAACGCCTTGGCGCGTGGATAATCCGCCACGCGCAGCACCGGGATGGAGGATGTCAGGCTCACGCCGCCCCCGCCGCTTCGGTGGTGACAAAGGCGTCTGCACAGGCTTTCGCCAACGCCCGCACCCGACCGATATACGCCTGCCGTTCGGTTACGGAAATCACGCCACGCGCGTCCAGCAAATTGAAGACGTGGCTCGCTTTGATGCACTGGTCATAAGCCGGATGCGCCATTACGATCCGCGTGCCGGTCTTCGGGTCCATGTCGTCTGCATTCAGAATGCGCTGGCACTCGTTTTCCGCATCCTCGAAATGCCTGAGTAGCGTATCGGTGTCCGCCACATCGAAGTTCCAGCGAGAATACTCCTGCTCGGTCTGCCGGAACACATCGCCATAACTGAGCGCGATTTCGGTCTGAGGGTCGTTATACGGCATGTCCATTACATGATCGACACCGAGGACATACATCGCCAAACGTTCCAGCCCATAGGTCAGCTCGCCTGATACCGGCTTGCAATCATGCCCGCCCACTTGCTGGAAATAGGTGAACTGGCTCACTTCCATCCCATCGCACCAGACTTCCCAGCCCAGACCCCAGGCACCCAGGGTCGGGCTTTCCCAGTCGTCTTCCACGAACCGGATATCATGCAACGCCATATCGATCCCGATGGCTTCCAGCGAGCCCAGGTAAAGATCCTGCAAATCTGGCGGCGACGGTTTGATCAGCACCTGGAACTGGTAGTAGTGCTGCAGCCGGTTCGGGTTCTCCCCATAGCGCCCGTCGGTCGGTCGCCGCGAGGGCTGCACGTAGGCCGCCGCCCACACCTTCGTTCCAAGCGAGCGCAGCGTGGTCGCGGGGTGAAACGTCCCGGCACCGACTTCCATGTCGTAAGGCTGCATGATCGCACAGCCCTTGGCAGCCCAATAGGTCTGCAACGCCAGAAGAATCTCCTGAAAACTCTTCGGTTTTTCTACGCGCATGCGCCATTCCTCGGGGAAAATCGCGTTCTCAATAAGCAACAGGTCCCGGGGGGTCAATCACCCGCCCTTGAAAGCGCGTGCAACTGCCCCAGCCTACGGGTAGAACACGGCGAAATCAGCCCACTGGGGGGCTTAACACACGATGGTCGATCGCATGCTGCAAAAGGTTGCTGCCGTTTTTCTTTGTCTTGTTTTGGCTGGGGCCGCCCAAGCGCAAAGCTGGGTCCAGATCGAGTCGCAGCCCGGCGAGGCTCGCGCCATTGCGCGCGCCCAAGCCTACGCGGACTTGTTTCCCGACGTGAATGCCTTTCGCACCGGTGCGTCCTGGCACGCCATCGTCCTCGGGCCCTTCAACACTGAAGACGATGCACGTCGCCGCCTGCTGGAGCTGCGCGCGCAACGCCTCGTGCCCTCGGACAGCTTCGTCTCCGACGGAACGACTTTCCGCGAGCGTGTCTTTGGGACCGGCATCGCCGCTCTGCCCACGCCGGAAGCCGACACGCCAGCGCCCGTTCTCGAACCCGGTGAAGAAACCCCGGCAGAGGCGCGCCGCAACGAACGCGACCTCAGCCGCGAGGATCGGGCCCTTCTGCAGACTGCGCTCCGCTTCGAAGGCTTCTACAACTCCGTCATCGACGCCGCTTTCGGCCCCGGAACCCGGCGTGCCATGTCCGCCTGGCAGGAAGCCAACGGATATGAACCGACCGGCATCCTGACCACGCTCCAGCGCCGCGAACTGATCGACGGCTATCAGTCGGTTATCGCGTCCATCGGCATCGCTCCCATTGTGGATGAGGCCGCCGGGATCGAAATCGAGCTGCCCACCGCCCTTGTCGGCTTCGACCGGTACGAGGCCCCGTTCGCCCATTACGAACCCAAGACCGACGACGACGTGAAGGTCGTGCTCATCAGCTTGACCGGCGATGCCACCACGCTCGCCGCCTATTTCGACATCATGCAGATGCTCGAAGCCGTCCCAACGGAAGGGGAACGCAATCTCGGCCGCGAGAGCTTCACAATCGAAGGACAGAACGCCCGCATCCGCTCGCACACCTATGCGCGCCGGGCGGGCGATGCGATCAAGGGGTTCTCGCTGGTCTGGCCCGTGGGCGACGAAAAGCGCTTCCGCCTCGCGCTCGACGCGATGCAGGCAAGTTTCCGTACGACCGATGCCGTTCTCCCCGATGGCATGGGCAGCGGGGTCCAGAACATCGATCTGATGTCGGGCTTGGAGATCCGCCGCCCCGAACGATCGAGTTCCGGCTTCTACATCGACAGCGACGGTACCGTGCTGACGACTGCCGATGCCGTGCGGCAGTGCCGCCGCATCACGCTCGACGAGGATGTAGAAGCGGATGTGGTGGCCGAGGACGGCCCCTTGGGTGTGGCGCTGGTGAAACCGCGTCAGTCGCTCTCGCCACTCTCGATCGCGCGCCTCGCCGTGTCCGAGCCTCGTCTGCAATCGGACGTGGCCGTGTCAGGCTATTCCTTCGGCGGCCTCCTCTCGGCCCCGACACTGACCTACGGCACGCTCGCCGATCTGAAAGGGCTCAATGGCGATACGCAGGTGCAGCGGCTCTCAATTACCAGCGAACCTGGCGACGCGGGCGGTCCGGTATTCGCTAGTTCAGGTGCCGTTGTGGGCATCCTCCTAGCCGAGGGCGACACCGGCACTCGCCAGCTTCCAGGTGACGTGGCCTTTGCCGCAGACGCGCCGGTGCTGGTCGAGTTCCTCACCGCCAACGGCGTCACACCGGCCGCCGCGGATATCGGCGCTAATATACCACCCGAGGATCTCACCCTCCTTGCCGCTGACCTCACCGTACTCGTGAGCTGCTGGAACTAGAGAAACCAAACCGTTTCCATCGACTACGAAATATCCCGTTTGGGCTCTGAAAGAGCTGGGGCAGAGCCCCTGAAGAGAAATCACATGCGCCAACGGGGCGCAATTCGACAACATCTCAAGACCGCCAGAACCGGCTGGTGAAAAGAACGAACACCACCATCAGTTCCAGCCGTCCGGCCAGCATGGCAAAGGCAAGGATCCACTTGGCGACGTCGTTCAACTCCCCGAAATTCCCCGATGGCCCGATGATCGGACCCAGTCCTGGCCCGACATTGGCAATCGCCGTCGCCGCACCACTAACAGACGTGACAAAGTCAAGGCCTGTGGCGCTCAACAGGATTGCCACGACGCCGAGGGTCACTACGAACATCGTCAGAAACACCATCACGGATGAGATCACGTCTTCCGACACTGTCCGCCCTTCATATTTCAACTGAAACACGCCATGCGGCGAATGAATGCGCCGGATCTGGTTCGCGACGGCGCCCACCAGAAGTTGATAGCGGAACACTTTGACCGAACAACAGGTGGAGCCGGCGCAGCCGCCGACCAGCCCAATAAAGAAGAAGATCGTCACCGGAAACGCCCCCCAAAGCTCGTAATTCGCACTGGCATAGCCCGTACCGGTGATGATCGAGGTGATATTGAACACCGCCTCCCGTAACGCAGGCCCGAAGACATCGCCGCTCACGACCCAACGATACAGCGTGACGACAATCACTAGAATGGCGACAAGGACAACAAAAGCGCGGATCTGACTGTCGACCAGCAACGGACGGCCGGTTCCGGCCAGAAGCTGCACGTAGCGAACGAAAGGCAGGC
>CAJHYE010000167.1_pt1 | contig 17064 bp, 16 predicted proteins | sample 9198651 | NCBI WGS metagenome assembly CAJHYE01 (sample SAMEA7708366, study PRJEB35096) | sediment metagenome | biome: marine neritic benthic zone biome [ENVO:01000025]; feature: sediment [ENVO:00002007]; material: shallow marine sediment [ENVO:03000034] sea grass bed [ENVO_01000059] ...
CACGGCCGCCCCGGGTGCCGAGTGAGCCTGCCCTCAGTCGCCGAGATCGAAGGTATGGACCGCACGGCACTGCTCGCCGCCTGGGATAAGGTCTTCGATTCGCCCGTGCCGAAGGGCCTGAGCCAGCCGTTCCTCCGTCGGTTCCTTGCCTTCGAGGTCCAGTCGCGTCGCCTGGGCGGTTTGCCAAAGGGGTTCCTGAAGCGGCTGGATCGGCAACTAGCGGCTGGGGCGTCGGCCATTCATGTCGGCCCGGACCCGGGCGGCCGGCTTCTCCGGGAATGGAACGGCACAACACACGTCGTCGATGTCGTCGACGGAGGATATCGCTGGAAGGGCGAGACCTTCCGGTCGCTCTCGGCCGTTGCCCGCGCCATCACCGGCGCCCGCTGGTCGGGACCCCGCTTCTTCGGGCTGACGGAAGATCGGTCATGACAGAGCGCCTTAGGACACGCTGCGCAATCTACACGCGGAAGTCTTCTGACGAGGGTCTCGAGCAGGACTTCAATTCGCTCGATGCGCAGCATGGGGCCTGTGCAGCCTATATCGCCAGCCAGAAGCAGGAAGGCTGGGTCCAGGCGCGCGACCGCTTCGACGATGGCGGTACTTCAGGTGGCACGCTCGATCGCCCTGCCCTGACCCGCCTCCTTGAAGAGATCGACGCCGGCCGGATCGGGATGGTCGTCGTCTACAAGATCGACCGGCTGACCCGGTCTCTTGTAGACTTCGCACGGCTCGTCGAGCGCTTCGACACAGCGGGCTGTTCCTTTGTGTCAGTCACCCAGGCGTTCAATACCTCCACCTCGATGGGCCGCCTGACTCTCAATGTGCTCCTCTCCTTCGCACAGTTCGAACGCGAAGTGACGGCCGAGCGGATTCGAGACAAGATCGCCGCCTCGAAGAAGCAAGGCCTCTGGATGGGCGGGGTCCCGCCCCTCGGCTACGATCCGCATCCTGATCCAAACACGCGGGAACTGGTGGTAAACGGGTCTGAAGCAGAAACGGTGCGGACGCTCTTTCAGCTCTATGACCAGCTGGGCAACCTGACCCGGGTTGCAGAGGCCGCAACACGATCGGGCCTTCGATCCAAACGCCACGCCTTTCGGTCAGGACGCGTCCAGGGCGGCGGCACCTTCTCAAATGGCCAGGTCCACAAGATACTCACGAACCCGATCTACATCGGCCGCATCCGGCACAAGGACCGGGTCTGGCCTGGACGCCATGCGGCGATCATATCGGATGAACTTTGGGATCGGGTTCAGACAAAGTTGCAAAAAGCCTCCCGCCGAAAGCGCGGACAAGATGCCGGGGGCGCCACCGCTCCCCTCACCGGTAAGCTACGTGATGAGACAGGCGATCGATTGACGCCGACGCATGCCATCAAAGCTGGCAAACGCCATCGGTACTATGTTTCGAACAGGTTGATATCCGGTGGCCCCGACAAGACGGCGTGGCGATTGCCGGCAGAGCGGTCAGAGCAACGCATCAGCGAAGCAATCGCGGATCATCTCGATGCGGCGCGCCGTGACCACCGGCTGTTGGCCTCGCCTGATCTGCGTGCCGGAACTGAAGTTGAGACAGGAGTTACCAGTCTCACTAAGAGCCTCCGGTCACAAGACAACACTGTTCTGAGCGACCTGCTGAGCGCAGGCACCATCGGTCCAGACGCTCTCACTCTGACACTGGATCGGACCCGGCTGGCTGAAGCAGTTGGAGTGCCACCCGACAACCTCGCAGAAGAACTCCACAAGATCACAACGACGGTCAGGTTACGACGGCGCGGCGTCGAGGCAAAGCTGGTCGTCGGCGACAGGGTCGATGCTCCCGATCCGGTCTTACTCCGCACTCTCCGTGATGCCCATCGCTGGATCGCCGACCTCAAGGTTGGTGTCCCGCTCGGCGAGATCGCGCGCGACGCCGGACACCACGACGTCTACATCCGGACCCGTAGTCAACTGGCTTTCCTGTCTCCCCTCATCCAAAGTGCCATCACTGACGGATTGCTCCCGTCAGAAGTTACTTTGCAGCATCTCGTGACCCGTACCCTGCCCCTCGATTGGAAAACTCAGGAACGGCTCTGCCGCCTCGCCTGACAGCGACAGGGAATTCCCTGCAAGTTCCCTGCTCGGCAGACCAGGGAATTGCCCCGTAACTTATTGATCCGACTGTGCTTATCATGCCTCAATTGGGGCAAACTACGTGATTTCGAGGAAAATTCCCTGCAAATACCCTGCTGGCAGGGAATTTCTGTCCAAAACCGTCGCGCGATTTGACGCCCACGGAGACCCATCCGCCAAATCTCGCGACGTCCGTCTCTGACGCACTGATTGCGATGCAGGGATATGCCGCAAACCACCGAAAAATCGGGAGGAATTCCTGGAATTTCTTTATTTATATCAATAGTTTAGGTGGGTGGCGGAGAGACAGGGATTCGAACCCTGGAGACGGTTTCCCGCCTACACACTTTCCAGGCGTGCGCCTTCGACCACTCGGCCACCTCTCCGGCTGGCGCTTCTTAGCGAACTCAGGGGGTTCCCTGCAAGGCCGCATCGACATTCCGGGCAATTCGTCTGAGGCATCAATTCGGATCGCCATCGTCGCTGAGTTCGATCAGCGACGGATCCAACGAGCCACCGGGCAAGCGCTGCTCTTGCGGCGAACTCTTTAGCGTCTCCGGGTTTCGTATCCACAGATCCCGCTGAGCGAATGGGATCTCGATACCTTCCTCGGCAAAGCGACGGACGATTTCATGGTTGATGTCGGTTCGGACGGACAAGCCGTAGGCGATGTCGTTCAGGATGATCCTGATCTCGAAATCCATGCTGTCGGCCCCGAAACCCTGGAAGACGATCGTGGGTGCCGGGGTGACCGCTACCAATGGGTGGTTTTCCGCGATTTCCTGCAGAATGGTCTCGACTTCCTTGGTGTTAGTTCCGTAGGCGACGCCGACATTCAAGATGATCCGGCCCACAGAATTCCCGTGGGTCCAATTTGTGACGGTCCCAGAGATGAGATCGCCGTTAGGCACTATAACGTCCGTTCGGTCGAACATCTCGATCCGAGTCGATCGCACCGAAATGGATTTCACAACTCCGAGGCTGCCGTTCACTTCTACCCAATCGCCTTCGCTGATCGGGCGTTCGATCAAAAGGATTATGCCGCTGACAAAATTGTTGACGATGTTCTGCAGACCGAAACCGATGCCGACGCCAAGCGCGCCGATAATGATTGCGAAGCTCGACAGGTCGATACCTGCTGATGTAATCCCGAAAACTGCAGCAAGAGTGATGCCAACATAGCCGAGACCTGACACGATCGCGTTCTGTCCGCCCTTGTCGATCCTCGTGCGGGGCAAAACAGATGAACGGAGCGTGCCTTGCACCAAGCGCGTCAGCCCAAACCCGATGGCGAAAACGATGGCAAAGGTGAAAAGAATGCCCGGCGAAATCGTCGTTTCACCCAACCGGATGCCCGTGCGAATGGCCGTCCACACTTCGCCAAGATCGGAATAACGCGCGCCCCAGGTCAACGCGAAGAGCGGCAGGGACGCGAGAGTAACCAACAGGCTCAACAGCACGGGAGTCAGCGCCTGTTCGGCGGCATCGTATTGGAGCCCGCGGATCATCGCGTTGGCGGATCGGATTGCGTAATGGAGCGCAAGAAGGAACGCAATCAGGCCGAGACTGAGGACAAGCGGGAACAAAACTCCCCGTGCAAGGTTTACGAATCCGATGGCAGCCAGGACCGGTGCGGCAAGTGCCACCAATTGTACCGCCCGTCCGAGCAGCCGTGTGACGCTGCCGGTGAAGTTCGGCCCTTCTCCATCCGATTTGACCCCACCGCGCCAGATGAGTTGGCCGGTTCGGAACAGAGCCAGGCCAAGGATTACGAAGATCGGCAGTGCCAAGACACCCAACGTTCCCAAGTCGAACTGGACGCGCTGCTGCACGATTTCGAGAAGTGACATCAAACCCGTGAGCACACCCAGCAGCGCCGCGTTTCTTCGGCCACTGGACCGCGCCTTTTCTGTCAGGTGCAGCGGTGTCGGGATGCTTTCGCGCTCGGGGAAGATGCGCCCGCCCAACCAGCGCGCAACGGCATATGAGAGAATGGCTGCGTTTATGCCAATGGCGACGGCACGACCTGTATCTCCCAGTAGACCGGTGGAGATAAGGGCTGCATTCAAAAGCGATATCGCGGCCATTGCGAACAGGACGCCCGCAAATGAGACAACAAACCCGTATACTACCGACGCATGAACGCCGCTTTGGTTCTCGATACGGGCCAAAACATGTTCAACCCAACGCGGACCGCGGAAGATGGCGAGCAATGCGGCACCCAAAAGAAGCGCGGCAATTGCCACACGCTGCAAAACGCCAGCGCGATCGGTCGCGTTCAGTGTACTGACGAATTCCGACCGCACCGTCTCGATCGTTGCGCCGACAGCGCCAAAGGCCGTTGGCCATTGCAGCGGATCGAGCGGCGTTCGCTGCAATTCAAAGAGAGCTTCGGTCTGACGGTCGCGAAGCGTTGTGTCTATGCGCCCGATCAGTGTGTCGGCGCGAGCGAAGCCTTCGAGCGCTTCTATTTGCGGCGTGCGCGCCACGCGAAGAGACTCCATCAGTTCCTGACGGCTTTGTGCAATCGCGGCAGCCTCGGTTTCTCCTTCGGCCGGTGCAGGACCAATGGCTTCAAGCTGGGCCTCCAGCGCTTCGACCTGAACGGAATTGATGCTTTGGGCTTCGAGGAAATCCTGCCGCCATTCCACCAAAGCTTCACGTAGCGCGGCAAAACCGGCGTCGGGCAAATTGCCGTTCTCGATGTTGGTTTCGACCGAAGATGCAAATCTGTCGAATTTGGCGAAATCGATGTCTTGAGCGGTGGCTGCAGGCGCAATGAAAAGCCAGATCAGCGCGGTGAGAACGGCGAAGAGATGCACAAGTCGCATTCCGCTTCAATCCTCGAATACGGTCGGCAAAATGCGATCTGCGCTATCCATCCATGGCGGAACCGGAAGGCCCTTCTCCTTCAGGAACGCCGGGTTGAACATCTTTGACTGGTACCGGTTGCCGTAATCGCAAAGGATTGTAACGATGGTGTGGCCAGGGCCCATTTCGCTGGCGAGCCGGATCGCGCCAGCGACGTTGATCCCGGAAGACCCGCCGAGGCAAAGACCCTCCTTTTCAAGAAGGTTAAACGCGATGGGCAAAGCTTCGGCATCCGGGATCTTGTATGTGAAGTCGGGTGTGAACCCTTCAAGATTGGCCGTAATGCGCCCTTGGCCGATACCTTCGGTGATCGAGTCGCCGCTTGGCGGATCCTGATTGGTGTAGAGCTTGAACAATCCGGAACCGTCCGGGTCCGATAATCCGACCTTAACGCCTTTTGGTTGCAGCACCTGACCGACACCAGCAAGCGTTCCACCTGACCCGACAGCGCAGGTAAAGCCGTTCACGCGCCCCTCGGTCTGGTCCCAGATTTCGGGGCCGGTCGTTTCCACATGCGCCTGCCGATTGGCCACGTTATCGAACTGGTTGGCCCAAACTGCGCCATTGGCCTCTGTTTCGTTCAGTCTTTCGGCAAGACGCGCCGAATACTTCACGTAGTTGTTTGGGTTCTTGTAGGGCACCGCCGGGACTTGCACGAGTTCCGCACCGCAGAGCCGGATCATGTCTTTCTTTTCCTGGCTTTGCGTTTCAGGGATCACGATGACCGTGCGGAATCCCATCGATGCTCCAACGAGTGCCAACCCGATGCCCGTGTTTCCGGCTGTCCCTTCAACGATCGTGCCACCTGGCTTCAAATTGCCACTGGCAACGGCGTCTCGAATGATGAACAGGGCCGCGCGGTCTTTCACGGATTGGCCGGGATTCAGGAACTCCGCCTTGCCGAGGATTTCGCACCCCGTGGCCTCGGACGGGCCATTGAGGCGAATAAGCGGGGTGTTTCCGACTGTGTCGGCAAGATCACGGCGAATGGTCATGGTACTTCCTTGTCCTGCCCTAAACGTCTAGTGCGCGGCCAGCGCGGATTCAATGAGCGCCGCCATGTGTCCCTGGGTAAAGCGCACGATACCGGGCCAGGCTTTCCGCGTGATAGTTGGCCATACCGGGGTTGGGCGTCAGGCTCTTGCTGACGGGAGCGGGGCTGAGGACCTCGATCGGATCGGCCCCTTCCGAGGCCGCGAAGCCAAGGCGGGCTGCACCGAATGCCGCGCCAAAATCACCGTCTTCCGGCAGGTTCATTGTCAGTCCCGTCGCATCCGCGAGCATCTGCACCCACGCTTCCGAGCGCGCCCCGCCACCGATTGTGTGGACGGCATCGATCTGGGTCCCAGCCGCCTTGAGCGCGGCGAGGCAGTCGGCAAAGGCGTAGGCCACACCTTCCATTGCAGCGCGAGCAAGGTCTTCGACCTCGGTCGCCTGGCTCATGCCGACCAGCGCGCCACGCGCGGCGGCATTGTTGTGAGGCGTTCGTTCACCGGAGAGATAGGGCAGGAATGTGAGGGCGGCACTGGCGCGTCTGGAGGGGTCAACACCGGTGGTCAAAGCCGCCGGATCGCGTCCGGTCATTCGGGCGAGCCAGTTCAGAGTGTCTGTCGCAGAAAGGATCACGCCCATCTGGTGCCAGACTCCGGGAACAGCGTGACAGAAGGCATGTACAGCTTCATCCGTGTTTGGACGAAACCCATCCGTGGAGACAAACAGCACGCCTGACGTGCCAAGGGAGGCAAAGCCGGTGCCCGGAGCAACCGCACCCACACCGGCAGCCGAGGCGGCATTGTCCCCGCCGCCACCGGCAAGGATCGGCGGCGTGCGCATACCCCAACGCTCGGCCAGATCAGGACGCAACCGACCCGCGGGTGCGGAGCCTTCGACAAGTTCCGGCATATGCGCTTTTGTCAATCCGGTGGCGGCAAGAAGTTCCGGCGACCACGCGCGACGCGCGACATCAAGCCAAAGCGTGCCGGCACTGTCCGACATCTCGGAAAGGTGGTCGCCCGTCAGGCAAAGGCGAAGGTAATCTTTTGGCAACAACACCTTGACGACGCGGTCGAAGACTTCCGGTTCGTGCTTTCGGACCCACTCCAGCTTCGGGGCGGTGAAGCCGGGCATGACGAGATTACCCCCGATGCCGCGGAAATCTGCCCGCGCATCCAACTCGTCGCATTCGACGACGGAGCGTCCGTCATTCCAGAGAATGCAGGGTCGAAGGACCGCGTTGGAGGCGTCGAGCAGTGTCGCACCATGCATCTGGCCCGAAAGACCGATGCCCTGCACGTTCTTCATGTGCTCCTGCTCATTTGCGGCCAACTCGTCCAAAGTGGATTCAGCCGCGTGCCACCAATCCTCCGGTGATTGTTCCGACCAGCCGGGTTTCGGACGAGAGACATTCAGTGGCGTAGAAGCCGAAGCCAGCACGTTTTGGTTCGCATCCATAATCAATGTCTTCACACTCGACGTGCCAAGATCGATGCCGAGCCATGTGCCATTTGCCATTTCGAACGTCCTTGTCCCGGTTTTGGCGGGACGTTACGCGAAGGTCGAACGAAGGCCAATCCTGCTTCCCTTTGACAAGGTCCGGCTTCGTCCACAGAGTGGCGCGAAACTGAGATGGGACTGGTTCAATGCCGCTATCAATCACGCAAAACGTGTTCATTACATGTGCGGTCACCGGCTCTGGCGGAACACAGGATGCCAGCCCGCATGTCCCTCGCTCGCCCAAACACATTGCCGAAAGCGCGATTGAAGCGGCGAAGGCAGGTGCCGCAATTGTGCACTGCCATGTCCGCGAACCGGAGGATGGGCGACCCTCCCGTCGAATTGAGCTATACCGGGAAGTGACCGAGCGCATTCGCGCCTCTGACACGGATGTGGTGCTCAACCTGACTGCGGGGATGGGCGGCGATATGGTTTTCGGATCACCCGAAGCACCGCTGCCTTTGAACACGAACGCAACCGACATGGCCGGAGCAGAGGAGCGCGTGGCGCATGTGCTGGAGTGCCGTCCGGAGATTTGCACGCTCGATTGCGGGACGATGAACTTCGCTGAAGCCGATTACGTGATGACCAATACACCTGGCATGCTGCGGGCGATGGGCCGGATGATGACTAAAGCCGGCGTGCGGGTAGAGATCGAGGCGTTCGATACCGGACACCTCTGGTTTGCGAAGGAACTGGTGCGCGAAGGCGTTTTGGACGACCCAGCACTTGTGCAACTTTGCATGGGCGTGCCCTGGGGGGCGCCGAACGATCTCAACACCTTTATGGCAATGGTCAACGCCGTGCCGGACCACTGGACCTTTTCGGCATTCTCGCTCGGTCGACACCAGATGGCCTATGCCGCGGCGGCCGTTTTGGCGGGCGGACATGTCCGGGTCGGGCTGGAGGACAACCTTTACCTAGAGCGCGGTGTTCTGGCGACTAACGCGCAACTTGTAAAAAAGGCGCGCGGGATCATAGAGGGGATGGGTGCGTCACTCATGGGGCCGGAGGAGGTTCGCAAGCACCTAGGACTGACCAAGCGACCGCCAGTTTAGCGCAGCCGCAAATCCGCAAAGTCGCCTGAGCCTTTATCGGAGGTGAAGCGTAACGTATTGCCCTTCACTTCGACCGTCTGGCAGTTGTCGGGGTCCAGTTCCTTACCGTTCACGTAGAGGTCGCGGCAAAAGAAACCGCTCGACCAACTCCAGTCGCCGCTGATCTTGCGTCCGAAGGCACGCCCGCTAATCTTGCCATTGTCCAACACGATTAGACGAATACCGAGTCTCGTCAGGTCGCGATCCTGAACCAACGAGACGAAATTGTCGCGATCGTTGACCCGTTTGAATTCAGCGGTAGCGGGTCCTGCAACGAGCATTGCAAGTAAGGTGGCGGATATCAATCGCATAAAGTGCCTCCGACTTTCTTGGAGCTTTTACGCACTAAGGTCCTGTCCGGATCACTTCAGGCCGAGCACATCCCGCATATCGAAGCAGCCTGGTCCCTTGCCCTGGGCCCAAATCGCGGCTTTCACGGCTCCGCGAGCAAAAAGGCGCCGGTCTGTGGCGAGGTGACGTAGGACTATTCGCTCACCTTCGGACGCAAAAATCACGTCGTGTTCGCCTACGACATCACCCCCCCGGATGGCCGTAAAACCGATATCGCCAATCTTGCGTGCGCCCGTGATGCCATCGCGGCCTCGGTCGGCCACTTCGGACAACAGCACGCCCCGGCCCTGCGCCGCTGCCTCACCCAGCATCAAGGCAGTGCCAGAGGGAGCATCGACCTTGTGCTTGTGATGGCTCTCGACGATCTCGATGTCGAATTCGGCGTCCAGCGCCGCTGCAACCTGACGGGTCAGTTCGACCAGCAGGTTAACGCCAAGGCTCATGTTTCCGGCGCGGATGATGGTTGCGTGCCGCCCTGCCGCCTCAAGCTTGGCGATGTGGGTTTCGTCGAACCCTGTTGTGCCGATCACGTGGATGGCACGCGCCTGCGCTGTCAACTCGGCATGGGCGATCGTGGCATCGGGCGTGGTGAAGTCGATTACCACTTGCGCGGGCGCGATGGCTTCCAGCGCATCATCGGTGACCGAGATTCCCAATTCTGCGCCACCCATTGCCCGACCCAAGTCCAGCCCGACCCAGTCGTGACCCTTTCGCTCGACCGCTCCAATCAATCGCAATTGGTCGGACGCACGTACTTCGTTCACGAGCATCTGCCCCATCCGGCCCGAGGCCCCGGTGATCACTACTCCCGGTAGTTCCACTTTGTTTCCTTCCGATTTGCTCCGTCGATACAACAGGACGACCGTGAGTGTTAGACGAAAACGCCCGCTTGCCGCGCCGGATCACAGCGCTTAAATCGGTGCTATGGCAAAGCGTTTCCATGAAGGTGCAGGTCCGTCGCAGCGGCAGTTGCGCGTGGCGGAATTGATCCGCCGCCGTTTGTCGGACGTGCTGCATCAAGGCGACATTCACGACCCTGACCTGAACCGGTTGTCGATCACCGTCGGCGAGGTGACCTGTTCACCGGATCTCAAAGTGGCGACGGCCTATATTCTGCCCTTGGGTGGTGGGCAGCGAGAGGAAGCGCTGGATGCCTTGAAGCGCAACCGTTCCGAAATTCGACGAGTTGTTGGCAGAAACTTACAGCTCAAATTTTCCCCGGAAATCCGGTTTCGCATCGATGAAACCTTCGACCGCCTCGACACAACCAGAGCGATGTTTGCAGATGAAACCGTTCGCCGCGATTTGGACGACGATTAGCCTGCTGGCCAGTCCTGCACTTCCGGCTGACTGCCGGGATCAGGAGTTCGAGGAGACCAGCTTTACCGTCTGTGTCGCCGATCCGGCACAGGACGATATCCGGCTATTCCTAAACGATGCAAATGGCGACCCGCTGGGCACTTTTGATGGTATCGAGGCGCTGTTGGCCCCGAGACAACTCGCTTGGGCCATGAACGGCGGCATGTATCATTCAGACCGACGCCCTGTCGGTCTTTATGTGGAGGATGGCACCGAAAGCGCACGTCTCGTAACGCGTGAAGGACCTGGGAATTTCGGGCTTCTGCCAAACGGCGTCCTGTGCCTTCTGGATGGCTCGGCACGGGTGATCGAATCGCGCCGGTTTGCCGCCGAAAAACCCAACTGCCTGCATGCAAGCCAGTCGGGCCCCATGCTTGTAATCGACGGAGCACTCCATCCTCGGTTCATTCCAAACTCGGATTCGCTGAATATTCGTAACGGCGTTGGCGTGACGGCTGATGGGCTTTTGGTCGCGGCGATTTCCAACAGGCGCGTCAATTTTCATCGCTTCGCGCGGCTCTTCCGCGATGTGCTGAAGACACCGAACGCTCTGTTTCTGGATGGGACGGTCTCCCGCCTTTATGCGCCCGGATTGAAACGTCAGGATCTGGGGTTTCCGATGGGCCCCATGCTCGGCGTTATCGTATCTGGCGATTGACAAGAACACACAGGCTTGGCACCCACACCGCCTGCATCAAGGATCAGGAAATGGCACGGCGAAAGAAAGGGCGCGATATTTCCGGCTGGCTTGTGGTGGACAAACCGGCGGGACTGACGTCCACGTCCGTCGTCAACAAGGTGCGATGGGCGTTCGATGCCAGAAAAGCCGGGCATGCGGGCACGCTCGACCCGGATGCGACGGGCATTCTGGCCGTGGCCCTTGGCGAAGCGACGAAGACTGTGCCTTACGTGACCGATGCGCTGAAGGCTTATGCGTTCACTGTATGCTTCGGCGCCGCCACCAATACGGACGATGCGGCGGGGGAAGTGATCGCTAAGTCCAGTAATCGTCCCAGCGACGACGACATTCGCGCAGGCCTTAAAGGGTTCGAAGGTGATATTCTGCAAGTTCCTCCTGCCTTCTCGGCAGTGAAGATCGATGGGCAACGGGCCTACGCCAAAGCGCGGGCAGGCGAAGATGTAGAACTGGAAGCGCGACCTTTGTTCGTTGAGAGCCTGGAGTTGACCTCCCGTCTCGATGAGGATCGCGCCGAACTCGAGATGGTTTGCGGCAAGGGCGGCTATGTGCGTGCAATCGCACGCGACTTGGGGGAGGCACTCGGCTGTCACGGCCATGTTGTTTCGTTGCGCCGCGTCTGGTCGGGACCATTCGAATTGGAAGACGCGGTTACGCTAGATGAAGTTGAACGATTGGCGCGATCACCCGAGCTGGACCAACTCCTGTTGCCGTTGAGTGCAGGGCTTACAGACTTGCCGGAATTGCGCACTACAATCGAGGGGGCGACCAGGTTGAGAAACGGCAATCCCGGGGTCGTGATCGCAGCCGATGTCGGTTTCGGTGAACCGGCCTGGGCGTCGTTTCAGGGCGAACCCGTGGCCGTTGGAATATACAAGGCGGGTGAATTGCACCCCTCTCGCGTTTTCCAGCTTTGACGGTTGCGCGGCGCATTGAGACCGACGACGGGTGGCGGGAAGCGATCTATTCTGACTGCGAGACGTATCGTTATAGCCTGACTGTGGCTTGGGACAGCAACGCTCAGCGCCTCGCCTATGTGATGCTGAACCCTTCCAAGGCGACCGAATTGGCGAATGATCCGACCATCGAGCGCTGCGAGCGACGCGCACGACGATTGGGCTTTGGCGCGTTTCGTGTTGTGAACCTCTTTGCTCTGCGGGAGACATCGCCTGCGCGTCTCAAAGCAGCCGACCATCCGGAAGGTCCGGACAATCCGACTCATGTCGCCGAAGCCGCGAATTGGGCAAATACCGTTATTGCGGCTTGGGGCGTGCACGGTGCGCATCTGCGCATGGGGGAATCGGTATTGTCATTGCTACGAGCGAGCGGCAAACCTCTCCTCCATCTCGGGCTGACAAAGCACGGCCATCCACGCCATCCCCTTTATATCTCTTACGAAAAACGGCCACAGCGCTGGCATTGAACCTACGTGTTGATTAGTACGTCTTCGTACTATATTAGTTCGACATCGAACTTACTGGAGTCAAACCATGAACCGTAGAAATTTCCTCCGTATCGCGGGTGGAGGTGTGATCCTTGCCGCCGCCGGCACCGGAACCCTGCTTGCGACGAGCACGCCCTCCAAGGCGCTAGAGCCTTGGGCCCTTGCGGGAAGTGCGCGCTATTCCGATCCGCGCATGAATGCCCTGTCCTATGCCATCCTTGCGCCCAATCCGCACAACAGGCAGCCATGGATCGTCGATCTTGTAGGCGACGATCAAGTGACACTGCGTTTCGATACCGACCGTCAGTTGCCGCACACCGACCCTTTCGACCGGCAATTGACTATTGGGCTTGGGTGTTTTTTGGAACTGATGACAATGGCTGCCGCCGTCGATGGGTATGCCATCGAACTGGAGTTGTTTCCTGAAGGTGAGGATGAGGCCGCTCTCGACACAAGACCGATCGCGCATGCGCGCTTCCGCAAGGCCGATGTGACCACCGATCCGCTCTGGACGCATGTGCCCAACCGCCGCTCGAACAAGGAACTCTTTGATACCGACCGGGCCGTCCTGCCAGAGCAGCTCAAGCGTATCATTGACGCCGCGCGCTACCCTGGCTGGGTCGGTGGCTCTGTCACTGAAGCGGATATCGACTATTGGCGGGACCTGACCACAAAAGCGCTGATGATCGAGATCGAAACGCCGCACACCTTTCAGGAAAGCGTCGATCTGTTCCGCATCGGCAAGCGGGAGGTGAACGCGAACCCGGACGGCATAGACTTCAGCGGGCCGCTGTTTGAAACGCTGCACCTGACTGGTGTGATGACCCGCAAGGCCGCTGCAGACAAGACCACGACTGCCTATTCAAGCGGCGTCGATGCAGTGGTCGCAAACACCGAAAGCGCAATGGGGCATCTCTGGATGGTGACGCCCGGCAACACCCGCAGGGACCAGATCATGGCCGGTGGGGAATGGCTGCGACTGAACCTCGGTTGCACCCGGGAAGGTCTGGGATTTCAGCCACTCAGCCAAGCGTTGCAGGAGTACCCAGAGATGTCGGAGCTCTACGCCGAAACTCACGCGCGCCTTGCGCCCGATGGTGGCACCGTTCAAATGCTGGCGCGGATCGGGTACGGTCCCGAAGTGAGCGTCAGCCCCCGCTGGCCCATCGAAGCGAAACTGGGACAGGCATGAACGAAGCGCGGGAGCCAGAATGGATGGAGGTTTTCGGTTTCTTTAATGAAGTCGGGATCATCAATCAGCTTTCGACCGCAATCCTCGCAAATAGCCTGCCCGATGGCGTGCATCCTTCGCATTTCGCGATCGTCAATCACTTGGTCCGGACCGGCGACGGCAAATCGCCTGTTCGGATCGCAGGCGCCATGCAAGTAACGAAGAACACCATGACGCATTCGCTCAAGGTGCTGGAGGATCGTGGCTTGATTACTGTCGAACCCGATCCAGAGGATGGGCGCGGCAAGCTCGTGCGACTGACCGAAACCGGTCGCGCGTTTCGCGAAAGCGCCATCCGAAACGTCATGGAACGGTTCGAAGATATCGTCGAACCCAAGCATCGAGAGATCATGACGCGGCTCATCGGCGATCTTCAGGTGTTGCGAAAGCATCTCGACGAAAACCGGTGAAACGGACCCAATTTTGTCAAAATCGTCTGAATTCATATATTGAGTGCGAAAGCGAGGTGCCATCATGGTGACACGACGCGCGTTCAATGCGGGACTTGGGGCAAGCGTGGCGGCTTCGGCCCTGCCAATTCGTGCAGGGGCGGCGAGTTATCGTGGCACGAATGTCGTGCTGATCCGTTTCGGCGGCGGGGTGCGACGGTACGAGACAATCGACGAGAACGGCACTTATGCGCCCTACATGCGCAAGGTGCTGGCCCCGCGCGGCGTGCTGATCCCGGACATGCGGATCGACAAGCTGGCAGGTGGTAACACAAGCCATGCGGAAGGCACGCTGAACCTGCTAACCGGGCGTTACAACGCCTATCGCGATGCCGGTTCGGGCTTTCTGCAGGATCGCCTGGAACCGACGGAACCCACACTTTTCGAGTACCTCCGCCGCAGCTATGACATCCCGAGCCACGAAGCGCTGTTGATCAATGGCGAGGACCGACCGCAGGAGGAGTTCTTCACCTACGGCATACACGGGCATTACGGTATCGACTTTCGGTCCGAAATGCTGTCGCTGCACCGCTTCAAGCTCTACAAATTCGCGCGCATTCTTGAGGAAGGTGGGCTTGCCGGGGATGAACGCTTGGCCGCGGAAAATGCGCTGTCGGATCTGATGGCCACGGATGCCCGAGAGTTTGCGCCGGAACAGTCCGCGCCCATTCAAACATTCTGGGAGAAGTGGCGCGCGCATTACGGGGATGACGGTTTCAGGAATCCTCGCGGTGACCGGCTGCTGACGGAATTGACGCTTTGGGCCATTCGCGATCTGAAACCGCGCCTGATGATGGTGAACTATCAGGACCCCGATTACGTCCACTGGGGCAACGCCAGCCACTATACCCGCGCCATTGCGATCATCGATGACGGCATAAGACAGATCATGGACGCGCTGGACCGCGATGAGCATTATCGCGGTAACACCATCGTGGTGATCACACCGGATTGCGGGCGCGATGCAAATCCGTTGATGTCGGTTCCCTTCCAGCATCACTTCAATTCGGGCGAAAGCCGCGCCGTCTGGGCGCTGGTAGTTGGTGCGGGCGTACGTGCGAACCGTGTAATGGATCGGGAGGTCGATCAGACGGCCGTGGCTTCCACACTCGCGGAAGTCATGGGTGTCCGCGCCGAGCGGTCAGAGGGGACTGTTCTTTCGGGGCTCTTTTCGTGACTGCCGCAGCTGATCCAAGCGCGCGCCCTGGCGCAGTAGCGCATCTCGTGGGCACGCTGAAGTCTCTCGTTATCGGCGGTCTGCTCTGCGTCTGGGCGCCAACCTCACTCATCGTGCTTGGATGGCTCATGCGCCGCATGCGGTTCGTTGCCATGTCCAGGGCCGGTTTGCCGGCGCAGCGGCCCGGTTGGTTGCTCGGTCAGGGCAAAGGGTTCGCACGTTTGCTGGGGGGACTTGCCTCCAACATCCGTGAAGGTGTCATGGCGGCCTTCAGCCTAGTACTGGCGACGGCCCCGTTCACGGTGATATGGCTTCTGTCCTGGTGGGCAGGATGGGAGAACAGCTTTTCGAAAGGCTACGAGCAAGCCTTTGTCGGGCCGATGCTGGGGCTGGCAGGGGTCGCGGTGTTCTGCGTCCTGATGATCTGGATGCCGATGTCACTGGCGCATCAAGCAGTCGAAAACCGGGCGCTGGCGCTGTTAGAATGGCGGATGGTGCGCAACGCAGTTCGGCATACGGGTTGGAGTTATGTATTCCTGGCGGCGACAATCATCTTCTTTGCTCTTCCGATCTTCGCTGGACGCGGTTTGGTCACTTTCGCCAGCGGGATCGTGCCCGGCTTCGATGACATGACGACGGAACAAATCAGCTCCCTCGCAGGCGGCATAGATCTCGTGTTGGCTATCTATATCTTCGTAGCTCTCGTCATAACTCGCAGTTGGTCGGCCCGCATCTATGCCGCTGCCGTTGCCCGAGCGCTCGACGGTCCGGACGCGGCAATCTGGGCAGGATCAGCATTGGCGAATGGCCCAAAAGGCGGTCGACGGTCCTGGAAAATGACCCACTGGGTGCGCGGCCTTTTGCTTGGCACCATCTGGTTCGGACTTGCGGCACAAATTTTTGTCGCGCAGTTTCTGAACCATGACTGGCACATGTGGCTGACCCATCCGATGATCTTCTTGCCGTGGTCAGGTTGAATGAGGGGGAACAGATGAGCGATTCCGACGATTCCAAGGTTGAGGGCCGCCTTCACGGCGAACAAATCGAGCCGGCAAAAAAGGACAACATGCTGGAGCGTCTGATCTTCATGATCTTGATCGCGATCATGATCTCGCTGGCTCAGACGATTCTGGGTGTGGCGACGGTGATCCAGTTCGTGATCATGCTGATCAACAACAAGGAACCGAACGAACGTCTGGCGGAATTCGGGACTGATCTGGGCATTTGGGTCGCCAAAGCCGCCCGCTACCAGACAGCTGCCAGCAATGTGAAGCCTTGGCCCTGGACCGAACTCGACTAGCAGTCAGAAGAGCAAGGCATCTTCCTCGATCTCCGCATTGACGTATGAGGGACCGAGATCCGGCGACACTTCCGAGACGATCATCACCATCAGGTCCTCCGCCACGGACGTCGCAGGGATGTCCGAGGCAGGCATGATACCATCGCCACGTGGATCGCCCAATGTCACCATGCTTTGAAAGTAGTCGATCACGTCCTCTTCCGGCGCTTCCAACGCGGGCCATTGCGGCCAGTCGAACGTGTCGTTCATGAAGGGTTGGGTTTGATCGTGGCTGAGCACGGTCAAGTGGTTCAGGTCATGGGCGGTCGCAACCTGGGTGCCTGTTTCATCACTGAAACCCAAATCACCATGTGTGCGGCCATGCATCCAGCCGCCATAGTGCGGCTCCATCTTCATCGTGTTGATGAACGTTTCGACCAGGCTTTCGCTCTCAAGATAGGCCGCAAAACCATCGTGACCGTTCGCTTCGACCAGGTCCATG